>PVMK01164539.1_pt1 | contig 25660 bp, 25 predicted proteins | sample 1853481 | NCBI WGS metagenome assembly PVMK01 (sample SAMN08533507, study PRJNA380276) | Marine sediment metagenome, whole genome shotgun sequencing project.
GAGATGTATACCGGCGATGCAGGGGAGCCGCGAGCTGAAAACCCCTGTGTTTCTTGAGTTTCTGCTTGACAGTCGAACGTATGTTCGATAGCATGTGGTATGAATACGTACCCGGCGGCCGGCCGGGTGACAGGCCCAAACACCAACATCCCTGTTGGTGGTCTTCCCCCACTTCCCCGTGAGCCTGCTACTGCTGTCCGCCACCCTCAAACAGTTGAAAGCGTTGACCGTCATGTCGTTGGTTGACACGCTTCAAGGAACGTTGGACCTGATGTCTGACGACGTCCTCGAGAAGGACCTGATCGACCTACGCCAGTCGATCAACGCAGCCACCAGAGACGGTGCGGCGTATCACGTGTGACGCTTCGATCATCCCCATGGTGCTGGGTTCGGACTCAGAACCACTCGATGTCGGACGTAAGACACGCACCATCCCCACAGCCATACGTAGAGCGTTGGAACAGCGCGACGGCGGCTGTGTGTGGGACGGCTGTGACGCACCGCCATCTTGGTGCGACGCACACCACCTGACCCACTGGGCAGACGGAGGCGACACCTCACTCGGGAACCTCACACTCCTCTGCAGACCACACCACACCGCCACCCACAAAGATTCCGACCACGACCGACACAACCGCCCGAACCAACCGAGGCCACCACCCGACCCCTGATGGAGCAACGGGCCTGTTGGACTGTTGGTTCTACGGTGCTGACGTGCCTTCTCGGGAGTAGTCGTCCTCGAGCCTGACGACGTCGTCGAGGTGGTTCGTCGAGACCTCGATGATCTCAACGTCGCCCGATTCGGGTGCCTCGAACCGGTGGATCTGGCCGACGGCGATGTCGGTCGACTCGCCCGGATGCATCTCGACCACCGTGGCGTCGTCGCCCTGGCCTAGGTTGAGCAGCAGCGTTCCCTCGATGACGAGGATCGACTCCTGCTTCTGTTCGTGGTATTGGAGGCTCAAGCGGTGGCCGGCATTGATGTGGATGATCTTGCCCGCGTAGTGGTCCGTGTGGCTCCAGAGGAGCTCATGACCCCAGGGTTTGTCGGTTCGTGTCGCCATTGCGGCATGCTACGTCGGGTCTCCTCGGTAGCCGCGGAATGCTCCCGGACGCATCGCCGGTGTGTCTACCGATGCACCTACCATCGGCGCCACACTTCGAGGGGACCATGGACTACGACATTCTTGACATCGGCCTTGCAGAGAAGGGCAAATTGCGCATCGAATGGGCCTCAAGTCGCATGCCCGTGCTCGCGGCCATCAGGGAGCGCTTCGAGATTGAAAAGCCGCTCGCTGGTTACCGGATCGGTGCATGCATGCATGTCACGAGTGAGACCGCGACGCTCATGCACACGCTCATCGCAGGTGGTGCCGAGGTTGCGTTGTGCGCATCCAACCCGCTCTCGACCCAGGATGACGTTGCTGCCGCGCTTGTCGAGGCTGGCATCCCGACATATGCCGTGCGCGGACAGTCCGATGAGGACTTCTATCGGAACATCAGTGCGGTTCTCGACACCCAGCCGCATGTCATCTTCGACGATGGTGCGGACATGACGACCGTCCTCCACAAGGAGCGGATCACGCAGGACCTCATCGGTGGCATGGAAGAGACGACCACTGGTGTCATCAGGCTGAAGGCCATGGCCGAGGAAGACGTCCTTCGCTTCCCCGTCGTCGCCGTCAACGATTCGGACACGAAGCACCTGTTCGACAATCGTCACGGGACCGGCCAGTCATCGCTCGACGGGATCCTTCGTGCATCCAACATCCTGTTCGCCGGCAGGCGCGTTGTCGTAGCCGGATTCGGAGACTGTGGCTGGGGGATCGCGACGAGGGCCAAGGGCATGGGGGCGGACGTCATCGTCACCGAGATCGACCCGATACGAGCGGTTGCCGCTGCGATGGAGGGGCACCGTGTGCTGTCGGGATTGGAAGCTGCCGAGGTCGGGGATGTGTTCATCACGGCAACCGGGAACATCCACGTGTTCAGGGCCGAGCATTTCGAGAAGATGAAGGACGGTTCCATCATCTGCAACGCGGGCCACTTCGACGTGGAATTGGACCTCGAAGCCCTCGATGAGATGGCTGTGTCGCGTCGGGTGATCAGAGACGACCTTGAAGAGTTCCTCATGGAAGACGGCCGCAGGATCCTCGTCGTTGCAGAGGGCCGGCTCGTGAACCTCGGTGCAGCCGAAGGCCATCCCGCCGATGTGATGGACATGTCGTTTGCGGATCAGGCGCTAGCCGCCGAGTGGATTATCGACAACGCGGACGATCTACTCCCTCAGGTCTATCGCCTGCCGAAGGACCTCGATGACGAGGTCGCCAGGCTCAAGCTAGAAGCGATGGACGGCTCTCTTGAGATCCTGACAGATGAACAGGTCGACTACCTCTCGTCCTGGCAGCACGGAACGTAGTCAGACGACAGATCGGTCGCTGCGCTCCCTGACAGACGACAGACCCGCGTCGCTCCGCTCGCTATCAGACCGGACGCGAAGCTTGTCCGTCGTCCGTGGTCCGTGGTCTGACTTCTGACTTCTGTCCTCGCCCGCTGATACGTTCGAGGCATGCTCTGTCTCGCTTGCGCAGCACCGGCGAATGCTGGACTGCTCTGTTCGGATTGCGAACGGTCTCTTCGGCTGGCGCCGTCGCGCATGGTCGGTTCAGTGCTTGTCCAACCGGTTTTCCATCACTCCGGGGCTGCCGTTCGCCTCGTTCACAGCCTCAAATACCGTCGCTCGTATCAGGCGGGGCGGCTCCTGGGATCGTTGATGGCCGAACGCCTCCCGACCACTGCGACATCGCTTGTGCCGGTTCCGCGGGTCCTGTCCCGTCGGATCACCTACGGCATAGACCAGACCGCCGTGCTCGCTTCCGTCATCAGCAGCATCTCGGGGTTGCCCGTGATCGACGCCCTGGGTTCGCCCGTATGGAATCGGCGGTCCGCAGGCAAGGATCGGTCGCGCAGACAGATCCCGCGGTTCACCCGGCGGATGGCAGTTGGCTCGGGGGCGGTGCTCATCGATGACGTGTGCACGACCGGTGCGACGGTGCTCGGTGCGGTCGCTGCTCTGGAAGTCGGCGTCTCGTCACTCGTAGCCACCTCGGTGAGTAAGATGAGATCAGGAGCGGCACTCGCCGCACCATGGAGGTGACGTGGCAGATCAGCGCCATACAGCTCTCGCACTAGTCGCTGTTGCGCTGCCACGAGGACGCTCCGTATCCCACCTGTCTGGAGTCGCTCGTTCGGCGCGCCCCCAGACCGTCCCGACACGAGAGGAGAACTGGTGACAGTTCAGGTTCACGGCAGGAACATGCAGGTTTCGGATCAAACACGGATCATCGCCGAGGAGCGTGTCGAGCATGCGGGGAGGATCTTCGACGACGGCGGGAACGTCGATGTTGAGTTCACCGACAGACAGAATCCCCGTCAGGCCGATTCGCGGTTCAGGGTCGAGATCACGTCAACCGCCGCTGGGAACATCGTCCGAATCGAGGCCGAAGCGGCCGATGAGCGTGCGGCGCTTGATGCGGCCGCCGACCGATACGAACGGCAGCTTCGCAGGCTCAAGGAGCGTCTGATCCAACGCCACCGTGGCGGGAACAAAGGTCTTAACCAGTCGCCGGAACGATCCGATGTAGAACCAGACCGTGGCGATCGGATCGTCCGGACCAAGAGGTTCGAGATGAAGCCGATGACCGCTGAGGAAGCTGCTTTGCAGATGGAGATGCTCGGACACGAGTTCTTCTTCTTCCTCAACGGGGAGTCAGGTGAGCACTGTGTGGTGTATCACCGGCGCGACGGCAACGTTGGGTTGATTGAGCCGGAATGAAACGGAACGAACCGGAGTAACTGTGAAGAGACTGCTCGTAGTAGACGATGTGCCCCTGTTCCGCGCAGGGCTGACCGCGGCACTTCAGGCCGCTGGATATGACGTCGTTGGTCAGGCCGAAGACGGTGAATCCGCTGTAGCTCTCGCGGAGATCGAGCAACCGGACATCGTGTTGCTCGACGTACTGATGCCAGGCATGTCGGGAATCGAGGCACTTGCGAAGATCACCGCCGTCGCACCGGATGCGGCGGTCGTGCTCCTCACCGGTTCGGAGTCCGAGGAGGATCTGATCTCAGCAGTGAAGCTCGGCGCACGTGGGTACATCGTGAAGGACATGCCCTTCGATCAGCTCGTCGTTTCGATAGACAGCGTGGCCGGCGGCGGCGCAGCCCTTTCACCGGTCATGGCCGGAATGCTCTTCGACCTCACCAGGCAGCTTGTGTTGCATCAGGACCTCATCGGCACCCGAAAGCCGACACTCACGGCCCGTGAGATCGAGGTACTCGAGATGGTGTCCGACGGCAAGACGAGCAAGCAGATCGGTGACCTGCTGTACATCTCAGAGAACACGGTCAAGAACCACATCCGCAACATTCTCGACAAGCTCGGGCTGCATTCGCGTAACGAAGCGGTCCTGTACGCAGTGCGCGAGAACCTGATCCTTCTGCGGTAACCAGTCCTGATTCTCGCGGCTCGGTGCCCCGCTCGAACCTGTTCAACCAACGGTCCTTTCCCCGTAGTATTCAAGGACCATGCCGATCTTCAACAAAGTCCTGCGCGCCGGTGAAGGCAAACGCATCAAAGAGCTCGAGAGGCTCGCCGAGGCCGTCAACGCGCTCGAGGATGAGGTTGAAGCTCTGTCCGACGACGAGCCAAGGCGAGAACTCAGTGGTTCCGCGATCGTCTGACGCAAGGTGAGACTCTCGACGACATCGAAGTTGAGGCCTACGCGACCGTGCGAGAGGCTGCCAAGCGAGTCCTCGGGCAGCGCCACTACGACGTCCAGATCGTTGGCGCTGGAACCCTCCACCGGGGAATGATCGCTGAGATGAAGACGGGTGAGGGCAAGACCTTGGCCGGCACCATGCCTGCATACCTCAACGCGCTCGGAGGCGGCGGCGTGCACATCGTGACAGTCAACGACTATCTGGCGAGCCGCGATGCAGAGTGGATGGGAACGATTCACCAGTTCCTCGGCCTCGAAGTCGGGATCATCCAGGCCTGGATGACGCCTGAGGAGCGCAGACCGCAATACGCGGCAGATATCACGTACGGGACGAACAACGAGTTCGGTTTCGATTACCTCAGGGACAACATGACGATGAACCCGGAGCACATGGTGCAGACCGGTCATGCGTTTGCGATCGTTGACGAGGTTGACTCGATCCTCATCGACGAGGCACGTACACCGCTCATCATCTCGGGTCGCGTCGGAGAAACCGGCAAGTGGTATACCGAGTTCGCGAGGATCTCCGCGAGGCTCCGCCTCGACGAGGATTACGAGGTTGACGAGAAGAAGCGCCAGGTCGTTACGACCGAGGCTGGCGTCACCCGGGTGGAACAGATCCTCGATATCGACAACATGTACGACCACGCCAACGTCGACTTCATCCATCACCTCGACGTTGCACTCAAGGCAAAGACGCTCTACCAGAAGGACGTGGACTACCTCATCCGCGATGGCCAGGTGATGATCGTCGACGAGTTCACCGGCCGCGTGCTGGAAGGCCGCCGGTACTCAGAGGGTCTGCATCAGGCCATCGAGGCCAAAGAGTCGGTGGCGATCAAGGAAGAGAACCAGACGCTCGCGACGATCACGCTCCAGAACTACTTCCGCATGTACGAGAAGCTCTCGGGCATGACCGGTACCGCCATCACTGAGGAGGGCGAGTTCGTCCAGATCTACGGCCTGCATGTCGTGGTGATACCGACCAACAGACCCCTTGTGCGGATGGACCAGGCGGACCTCGTCTACGTCGACGAAGAGCACAAGTTCCAAGCTGTCGCCGATGACATCGCTGAGCGTCACGAACAGGGTCAGCCGATCCTTGTGGGCACGGTGTCGATCGAGAAATCGGAGCGACTGGCGGCGACATTGACGCGTCGCGGCATTCCGTTCGAGGTGCTGAACGCCAAGCAGCATGAACGTGAAGCTCACATCATCGCTCAGGCGGGAACGCCTGGTGCGATCACGGTCGCGACGAACATGGCTGGTCGCGGTGTCGATATCGCTCTCGGAGGAAACCCTGAGGAGTTGGCGAAGGCTGACCTGCGCAAACAGGGCATCGACCACTCCGACGACGACTTCGAGAAGAAGCTCGCATCCAAGACCGATGAATTCTCGCTTGCGACAACCAGGGACAGGCAGGCCGTTCTCGATGCCGGGGGCCTCTACGTACTTGGTACCGAGCGCCACGACTCCAGGCGAATCGACAACCAGCTGCGCGGTCGGTCCGGCCGTCAGGGCGACCCTGGTGAGAGCCGCTTCTATCTCTCGCTCGAGGACGACCTTATGCGTCGCTTCGCAAACGACCGCGTCGCCTCGATCATGTCGCGACTCAAGATTCCGCCGGATGTGCCAATCGAGGCCAAGATGGTCAGCAAGTCGATCGAGCGGGCGCAGACGCAAGTCGAGTCTCAGAACTCGAGGTAAGGAAAGAAGTCCCCAAGTACGACGAGGTGATGAACACCCAGCGCACGATCGACTACAAGTGGCGCAACCAGAACCTCAAGCACGATGCGACAGATGAACTGCTCGGAGAGTGGCGCGACGAGGACATCGTGCTCGAACACACCGAGGGGACCGATCCGTTCGACTGGGATTGGGATGAACTCGTTGGACGGATGTCGGAGATCTACGACACGAACATCTCGCGGTCGACGTTCGACGCACCGCAGGACGTCAACGCAGACGAACTGGTCGACATGTTCGTGGAAGAGTCCGCTGATGCGTACGAGAAGCGTGAAGGCCAGTTGGGCGAGGATGTCATGCGCGCGCTCGAACGCACGGTCGTGCTCTCGGTCATCGACAACAAGTGGCGGGAGCATCTCGCCGAGATGGACTACCTCCGGTCCGGTATCGGACTGAGGGCGATGGGCCAGCGGGATCCATTGGTCGAGTACCAGCGCGAGGGTTTCCTGTTCTTCGAGGATCTCGTTGCGGCGACCAAGGCCGACTCCATTCGATACATGTTCCACGTCGAGGTCGCACGCTCGGAGAACCAGCCCCGGGCACGTGGCGTTACCACGTCGAGTGCGAAGTCAGACGGAACAACGCACCGTCAGGTACAGCGAACCGGCGACAAGATCGGCCGCAACGAAGCGTGCCCATGTGGCTCTGGCAAGAAGTACAAGAGATGTCACGGTGCTCCCGGAGCAGAGCCACTTCCTGAGTCCGCCTAGAATTCGAACGACGCTTACATCGAGACTGGGAGATTGACATCGGTATCCGCAACGGCGTGAAGGCAGTAACCAAAGGGCTCACGATCGCTGCAGCGGTTCGTGGCGCGTCGCAGTGGGTCAACCCGATCGCGGGTTCCGCCGCCTCGCCGCTTGAGACCGCAGCTTTCCTCGATTCATTCGGTCCATCGCTGATGCCCCACTCCTCGACGCTTCAGGGTGTGTCGGCCGGAATGTCCGTGCTGGCTGCCAGGGGCACCATGGCGATCATCGAGTCAGCCACGGGCACCATCGTGAACAAGGATGATCCTCTCAGCCATCATCTTGCGATACGCGGATTCCTGGGAGGAGTCGGCCAAGCATTGTCCGGACTTCCCGTGCGCGATGGCGAGCCGCTCAGTAGGGCGGGTGTTCGAACAGCGGGTCGTTTGATGCGGGCCGGTGCCATCGGCGGAGCGATCTACGACATCGGTGAGGCCGCACGGACCCGGTATCCGAGTTCTGGCGTTGCCCGCCCGCTTCTGATCTCTGCAGCAGGGTTTGCTGGTGTTCTTGTGTGGTCGTCGCAAAGGCTTGAACAGCGAAAGGCCGCCGTTGAGAGCTGGCCGATCCCTCAACCGAACGAGCTCGTTCCGACGGTCGTGACGGGTGCAGTCGTCGTGAGCATCGGAACCGTTGGATCTAAGGCATTCATGTGGTCACGAGGCGCGTGGATGGACTATTTCGGCGACACCGTGGCGAAGCGGCGTCTCGGTGGGCTCGTGAACGGAGCGATGTGGGGTGGCGCGCTGACGATGCTCTACAACAGCGGCATCGGCTACATCGGCCGGGCGAATGAGAAGATCGAACCCGCCTACGCCCATGCGCCGACGTCCGATTTCGTGTCCGGCGGCCACAACAGCATCTCCCCGTATGCCGATCTCGGTCAGCAGGGTCGCCGGTTCGTCACGGACGTTCTTACGCCGGAGTACATCGACAATGCAATGGGGGAGTCGGATGCGCTTCACCCGATCCGTGTGTTCATCGGATACAACTCTGAGCCCATGTATCCAACCGGGAGGGCTGAGATGGCGCTCAGCGAGATGGAGCGTCTCGGAGCGTTCGACCGCGACTACATCGTTCTTGCATCTCCGACCGGGACAGGCTGGATAGACCAAACGTTCATCGAATCCGTCGAGTTGCTTGCACGGGGCAACATCGCTTCGGTCTGCATCCAGTACGGGAAGTTCCCTTCGTTCCTCAGTGTCCAGAAAGTCGCACTCGGAAGAGCACAATTCCGCCTGCTTCTGTGGGGCGTGAAGCAGCGTCTTGAAGGACGCGCTCCCGAAGACCGTCCGAAGGTCCTGGTGTTCGGCGAGAGCCTCGGGGCGTGGACGAGCAGTGACGTGGTGATGTTCAACGGAATCCGTGGTTTCGATCACTACGGCATTGACAAGGCCCTGTGGGTAGGCCTCCCGTGGCTCGCGAAGTGGTCCAAGGGCGGTATGAGCCGTGGTTCGAGCGATCTCGTGCCGAAGGGCACCGTGGGCGTGTTCGACCGGCCGGAGCAACTTGAGGCGCTGCCTGATGACGAGAGAGATGCGCTCCGGGCGGTCATCCTGTCGCATGACAACGATCCGATCGCTGTCATGGGCCCGGACCTCTTGATCAGAGAGCCCGAGTGGCTGCGTGGAGATCGTGGCAGGGGTGTCCCGGAAACCATGACGTGGTCACCGCTCGTCACCGCGATACAGGTTCTTGTCGACGCGGCGAACGCGATGGTGATGGTTCCCGGCCACTTCGGTTCATTCGGACACGATTACAGGGCGGACATGGCCAGGTTCGTTCTCAAAGGCCTTGGGCTTCCGAAGACATCCGACGCCCAGTTGGAAGCTGTCGAGGACTCCCTTCGGTCGCTCGAGTTGGATCGCGCCGAGCGAATCAAGGCTGAGCACGCTGATGTCGCACCTCCTGCGCCGAGCCAACTGGCGGATGGCAAGCGCGTCGTTGCCGGTGTCCCGTTGTACGGGTCGAGAACCTCCGGTGCGAAGTGGCTCAAGTCGCTGCTCCGCCGATCAGGCGTACCCGAGGGCGACGTCCAGTAGCTGGCAGAGGACGACGGACGAGCGGGCGTTACTCTGCGCATTCATGGAACCTGTTGAACTTCGGGCGATCGTCGCCGACCTCGAAACCCGCCTCTCTGATGCGAGGTCCTTCCTCGACGTCGAGGGCAAGGAGGTCGAGCTCGTCGAGCTGAGAGAGTTCGCCTCTGCTCCCAGACCTCTGGGATGACCAGGACAATGCCAGAGCCGTGACGAGCAAGCTTGCGCGGTTCGAGGGAATCATCAAGCACGTCACGGATCTCGAATCTTCTGTCGATGATGTCGGAATCCTGCTGGAACTCGCTGTCGATGAGGAGGACGGTGAGTCGATGGCCGAGGTGCAGTCCGAGCTCGACTCACTCCATAACGAACTTGCGGTGCTCGAAAGGGAGTCGCTCTTCTTCGGCGAATACGACGACCGTCCCGCGATCTTGTCAGTTTCAGCGGGTGCCGGAGGCGTCGATGCCCATGACTGGGCAGAGATGATCGTCCGGATGTACAGCCGATATCTCGAGCGGTCGGCGTTCACGTTCGACGTCAACGAGTACATCGAGGGCGAGGAAGCTGGGATCAAGTCTGTCTCTCTGACGATTCGAGGGGAGAACGCTTATGGCACCTTCGAATCCGAGCGGGGCACGCATCGACTGGTTCGGATCAGCCCGTTCGACTCGCAGTCCCGCAGACACACAGCGTTCGCCGGAGTTGACGTCATCCCCGAGGTCGATGTCGAAGAGATCGAGATCGAGCCCGAGGACCTCCGCATCGATACCTACCGGGCGTCTGGCGCCGGTGGTCAGCACATCAACAAGACGGACTCCGCCGTGCGGATCACGCATCTGCCGACGGGAGTCGTTGTCTCGTGCCAGGCCGAGCGGTCCCAGATGCAGAACAAGGCGAGGGCGATGCAGCTGCTCGCGGCGAGGCTTGCCGAGCGAGCGCGAACCGAACAGCTCGCCAAGGTCGCAGAGATCAGGGGCGAGAAGCACGAGGCCGGCTGGGGACGCCAGATACGGAGCTACGTGCTCCAGCCGTACCAGATGGTCAAGGACCTGCGGACCGGCTTCGAGATCGGCAACGTCCAAGGTGTCCTCGACGGCGACATCGACGGTCTGATCGACTCCTACCTCCACTGGCGAAGATCAGAGCTGTACCAAGCTTGATTGGCGGCACCCGCCACTCAAGCAGACCCGCTCGCTTCGCTCGCTAACAGACAACAGACAACAGACGACAGACCCGCTCGCTTCGCTCGCTAACAGACAGGCACAGTTCCGAGGTGGGTGCGGAAGTCTTCTCTTGTCTGTCGTCTGTTATCTGTTATCTGTTGTCTGTCGTCTTCCGCCCGATATCCCTTTGTTTACGGATTCCGCCACTACCCTCGCCTTTGGCTTGCAGGATTGGGCTTAAACAGCAGCCGCTACTGAGTTTCGGACATGATCAAACTCGAAAACGTCACAAAAATCTATCCGGGTGGCACCGTCGCGGTGAAGGACGCGTCGCTCGAGATAAACAAGGGTGAGTTCGTATTCCTCGTGGGCGCTTCCGGCTCAGGGAAGTCGACGCTGATCCGGCTGATCATGCGCGAGGAACCTCCGACCAACGGTGATATCTGGGTTGCAGGCAAGAAGGCGTCCGACCTTCCGAGTTGGAAGGTGCCCCACCTGCGCCGATCGATCGGCACCGTGTTCCAGGACTTCAAGCTCCTTCCGACCAAGACCGTGTTCGAGAACGTGGCGTTTGCGATGGAGGTCACAGGCAAGCACCGCTCCGTGATCCGGAATCAGGTGCCGCAAGTGCTCAAACTCGTCGGACTCTCCGCAAAGGCTGACAGGCTTCCTCGTCAGCTGTCCGGTGGCGAGCAGCAGCGGGTCGCGATCGCTCGAGCGTTCGTCAACCGCCCATTGATCCTCCTCGCCGATGAGCCCACGGGAAACCTCGACCCTGCCACATCCGTCGGGATCATGAGGATCCTCGACAGGATCAACAGAACCGGTACCACGGTCGTGATGGCCACACACGACCATGCGATCGTCGATGCGATGCGACGTCGCGTCGTCGAGATCGACAGGGGTCGCATCATCCGGGACGAATCACGTGGCATCTATGAGACAGGCCCGGCACCAACGGTCCCTGAAACCACCGAAATCCAAACGGTGATCGAAGAAGACCTCGCTCTGGATGAGCCGGACCTTGCGGATGGCTTGAGCGACGACACCGACGATGTTGTGGCTGCAGAGCAAGACACGATGCCGGTGCCTGCGACAGAGGAGGGCGACGAACGATGACCCTCCTGTCCTATATGTTCAAGGAAGCGTTCACGAGCCTCGGCCGTAATGCACTCGTTGTGCTCGGAGCGATCCTTGCGGTCTTCATCTCCCTCACCTTGATCTTCGGCACCCAGGTGTTCGGCGAGATCGTCCGAGTCAACACGTTGCAGTGGGCCGAGGACGTGAGAGTGATCGCGTTCCTTCAAGACGACATGACCGCTCAAGCGACCCAGGACCTTCAGAATGAAGTTGCTGGCTGGTCACAGGTTGAGGATGTCTTTTACGTATCGAAGGCTGAGGCCTTCGACGAGGCGCTCGTGTTGTTCGCCAACAACGATGCGATGCTGTCTGTCTTGGAGGAGAACCCTGATCTGCTTCCGGCCTCGTTGAGGGTTCAGCCCGTCGACCCGGATCAGTACGACGTGATCGTCACGCGCCTTGAGTCAACTCCGGGTGTCACCAAAGTGCAGAGCGCCGATGATGCGATCGATGCGATGATCGCGTTGCGTGACGGACTCCAACTCATGTTCTGGGTCTTGTCAGCCGCTCTCGGTGTCGCTGCGATCGCGCTGATTGCCAACACGATCCACATGGCGATCTACGCCCGCCGTGAGGAGATCGAGATCATGCGGTTGGTCGGAGCAAGCAATTGGTTCGTCAGGACTCCCTTCCTCATCGAGGGGGCCTTGGAAGGATTCATCGGGGGCGCACTCGCCGTCGTATTCATCGTGGTCGCACAGCAGTTGGCTGTGGACCGATTGGCGGATCTGCCAGATTGGATAAATCTGGCCATCCAGAACGATTTCCTCGTCAAGCAGGGCGCGCTGGTCTTGCTGTTCGGAGTCGCTGCCGGTTTGATTGGCAGTTCTTTGAGCCTTGCAGTCCACCGCACCTTGCGCTCGTGAGGGGACGACTCCTAGCACTCGCGCTCGCCGCCTCAGTGGTGATGAGCGTCGCCTCTCCTGTCGCCGCTGGGCAGCTTGACAACGATCTCGCCTCCGTACGGTCCAAGATCGCAGATCTCAAGTCCGAGCTTGCCTCGGCGGGGAACGGCCGGACCACCGCTGTCGAAGAGTTGCTTGCTGCACAGGCGTTACTCGACGCTGCGGAATTGACCGTCTCGGCGACCGAGGCCGAGTTCGATGTCTCCGAGGATGCCATGCGGGTGTCGCAGATTCGACTTGTCGATGTGCGATCTGAACTTGCGATCCGGTTCGCTCGACTCGAGGTCGTTCGTGCTGAAGTGGCGAGGGCACGCGAAGAGGCGATGGGCTGGGCACGTGAGGCGTACATGAGGGGCGGCATGGCTGAGCCAGCGATCGCCTTCTCCGCTCCGGCGTTGGCCGACGTATCCGTTGGCGTCGCGTATCTCGACGTGCTCACCGGTGCCAGCAGCGAGGTTGCCGACCGTTTTCAGGAGAACGTCGATCGCCAGACTGTCGAAGAGGCGAGAGTGCTCAGGGTAGAGGCCGCCGTTGAGTTGGAGGTCCGTGCCCACGCCACCGCATTGAAGGAACTGGCGCGGATCAGGATCGTCCTTGAGGCAGACCGGGCGTCGCTCGCCTCTCAGGCGGCAGGTCAGGTCGCAAGGCTTGCCTCGATCGAGCACGAGATCGCCGAGTTCGAAACCGAGATCTCCGCCCTGGCGAGGGAAGAAGCTGGGATCAGATCTGCGATAATCGCCGCGTCGACCCCAAGTCCCTCATCGAGCGCCCCGGGCGAGTTGGCTCGTCCTGTGCCTGGGCGTGTGTCGTCAGGGTTCGGCAAGCGCATCCACCCGATCTCCAAGACGGTCAAGATGCACAACGGCGTGGACATGAACGCCAATCAGGGTGACCGCATCATCGCATCGGAGAACGGTGTCGTGATCCTTTCCGGTGTCAAAGGCGGGTACGGGAATACCGTCATGATCGATCACGGAGGCGGCATGGTCACGCTGTATGCCCACCAGTCAAAGCTGGGCGTGTCTGTCGGTCAACAGGTGACGAGGGGTCAGACCATCGGATGGATCGGGTCGACGGGACAGTCGACGGGACCGCATCTGCACTTCGAGGTGAGGATCAATGGGCGACCGGTAAACCCGGTCGGATATTGGTAGAGCGCGCTGTAGCCTCGCTCCCATGTCCGGACGCAACGTTGTCGCAACGAACCGACAGGCTCGGTTCAACTACGAGATCCTCGACACCTTCGAAGCAGGCATGGTTCTGCTCGGGTCAGAGGTGAAGTCTCTTCGCGCGGGTCAATGCCAGTTGAAGGACTCGTACGCCGACGTTCGTCGTGGCGAACTGTGGCTGGAGAACGCGCACATCTCACCGTACCAGTTCGCCGAGGACGGTGGGCACGAACCGGAGCGACCCCGGAAGCTGCTGCTGCACCGCCGCGAGATCGATCGGCTCTACGCACGCATGCGTGAGGAGGGCCTCGCCCTTGTTCCCATGGTGATCTACTTCACCAATGGCAAGGCGAAGGTGGAACTTGGGCTAGGAAAAGGGAAGAAGCGTCACGACAAGCGTCAATCGATCATCGATCGGCAGCAGAAGCGTGAGATCGCACGGGCGCAGAGCCACCGGCGATAGAAAACGACCTGACCGTCAGGCCTCGAGGTTCTCCAACTGATCGAACAGGCCTATGACCTGGTCGAGATGGAGCAGTCCCGTGACCCTGAGAAGCACCTCGCCATCGCCGTCGGTCACCAGCCAGAACGGGAAGGCGGACACACCCATCTGCACGGCAAGCGCCGATTCGGGGTCGACGATGACCGGGAACGGGAACTGCTCGGACTCCAGATATTCGTCAAGCGGGTTGCCGCGCTCGGGGCTGATCGACGTTGAAACCGTGACGAGTTCGGTGGAATATTGGCCTTCCACCGTCGGATACCAATCAGATAGTTCGGGAAGCTCCTGCTGACAGAAGGGACACCAGTGTGCCCAGATCATCCACACCCGCTTCGTGCCGTCGGCTGGATCGTATGTGATCGCTTCGCCGGTGTACGCATCGGCACCTTCGATAACGCCGAGTTTCATGCCGATCGCCTGGTCGGGAGCCTGAGAGTCGTATCTCGGCAGGTATCCGGCCGGGGCGGCGTTCGTTGGTGCCTCCAGAGGGGATGACCCCCCGGCGTCCACGCTTGGCGCGGCCGCTGCGGATTCTGCGATGTCACTCGCGACTTCGGCAACGTCGTCTGCCACACCGGCGACGTCACCGACGAGCGTGTCAACCGAGTCGCCAACCGATTCGATCTGGGACTCGAGCGATGCGATGTCCGATCGAGTGTCGTTGAGCGAATTGATCATGCGGACCTGTGAGACGATCAGAACCCCGACGATCAGGGCCGCCATGACGGCGATACCCGCTGCCCACCACTGTCCCGACTTCTGACCTGACTTCGAAGGTGCCGCTGAGTCGACGGGTTCCGACGCGACGGCGTCGTCAGGTGTTTGTTCGGTGTCCATGGAGCCGAGGGTACCGGTGGTGTGGGTTTCCTGTGTGTGATGTCATAGGCCTGCGGTACCCTGTGGGGGTGTTGATGTGAGCTTCACATCTCCCCATATGGGGGTGACATGGTTTCGACTGTGAGAGTTGAGGCGTCGGAAGCGAGCCGAGGTCACCGGAGTCCTCGTTAAAGAGCCGGTACACAAATAAGTGCAGACGAAAGTATGGCACTGGCAGCGTAATTAAACGCTCCTGTCCTCCCGGGGGGCGCCCACCTCACCGGATCAGGGCAACGCAATGTGGGATGCCCCCGCCGGGACTTCCGGGACTGGCGGGGTAAGACAATTCCGGATAGGGCATGAGGGTGCTTGCCGGCAGAGTCCTCGTGTTCCGAAAGCTCGCTGCTGGCTGCGCTCGGAGATGCCGACGCTAAGGCCTTGCAGGACGGGGGTTCGATTCCCCCCACCTCCACCACGCCGCGTTCGCGCGCGGGATCCGGTCCTTGGGGTCGTTCCTCGTTTTTGAATCTTGCCATGATCATCGAAGCGTCCCGAAGGTTCGAACTGAACTCAGCCGGTCTTCGTGATCGCAAGCGCTCTCTTGATGATCGTGACGGTGGGAATCTCGTCGAGATCGTCCAGTGCGATCCACGCCGCGTCATCGACCGATCCGTTCTCTTCCACGACCTGTGGCTCCCCGCTCGTTGCGCAGCGAAAGATGAAGCGAACTGCGTGCACGGCGGGTCTCCCTGCGGCCTCACCGAGCGTTTCACTGTCGATCCCAGCGAGTTCGAACGAGTCGAGCAGGAGACCGGTCTCTTAGTGGACCTCTCTCACGAGGGCGGCTTCAGGATGTTCGCCCCAATCGATGCCACCGCCTGGAAGCGTCCAGTGGCCTTCCAGTGGAACGCCCGGAGCGATGTGTGCCAGAAGAATCTGACCGTCGTTGACAGCGACCGCATAGGACGCCATCCTCGATCGCTGTGAATCAGTCACGTCGGCACTCTTCCTATTCCGGAATGATCGCGTCTCGGGGATCCACGTACTCGACCCGAGTCCGTGAGCTACGGCCTTGTTCGTTATGTGGCCGCCAGCGACGTTGAGGCCACCGAGGAGTTCCGGCATGAGTTCCAGTGATGGAAATATGCCTCGGCGAGTGCACGAACGTAGGGGAGAGTTGCGTTCGACAGAGCTTTCGATGCCGTGTGGGGGACCGAGCCGGGAATGTTGCCGACCGCGTAGTGGACGACGCCATCGACGACGTAGGTCGGATCGTGATGCGTCGTCTCCTGCTTGTCTCGAAGCAGCCGCCTTGATCGATGGAGATGTCTACGACAACCGCACCATCGTGCATGGTGTCGAGCATCTCCCTGTCGATGACGATGGGGGACTTGTCTCCGGCTACGAGGACCGCCCCCACGACCAGATCGGCAGATCGAACGGCCTCGCCGACCGCTGACCGCGTCGAGAAGTCAGTTGTCACCTGTGAGCCCCAGCGCTGCAGCACGTACTCCAGTGCGCCGATGTTCACATCGAGGACGGTCACCCGTGCGCCCATGCCAACGGCGACGTCGATCGCGTTCAGGCCGGCTGACCCGGCGCCGATCACGACCACCTGACCCTGGGGGACTCCGGCATGGCCTCCGAGAAGGACGCCCTTGCCGCCGTTGGGTGCCATCAGATAGAACGCACCGACTTGGGTCGAGAGCCGGCCAGCGATGTGGCTCATCGGGGCGAGGAGGGGCAGCGTGCCAGCCTTTTCGACCGTCTCGTATGCGATGCAGGTCGCACCGGAAGCTTGGAGTCCCTCTGCTACCTCGGGATAGGCCGCGAGGTGCAGGTAGGTGAAGAGGATGTGATCCGGCGTGAGCATCGCTATCTCAGAGGGCTGTGGTTCCTTCACGTGGACGATCAACTGGGCCGCGTCCAGCACATCTTGTGGCGTGTCGACGATCGTCGCACCGGCTTCGGTGAAAGCATGATCCGGAGCTCCGGCACCGTTGCCGGCCCCCGTCTGGACGAAGACCGTGTGGCCGCGTCGGATCAGGTCGTTTGCCGCCCCGGGTTGGAGCGCAACGCGGCGTTCGTCTGGCTTGATCTCGGTCACTACGCCGATATTCATCGCATGCTCCTCTGTTCCTAAAGATCTCCCAAACGGCTCAAACCCTATCCCGATTTTGTATGGTGTGCACGTGGCAGGATGGTTCCTGCATGCATCTCAGAGAATGTGAAGGAGACATCAGATGAGTCGAGTCGTTCGCGCAGCAATTCTCCAAACCGAATGGACCGGGGACAAAGAGTCGATGATCGATCTCCATGAGAAGTACGCCCGCGAGGCTGCGGCTCAGGGCGCCGAGGTCATCTGCTTCCAGGAACTGTTCTATGGGCCATACTTCTGCCAGGTCCAGGACATCGAGTACTACGGGTACGCAGAGGCGATCCCGACGGCCGACGACCAAGCGCTTCCAGGAGCTCGCCAAGGAGCTCAACATGGTGATGGTGCTTCCCATGTACGAGCGGGAGATGGCAGGGTTCCTCTACAACACGGCCGCGGTGATCGACGCCGATGGCACGTATCTCGGAAAGTACCGCAAGCATCACATCCCGCACGTCAGCGGGTTCTGGGAGAAGTTCTACTTCAGGCCTGGGAACAAAGGATTCCCCGTATTCGACACGGCCGTGGGCAAGGTCGGGGTGTACATCTGCTACGACAGGCACTTCCCTGAGGGGTGGCGCGCACTTGGCCTCAACGGTGCTGAGATCGTGTTCAACCCGTCAGCAACGAGTCGGGGGCTTTCCCAGTACTTGTGGCACCTCGAGCAGACGGCGAGCGCGGCGGCGAACATGTACTACGTGGGTGCGATCAACCGCGTCGGTATCGAAGATCTCGGCGACAACGACTTCTACGGAAGCTCCTACTTCGCCAACCCGCACGGTGAGTTCGTGGGTGACCTCGCCTCTGACACCGACGCCGAACTCGTCATCAGAGATCTGGATCTCAACATGATCGAAAACACCCGGCACAAGTGGGCGTTCTATCGTGATCGTCGGCCGGAGGCGTACGGGCCGTTGGTCGAGCACTAACCGATGGGCATCCACGCAGAGTTGACCGAGCGAACCCGGGCGGTTCTTCCGTCGTGGCTTGCGCTGTATTACGACGAGCCGATCGCGATCGACCGCGGCGAGGGTCGCACTGTGTGGGATCTCGAGGGAAACGAATATCTCGACTTCTTTGGCGGGATCCTCACCACGATGACGGCGTACTCGCTGCCAGAGGTGACGGCTGCGATCGAGGAGCAGGCGGCCAAGGTTCTCCACACTTCCACGCTGTATCTCAACCAGCCGATGATCGAACTGGCGGAGATGGTCGCCGAGATGTCCGGGATCCCGGATGCCAAGGTGTTCTTTACCCCTTCGGGATCTGAGGCCAACGATGCGGCGATGCTGCTCGCAACTTCGTGGCGACGGTCGAACCAGGTGCTTGCCCTCCGCAACAGCTACCACGGCCGGAGCTTCACGGCCATTGCGCTGACCAGCCACCGAGCCTGGTCACCCACCGGTTACTCCGGGTTGAACGTTCAGTATGTGCAGGGCCCGTACAAGGTACGCAGTCCTTACAGCGCGCTTGACGACGACGCCTTCGTAGACGCCGCGGTTGCGGATCTCCGTCAGGTCATCGACATGATGACGTCCGGTGATGTCGCGGCGATGATCGTGGAGCCGATCCAGGGCGTTGGCGGCTTCGCAACGCCTCCTGATGGCTTCTTCAAGGCGTTCAAGGAAGTCCTCGACGAGTACGGCATCCTCTTCGTCTCGGACGAGGTGCAGACCGGCTGGGGCAGGACGGGCGAGCATCTGTGGGGGTATCAGGCCCACGACATCACCCCGGACATCTTGACGTTCGCCAAAGGCATCGGAAACGGACTGTCGATCGGCGGCGTCGTTGCGCGGGCCGAGATCATGGATTGCATCGGGGCGAACTCGATCTCGACCTTCGGTGGCAACCCGTTGGTGGCTGCTGGGGCACTTGCGAACCTCAAGTATCTCGTCGACAACGATCTTCAGGGGAACGCACTCAAGATGGGCTCCCGTCTGTACGAGAACCTTCTCCCCGTGTCAGAGGCGTCCCCGTGGATCCTTGAGCTCCGAGGCAAGGGACTGATGCTTGCCATCGAGACGGTCGAACCGGGCACGACCGAGCCCGACGGAGCCCGCGCCGGAAGGCTGCTCGAGGAATGCAAGACGCGGGGATTGCTCATCGGCAAGGGCGGCCTGTACGGGAACGTGCTGAGGATCGCTCCACCGCTTACCGTGACCGAGGCAGAGATCGACACTGCCAGCGAGATCATCGCCGATGCCGTTTCGGCCATCGACTGAATCGAATCAACTGAATGACGAGAGGACGGACATGAAGACACTTATCGAAGGTGGGACGGTCATTACCGCCATCGACATCACGGCGGCCGATGTACTCGTCGAAGACGAGACGATCGTGGCGATCGCGGCCCCTGGCTCTCACTCGTGGGCCGATGAGGCGGACAAGGTCATCGATGCCTCGGGAAAGTACGTGATCCCCGGCGGGATCGACCCGCATACACACATGGAACTGCCGTTCGGTGGAACGTCCGCATCGGACAGTTTCGAGTCTGGGACCCGCGCCGCTGCATGGGGTGGAACCACCACCATCGTCGACTTCGCGGTCCAGGTGAAGGGGGAGAGCCTCGTGGGCGGTTTCGATGACTGGATGGAGCGCGCCGAAGGAAACTGTGCGATCGACTATGGGTTCCACATGATCGCTGGCGACATCAACGATGAGTCGCTGGCGGATATGGACGTTCTGATCGACCGCGGTTGCACGTCGTTCAAGCTGTTCATGGCGTATCCGGGCGTCTTCTACTCGGACGATGGAGAGATCCTCCGCGCAATGCAGAAGGCAGCCGAGACCGGCACGCTCATCATGATGCACGCAGAGAACGGCATGGCGATCGATGTGCTGCGGGCCCAGGCTCTCGAGCGCGGCGAGACCGATCCCGTCTACCACGGCCTCACGCGTCCAGTCATCACCGAGTCCGAGGCGACGCACCGAGCGATCAAGCTCGCTGAACTGGCCGGTGCCCACGTCTACATCGTCCACATGTCTGCGAAGGAGGCCGTCGCCGAGGTCGCGGAGGCCAGGGATGCCGGGCAGCCGGTCTTCGGCGAAACCTGTCCGCAGTATCTCTTCCTCAGTCATGAGGATCATCTCAGCAAGGAGGGATTCGAGGGAGCGAAGTACGTGTGCTCTACCCCGATCCGCAAGAGGGCCGACGGACACCAGGACGCATTGTGGACATCGCTTGCGACGAACGATCTGCAGGTCGTCTCCACGGATCATTGCCCGTTCTGCATGGACGACCATCCGACGCTCGGGACGCAGAAGAAGCTCGGCATAGGCGACTTCACGGCTATTCCCAATGGGCTGCCTGGTGTTGAGGATCGCTATCAGCTGATCTACCACGGCGGTGTCGTCGGTGGGAGATTCGACCTCAACCGGTGGATCGAGCTGTGCGCGACCGCTCCGGCGAAGCTGTTCGGCATGTACCCGAAGAAAGGCACGATCGCGGTTGGCTCCGACGCCGACATCGTGATCTTCGATCCGGGTACCGAATGGACGAAGTCGGTCGACCAGCACCATATGGATGTCGACTACTCCGCCTATGAGGGCATGGAAGTCAAGGGCAAGGTCGAGACCGTGCTGCTCCGCGGCAAGGTGATCGTCGATGGCGACGAGTACCTCGGCCGAAAGGGCGATGGCGCCTACTTGCCTCGCGAACGTATGTCCGTCCATCACTGATCGTCTAGGAGCACCATGCAACAGATCAATCACATCATCGGTGGCGAGGAGGTCGTTTCCTCATCTGAGAGGACGGCCGACGTCCACAACCCCGCAACGGGAGAGGTCACGGCGAAGGTTGGCCTGGCCACCGTGGAGGAGGTTGATCGCGCCGTCGCTACCGCAAAGTCCGCCTTCGAGGGGTGGAGGGAGACCTCGATCGCCAAGCGGACTACGGTCCTCTTCCGGTTCAGGGAGCTTGTCGATAAGCATGCGAACGACATCGCTGCTCTTCTAACCGCCGAACACGGCAAGGTTCTGTCTGACTCTCTCGGAGAAGTTCGGAGAGGCCTTGAGAACGTCGAGTTCGCGTCAGGCCTCGCCGAGCATCTCAAAGGCTCGTTCTCACAGGAGGCCTCCACCGGCATCGATGTCTACTCGGTTCGTCAGCCGCTCGGCGTAGTCGCAGGGATCACGCCCTTCAACTTTCCTTCGATGGTGCCCATGTGGATGTATCCGAATGCGATCGCTGCCGGGAACGCCTTCGTGCTCAAGCCTTCCGAGAAGGACCCGAGTGTGAACACGCTCGCGGCCGAACTGCTTGACAAGGCTGGCCTCCCTGCCGGTGTCTTCAATGTTCTGCAGGGGGACAAGGTCGCGGTGGATCGACTCCTCGAGCACCCGGATGTTGCAGCAATCTCCTTCGTCGGCTCGACACCGATCGCTCGATACGTCTACACGACCGGCACCGCCAACGGGAAGCGTGTGCAGGCCCTCGGCGGAGCGAAGAACCACATGGTCATACTCCCAGACGCCGATATCGGCTTGGCTGCGGACGCCGCTGTCAGCGCGGCATACGGGTCCGCGGGCGAGCGGTGCATGGCGATCTCGATCGCCGTGGCCGTTGGCTCGTCTGCCGACCCGCTGATCGCTGCCATCGAGGAGCGGATTCCCGACGTGGTCGTCGGGGATGGAACCAGCGAGAGCTCACAGATGGGCCCGCTCATCACGAAGGAACATCGTGATCGAGTGGCGTCGTTCGTAGAGAACGCCCCGACCGAGGGTGCAACCGTTGTGGTCGATGGTCGCAAGCAGACTCACGACGGCAACGGTTTCTTCCTATCGCCGTCCCTTCTCGACAATGTCACACCCGGGATGGCCTGCTACGACGATGAGATCTTCGGGCCAGTGCTCGGCGTCGTTCGCGTTGATACCTACGACGAAGCTGTCCAACTGATAGCTGACAACCCATACGGCAACGGCACTGCGATCTTCACGCGTGACGGAGGTGCCGCCCGCAAGTTCCAGGTCGATGTTGACGCTGGGATGGTTGGCATCAACGTCCCTGTCCCTGTACCTGTCGCTCACTACAGCTTCGGCGGGTGGGGGAACTCGCTCTTCGGCGATTCGCATGCGTACGGTCCCGAGGGGATCAACTTCTACACCCGAGCGAAGATCGTCACGAGCCGGTGGCCGGATCCCGCGACCAGTACGGTGGACCTCGGTTTCCCCCAGAACGTGTGAGGGAAACAATCGCTAGTGCCCTGACCAGAGAGCTGCATGACGACACGTGACGAGACAGCCACCGCTCTGAGGGCCTTGGAGCGAAGACAGGCGCTGCGGAGAACCACGCGACGGATCTTCATGTTCGTCGCATTCATCGTCGTGCTCGCCCTTGTGTACACGGGCTACAAAGCGTTCGGTGAGTCGATCGATGGCGCGCAGACCGAATGGCCTGTGATCGGCAACTATCTGCCTCGGACCGATGACCTCACGATGCCTCCGCTTGCTGACATCCTGGCTGAGTTCTCGCATCCACCGCAGAGAAACTCGGACAAACCGCTCGCGGCGTTCATCTTCGAAGCGTCGTTGTTCACCCTTCGTGAGGCTGCGTTCGGGTTCTTCTTCGGTGTGATCCTCGGTCTTGGGATAGCGATCGTGATGCTTCAGTCCAGATGGCTCGAGCGAGCGACGTCCCCGTACCTCGTCGCATCACAGACCATTCCGCTTGTTGCCATCGCTCCGATCATCGTCATATGGGGAGCGACGGCGTTCCAGTGGCTGCCGTTCGAGTGGCAGGGCTGGATGTCCGTCGCCCTGATCGCCACCTACCTCACGTTCTTCCCCGTCGCGATGAACGGCATCAAAGGGCTGCAGTCCGCCGATGCCGCATCGGTCGAACTCATGCGGTCCTACGCGGCCAGCCGGCGCCAGACGTTGATGAAGTTGCAGCTGCCTGCGGCGGCGCCGTACCTCTTCGCAGCGTTCCGGATCGCTGCAACCGCCGCGATCGTCGGTGCGATCGTTGGAGAGATCTCGGGCGGTGTGAGGGGTGGTCTCGGCCGCCTGATCCTCGACTTCGCAAGCAGGTACACGACAGGGCCCGAACGTCTCTACGCGACGGTCATCGGTGCGGCCGTCCTCGGCCTCATCGCCGTCGGCACCGTGACCCTCGTCGAGTACATCGTCATGTCGAATCGATCCAAGGAGCCGGTGGCACCATGAGCGAGACCGTGCGCACGGCTGTCAACATCTCCAACGTGGCGAAGGTGTTCAATCCGGGGAAGCCGAATGAGGTACGAGCGCTCGACCACATCGATCTGTCGATCGAGGACGCATCGTTCGTCTCGTTGATCGGTCCATCGGGATGCGGAAAATCGACGCTGCTGAGGCTGATGGGGGCGCTCACGCATCCGACCGAGGGCGAGGTGGTCATCAACGGGAAGTCGGCGGATCAGGCTCGGCTCGACAGGGACTACGGCATGGCCTTCCAGACGTCAGGGCTCTTCGACTGGCGAACGGTGACACAGAATGTAGAGCTCCCGCTTCAGCTGATGGGATGGTCGAAGTCCGATAGGAAGGAGCGGGCGGCCGAGATGCTCGATCTGGTGAAACTCAGCGAGTTCGGCGATCACTATCCGAGAGAGCTTTCCGGAGGGATGCAGCAGCGTGTTTCGATCGCACGGGCGCTGTCGTTCAGGCCTTCGCTTCTGCTGATGGACGAGCCGTTCGGCGCACTCGACGAGATGACCAGGGAGCACATGCAGACAGAGGTGCTCGACATATGGGGAAAGACGGGAAAGACGATCGTCTTCGTTACGCACTCCATCCCGGAGGCCGTGTTCCTCTCCCAACGGGTGATCGTCATGTCGCCCCGGCCGGGGCGGATCGCATCGGATATCGCAGTCAACTTCGATGAGCGCGTCTTCGAGACGAGAGAGTCACCGGAGTTCTTCGACAAGATCACAGAGGTCCGCGAGGCACTCAGATTCGAGGGGGACTCGGAGTGATCAGGCGCATCATCCGAGGGTCGGCTCCAGCCGTTGTGTTCGGTATTGCGGGTGTGCTGGTTTGGGAAGGAACGATGCGGTTCATCGTTCCCGAGAGTTTCGTGCTCCCTCCGCCGAGCGAGATCCTTGCGGCGTTCTTCGAGGATTTCGATGCGATCTGGGCGGCCACGCAGAACACCGGCTACATCGTGGTGACGGGTCTCATCGCTGGTGTGATCCTGGGTGTGGTGTGGGCACTTCTCGTTTCTCGGTTCCGCTTGGCGGACGAAACCCTGACCCCGCTTGCCATCTCGTTGAACGCGATCCCGATCATCGCGCTCGCTCCCATATTCAACGCGTGGTACGGAACGCTGTCACCCGTGTCGAACCAAGCGATCGTCATCATCCTCGTGTTCTTCCCCGTGTTCATCAACACGACGAAGGGCCTGACGACGGTGGGAGCCACAGAGTTGGAGTTGATGCGGTCGTACGCAGCATCGCGGTGGGAGGTCACGAAGACCGTACGGATCCCGAATGCCCTGCCGCTCTTCTTCACATCGCTCAAGATCGCTTCATCGCTTGCGGTGATCGGTGCGATCGTGGCTGAGTACTTCGGCGGGCGGCAAGATGCGCTTGGCCCGCTTATTGTGCAGAACGCGGCGTTCACCCAGTATCCCGAAGCTTGGGCGGCCGTCGCGGCGGGGAGCATGATGGGTATCGTGCTCTATCTGATCAGTGGAGGTTTGGAGAAAGCTGCCATGCCGTGGAAAGCGGACATGGAGACGGTGGGGCTGTAGTCCCTTTGTACATGGAATACGGATACAGGAATACGAGGAGGAAGATTCGATGCGATCGAACCAGAAGAGAGGCATGACGCGCTGGCTCATCATGCTTGCCGTCATCGCCATGTTGGCTGCGGCGTGTAGCAGCGGTGACGACGACGTGGCCGAGACGCCTACGACAGAGGCTGCTGGAGGCGGCACGGAGACGACCGAGGCTCCGCCAGCCACCGAGGCACCGTCCGATCTGATCCCCATCAAGTTGCAGCTGCAGTGGTTCGCACAGGCACAGTTCGCCGGGTACTACGCCGCTGTCGCGCAAGGCTTCTATGCCGACGCCGGTCTTGACGTGGAGATTCTCGAAGGCGGTATCGACATCGTTCCGCAGGTCGTCCTCGACTCTGGTGCGGCTGACTTTGCGATCTCCTGGGTGCCGAAGGTCCTCGTATCCCGTGAGAACGGGCTCAACCTCGTGGACATCGGGCAGGTGTTCCAACGTTCCGGCACACTGCAGGTGTCTTTCGTGGATGCAGGAATTGCAGCTCCGGATGACCTGCGTGGCAAGCTCGTCGGCAACTGGGGATTCGGCAACGAATTCGAACTGCTCGCAGGCATGAAGGTTTCTGGCGTTGACCCGGCCACCGAAGTGACCCTCGTCCAGCAATCGTTCGACATGCTCGCACTCATCTCTGGCGACATCGATGCTGCTCAGGCGATGACGTACAACGAATACGCACAGGTTCTTGAGACGATCAACCCCGACACTGGTGAGCTCTACCAGCCCGAGGAC
>PVMK01114025.1_pt1 | contig 25649 bp, 23 predicted proteins | sample 1853481 | NCBI WGS metagenome assembly PVMK01 (sample SAMN08533507, study PRJNA380276) | Marine sediment metagenome, whole genome shotgun sequencing project.
TTGTTTGCGCGAGGTACCCGAGATCGCCTTCGCGACCCCAAAGTCGGAGAGCAAGACCTCGCCTCGGCGGCTGACGAGCACGTTCCCTGGCGAGATGTCTCGATGTACGATCGCGTCGATTTCGGGTCCGTCGGCATCTCTTCCGGCACCTGGAGCGTGGGCGTGTTCGAGGGCCGCGGCGAGGTCATGTCCGAAGAGCGCGACTAGCTCGTGCGGCAGGCGTGTACCGTCCTGTGCGTCGAGTAGCACTCGCAGGTCTGCCCCGTCTACGAGCTCGAGAGCCATGTAGGGTGTCCCGTCGATCGCGCCGAAGTCGATCACGCCGACGATGTTGCTGTGCCGCAACTTGGCCGCGAGCCGTGCTTCCCGCTCGAACAGCCTAAGGTTTCCGCCATGCCCCCCACGCCCAAACGCCGGACCAAGCGATATGGACCGAAATCCTCACCGATGATGTCGCTCAGGGAAGCCTGAGAGCGCACTTTTGACATTGATCAACGCAGTGTGCTGTTGACCACCAACGTCACAACACAGGCCTGACAACGATGCTGCTAAATTCCAGGATTGAACAGCGTGGCTGTATCGCGCCGGGATACCGAAACGTCGCCGCACTTTCCCTCGATGAGCCTGCGAATCGCGATGGCCAACGCCTCGCGGCTTGGGCCTTCCGCCGTTGCGGGGATGAGGCTACATCCTTGCCGACTGCCGGTTTTGGTGACGAGCCCGACCGCGACCGTGTCCGCCGTGAGCGCGGAGACGATGACAATCGTGTGGGCGGGGAGCAGCTCGGCGATGTCTCTCGCGTCGTCGGCCCGCCAGCCGTTACGGCGGTCCCTTGGATATTCGAGGCGCAAGATCGGCTCGGTCCGAACGGTGCGATCGAAGCGGTCGTCCACGACTTGCTTCGTCGTTCCCGGGCCGACGTTCGTCGAATGAATTCGCCCGCGCTCCGTACCGTCGCATTCGACCTGCACACCGTACTCACCGACCGAAAGCGTCGTGATTCTGAGTGGCGTCTCGCCGAAGCGCACTCCATTGACGCGCACGATGCAACCGGTGGGAGCACTCTCGACGACCAGGGTCGCCGGCCGAGCGCGCCCCTGCTCGCGCGCCCGCTGGTAGAGCGCCAGCACCCGCGGGGGATGCATGAGCGTCGCGGGCTCTACGTTCGGCACCAAGACCACGCATTCGGAGGCATGAGCCGCGGCGCTCGACGCCTCGTCTGTTTCCAGCAGAGCGCGCACCTTGTAGAGGCACGTATCAAGAACCCGCAGCGCCCGCTCGGGGCTCCGGTTGATGTCTTCGGTCGCGCTTCGAGACAAACGCTCCGCCTGATCGAGGCGACTGAAAGCCGTTGCATGCTCGCCCCTGGTCAGCGCTCGAATGGCTGCACGCGAATGTTGGTCCCATTTCTCGAGCGCATCCTTCGCGATGCCGACCGCCGCAGAGGAGCCTTGATCCTGGAACCGCACCGCGGCCGCGTGGGACTGCCAGACGTGCCGACCATGTCGCTCGAGCTCGCGAGTGACGTCCGCCACCACACGCTCCATGAACGCCGGCATCTCGCCGTTCGTCGCCGGGACGACCGCCCAATCACCGACCTCGGCGGAAGCGCCTGGCACGTGAGCGAGTGCGAGTGAAGTGACGAGGACCAACAGAGGCGAGCATTTCATGATTTCTCCCGGGCGTACGTTGGGGTTGGTGCGGCTCTGCTCACTTGCCTGCGTTCGATCTCGGGCCGGCGCCTGCGAAGTGGAGGTCGATCTTGACGAATCCGCGGTCGTCGTAGGAGACACCTTCGAAATTCACATCGATCCGTGTTGGCTCGAACGAGATATCGATGTTTTCGACCTCGACGTTGGTCTGCTCGACATCGACGCGTGCGCCGACGAGGAGCGCGTTGTGATCCCGGAGCACGATGTCGATCATGTATCCCTCAAAGTCTGCGTCCGGGAAACGGTCGGCTTGGGTCACATTGGAAAAGTCGAAGATGAGGCTTCCGAGTCCGTGGTCGAGATGGATCTCTACTCCAGGATTCGGGCCCTCGGGGCAGGGCGACTCGAGCGACCTGACCTGCTCGGCGGAGAACTCCATTCCGTCGCCGACCTCCGCACGCACGGACTTCGCGCTCCTCTGCTCGCAGCGGGTGGAGTACCGGACGAGCTCGATCTGCGCGCCCTCGAGGCACCCGGGATCGTCGATCGAGCTAGGATCGAGGTGACCGGGATCGAGCGAAAAACCGCATCCTGCAAGAAGCCCGAGGGCGCTGCCCACAATGAGCGTGGCGGCTCTGCAGGATCTCTTTGTGATTGTGTTTTGCATGGCGACGTCCTTCTGATTGAACTCGCGGGCCCCATCAGCGCCGCGTCACGGACTCTTAGTGCAGCGTTCATGCCAACCGGAAAACACAATGGTTTCGCGAGACGGTCGTCTGCTCGCCTCCTCCGTGACGACGCTCGTCGTCGAGATCGCGACGGCGAACGTCATGTCCACTACTGGGCGATGGCCATGAGGCCGGCTCTATCGTCCCGGATGCTTGAACTTCTCGGGGTCGATCTCGAGCGTCGCCATTCGGCTGATGAGCCCGGTGCGCGGAACGCCAAGTATTCGAGCGGTGCGCGCAACGATGCCCTCGCACGCCCCGAGCGCGTCCTCGATGATCCCCTTCTCGAGGACGTCGAGCCCCTCTTTTTGCTCGGCGAGCTGCTTCCAACGGCCTTCGATCTCGCTGCTAGGCGATCCGCTCGTCGACGGCGCGGCCGGTGCCGCGGGAGCTCCGCCGACTGGGTGTTCACCCCCGACGTCTAGGTGACGGATCTCGATCACAGGGTCCGTTGTCTCGCCTGCACGCAGGCGGTTTCTGGCGCGCTCCAGGACAGCCTCGAGCTCGCGAATGTTTCCACCCCAGTGCAGGTGTGGTGCCGTCAGCAGGTCGTGGGCGCCCTTGTCCAACTCCCAGTCGGTCGTGCCGTCAGTCCGGTTCAAGTAGCGAATGGCGATCTTGGGGATGTCTTCGCGCCGGTCGCGCAGTGGTGGCAGGACGATTGGGACCGTGCCGAGCCGGTAGTAGAGATCCTGGCGAAAGCGCTTGTCCGAGATGGCCTGTGCGATGTCGCCGTTGGTGACCGAGATCAAACGTAGATCGGCGTGCTTCGGCTCGCGCCCTTGGTAGCCGAGTGGCCGATACGACCCGAACTGTGTGAAATCGAGGAGCAGCTGCTGAGCGTGGCGGGGAAGGTTGAGCACCTCGTCGAGGATCAGCGTCCCCTTGTTGGCGTACTCGACCAGGCCCATCCGTTTGGAAATTGCCCCCGAGAACGCCCCTCGCTCGTGTCCGAAAAGCTCCGAGGTGATCGTGTTCAAGTCGTCCGCTAGACCGAGCGTCGCCCGCACGATGGGCTCCCTGTTGCTGGCCCGCGCAAACGCGGTGGCGAGCTGAGTCTTGCCGGTTCCTGACTCGCCCAAGATCATGATGGACGCCTTTCCCTCGATGGCGGCTCGTAGCTCATCGCGAATCGCCGTCATACTCTCGCACGACAGAAGCTCGTCGAGGCTGAGGTGGTGCTCGTTGTGGTCCTTGGCGCGCTCGACGCGGAGGTCTTCTTTCGTCGCCTCGATCAAGGTCTGCTGCGCGATCATCCCACCCAGCAAGGCGCCGACGCATTCGACGAACTCGAGAACGGACGCTTGCTCGCCTTCTTGCCCCGGAAACTCCAAGTACATCACGCCGATGAGGCTGCGGCTCCGCCGTGATGCGGTCGGTCGGGACCAAAGCGGCGTGGCAACGAACGACCCGGTCGGCGTGTACGGCACTGGGCCCGCGACGGTCTTGAGCTCCGTCTGCACCCGGCTCAACATCTCCGTCACGTGCTGTGCGAGAACGGCGGGTGGCACGCCCCGGAAACCGGCTGTCCGCGAGCGATGCATGGGCCCGGCACCGCCTTTCGTCTCCAAGGTGCTCCAGGCGGAGGTTGCTCCGAGCTGGACGCATAGCGCCTCCAACGTCTCCTCGATGAAGCGTCCGCCGTGGAGCCCGGTCACGACCGCTGCCACGATTGCGCGCATACGCGGCCACGGGTCTGGGTTCTCCGCTCTTGACATCAGGCGCTCTGAGAGTACCCGGTCGAGACTGCTGCGACTACCCACTGTGTGAGTGCGCCGCTTGAGGTGGAAAAACCAGCACTCTGACCATCACCACGAGCTGAGCCTTCGTTCGGACGCCGAGTTTTCGCATCGCCGCTCTGAGAAGGGTGGACACGCGTGACGGGCTGATCCCCAAGCGGTACCCGGTGAGCTTGCTGCTCTCGCCTAACGCCGCGCTCATCGCCACCTCCTGTTCGCGCGTCGTGAGCCCACACGCACAGCCTGATCGGACCGTGTTGGGTTTGACGAGGATGAACCGCCGACCGTCGACGTCGAACCAATCGACCAAGGTCAGCCGTCCACGGACCAAGCCCTCCCAAACCAGGAACGCACGTGCGGTCTCGCTCTCGCCGCCCGCCCGGAGTGTACGGTCGAGTCTCACGGCCGCCTGGCGGAGCGACCCGCGTCGCTCGCTTTGCCCAACTTCGACGAGGGGGGCCACCGGCGCGGGGCGGAGATAGGCTGGCCACATCTTTCTCGCAGCATCCATGCGCGCTTCCCCTGCAGGGCACGTGCCAGCGAAAAAACGCTGTAATTGCGCGCGTCACGGAAGCGGTTCAGCGAAAATGACGACGGTCGTCATCAGAAGTCGACGACAGACGTCACTTCGGCGTGGCGAGCCGTGGCTGCGCCGGAGTGTTGCCTAAGCCGAACGACGCTCGCTTCGGCGCTCGGTAGCCTCCGCCGCCAAGCGCTGGTCTTCCTCGGTTTCAGCAAGGAGGGGCGGGACGGGGCAGGGCCTCCCGTCTTCTCCGATGTTGACGAAGGTGGCGCGGGCATTGGCGCACAGGGTTCGTTCGCCGGTTCGAGCATCCTCTCGCTCCACGAGCACTCCGATTTCCATTGAGCTCGTGAACGCGGCGTTGAGGCGGGCGGTCAACCGGACGACGTCGCCGACCTTGATTGGCGCCCTGAACTCGAGCGCGTCGACGCGCGCTGTGACAGACACGCGTCCGCAGTGCCGCATGGCGGCGATCGAGCAACAGATGTCGATCCAGCTCATGATCACGCCACCAAAGGCGGTCCCGATCGCGTTGGTGTGCTGTGGCAGAACGAGCTCAGTCATCTCGGTAAACGACTCGGAGGGGGTCTTTGGGTCCATGGGCGGAGCATAGGGCGTTTGGACCGGAGTTCACAGGCTCGGCCGGCGGCTGAACTGTACGCTTTTGCGAAAGAAGAGGATGCGCAAGCTGATGACGAAATGATCTGGATCGGCGAGATCCATCTCGATATCGAAGTCCCGATCGCGTCTCCATGAGTGCCAGTCGCGTGGGCCCGTGGTTGGAGTCCGTGAAAGACCACTAACACCACGACCAGCGCCACCGTTACTTGCTGGATCCTGAACATGGCTCTTCTCCTTTGTGATGGGCCGGCCACTTGCTCCTTGACCGCCGCGGCTACCTCTAGAGGCGTTTGGTCGCCGACTCTGAAGACGTTGATCATCACAGCGGGCTTGCCGTCGAAGGTGGCCTTCTGATGGTTCTCGCGAAACCCGTCTTTGACGCGGCCAATGGCCCCGACCCGTACCTGTGAGCCGTCGGGCCGGCTCAAAACCACGATGTCAGCAAACTCGTGCCCGTCGTCGCGCCTCTCGGCGGTGCGGAGCAGGACCTCGCCGGCGTCCGTCTGCACCGAGCCGCCGGGCAGCTCGACCGACGCGGCTCGCGACTGTACGAAGGGTGGTTTCCTCTACGTCTCCGTAGAGAACGAGGGAGATCACCTGTCGCCGGGTGGATAGCAGCTTGATGCTCGTTCCACGTGCGACGAGGACAAAGCAGGGTCCGTGCCAACGAACAATTCGAGGAGTTTCAAGGGTTCGGTCCCTCGCGGCCACCGATTCGGCGACGGACGTCGTCACTTTGTGACGCGGGCCGCCTAGGGCATAATCCAATGGTGCAGCCGCTTCTTACACGCGACGAGTCGCGCGATGTTGATCGCGCCGCCATGGAGGAGCTTGGCGTCGCTGGTCTGGTGCTGATGGAAAACGCCGGGCGTGGCGCAACCCAGGCCGTGTGCGAGGTGTTCGGCGATTGCCTCGGGCGTGTCGTGCTCCTCGGAGGACCGGGGCAAAACGGCGGAGATGCCTGGGTGATGGCGCGACGTCTGGCGCTTCAGGGACACCGGCCCCTTGCGGTTCTGATCGGGGACGGGTCTCGGCTGCGCGGTGATGCGCAGAGCAACTGGGCGCTTCTTGGCAAGCTAGGCGTCGAGACGATCGAGCTTTCCCCGGAGCACGCAGAGGCGATCGGGGAGCACCTCCGAAGCGCGACCCTCGTCGTCGACGGCCTCTTCGGCACGGGCCTCGACCGGGCGGTGGCCGGCGGTTACGCGGTTGCAATTGCGGCGATGGATGAAGCGTCTGCACCACTGGTGTCGCTGGACCTCCCGAGTGGGCTCGATGCCGACACCGGAGCGGTGTTCGGTATCGCGCCGCATGCGGCGTTGACCGTGACGTTTGCCGGCCACAAGCGTGGCCTTCATCAGTTTCCAGGTGTGGAGCATGCGGGCGACGTGCACGTGGCCGACATCGGCGTCCCCGTAGGGGGCTCGTCCGGCGCGACCCTCTGGGCGAGGGGCGACCTCGGCACGCTCATCGCGCCACGTGCGGGGGATGCGCACAAGGGGACCAACGGCCACCTGCTCGTGATCGGTGGGGCGCCGGGCAAGACCGGCGCGGCAGTGCTCGCAGGGCGGGCGGCGTTTCGCGCAGGGGCGGGGCTGGTGACGATCGGGGCGCGGGCCGATGCACGTGCTGCGCTCGAAGAGAAAGTGATCGAGCTGATGACGACTGCTCTTCCGCAGGACGCAGACCAAGCCGGCGTCGAGTCGCTCTGCGAAGGGAAGCGTGCGGTCGTGGTCGGTCCGGGACTTGGGCTGGACGAGCTCGGACGTTCGTGGGCGCACGCCTTCGCGCTGCATGCTCCAGTCACTGCCGTCATCGACGCCGACGGACTGACCCATGTTGCCGAGGACGGTCTCGCTGCGCTGAAGGGCGCCCGGGCGCCCCGGATTCTCACGCCGCATCCCGGCGAGGCGGCCCGCTTGCTAGGCCAATCGACTCCCGACATTCAAGCGAATCGCTTTGCGGCTGCCGAGGCGCTCGCGAATATCTCAGGCCAGGTCGTGATCTTGAAAGGTGCGCGCACCATTGTCGCCGGTGCGGATGAGCTGCGCGTGTGCGCGGAGGGAACACCGGCGCTTGGGGTTGCCGGGACGGGCGACGTCCTGAGCGGCGTGGTCGGTGCGCTCGCAATGACCCTCTCGCCCATCGACGCGGCGATTGCGGGTGCGCTCTTGCACGCGCTTGCGGGAGTGGAGGCCTCGGTCGGGGACCGGGGTCTCATCGCGTCCGAAGTTGCGGATGCGGTGCCTCTGGTGTTGGCTCGCCAACAGGGCCACTGGGCGGACGACCAGGCGACAGATTGACACGACACCGTGTCACTCGGGGGACAAGCTGACGCCCGCGCACCCACGTTCGCCCTAAATTACTTGGGTTTCTGGGATGGCACCGCCGTTGCAATGACGTCGAGGTGGAGACCACCCCGATGCAGAGCCAAGAACACTACAACGACGAAATTCTGCCCTGCGTGCCCGAGCTTTGCCGAACTGCCCTTCGGCTGGCTCGAGGCACCGCCCTTGCCGACGACCTAGTCCAAGAAACGCTGGCACGCGCCTGGCAAGCGCGTGCGAGCTTTCGCCCGGGGACCAACGCTCGCGCGTGGACGCGACGCATTCTGTTCAACACCTACATCAACCACTATCGCAAAAAGAAGCGCGAGCAGGAGGCGCTCGACGAGCTGCGTAGCGCGAGCCGGACCCGTCACAGCGCCGTACATGACGGGTTTGGCGACGAAGTAGCCGCCGCCCTGCGCGCCCTGCGACCCGAGTTTCGTGAAGCCGTGGAGCTCGTGGACCTCCGCGATCTCTCGTATCAGGACGCCGCAGACCAGCTGGCCTGCCCTGTGGGGACGGTGATGTCCCGTCTTCACCGAGGCCGGAAACGGCTTCGAAGCGCCCTGCGGGGGTATGCGCTCGACCAGGGCGTCCTCCGCCGCGCGGCCTAGGGCAGAAGCCCCCGACAGAAATACCCGACAAAACCGATGCGAAAACCGCTGTATAAGAGCTAAGGCCCCGTTAGCCTTGACGAAACAGCCAGAAGTTACATATTGGCGGGCATGGCAAAGACATATGCTGACCTGCTCCAGGAGGTGAAGGCCGCCATTCGGCAGGTCTCCCTCGAGGACCTGAAGGAGCGCCTCGAAGCGAGCGATGATCTGATCCTGGTCGATGTGCGCGAAAAGGATGAGTGGCGACAAGGTCACGTGCCGGGCGCGCTTCACATCCCGCGAGGCTTTCTCGAGATGCAGGCGGGTTCGCGGCTGCCCGACAGGGACGCGAAGATCGTCACGATCTGTGCTGGGGGTATTCGTTCCGCGTTTGCGGCGAAGGTTCTCCTCGACCTCGGGTACACCAACGTCGAGTCGGCGAACCCCGGGTTCAATGAGTGGAAGGACCAGGGCTTCCCAACGACGCAGCCCTTTGCATTCACCGACGCACAGCTGACCCGATACTCGCGGCATCTGTTGCTGCCCGAGGTGGGTGAGCAGGGCCAAGCCAAGTTGTTGCAGGGGCGCGTGCTGTTGCTCGGCGCAGGCGGGCTCGGCTCACCGGCAGCCCTCTATCTTGCGGCCGCGGGCGTCGGCACGATCGGTCTCGTCGATGGGGATACCGTAGACGAGTCGAACCTGCAGCGTCAGGTATTGCACGGCCTCGACCGCGTGGGCGTGTCCAAGGTCGAAAGCGGCAAGCGCACGATCGAAAACCTCAACCCCGACGTCAATGTCATTCCATTCAACGAGCGCCTCACGCGCCAAAACGTGGATCGTATTTTTGATCAGGACTGGGACGTCATCGTCGATGGCCTCGACAACTTCGCCACCCGTTATCTCGTCAACGACGCGAGCGTGTGGAAGAACATTCCGGTGGTCCACGGCTCGATCTTCCGCTTCGATGGCCAAGTCACCACGTTCTGGCCGCGCCAGGGTCCGTGCTACCGCTGCTTGTACCCGGAGCCGCCACCGCCTCATCTCGCGCCCTCGTGCGCCGAGGCAGGCGTTCTCGGTGTTCTCCCGGGCGCCATCGGTACCCTTCAGGCGACCGAGGCGGTCAAGATTCTCCTCGAGCGTGGCGACCCACTGGTCGGACGACTCCTACAATATGACTCGCTACAAATGCAGTTCCGCACCTTCAAGCTCCGTCGTAACAAGGACTGCCCTGTCTGCGGCGATCATCCGACCATCACCGACTACATCGACTACGAGCACTTCTGCTCTGGCGGCTAGCCTCCCGGGCTGACGAATGGGGCGACTGGGCCCTCGAGGATGAAAGGGTGTAGGTCGCTTCTCGCCTTCTCCGTGAATCCCACGCGGCCGATGCCGAGGTACAGACCCGGGCCGACTTTGCGGACCTCGTCGAACATCGTGCGTAGATACGCGCCTGCGGGGCCGCCCCGTTTGAGGTCGTTGAAATGGGAATACTCCAGATGGAACGCGTCTCCCGTGTCGTTGGGCAACTTGGAGGGTCCCAGATGGGTTCGCATCCTCGTGCCGCGTCGCACCCCGCGTGGTGTCATGAAGCTGTTGTACCCGTGCCCATCGGTCGGACCGGTCGGTTCGAACGCCTTGCAAAGCCAGCGGCCCGTCATGTTTACCGCAAACGCGCTGAGCAGGAAGCCACGCGCAGTGCCCTGATCGAGCAACGAAGCGGCAAACTCGCCGTGCATCTCTTCGAAGGGTGGTGCTTCGAGCCGATGGTAAAGAGCCACCACCTCATCGCGCGGCATCATGCGGAGATCGAGAGACGTGATCGCTTGTGACGGCGAGGCGTTTTGGCTGATTTCGCGTGCGGGCTCCGACATGTCGATCCCTCCTCCACGTACGGGTACCGCCGAGGAGGCGGGCTGTCCACCCCATAGAGTCGCTGCTGCGCAGGGCCCACGGGGCGGGGCCCCGGCGGCGGTGCCGGCGTCAGCGTCAACGCTCAGTGCCAGTGCTGGCGTCTGGGTGGGCCTCCTTGCTAGAACTCTCCCCTGGAGGTCCTGATGAATCGCTTTGCTTCCTTCCTGTCCTTGGCCGCTTTGGGTTGCCTACTCGCTTCCCCCGGCGTCCGCGCCCAGGACAGCGACGCCGCGTTCCAAGGGTTTCTCGACGCCCTTCAGACTTCGCGCGAGCTCGTGCTCAGCCGGACCTCGGAGGACGGCACCGATCGGGCGGAAGGGCTCCGCCATATCGTTCGCCTGATCGAAATGCAGAACGCGCCGGCGACCGACGACCACAACGTGGCGAATCCGCATGTCTCGCGTTGTCCGAGCGTCGTCTGCAAGGTGGGCTTCGACAATCCCGACTTTACGTACATCAACGTCGCGCCGATCAGCGAAGAATACACGTATCGGATCTACGGCAAGCGGGGGACGGTACCGTACGTGAGCATGCAGGTTTTCGACAACCCGTTCGGAGGCGAGGCCTTCATGACGTCGGAAGATTTGATCGTGGAGCCTGATGGTCGCTACGAGATCATCCTGAGTGCGACGCGGCACGAGGGAAACTGGATGGAGCTCAGGCCCGGCGCCCGACGATGCAGGATGCGCGCGACGGCTGGCCGCTCAACGACGTGAATGAGCCGGACCCGGGCGCATTTGGTATCCCCGGCGCAGGAGTGCCAAGCGCGGTGAGCAGTGCAGGGCGGTATGCGCTCGACGAAGGTGAGGCGCTGATCATCGAGACTCCCGACCCCTCGGTCGTTCACGGAGGGATTCAGATCGGCAACCTCTGGGTCGAGTCGATCGATTACCAAACCCGTCAGACCTCGCTCAACTGGTTCCAGTCGACGCCGGACGAGGACGGCATCATTCGCTACGTGCTCGCGCACCGGGATCCCGGCGTGCCGAACTGGCTCGACATCTCAGGCCATCCGGATGGCGGCATCTTCATGCGCTGGCAGAGCCCGTCCCAAGGCGCGTACCCGGACAAGCCAACCGTGAAGCTGGTCGCGTTCGACGACATCCACGCGAACCTGCCCGAGAGCCATCCGACGGTCTCACTCGACGAGCGAACCGCGGTGCTGCAAGAGCGCTACGAAGCGGTCAACAAGCGAAGGAACCCGACGAGCCAGTTTGACGCGCAGATGCAGGCGTCCGGCGAAAGCAGTGGTTGCTCGGTCGGCGGGCAGGGGCAGGGGCACCTCGGATGGGTTGTGGCGTTGTTGCTAATCTGCGGAGTGAGGCGGACTCGGACTCGGCAACGGCCCCGGAGCCGGCCCCGGAACGGGCCCCGGAACCGAGACCGGCACCGGCACCGACACTGGCACTGGCACTGACACTGACACTGACGCTGGCACTGGCACTGACACTGACGCTGACACTGACGCTGACGCTGTTACACTGACCTCATGCCCTGGGGGATGCTTCTACTGAGCCTCGCCGTCCTCACCGGCTGCGAGAACACCGCAGCGGTCGAGCGCACGGAGCGTCGGCTTCGGGACGTCGACCTTCCACGGGTCCGAGCTCTGGTGGCTCAGGACCTTGCCCACCATCAGGCGGGCGTCGTGAAGGCGGCGGCGAAGCTCATGCCGGGTTTTGCGGTCCGGGACCCAGCGACGCGCGAGAAGCAAGTGCGAGCAGCGTTGAGAATTCTTCAGCAACCCAAGAAAGGTATTGATGAATTCGTCGCATCGCCGATGTCGTTTCTAGCGGCGGTTGGGGTCGATGGGGTCGTCATCGCCCGTGATCGAGAGACGGACCGGATGAAGGGTCAGGACTTCAAGACTCGCTTCGAGGTCGTCCGCCAGGCTCTTGGTGGGGCCGCCGCCACCGGGCTCGGGGAGTTCTACGCGAAGGATCCCAAAGCGCCCTCGTCCTGGTCGATCTTGTTTGCCGCGCCGTCGTTTCGTGACGGGGAAGTGGTTGGTGCCGTGTTGGCCGGCATCCCCCTTTCACGCCTGGCGCAGCGTTTGAGCCGTCAGTTCCGGGTGGAGCAAGAAGCAGGGTCCCCCGTCTGGGTGTACCTCTACAAGGGTGAGCGCCTGTTCTATTGGGATACGCCCCCGGAGGTCGATGCCCTGGTTCGCGACTCGGTCGCCCGTGCCCAGGGGCTTGCCGCCTCGCCGGCCGGTTACACCGAGAAAGTGCGGCTTCAGGGGGAGCTCCAGGTGTACGGCGTGTTCCCGCTCGCGCTGCTCGGTCCCGATGTCGGGACGATCATCTTTCGCACGCCTGAGTGAAGTTTGACCGCTTGCCCGGGTCTGACCAACACTATCGCGGTGTTGCGGGGGGTTGCGTCTTGGAGTGCGTGGGGCTGTGCCGCAGCCTTCTTCCTGCTTGGCGCCTTTCCTCTCTACAACCTCGACGCCTACGGGCATCTCGCTCAGGGCCGCCAGATTGCCGAGTCCGGTCGCGTCCCGGCCGTCGACCCGTTCTCGTTCTGGAAGCCCACGCCGCAACCCTGGAGTAACTACGAGTGGGGCTACGACCTTGGCAGCTGGTTGATCTATGATCACCTGGGCCCCAACGCGCTGATCCTCATCAAGTGCCTGCTGCTCGCCGCGCTGGGCTACCTTCTGGTGCTGCTCGCGCATCGTCTTGCGAAGGGCGCGGAGCAGGCGGCTCCCCTCGCGGCGGCAGTGTTGATCCTCTTCGCGCCATTGGCCCGGATTCGCTTCACCGTCCGGCCCCAGATCATCGGCCTCGTTTTCCCCGGCGTCTTGCTCCTGGGCATCAGCGCGCTGTACTCGCAAGCAAGCTCGCAGCGTGCCAAGCGGTGGGTAGTCGGCGGCCTCGGCCTCCTGCACGTGGCCTGGGTGAACATGCACGGCTCCCACCTGTTCGGCGTGCTCATCACCGTCTTGTTTCTCGCGTTTTCGATTCGGACGGCTGCGTTCGCCTCGATGGCGACGTTGCTTGTTCTCCAAGTGTTGGCGACGGCCTGCACCCCGTTCGGCCTCGGCATCGTGACTGACGCGGTGGCCCACGTGTTACGTCCCGAGTACCGCGATGTCGTGACAGAGTGGGGCCCGTGGGTGCCTTCGCACCCACTCTATCTACTCGTCGGTCCCATGTTGGCGGTCGTCCTCGTGTTGGCCTCCATGCGCCCCGTCACGCGCTCGGGCCGCTTTGGGCTCGCGTATGGGGTATTTTGCGTCGTCGTCAGCGTGATGGCGTTCCGCTCGATACGCTTTGTCGGGCATCAGCTGCTCTTCACGGCGCCATTCATCGCCGCCGGGTTGGCTCAAATGCAATGGGTCCGAGGGGCGCGGCGCGCCGTGGCTGGTGTGGTGGGACTGTCCTTCGTTTGGGCCGTCCTGGCGGCTCCTCGTCTCGAGCCGTTTGTTCCTTTCGGCTTCGGGGAGCCGAGGCTCGGGCACGCATTCGCGGCGGCCGACGTCATCAACGAGCACGTCGAAGCACCTCGCATCCTTGCGCCGATCCAGGATAGCTGGCCGTTGATGTTTGCTGTTCCCGGCGCCCGCTTCCTCGTCGATGGGCGCGTCCCGTTCTACGGACCCGAGTTCATGCGGAAGGTGGCGAACAGCTTCAGCGAGCCGTCCGCTCTGAGCGCACTCATCGAGCGACACGAGGTCAACACCGTCGTCGTCGATCACACGCGTGCGGGTCAAGCGGCTGCCGTCGAGTACCTTTGGCGCTCTTCGGAGTGGTCGCTCGGACAGGTTCAAGATCGGCAATCGCTCTTCGTACGCGATGGCAGCGCGCCCTCGCTGGTGCCGCTACGAGTCATCGGCCCCGGGTACCGCGTCGGCGGCTTGCTCGACCCCGGCGTCTCCGATCGCGAGATCGACGAAGAAGCGCGGAGGGTGGGTCATCATCAAAACTCGAAGGCGATTCAAGGCTGGATACAAGGGCTCCGGCACCTTCGTCCGCTCGTCCGCGATGGGGAACGCGCCGGGGTTCGCATGTACCGAACCGACGCCGAGCGCGAAGCCGCGCGTCGGGCCTATCGGTCCTTCTCAGACGCCGCGCAAATGTACCCGGGCTTCACGTCGATCGAGCTCTATCGCGCGATGGCTGCGCTGGCAGCATGCGACGAGGCCGAGGCCGCAGATGCTCTCGGCTGGGCGGCGTACTCCGGCGAAACCCGAGGCACGTCATTGCTTGCTGTGGAGCTGGGCCTGCGCACGGGCGGCGAGTCCCAGCGCGCCGCAGCCGTGGCTCACGTCGCGCGGTTGTCGGAACATCAGCAGAGCGCCCGCGATCCTTGGGTGGCTGCGATCTCACGCTCTCTCGACACCCGTTGTCCCTGAAGTCGCTGCGACGGGTCGTCGCTCAAACCGGGGTGTCGCTGTCGCCGCGCACCAACATGCGTTGCGGCACCGTGATCCGAATCCCTAGCTCGTTGAATCGCTTGGTGATCCGGCGCAGCATCTCCCGGCGCACCACGAACAGCTTGTCGGGCTGGGTCTTCACCATGAATTTGATCACCACCCCGTAGTCGGTGAACTTGTCTACGCCGAGCATGTCCGGATCCCCGATGATTGAGCCCTTCCAGTCCGGGTCCTGACTGAGCTCCTTGGCCACCTCGACCAGCGTCTCCATCACTTTGTCGACATCTTCGGTGTATCCGACGGGAACCTCGAAGACCGGGCGGCCCCAGCCATAGGTTCGGTTGGTCACCTGATCGATGCTGCCGTTGGGAATGAAGTGCACGCGCCCTTCGAGATCGCGCAGCACGGTGACGCGCATGTTGACGGATTCGACCGTTCCAGTGATGCCCCGGATCGTGACCAGGTCGCCGAGTTGGTATTGGTCTTCGGCCAGAATCAGGAACCCCGAGAAGTAGTCTTTCATCAGGTCCTGCGCGCCAAACGCGATCGCAACGCCGAGGATCGCAGCGCCTCCGAGCACCGTCGTGATGTCGACACCGGCTTCCTGCAGCACGAGCATCATGGCCACCATCACGATGACCACCCGCGACGCCCTTCCGAAGCTGAAGGCCAGCGTGTCCGCGCGCCCCGTTCCGACACTTCGAGCACCGCGGCGTCCGCCGACCAAGGCTCGCGCGATTCCTCGAGCGCTCAGGCGGACGAACAGGAGCAGGAAGAGAGCGGCCGCAATGACGAGGAGTATGCGCGGGCCGCGCTCCTTGGCCCAATGCGCCACGTTTTGCGGGTGAACGGGGCTCTCCAGCCAAAAGATGCGCCGACGCGCCTTCTCGGCTTCTTGCTCCTCTTCGTCGACGTCCCCGGTGACGGCCAGCTGCTCCTCGTCGAGCCGAACGAGCCGCTCATCCAGCGAGGTGATGTACGTGGTGCGCGCAGCGCTACCATCGCGCGAATCCTCGATGGCGCTCTTGATCCGCCGGTTCCCACGCTCCAGGCGCTGAATTTTCTCGTGGGGCGCGCCGGTGTCGCGATACTTCTGCAGTCGCGTCTCGAATGCTTTGAGCGCACGCTTGATGTTCTCGAGCTCTTTGGCTTCGGTCTCCGCGAGGCCCTCTTCGAACTCGATCTGCTCCTCGAGGGCACGCTTGCGTTCGATGAACTCAGAAAGCGCGAGCTTCGCGAGTTGGACTTCCCGCTCTTGCTGATCGAGCTCCTTGTGTGCCTCGATCTGCGCGGCGCTCATCGTGGACGAGCTCTCCGTCTCCTTCCTCGGCGGGGGCTGCGCGGCCGGAATGGGCAAGGGGAACGGGATAGGGAGGGCCTTCTGTCCCGCTTCCGCCGGCTCGGCCTTGGCCGCAGGCGCCTCGGGCAGCTCGATTTTGATCTCCCCGGTCAGCTCGCCCAGCGCGCGCTCCTCTTGCGCTATCTTGTCCTTCAAGGCCTCGATTTGCTCTCGGACGGTCCTCTCGGCGCTGAGTGCGAGGTCGGTCTGCGTATCGAAGAGGCCGTAGTCCTGATCGATCTCCTCGAGCTCGGTGCGAAGCGTGGCGACCTCTTTCGGGTCGGACTCTGGGTCTGCATCGAGGGCTTCGAGCTTCTCCTTCTTGTCGTTGCGCTCGGCGGCGATGTCGCCCATTTCCAACGCAAGTCCCTCGTACCACTCGGTCCGGGAGCGGAGCTCGCTTCGAAGCCAGCGCAGATGCTCGTTGTCGAGCTTGATGACTTGGCGGATGCGCACGATGCGCTTGGCGTCCGAAGCCGCCTCGGGAGGCGCCGCCTCAGCCCCGGCATCAGTCTCGGTCCCCGTACCGGCATCGACCTCAGTCTCGGTTCCGGTATCGGCCCCGGTCCCGGCATCGTCCTGAGCGAGTGCCGGAGGCGCTGCCACGCCACAGAACAGAAGGGCGGTGACCCAGGTCCACAATAGCGTTGGTTTCATCTCGCCCTACATCATACATCAGGGCGAAGCTGTGTCAGCGCCTCTTCGGGGGACAGCGTGAGCTGCCACGGCGCCAGGACGCTGGGCTCGTCGACCGCCGCACGCCATTCGGAGAGGAAACGCTCACGTGGCCACATGGTCGCGCCAAATCGGGCCAGATGCTCGGTATGCACCTGGCAGTCGACGATGCGGAAACCCCACATCGCCAAGTGCCCGAGCAAGGTCGTGAACGCGACCTTCGACGCGTCTGGCTCCGAAGCGAACATCGACTCGCCGGCGAACGTCCTGCCAAGCGCGACGCCGTACAGGCCGCCCACCAGCTCATCGTCGCGCCATGCTTCGATGCTGTGCGCGTATCCGAGCTCGTGAAGCCCGAGGTAGCCCTCCTGAAGCTCGCGCGTGATCCACGTGCCCTGTTGATGGGGGCGCGGCACGGCCGCGCACGCGTTGATCACATCGCCAAAGACCGTGTCGGCAGTGACGCGAAGCTGCCCCTTTCGGACGACCTTGCGCAGCGAGCGCGAGACGTGAGTGTGTGAGGGCGTCAACGCGAAACGTGGATCGGGGGAAAACCACAACAGCGGATAGCCGCGCGCCGGCCACGGGAAGATGCCGTGCCGGTACGCGACCAGGAGTCGTTCCGGGGACACATCCCCGCCGACCGCCACGATGCCCTCTTCGTTGGCGTCTTCAGGGGCCGGGAACGAGAGTCCCTTGTCGAGCAGGTACACAGCCATCAGCGGACGCCGTATGCTAGCGCAACGCTGGGAAGGACAGAACGATATCGTCGTCTTCGACTTCGGCGAGCGCTGTCCCGCCTTCTGTCAGGCTTCCAAACACCATCGCCTCGGCGAGCGGCTTTTTGAGCTTCTGCTCGACGAGCCGCGCCATCGGGCGCGCCCCCATCTGCGGGTCGTAGCCGTGCTTCGCGAGCCATTCCCGCGCCGCCTCGCTCAGCTCCAACTGCACCTGCTTGTCGGAGAGCATGTCGCTGAGCAGAGCGACCTCTTTGTCCACCACCTGGCGAATCACGTCCTTGCCGAGCCCGTCGAAGTACACCGAGGCGTCCAGGCGATTGCGAAACTCTGGCGTGAAGATGCGTTCGATCGCCTGTCGCGTACGCCCCTTTGCGAAATCTGTGTGTTCGTCGCCGCCGAAGCCGACGACCTTCTCCGTCGCCTCGAAGGCCCCGGCGTTGGTCGTCATGACGAGCACGATATTGCGGAAATCGGCTTCACGCCCGTTGTTGTCGGTGAGCTTCGCATGGTCCATCACCTGCAACAGGATGTTGAACAGCTCGCCGTGAGCCTTCTCGATCTCGTCGAGAATCACGACGGCGTGAGGATGCTTGCGCACCGCGTCCGTGAGCAGGCCACCCTGGTCGAAGCCGACGTAGCCCGGAGGCGCACCGATGAGCCGCGACACCGAATGACGCTCGCCGTACTCGCTCATGTCGAACCTGAGGAGCTCGACGCCCATCACGCGAGCCAGCTGTCGAGCCAGCTCCGTCTTGCCAACGCCCGTGGGGCCGGCGAACAAGAAAGACCCGATGGGCTTGTGATCCGCGCGCAGACCCGCTCGGGCCAGGGTGATGGCGCTGACGACCTTCTCGATGGCCGCGTCCTGCCCGAAGATCACCTTGCGAAGCTCGGGGCCAAGCTCCTTGAGCTGGTCGCGCTCCTTCGCGCTCACGGATTCGACCGGGACGCGAGCCATCTTGCTCACGACCTTCTCGATCTCTTTGACCGTGATTCGATGCGTTCGCTCTTTCTCGGGGCGCATGCGTTCGAGCGAGCCAGCCTCGTCGATCACGTCGATGGCCTTGTCCGGCAAGAAGCGCTCGACGATGTGTTTTTGCGCGAGCTGCGCCGCTGCCTCGAGGGCCTCGTCGTCGTACTTCACGTCGTGGTGATCTTCGTAGTACTGGCGGAGACCCTTGAGAATTTCCACGGTGTCTTCGACGGAAGGCTCGTGCACTTCGATCTTCTGGAACCGGCGGGCCAGGGCCCGGTCGCGGTCGAGATGCTTGAAATCGGTGTAGGTCGTCGACCCGAGGCACCGGAGCTTGCCGGATGCCAACGCTGGTTTGAGAATGTTCGACGCATCCATCGAGCTTCCGGTCGTCGCGCCAGCGCCGACGATGGTGTGGATTTCATCGATGAACAGGATGGCGTTGTCGATCTCTTCGAGGCGCTTCATGATCGCCTTGAGCCGTTCCTCGAACTGGCCGCGGAACTTGGTGCCGGCGAGGAGGGCGCCCATGTCGAGCGAGTAGATCTGTGCGCCTGCCAGCACCTCGGGGACGCTGCCTTCGTAGACCCGCCGCGCAAGCCCTTCCGCCATGGCGGTCTTGCCCACCCCGGACTCGCCCACGTAGATGGGATTGTTCTTGCGGCGGCGGCAAAGCACCTGAACGGTGCGATCGAGCTCCTCGTCGCGGCCGATCAACGGGTCGATACGCCCCGCGGCGGCCTCGGCGATCAGATCGGTCGTGAACGCTTCGAGTGGGTCGCGCCCCGCGGACGACTCGTCCTCGTCCTCGTCGAAGTCGGCGTCGGTGTAGGCGTCGCTCTCGCCGGGGACGATGTCAGTCCCCACGCCGTGGGCGATGTAGCGCTTGAGGTCCAGAGCGCTCACGCCTGCCTCTTGCAGCACGAACGCAGCGTATGACTCCTCCTCCTTGAGGATCTGGACGAGCACGTTGCTGCCGTCGATGGTCTTCATCTCCGATGAGATCGCGTGAATCGCCGCTCGCTGGAGGACTCGTTCCACGGCCAGCGTTTGGTGCGGCTCCACCGTGACGGCCTCGGGCACGCGCGACAGGCGCTCTTGCATGAAGTCCTCGAGCTGCTTTCGAAGGCGGCCAATGTTGGCGCCACACGCTCGCAGCGCCTTCGACGCCGCGGGGTCCTCGGTAAGGGCGAGGAGCAGGTGCTCGAGCGTCACGTACTCGTGGCGCATCAACCCCGCGCGGTCGAATGCTTTGCGAAGGGTGGCTTGAAGCTCTTTATCGATGACGGGACCGGCCATGGCTAAGTGTCTTCCTCCTCTTCGGGCTCCATCGTCAGGCGCAAGGGAAACTCGTGCTCGCGGGCCATTCGCTCCACGCGTTGGACCTTGGTCTCTGCGACCTCGCGTGTGAAGACCCCGGCGACGCCGACGCCCTTGTGGTGAACGTGGAGCATGATACGGATCGCATCTTGCTCTGCGCGATTGAAGACGGTGTGCAGAACCTGAACCACAAACTCCCTGGTAGTGTAATCATCATTGTGCAGAAGAACTCGGTAGAGCCGTGGGCGTTTGAGCTTTTTCTCCGGTTTGACCTGGGTGATGGTCCCGGCGTCGTTCTCGAACCTGTCGGCCATTCTCTATTTTAGCGCTTTCCGTGGCCCCGCCCAGCCCGGGATGAACAGGCGTTTGGGCAATCTAAGGCCGGTTGCCGCGATCCGCTAGGGGGTCACTCGAGCACGAGCCTGAGATAGAAAAGCTGGTTTTGGGCATTTCGGACGGTCACCGTCGAGTCGTTGGCTCCCTCGATGACGAAGCTATTGCCAGAGCCCAGCGTGGAGAAGCTGCCGTCCGGGTCGAACGAGGTGTAGCCGACGACGAGAGTCGGTGTCTGTCCGAGCGGGTGCTCGATCTCATACTTGCTGCATCCGCGGAACTCGAACCAGTAGCATTGCTCGTCCGCGATCGGCGGGAGCGGGTGTGACTCCCAAACGCCATCGGCGTTCGTCATGTTGCAGGGGAGCTCGCCCATCGGAACCAGCCGGTCCTCGGCCTCGCCGCAGGGATCGCCACAAGCTGTGCCCCACGTGCCCAAGAGGGCCAAGAGGGACAAAAGCGTGAGGGGCCACCACCGTCTAGACCTGGGCATCGGCATCTTCGGGTGGGGCATAGTACGCGCGCACCGTTGCCACCAGTGATTCGATCGTTTGGTCAGGTGATGTGGCTGCGACGCGAAGGCCGAGCCGTTTGGCGGTTTCGGTCGTGACGGGCCCGATCGAAAAGAGGTCGAGCGTATTCAGCTGGTTCGCTGCGTCCTGCCCGAGCACGTCGAATAGGTTCTGAACCGTCGAGGAGGAGGTGAACAGGACCGCGTCGCCCTCGGCGGGATCGACGAGATTCCGGATGCGTATGACCTCTTTGGGCTCGGGCGAGAGGTTCTGATAGGCCGAGACGACGTCTACCTCGGCACCCGCCTCCCGTAGCGAATCGGGTAGGACCTCCCGTGCAACCTCGGCGCGCGGGAGCAGGATACGCGTGCGAGCGCCGAGGAGGGGCCGGAGCGCGGCGAGGAGGCCCTCGGCGCGCGCGTCCTCGGGAACCAAGTCGGCGTGGATGCCGCGCGACGCCAGGGCCTCTCGTGTCTTGACCCCAATGGCGCACGCCTTGATGCCGCCGAGCGCCCGTGCGTCGAGCCCAGCTTCGCCAATCGCCGAGAAGACCGCATCGACCGTGTTGCTGCTCGTGAACAGGATCCAGTCGTAACAATCGAGATGGGTCACCGCATCCCGTAGTGGCCCGAGGTCGGGCGGGGGCGCGATGCGGAGGGTCGGCGCCAAGATCGGCTGTGCGCCTTCGTCGCGGATCAGCGAGGCGAGTGACCCCGCTTGGTGAGCCGCCCGCGTCACGAGAATGCGCTTTCCGAACAGCGGCTTGGTGTCGAACCAACGAAGCTTGTCGCGCAAGCGCACGACGTCACCGACGATCGTGAGGGCTGGCAAGCCGAGTCCCGCTCCGGCCGCGCGCTCATGGATGTCGGCTAGCGTTCCGGTGACCGTGCGTTGCTTTGGCAGTGAGGCCCATTGGACGACAGCCACGGGCGTGTCCGCAGGCCGCCCATGCTCGATTAAAAGCTTCATGAGCGAGTCGAGCTTGCGCATCCCCATGAAAATCACGAGCGTCTGGGTGGCGGTGGCGAGCTTCGACCAGTCGTGCCCGGCCCGATCCTTTTCGACCGATTCCGTCGCTGTCACGTACGCGACGCTCGACGCGAGCTCGCGGTGCGTCAGCGAGAGGCCCGCGTACGCGGTGGCAGCTAGCGGGGAGGGCACGCCAGGAACCACCTCGAACGCAATCCCCTCGGACGCCAGTACCTCGGCTTCCTCGGAGCCCCGGCCGAACAGGTAGGGATCGCCCCCCTTGAGGCGCACGACCGTCTTGCCCTTGCGCGCGGCCTGGGCCATCCGCCGGTTGATCTCGCTTTGCCGCTCGCTAGCCCGGCCCGCACGCTTGCCCACGAATACGAGCTCGGCGTCCGGCCTCGCCGCGCTCAGCTGATCGGGATGGACGAGCGCGTCGTAAAGAACCACGTCCGCTTCCCGCAGGCGTCGTAGCCCGCGCGCGGTGATGAGCTCTGGATCGCCGGGGCCGGCACCCACCAGGTAGACTTTGCCGGGTGCGTTCATGGCGCTCAGGTCTCGCCAGCATCGTCGGGCGGGATGATCTGCTCGGTTTCGACCACGCCCTTGCGCCGCTTGCGCTTCTGCACCGCGCGGGCCCTTACCTGGGGTCGAACGCCGCCCGCATCGTTGGGGATGAAGCGAATCTCGGTCTTCACTTCGAACGACAACGAAGTCAGAGCCTTGTAGAACTCGCCCGCCATGTCGGTCGCTTCCAGAAAATCGCGCACTTCCTTCGCAACCCCGCGAACCATTGCGTTTTTGGTCTCGTCGATCGATGCGAACACGTAGCCGATGATCTCCTTGGGGAGCTTGCCGTCCTGAGTGACTCCCCGAAGTGCGCTATCCGCGCTTCGCAGCGTTCCGATGCCCGCTTCGATGCCCTTCTCGACGGCTTTTCGTAAGGTGTCGCGAAGGACACCTTCGGACCAGCGGCGTTCCCGCTCTCCCTGTTCGGGGTCGGTGGAACCCTTTTCGTCGAATTCTTCAGGCATCATCGTTTCGCCGTCCTTTGACCTCCGAGGATCAACTGTCCGCAGCATACCTCAAGCACGCTCCGAGTGCAGTTTCATGGAATCGAAGTGGACAACTCCGCGTCGGATGCGTCACCGGTGCTCGCTCTTCCGCGTATGTGTTCCGAGCTGTCGACTCTTGCGTTCAAAAAAATGACCGGCTATACGAATAGCAATGGGCCAACGGGCAAGCACGGTCGAGGAGCTTTGGGAGCGCGCTGAGGAAGCGCTCGAGGCATCGTCCAAGCGAGCGGAAGGCTTGCTGACGCAGCTCGCGGCGGCCGCCGAGGAGGGGAGCGAGGCATCGCTCTTCGCCCACCGTCATCTCGCTGAGATTCGCCTGGAAGACAACCCTTGGAGGGCCGCGCTTCACCTTCGCCGCGTGCTCGCCCATTGCACCGACGACGATGTCGTTCATGCGCTCATGGGCTTGTGCCACGCACTGCTTGGCAACTATCAGGTGGCGGTCCGTTGTTATCGAGAGGCGTCGAGCCTCGCGCCGCAGACGCCTTGGTATCACCACAACCTGGGCCACCTCATGGATGTAGCGCTCGACGATCCCGCCGGCGCGGAGTGCCACCTTCGCCGCGCGTATCAGCTCGAGCCGGAGCATGACGAGATTATCGGCTCGCTTGCGCATTGCGCAGCGCGCCTCGGCGACCTCGAGCAAGCGCAAGCGCTTGCCGAGATCGCCATCGAGAAGGGCCCGTGCAATCCAGATCACCGCGTGCTCGTTGAATGGATCGAGGCCGGCGCTACCGACAAGCCCGCGGCGACTGCGGCGGTCCGCCGACTCCCCGGTGATCGTGTTGCCGAAACGGTCCAGCTCAAGATGAGCGAAGCGGGGTATTCCCGCGCGGAAATCGAACGTGCCACACAACTATGGTCCGACATGCAAGCGCACTGCGCGCTTCGCGTCACCAAGCCCGAGGTCTTGGCTGCGGCGCTCGAATACGCGATTGCGGTCGTCGAGCAGCGTCCGGGGTGCACGCAAGCCGAGGTGGCTCGGCGGTATGGCGTTGCTCCCACATCGGTGTCCGCGCGATTCGCCCAAATCCGAAACGCGCTGGCGTTGCGCCCGGGCGATCCTCGCTACGCAGCGTCCCGCTGAAAACTGGCCACCGCTCGGCGAATCGCTTATCCGTGGGGGATGCCCGCGCTCTCTAGCGCCGCGACGGTTTGCCGGGTTCTAATGAGACTCGATCGGGCAGGTGCAAGCGGCACCCTGCACGTTGATGGCGAGGGTCGCCGGGCGACGCTCTCGTTCGAGTCGAGTCAGGTCGTGGGGGCGAACGTCGATCGCCGCGTGGCCACGTCGCCTCGCCAGGTGCTGCAGAGCGTCTTGCAGATGAGCGCATGGGAAGGGCTCGTCTTGCGGTTCGTGCAGGCACCCTCCGTGCCAGCATGGTGGAAGCTCGCCGACCCGATCCCCGCTCGAACACTTGCGCTGCAGACCATGCGGGCGGCCGTGAAGGGCGTGGACACGGCAATCGTGCGCTCGGAGGTCGGGGACGCTGTCTATCACCTCACCGAAGCCGGCGAGGCGCTCTCGCGCGGCGCAGAGCTTCGCCCCGAGGAGACGTCGGTGTTGTTTTGGCTGAGGCGTGGCGTGCCGGCAGAGGAGCTTTCAGCGCTTCCCGGATGTGGCCTCGCCGGGTACCGTTTTCTCTGGATGCTCAAGCTGATGGGCGCCGCTTCCCCGAAGGGAGGAGGCTCGTATCCGCTGCTTCTGCGAAAACGCAGAGAGCTGCGCAGGCAGGCATCGGCTCACGCGCTCCTCGACCTCCCCGAAGGCGCGGGGCGGAGGGACGCTCGCGTCGCGCTCCGCAAGCTGGTTCGAGATCTTCACCCGGACCGCTTTGGCGACCATGTGCCGCCGGCGCTTCGCCGGGCGTCCGGCGAGATCATGACCGCGCTTGTCAACGCCGAGGCCTGCATCGCATCAGGTCGCCGATAGCGTCAGGGCGAAGCGGCTAGGCCAGTCGCAGGGCTCACTCGACTCGTTGGTGTGCGTGCAACGAGTTGGCCGGCTTCCATCCGCCCGGTTCGAGAGTTGCTCGCCGCTCGAATGTGGACCGAACGAGGTCGCCATCGAGATCTCCTTCCGCGCGGAGGGTGATCGTGACCAAATCCTCGGTGCCGTCGAGCGCGCAACCGTCGCGGCTGGGCGTGTAGGTGTAGCTGTACCGGACCGGCCGGTCGGGTTGGAAGCCGAGCGCTTCCCATGTGGAGTGGCCCGCTTCGTCGCCCGCGAAGAAATCGACTGCTACCAACTCGACCGTTGGCACTGCGGGGGTCGGGCCGGCGCTCGGTGGTAGGCAGCGGCGCTGCCCGTCGTCCCAGGACGTCGCGTAATAGGCGGCCGCGCGGTCGCTCATTTCCTGGAGAAGCTCGGCGGCCTCGTTGATCTTGTTGGTGCGGACTCGGCGGAGGAACGTAGGAACGAATACCGCCAGCACGATGCCGATGAGACACAGCAGGAGTGCTGCTTCGATCACGCTCAATCTGGGACCACCACGCGGCAAGGCCGCAGGACTGTGCGAGGCCCCGACCCCCTTGGCAAGACGCTAGCTGGCGTCTTCGAGGCCGACTGTCGCCTCGATCGGGTCTGCGACGAAGAAATAGAGCGTGGACGGCATGTACGGAAAGTCTTCCTGTCGACGAAGCTCGAACTCCTCGTTGGCACTCCGGAACGCCTCCGAGTATGCGCGGTCGCGGAGTTGCGTGAGGCGGATCTCGATTTGGGCTCTTACCTTCGGGTCGCGGATCACCGCGTACATCTCTTCGAGGTGGTGGAGCTCCCGATCCCGCTCGCCGAGCTTTCGGAGCGAGGTGGCGTTCGTGATGACGAGCCACGCCGGGCCAGCCCCGAGGCGCGCCGCCGCCATCATGTGCTCGGTGCCCTCGGCCTTGAGACGCTCGCGGTCCGGGTCATCCCTGGGAAGATTCGGCACGAGCTCGTAGACGAGGGTCGCTCCAGCGTCCCATGCGAGGTCTCCGTCGCTCGGGAAACGCTCCACGCCACGGCGCAACACGTCGATCGCCCGCTCGATGAATTCAGGCGGGGAGCCGGTCGGGGTGTAGACCCTGCCACGCCGATCCAGCGGTATACCCGCCGGAAGTCCGGGTCGAGGGCCAGCATGGCTTCCCCGTAGTGGAACACGTGCTTGACGGCGCCCCTGTTCACGAATTCGTCGCCAAAGTAGATGAGGGCGCGAAGCCAGATCAGGTCCGCCACTGCCCGCCGATGACCCAAGCTCATCA
>PVMK01149179.1_pt1 | contig 25649 bp, 28 predicted proteins | sample 1853481 | NCBI WGS metagenome assembly PVMK01 (sample SAMN08533507, study PRJNA380276) | Marine sediment metagenome, whole genome shotgun sequencing project.
GAACCCTGGAGACTCTGGCCGGCCCTCTTCTCGAGAGGGGCGAAGCCGAGTCTGCTGCACGTCTCTGGGGTTGGGCCATGGCCGTCCGAGAAGAAGTGGGTCGACCAGTACCCCGCCCAGGCGCCGGGGTACGCGGTGATCGAGGAGAGGATCGCCACCGACACCGATGACCATGAAACTCTGGCGGCCGAAGGCGCCGCCCTGAGTTACGAGGAGGCCTTGGCCGCCGGTCGACAGGCTCTGAGCTTCATCTGATCACCGATACCGCGTCGCCGCGACCGGCACTCTCGGATAGATCTGTGCATCCTGTGTCTACCCCGGGTCCGCAACCAATCGTAACGCTTTCAGATAGCCTGAATTGAATGTACGAAGTTGCAGTATTTCTTCACGTTCTTGGCGGATTCCTTTGGATCGGCGGTTTGCTTTATGTGCAATCGTTCTGGCACCGGATGATCCTTTCCGACAGTGATGAGGCAGCACGAGGCATCTACGAAGCGATCAACTGGTCGGCTAACCGGATCATTGTCCCTGCTGCCCTGGTGGTCCTCGCCGCTGGGATCACGATGGTGGCGGTCAACGACGCTTGGGCGTTCTCCCAACTTTGGGTGATCCTTGCGCTGGTTCTTTTTGCGGTTTCTGCGTTCGGGTTTGGAACCTGGACTGACAGACTCTTCGCTCGTGCTTTGGACTTGCTCGCCGATGAGGGTGTTAGAGGACCTGGCTACGTGGCGGCTGCTCACAAGCTGATTCGAGTCGCTCGCGTCGATGCTTTCGTGGTCATCAGCGTCATTGGTCTGATGGTTTTCAAACCGACCCTCTAGGGCGCGCCGTATCCGATGATGAAGAGCGGTTTCGTTAATTAGACGCTGGCCGATTCTTTCCTCCTGATTCACCACAACCCTGCGAATCGTGAACGCCCACGATGACCGTGCCGAGCGGAAGTGGCTTCTCGTTCAGAGCACTAGTCGACGCTGGTTGCCCACCAGACGACGACGGCTGCCGCAGCCACATGCCAGAGACCATGGGTTTGGAGCAATGAGTTCGGATCACATAGTGGCCAGTCCGTGGCGCCGAGGCGACCAACGATCGCCGAGGCCCCGAGCAGGGTCAGCGCCCCTCGTGTGTGCGGTGATTGATCCAGTCGGATTCTGACAACCAAAGCAATGACCGTGATGACAACCGCGAGCGGATCGGCGATTGCCGGGAGGAGAGCGAAAAGCGCTCCGAGGCCGAGCAAGCCGGGAATGTGGGTGGTCTTTTCCCACCTGGTCCCGGTACCGGCCACCACCAGTAATAGCCAGGCGAGCGAAACATCATGGGCCCATTCCGCCCCGGCCGGCATTGGTCCATGGAACAAGCAACGACCCGATGCCGGTCGCCATCACCGCTACGCCCACCCAGCGACGATCCGGGCGCACGGTCACTATCCAGAGACCTGCGGCCACGAAGGCGATGGTGGTGATCGAGTTGACCGGCTGTCGGAGCAGGCCAACACCGATGGACTCACAGTCTGCCGCCGCTCCCATGCTTCCACGCTACAGAGAGAGAGGTTCGTGCCAAGCCAGCTCGGCAGGCCTGTACGCAGGTGATATTTCGAGCGGAGGGCCGCGCTAGCGGTTACCTGCCTCGGCGGATTTGCCTGGCTCCGCCGGCTTCTTACCCTGTTGTCCCGGATTTTCGGGCTTCTTCGTCCCTGACAGCTCTTGTGCTTGTTTGAACTCCCTAGCCAGCTCCGAGACGGTTGGGCCATGGGCCTTTTCGGTATCGGCTAGATAGGTGAGCAGTGTTGACACGGCCTTTCCGCTATCGGTGACACGCTGGCTTCCACGAGGGGTTTCCGCCACGGTGGAGGCAGCGTTGGGCAGACCGACCTCAGAATTCTCGGATTCTGCCCTTGAGCCCGAATCATCGAGGGATACTGTTTCGGTTCCCCGGATGACCGTGAGCTCCAGGAGTCGTTCTTCGGCTCCTCCGGCCCCGATGCCCATGGATTCGAGGGCGCGGTCTAGTCCGTAGTTCCAGTCACCGGGAACAGCCGAGTCGGCGGCCCAAGCGACACCGGTCATTCCAACGATCATCATCAGACTGGTCGCTGCTGCGGTAACCCGCCGCCTCAACCCGAAAGCCAGTCGTCGACCGGTTGACAGCGGGACGGTGGGGATCGAAAGCCGGGCTCGTACCATGGCCGCTCCTTCAGCGGCATGATCCTCGGGAAAACCCGGCGAAAGCTCTGTGGCACCACAGCTGCCCAACATGTTCACGAAAGACCTCAGAGGCGCCAGGTCGCTGTTGTACGGCTGTTTGCCGTCGATGAGAAGGTCGAGGTCGCGGTCGATCAGTTCGCTCCACATGTCCTCGCGGGGTGCTGTCTCGGATCTCATGCCAAGACAGCCTCGGTCGGGAGCTGACTACGAACTCGCGCCATCCCACGTCTCTGGATGGTTTTGACCTTCCTCACACCGCGGTCCAATACCTCCGCAACCTGATCAATGGACAACCCGCCAACAATCCGGAGCGAGAGCACATCACGCTGCTCAGAGGGTGAGGGCCTCAAAGGGCCACTCGGACCTCTTCCGAAGCCTGGTGCTCGGCAATAACGCCCATCACCGCAGCATCGTCGTGAAGACGGTCCAGAACTCGATCGGCGAGCACCGTCCGCAGTTTGCGATTCGAGTAGCGGTTCTCAACCAGAAGGCGTCTGTGGGCGATGACAAATACGAATGTGTGAAAGGAATCCTCGCTCCCTTCAAAGCTCACCAGCCCTCGAGCCAATTCGAAGAACACATCTCCGGCAGCTTCCTCGGGATCAGACACCCCACGACTCCTGAAAAAGCCAGTCACCGGACCAGCGATCTCTCCGTAGAGAACAGCCCAGGCCCAATCGGCGCCGAGCTTTGCGGCTTCCAGGACGGACTCGAAGCTATGACCCATAGTCATGCCGAACATCCTGACCAACAAAGAGCAAAACCCAATCGGTCTAGCGACCTAATCGACATGTCAGAGGCTGAACGCGACAAAGAACGGGAGTCGGGTCGCCCACACGAAATGCAGGCGACCCGACCGGGCATGGCAGTGGCATATCTGCACATCAAGAACATCTATCGGCCAGAAGCTCCCAGAACTATCTGGCCATGCTCAACCGACCCTCAATGACTAGACATCTGCGCGTAAATCCATCGGTTTCGGGTGGGGTGGGCGGAGACTGTGGTGCGCGTCTGCGTATGGCCTGGGAGTTTCCCTATTCCTCTTCCGTAGTGATAGAAGAAGGCGTGCGCCTCCGCTGTAGCGCGGTACGCAGCTCATATGCGTTGATCGGCTTGAGGACGCAGGCATCGGCACCGGCGCGTCGGGCGATGAACTCGTCGGCCGACCTGTCGAGCAGCAAGACAGTCCGGGGGCGTTCAGCTTCATCGACCTCGCCTCTTATCCCTCTGATGACGGCCATCCCCCCCATGCTGCCCACCTGCATGTCGACAATGACCGCGTCCGGCCGTTTCTCCATCACCAAACTCGTCGTCAATCGTGGGTCGCTGATCTCCTCAATGGACCATTCACCGAGGGACAGCGAGGCCCTCACTTCGTTGGCTACCCATGAGGCGTCGGTGACTAGCAAGACTTTCGACATCGAGGGGGCACGTTAACCCTGCCGGACGACCTGTCCCCAAAGCCTTTTGTGAAGATTCGCGCGGGCATAAGCCGCGAAGATCTTCACAAAACGGTATTTGGCGCCCCAAGATGGGGTACCGGTGGCCCGCCCCTAACCTCTCAAGCCGTGCGGCGTCTAGCTCTCATCGTGCTTTTCCTGGGGATCCCGATCGTGGCCCTTGGCTCACGATGCGCATGGCGGGATCGACGTCATCGATGTCAGCGGACCGCTCGACGGGTCCGCACTCGACTTCATGACGGACTCAATCGATCTCGCCGCTTCCTCCGGACAGGTCCTGGCTGTTCTTCAGATCAACTCGAGAGCAGTTCTAGACGGTGAGGCTTACGACAGGCTGGTCGACGTGCTGTCAAACCCCCCATTGCCGGTTGCTGTATGGGTCGGGCCCGAGCCGGCGGTTGCCTATGGGGGAGCGGCGCTGCTGGCCATCGCCGCCGGTGAGGTTGCGATCGCACCCGGTTCCGAACTCGGCCATCTTCAGCCCCGGGTTGTCGGGGATGATCCTGGTCGGGACGACACCGTTCTGGCTGCCGAGGAGACCGGTCTCGAGCTTCAGCCGACACTTCGTCAGTACTTGCAGGATCTCGACGGTCGGACCTTTGCCACCGCCAATGGGCCCGTCACCGTCTCGACCATCGAGGAATTCGAGGACGGTGTGACCCTGAAGACAACCACTTTCCGCAAGCCGGGTCTGGGTACCAGATTTTTCAGGTTGGCGGTCACCCCCGAGGCCGCTTTCTTCTTTCTGGTCATCGGCCTGAGCATGGTGACCTTTGAGTTCTTCGCCCTGGGCCCGGGTGTCGCCGCCGGAGTTGCCTCCATCTCGTTGCTTCTCGCCGGCTGGGGAGTAGTCAACTTGCCGGTGCGCTGGTGGGCGCTGGCCCTCGCCATATCGAGTTGGGCTCTGCTCACCGTTGCCCATCAGAAGGGAGGGGTTCTCGTAATGACCGCGACCGGAGCGATTCTCCTTCAGTTATCCGGGATGTTCTTCGTGGACGGCGCGGGTCAGATAGATCCGAGATGGTGGCTGGTCCTGCCGTCGGTGTTGGGAGTGCTCTTCTTCTTCCTGCTGGCCATGCCGACTGTTCAGCGGGCACGGTTGTCGACACAAACCATCGGCCGCGACTCCCTTATCGGCCATGCCGGCCGGGCTCTCGTCGAGTTCGAACCCAACGGTCTGGTTGAAGTGAACGGTGCCCGTTGGCGCGCAACCGCGCATCGTGAAGCGGGCATCGCCAAAGGAGACGAGATCACCGTGATCGGAGTAGACGGTCTCTATCTCGAGGTTGAGCATTGATCAGCAGACTCCAGAGCGAGATCGCGAAATTTATCGAGCCCGATCCAAAGTTCTTCTTGAAGGGTCGGCGACGAGTCTGTAGCTTCCTTTCGGGTTGTCGCTAGAACCGGGAGGAGATTCCCCACATGGACGATTGGCAGTTGGTTGCTCTGTGTCGTGGGAACCACGCCTATCTCTTCTTTCCGCCTCCAACCTTTGAACGCAAAGAGGAGCGGGAGCGACGAGAGATGAAGGCAAAAGCCATATGTGGGGTCTGTCCCGTTCAGGATCCCTGCTCGACTCATGCCGTGGCCATCCGCGAGCCATTTGGCATCTGGGGAGGACTAACAGAGGTTGAACGACGTAACGCTGCTCTTACTGGCTGACCAGGCAACCTGACGCGAGAGCGATCACCGGAGCGTCCGGGTATCGCCCTTTCGAACTGTGAGTCCCTCCTTGTCAGCCCACTCCAGCAACGGGACGGCGTATTTCCGCGACAGCCCAACAGCATCACGGAACTGGGCGACGGTGAATTCTCTCGGCAGGGATCCGAGGAGACGCCGGATCTCATGTATCTGGTCGGGCAGCCACACCAGATCATCGCTCACTCGAACCAGCTCGCCTCTTCTCAATTGAAGATGAAGCAACTCCGAATCCAGACCCAGCTCGGCGACCGTTGGCACGGCCAGAGCGACCCCGAGCTTGCCTCTGGCGCGCTCCCATTCGGCCTTTGCCTTCTCCGGCAGTCCGACTGCCCTACCCGACGCGGCAATATCGGGTCCGACGCGCTCCAGGCTTGACGTTTCGGAAACCACCAATTCGGCGATCTCGCTGTTCACGCCAAGACGCTCGGCAAGCGTCGCCAGAGGCAGACCGACCCTCAGCGGATGCGTCTCGTGTTCTGCGGCCACCAACCTGGCTGCCTTCTCGGCAAGCGAGCCGAACGCCTCGGTGGAAAGGAGTTGACCGGCGGCCTCGATGGCATCGGGCGGATTCCCTCCTCGAGTCTGAGCGGAGACCCTTGCCGCGTCGGCACTGCCTCGAATGGAGATCAACCGGGTTGCCAGCTCATCGGGATGGGCGTCCGGATCGATCGACCGAGCCAGGGTCATCGCGTTCCTGGTCGCTCCTGGTTCCGGGTCCAGCACGCGCCCGCCGCCCACAACAAGCTTTCTTCCCGTGTCTCTGACGACAAACCTGTCACCGATGGTGAGCGGGATTGGCTCAGACGTCGTGAAGACGGCGACACCATCCTTCATACCTACGATCTCGACAGGGTGCACCGAACTGCCTACGTGAAGTTGATAGGCGCCTCGGCGCTCGATTTCGTCCACATAACGGGCGGTGCGACGAGCTGCAACGAAACGGGTGGAGCTTGTCCACTGATCGGGTAGGCCGATCATGTCGCCGCGCCCGACCTCGGTGTGCTCGATTCCGCTCAGGTTGAGAGCGATCCGCCGCCCGGGTCCAATGTGGTCGACCGGATTCTCGTGACTTTGTATCCCTCTGATGCGAGCAGATCTTCCGCCCGGGTAGATGATGACGCGCTCGTCGGCTGCAACAGGGCCGTCGAGGAGTGTCCCGGTGACGATGGTCCCGGCGCCACTGGCTGTGAAGGACCGGTCGACCCAAAGACGCGGCCGGCCGATGTCCGACGGCGTCACGGAGGCGGTCAGCTTCTGGAGATGCGAGACAAGAACCTTGATGCCATCGCCGGTTGTTCCCGATACGGGAACGATCGCGGCGCCCTCCAGAGAGGTGCCCTCGAGTTTGTCGGTCACCTCGTTCGTGGCAAGTTCCAGGAGGTCTGAGTCGACGAGATCAGACTTGGTCAAAGCGATCACTCCAGTGCCGACTTCGAGCAGGTCGAGCACCGCGAGATGCTCCTCGGATTGGGGCATCCATCCCTCGTCGGCAGCCACCACGAAGAGGGCGATGTCGATGGCTTCGATTCCGGCGAGCATGTTCTTCAGGTAGCGCTCGTGTCCGGGAACATCTACGAACGAGACGTCAGTCCCGTTGGGGAAGGTCGTCCACCCAAAACCGAGGTCGATGGTCAGGCCCCGTCTCTTTTCCTCCGCCCAACGATCGGGGTCTCGCCCTGTGAGGGTTTGGATGAGGGTCGACTTGCCATGATCGACATGACCGGCGGTTCCGATCAACGGCATAGATCAATCGTGTCCATGATCGATTGATCGAAGACGGGGTCGACAGTCCGGAGATCGATGACCAGCGACCCGCTCTCCCGTCTTGTCAGGATCGGGACGTCAGCTCCGAGCAACAACTCGTAGAGATGATCCTCATCAGCGAGGACGACCACCGGAGAGGCGATCGTCATACCAGGCACGCTCCCGGCACCGATGGTCGATTCGCCGTCCTCCAGCCGACCCCCGAGACGGTTTGCCATTTCAGAAGCTCGTTCGGCCAGATCCTCCTTCGACATGAGAGCCTGCCGCCAGAACGGGATCTGGCCTATGTCCCGGCCGGCGTATGCGCCGAGGGTTGCTGCGAGAGCGGCGTAGGTGACCCCGTCAACCCTCAATGCGCGGGCCAAGGGATGTTTGCGAAGAATGCCCACCGCCCCAGCGGTTCCCACGATGATTCCTGCTTGTGGCCCACCTAGGAGCTTGTCACCGCTGAAGGTCACCAGATCGGCTCCCGCTGCCAACGACTGCCGTGCTGCCGGCTCACCCCTGAGCCAGGCTGGCGTGGCGATGTCGAGCCATGGCGTGTCGGCATCGAGAAGTCCGGATCCGATGTCATGGATGAGAGGGATGTCGCCCGAACGGGCGAGTTCGGCGAGTTCGGCAACGCTTGTCTCCTCGGCGAATCCCTCAACCCGGTAATTCGACGGGTGGACCTTGAGAATCGAGCCACATCTGTGAAGTTGCAGGGCCGTCGCATAGTCGTCGGCCCGAGTGCGGTTGGTCGTCCCGATCTCGACGAGTCTCGAACCACTTGCCTCCATCACGTCCGGCAGCCGGTATGACCCTCCGATTTCGATCAGCTCGCCGCGCGCTACCGGCACCGCCTTTCCCGCTGAAGTTGCCGCCAACGCCAGGAGGAGCGCAGCGGCGTTGTTGTTGACGATGAGGGCGTCTTCGGCCCCGGTCAGCGTCTTGAGCAGGGCCGACACATATGAACCGCGCCTGGTGCGCCGACCGGTCTCGACGTCGATCTCGACGTTCGTGTAGTTGGCCGCCACATTGGCAGCGTGCTCGATGGCCGGCGCAGACCACACCGCTCGACCGAGATTGGTGTGGAGCAGGACACCGGTGGCGTTGATGACTTGTGTGGCGTCGCTACGTTCGAGAATCCTGAGAAGATCCTCGGCCTTCCGGCGAGGATCAACCTGCCTGCCTTCCTCAATGTCTTGGCGAGACTGCTCCAGGGCTGCACGCACAACCTCTACCACCAGTGGCCAGGGCAGGGGACTGGCTCTAAGTTCGGCGGCCAACTGGTCCACCGAAGGTAGGTCACGGTAAGGGTTGTCGACAGTCACAACCGGGAGTCTGCCAGGTCAGATTCGCTGCGTTAATAGGATGGGGTCTTGGGACTCCCCTCGGTTGACCCCGACCCCGCAGCGAGCGTCATCGTCCTTCGCCCCAACGGGGACCGATTCGAGATACTCATGGTCCAGCGTCACAGCCGCGGATTCTTTGGCAGCCTGGTCGTATTTCCCGGTGGGGGTGTCGACGCAGTTGACATGTCCGGTCTGGCAAAGAGGGTCGTGAACGGGAATAGCGACGACCATGCCCACCGGTCAGCCGCGTTGCGGGAACTGGCAGAAGAGACCGGGCTTCTTGCTGTGGAGGGCGGGATTCGTCGAAGTCCGGATCTGCGGGGAGAAGAGCTCTTCGACTATGTGAGCAACGCCGGATTGTTCCTTTTGGGAGAGTCGCTTGTGCTGGTGTCCAGGTGGGTCACGCCGGAGATGGCGCCGCGCCGCTTCGACACCCGTTTCTATCTCCTGGCCGCAGGGGAGACACCACCAATCAGACTCGATTCCGGGGAGTTGGTGGACTACGCGTGGGCTACTCCCGAACTAGCCCTTGACCGATATGAAAAAGAACAGTGGCCGATGATTCTCCCGACTTTGGCGCATCTTCACTGGCTGTCGCGCCGCTCTTCCATCGACGATGCCATTGCCTCGGCATCAGGTGCCGATGGTCGAACACTGATCGAGCCAAGAAAGGCACCCGACGGCTCGCTGATCCCGGTATATCTGCCGGCCGAGAGCGAGCAATGAGAATCGATCGTGTGCTCGCCAACAATCCTGGCCCCTTCACAGGCCCGGGTACAAACACCTGGGTACTCGACGATGGAGAGGGTTCGGTGGTGATCATCGATCCTGGCCCGGTGGATTCCAAGCACGCCAAGGCCATTCTCGACATCGTCGGACGCAGGACGATCGAGGCGGTCCTGGTCACGCACACTCACGTGGACCACGCCCCGATGGCGAACCCGCTTGCCAACGATTTCGGCGTGCCTGCCGTCGGGCATGCCCCGGGGCCGCAATTCGATCCTGACATCAGGCTTTTGGATGGCGCTCGGTTCGATGTGGGAGGGCTGCGGCTCGATGTGATCCACACCCCCGGTCACTCAGATGACCACTTGTGCTTCAGGGCGGAGGATGCGCTGTTCACGGGGGATCACATCATGGGTGGGTCTTCGGTGATGGTCGAAGCAATGGGCCCATATCTGACCTCGCTCGAGAAATTGAAAGGCAAGGGTCTCAGAACTCTCCTCCCGGGTCACGGCGACGAGATGGATGCCCCTGACACCGTTGTCGATTGGTATCTTGCCCACCGTCGCCAGCGTCACCAACAGATCTATGAGGCGATCACTGGCGGGATCTCGAACCGTTGCCGACATCGTCGAGGTCGTTTACGCAGATGTCGACTCGTCGCTCCATCCGCTCGCGTCCCGCTCGGTTCAAGCTCACGTAACGCTGCTCAGCGACGAAGGACGAATAACCTTGAGAGGCGACAAGATTGTCGTGTCTCCCAACCCGTCATGAAACGCCTCGCCAGAATCCTTGCTGCACTTCTCGTCATCGCCGTGGCCGTACCGGCCATCGCCCAGGTCACGGACGAGGACATCGACCGCGCTCGTCAGGAGGTCAATCGGATCGTCGCCGATTCTCAGGAGCTCGGCGACGCCATTCAGGAAGGTTGGGCACGTCAGGCGGAGCTCGGGGATGAGATTGCTGGCCTGAAGTCGTCGATTGAGTTTGCCCAGGTGCAGCTTGCGGAGACCGAGCAACGACTCGAAGAGGTCGCTGTCGAGCTCTACATGGGATCCACGAGCCTGGCCTCGCTTTCAGTTTTGATCAACGCTGACGACGACGAGTTCGGAGCGGGTCTCGAGTATCTGCGTGAGGTGAGCGGCGTCGACGACAGCGTGATCAACCAGCTGAGAGTCTTCAGAAGAGAACTCGATAATCAGACGAGTCGCCTGGCGGAGGCTTCCGACGAACAGGAGATTGTCACCGCCGAGCTCGAGGAGATGGCTGTTGAGCTGTTGGAGGACCTGGTCGCGGCACAGTCGGTCTACGACGAGCTGGTCGCCCAGCAGCAACGCGAAGAAGAGGAGCGCCGCCGTCGGGAGGAGGAAGAGCGGAGACGCCAAGAGGAAGAGCGGCGTCGTCAGGAAGAAGCCGCCCGTCAGGCAACTTCAACAACAGCCACCACATCTGCGCAAACGACCCCCACGACTGCCGGCGACTCCACCACCACCACGACCGGAGGTGGTGAAGCCACCACTTCGACTACGACGACCACCACCACAACAACTACCCCTCCATCGTCCGGCAACGGAACCTGCCCGGTTGCCGGTGCGGTGTCATTCAGCGACACCTGGGGAGCTCCACGGTCGGGAGGCCGTCGCCACCAGGGCGTCGACATGATTGCTGCCCGAGGAACTCCCCTGGCAGCGATCTATGAGGGGACTATCAAGCGAATCTCGAACAGCGGTCTTGGTGGGAAAGGGGTATGGCTGAGGGCCAACAATGGTGACGAGTTCTACTACGCCCACATGGACGACTTCGGATCCATCTCTGTCGGTCAACAAGTGCCGGAAGGCTATGTCGTTGGATACAACGGGAGCACGGGGAATGCTTCTAGTTCATTGCCGCATCTTCATTTCGAGTTCCACCCGGGAGGTGGAGGGGCGGTCAACCCTTATCCGCTGGCGAGATCGGTCTGTGGTTAGAGGCCGCCGGTCCCGACCGACACCCCGAAACGAAGAAGGGACCCTTGCGGATCCCTTCTCGAGGGCCTCCCGTTACCCCAAGCCCTGGATGTGCTAGCGCACGTTCTGCGCACATTGTTGACCACGAAGAGTGGTAGTTAAAGGATGATTCCATTGATCACCGTACGGACTAGTCCCCGCTGAAACAAAGTTTCCCCCAGCGAGGCGGGGGAGTCTTCTTCGGGTCTATCGTCAGCTACCAGCCCGAAGTAGGAGAAGTCATTGAGCACACCCGAGTTTCCGACCTCCCAGCCACAGGCTATCCCGTCCAATCTCGCGTCGTGGGGAACCCGCGCCCTAGGTTTCCTCATCGACTACGCACCGATTTGGATTGTGTCGATTTTCCTGGTCAATAGCGTCGCGTTGCGCTCGCTGATGGGTCTGGTCGGTCTTGCCTACTTCGTCTACATGGGGCACCTCGATGGTCTCACCGGACAAACACCGGGTAAGGCCATCATGGGGATCAGGTTGGTGAACCAGCAGGGGGAGTTGATCGGCAGCGGCGCCGGAATCGGTCGCAAATTCGCCCATATCGTCGACAGCTTGGTTTGTGGGCTCGGATATCTGCTCCCCATCGTTGATTCCAAGCGTCAGACGATTGCCGACAAGATCATGACCACGTTCGTGGTCACGGTCGACAAGAAGCCTTTCGCCGTTGACCTCTGGATGCCGCCCAAGGAGTAGGCCGCCGCGTCTGCCAAGTCGGTGAGTAACTTGGCCAGCTAGTAGGAAAAAGACGATAAGGAGACATTCCTGACAGTGCGACAGACCTTCGACTCGGGTTCAGCGCTTGAGATCTACAAGTCGGTTTTGACAGAGAAGTATGCCGACTTCACCGGAAGAGCCAGACGGGCCGAACTCTGGTGGTTCGCGCTTGTGACCTTCGTGGCCTACATCGTGATCTTTGTCGTTGCCTTCATTCCGGGGTCGATAAGCGACGGGCTGGGAGCGCTTGGAGTGTTTCTCTACGTGGTTATGCGCTTGCGGTCATCGTTCCCTCCCTGGCTGTAGCGGTTCGTCGTCTGCACGACACGGGGAAGAGTGGCTGGATGCTGTTGATCGGACTGATCCCATTGGTGGGTCCGATCGTGCTTCTCGTGTTCTACCTCACAGACGGGGATCCCGGCGACAACCAGTACGGAGCCTCGCCGAAGTATGTCTCATGAAGAAGGTTTAGGCGGCTCCGTTCTCCAGGTCGGCGAGCAGCTTGGCGATCCTGCCGGTGCAGGTCTCCAGTTCAGCCGGTGGCACGGCCTCGATCAGTCTCGCCACAAGAGCCGTCAGCGCGATAGCCGTGGGACCTGGATCCTCAGCGAGGATCACCGGGTCCCCGTTGTCCCCGGCGGCGACGACCGCCGGGTCGAGTGGGATCGAGCCAAGTAGAGGAACGATGAGCTCGTCGGCCAGGTTCTGTCCGCCCCCGTTGCCAAACACCTCTCCCGCCATGTTCTCTACCACACCGACAACGGGCATGTGAGATCTGCGGGCCATATCAGCCACGCGTATCGCAACCTTCTGAGCGGCGAGTTGAGGTGTTGTCACCACCACCATCTCGGCCTGGGGAAGCATTCGAGTCAGAGCCATTTGGACATCCCCGGTGCCCGGAGGCATGTCGATCAGCAGATAGTCGAGCGCACCCCACTCGACCTGTTTCAGAAACTGCTCCAGGGCCTTGGAGAGCATCAGTCCTCGCCACATGAGAGCCGTTTCCTCGTCCTCGATGATGAGTCCCGTCGACACCGTCTTCACCCCGTGAGCATCGAGCGGCTGGATGAGCTTGGTGTCGGGATGCGCTTCGAGACGCCCTGTCACCCCGAGCATCCTTGGAATCGAGAAGCCCCAGATGTCGGCGTCGAGCAGACCTACCTGGTAGCCCGTTTTGGCAAGACCTGCTGCGACGTTGACAGCAATTGATGACTTGCCAACCCCTCCCTTGCCCGAGGCGATCGCTATGACGCGCGTTGTTGGAGCCACCAGCGTCGGCTCGGCACTGTCGCGGGCCCTTTGCCTGGCAACCGACATGAGGCCGGCCCGCTGACGCTTGGTCATGGCCGTGGTTCGGATGTTGACGCTGTCAACACCGGGGATCGATCCAACCCGTCGATAGGTATCACCTTCGATCTGAGACCGCAGCGGGCATTCGGCAATCGTCAAGGCGAGCCCGATCTCAACCGCCGACCCATCGACGGCCACATCGGTGATCATCCCGAGTTCGACGACATTGCCGCCCAGCTCGGGATCCTGGACACCTTCCAAAGTCTTGAGCACCTGCTCTCGGGTAACCATGGATATCATGATAATTTCCACTACCGAGATAGGGGAAATGATCAACACGTTGATCTTGGGCTATAATCCATGAGAAGATTCAGGTAGGAGCAGATGACTCAGATTCTCAGCATCAAATCGACCAAGCCGCAGAAGACCGTCAACCTGACTGACTTCGCAATCGTCAAGGTCGCCGAGTTGATCGCCGCCGAGGGTGATACCGATCTTGCCCTACGCGTCGCTGTCCGCCCTGGTGGCTGTAGCGGATTCTCCTATGAGATGTACTTCGATGCTGAAATCGACGATAACGATCTGGTCGATGTTTTCGACGACGTCAAGGTCGTTGTCGATCCACAGAGCGCAGAGATGGTTAGAGGCTCCACACTTGACTACAAGGAAGGCCTGATGGGTGCGGGTTTCGCCATCGACAACCCGAACGTCACCCGATCTTGTGGCTGCGGGAACTCCTTTTCCTGACCCCACTCACCACTGGTCTTGAAGAGTCCGGCTCGCCGGGCTCTTTCTTTTTGGTTGTACGCTCGCGGAAAAGAGCAGAAGATTCCCATTGGCAAAATCAGTTCCCCAAACTCCGTCGGCGCCATCAGCGATGGGTCCCTATTCATTCGCGACCGAGGCCGGTGGCCTGGTCTTTCTATCCGGCCAGGTGGCGCTCGACCCGATGACGGGAGGGCGCAGCCCCGATGATGTTGTTGCGCAGTCTCATCAAGTGATGAAGAACATCGGTGCCATCCTCGGCGACCTGGGGCTCGGGTACTCCGATATCGCCAAGTCGACGATCTTCCTTGCCGACATCGACGACTACCCGGCGGTGAACGAGGCGTACGGCTCCTACTTCGATCTGGAGCCGCCTGCCAGGTCGGCGATACAGGCCGGAGCCCTTCCCGGTGGGTTTCTGGTGGAGATCGAGGTGGTGGCCGCGAGATGACAACCCAGGAGATCCTTGAGTCGCTTGGCCTGGAGTCTCACAACTCAGGCGTCTTTGCCGGTGAGTGGTCGGAGGCCGGTGGCGAGACCGTCGACGTGATCAACCCGGCGACCGGAGAGTCGTTGGCGACCGCAACCCTTGCTTCGGTCGACGACTACGACAGGGTGGTTTCCAACTCTGTCGAGACCTACGAGCGCTGGCGGCAACTCCCGGCGCCAAAACGCGGCGATTACATCCGCCGTTTGGGCAACGCCCTCAGAGAGAACACCGAAGCCCTGGGTGGTCTGGTCACACTGGAGATGGGAAAGATTCTCCCAGAAGGTGTTGGCGAGGTTCAGGAGATGGTTGACATCTGCGATTTCGCCGTCGGCTTGTCGCGTCAGCTCTACGGAAACACGATGACATCCGAGCGTCCGAGTCATCGCATGTACGAGCATTGGCACCCGCTCGGACCCGTGGGGGTCATCAGTGCATTCAATTTCCCGGTGGCAGTGTGGTCATGGAACGCGGCTGTTGCTGCCGTATGTGGCGACACGGTTGTCTGGAAGCCTTCCGAACGGACTCCTTTAACTGCGATCGCCGTTACGAAGATCGCTCAGAACGTAATGGCAGGGTCAGGGTTCGAAGGGGTGTTCAACTTGGCCGTCGGTGACGGGAAGACGGTCGGCAACGCGATGAACCACGACACCCGGGTTCCTCTGGTGTCGGCAACGGGATCGTGCGCGATGGGGCGCATCGTTGGTCCGGCCGTTGCACAGCGGATGGGTCGTTCCATTCTCGAGCTTGGAGGAAACAACGCACACATCGTGATGGACGATGCCGACATCGACCTCGCGATTCGCGGGACACTTTTTTCCGCGGTGGGCACCTCGGGGCAGCGTTGCACTTCGTTGCGTCGTCTCCTGGTTCATCATGCTGTCGCAGACAAGATGGTGAGTCGTCTTGTCGAGGCCTATCAGCAGGTGACTGTCGGCGACCCTCTTGACGACTCCACATTGATGGGACCTCTGGTGTCGGGGGAAGCGATCGACCAGATGATGACAGCTCTAGAAATCGCCCGCGAGCAAGGGGGACGGGTCGTCGCCGGCGGAAACCGGATAGACCACCCGGGGTATTTTGTGGAGCCGACGATCGTCGTCATCCCCAAGGATGCCTCGATCACACAGGATGAGACTTTTGCCCCGATTCTCTGGGTGATCGAATTCGACACCCTCGAAGAGGCGATCGAGATCCAGAATGGCGTTACGCAGGGACTCTCGTCGGCGATCTTCACCGAGTCGTTGAAGAACTCCGAACGGTTTCTCAGCCACACCGGATCTGACTGTGGCATTGCCAATGTGAACATCGGAACCTCCGGTGCAGAGATTGGTGGCGCTTTTGGCGGTGAGAAGGAAACGGGTGGGGGCCGCGAGGCGGGGTCGGACGCATGGAAGGCATACATGCGACGCCAGACCACGACGATCAACTGGGGCGACGACCTTCCGCTCGCCCAGGGAATCGAGTTCGGCTAGTTGGAGTCCGGAAGCTGGGACGAGCGGTACAGGGCCACCGAGCGACTGTGGTCGACCACGCCGAATCTCTTCATAGCCGACCGCCTTGGCCCTGAGGAGCCTGGAGTCGGGCTGGATCTGGCTTCGGGCGAAGGGCGCAACGCCATCTGGCTGAGCGAGCTTGGCTGGGCCATGACGGCGGTGGACTTTTCTGAGGTAGCTGTGGAGAGAGGGCCGGGCTGTCTCCGACGCCGTGGACTTCGTCGTTGCTGACGTTCTCGCGTGGGAGCCCTCTGTCGCCTTTGACTTGGTTCTCATCGCCTATCTTCACCTTCCCGAGAACCAGCTTTGGACCGTTGGTCAAGAGAGCCGCCGGCTGGCTGAAACCGGATGGTGAGATCTTCCTGATCGGGCACGATCGGTCCAACATTGAAGATGGTCATGGCGGTCCGCAGATTCCCGAGATCTTGTGGGATGTCGGGTCGATCAGGGCGTGGCTGAGCGATCTGACTGTGATCGAGGCGCAGGTCGTGCGTCGCCCGATAGACACTGACGACGGTGTCGTGTTCGCCCGTGACACCCTGGTCAGGGCCCGGGCGACCCCTCAAACGGCACCCGTCTGAATTCGACACAAGGTTGTTCGTCGGCCAGGCCACAGATTCGGTACGTGTCGTTGGGAGCGTCGAATGGCATTCTGACCAGATAGTTCTGTTTGAGGACCGGAGCACATGCTGGGCTGTCGGATGTCTTGTGCCACGTCCCGGTTTGGATGTCGGAGACGGTGTGAGTCTGGCCAACGACTCTCCAACCGAATAGATCCCACCGATCGAGTTGAAGACAAACACCCCCGATACGTTGGATCGATCCTGATATCTGGGTTTCCGGGCGAGGGCCCGTTGTGGCGAGGACAACCAGCAGAGCGACGACGAGGGCCGTACCTGCCAGAGCTCTCTTGAGCCAGGGGCTCAACCGCACCCTCAGATTCGGCGGAGGGCGGAGTCCAGATCCTCGATGAGGTCTTCGACGTCCTCGAGACCTACCGAAAGACGGACCAGCCCGTCCGTGATCCCTGCTGCCACCCGCTCATCGCGAGGGACGGCGGCGTGGGTCATGGTGACTGGATGTGTGATCAGGGACTCAACCGACCCGAGGTTCTCAGCGAGGCTCCACAGCCCAACCGCGTTCATCAACTTCTTGCCGGCCTCTGCACCACCGTGGACTTCGAAGCCGACCATTGCACCAAAGCCGCTCGCCTGAGTTTGGGACAACTCGTGTTGGGGGTGTTCGGGGAGACCGGGATAGTTGACATAGTCAACAGCGTCGTGCCCCTGGAGAAACTCGGCGACGGTCATAGCGCTTGCCGACTGGCTGTCCATGCGCACGCTGAGGGTCTTGATGCCTTGGAGCGTGAGCCAGGCGACCATCGGTGACATCACGAGCCCGGCGGCGATCCGTGCGAAGGCGATCTTCTCCTGGTGCTCTGCGTCCTTGACGACAACAGCCCCTCCGATGGTGGCGTTGTGCCCCTCGAGAAACTTGGTTGTCGAATGGATGACGATATCGGCCCCGAGCTCGAACGGCCGCTGGAAGTAAGGGGTCAGGAAGGTGTTGTCGGAGACGTGGAGGACCCCGGCCTCCAGACAGATGTTGGAGATGGCAGCAAGATCGGTGACCTTCAGAGTGGGGTTGGCCGGAGTCTCCGTGAACACCATCGCGGTGTTGGGCCTGATGGCCGACCGGACGGCATCGATGTTGGCGGCGTCTACGAAATCGACCTCGACTCTGAATTTGGTCAGAAACTGGTCGGCGAACCGGTAGGTCCCCCCGTAGACCACGTCGGCGATGACCACATGATCGCCCGCTTCGAGAAGACCGAGAAAAACTGCAACCGTCGCGGCCATCCCCGAGGAGTATGCGGTGGCGTCGAGGCCACCTTCGAGTGCGGTGAGTTTCACCTCCAGTGCCCGTACCGTCGGGTTGCCTGCCCGGGAGTAGGAGTACCCCTTTCCCATATAGCTGTCGACCGACTCCTGGACGAAGGTGGTCGACTGGTAGATCGGGGTCAGAATCGCCCCGGTGGTCGGATCAGGCTCGACCCCGGCGTGTACTTGTTTGGTTCGAAATCCCATCGCGCTGATTGTGCCATGAAGCGTGTGCACAAACCGCTACCCCATCGCTTGCCTGCATGCGCTTGTTTACCCGAAGCGGTACCCGACCGATCGGACCGTGGTGATCCAGGAGGCGCGCTCCTCACCGAGTTTGGCGCGGAGACGTCGGACGTGGACGTCAACCGTGCGGGCGCCGCCGTAGTAGTCGTAGCCCCACACTTTCGACAGAAGCTGTGCCCTGGACCAAACCCGTACCTGGTTCCCCACCAGGAAGCGAAGCAACTCGTACTCCATGAAGGTCAGGTCCATTGGCTCGTCCGCCAGAGCCGCCTGGTAGTTGAGAGGATTGAGGGCGAGATCCTTGAACCGCAAAACCTCGTCCGATGACTCGCTGCGGTGGAGACGATGAAGCCGGAGACGGAACTCGACGGGTTCGATCGGGGTGACAGCGAAATCGGTGATGCCGACAGCGCTTTCGAAAAGGGCCATCTGCTCCGGCGCGGCGAGCAGCAGGGTGGGCAACCCGACGACCTCCGAGATACGACTCACCTCTCGCAGCCGCCGCATTGGCTGCAGGCCCAACTCCACGATCAGGACGTCGGCCTCGTGCAGCGACGGATCTTCCGGTGTGAGCTCCGTCAACGGCGTGGCGGTGACTCCCGCCAGGGCCAGCCCGTCGGCGAGGTCCTCAGACCAGCCTTCCGGGAACACCGCTGCTATCACAGGATCGGCAGATAGGTGTCGAGCTCGAATCCTGAGACGTGGTGCTGATACCGGTCCCACTCGGCTCTCTTGTTGCGGAGAAACCAATCAAAAACGTGTTCACCGAGCGCCTCGGCGACGAGGTCGGATTGTTCGAGAAGGTCGAGTGCCTCGGACAGAGTCTCCGGCAGTCTTCTGGCACCGGCTGCCGCCCGCTCGGCTGCAGTGAGACGTTTGACGTCGGCCGCTACCTCGGGGGGAAGTTCGTAACCCTCCCGAATACCCGCAAGGCCGGCAGCGAGGATCACGGAAAGCGCTAGGTAGGGGTTACACGCGGCGTCGGCTGCCCGGTACTCGACTCTCACCGAAGACGGCTTCCCCTTCTTGACCGATGGCACCCTGACCAGGGAGGACTGGTTGTTTCGTGCCCACGAAATGTAAATCGGTGCGTCGAAGCCTGCCACGAGGCGCTTGTACGAGTTGACCCACTGGTTCGTCACCGCAGTCAACTCTGCTGCATGACGGAGCAGGCCTGCGATGAATGCTTGGCCCACCTTTGACAGGGCGCCCTGGGTTCCCGGCTCATGAAAGGCGTTCACGTCGCCTTCGAACAACGAGACGTGGAGGTGCATACCTGAGCCGTCGAAATCCTCGAGTGGCTTGGGCATGAACGTCGCGTAAATACCGCTCTGAAGGGCCACCTCCTTCACCGTCAGTCGGGAAGTCATGATGTTGTCGGCCATGGTCAGCGCATCGGTGTAGCGCGCGATGATCTCGTGCTGGCTTGGAGCCACTTCGTGGTGGGAATGCTCGATCGGGATACCCAATTGCTCCAGGGCGTTGATCGTCTTTCTTCGGTACTCCTGGGCAACGTCGAGCGGCGTCAGGTCGAAGTAGCCGCCGTGATCCAGCACCTGGGGGTTGGGCCCATCATCTTCGAAATAGAAGAACTCGAGTTCGGGAGCCGTGTAGAAGGTGTAACCCATCTCCGATGCGCGTTCCAGGTTTCGCTTGAGGACGATGCGCGGATCTCCAGAGAACGGCTCGCCATCGGGCATGTAGATGTCGCAAAACATGCGGGCGACCTGCTGCTCCGATCGCCATGGCAACACGGCGAAGGTCGACGGATCGGGCTGGGCGAGCATGTCAGCTTCCTGTATCCGTGCGTACCCGTCGATTGACGACCCATCGAAGGTCATTCCCTCCTCGAAGGCAACCTCGAGCTCGGTCGGACTGATGGAGACGGACTTGAGAAACCCCTGAACGTCGGTGAACCAGAGCCTGACAAAGCGGATACCCCGCTCCTCGACAGTTCTCAACACGTATTCGGCCTGTTTGCTCATCGCTCTCGCGTTCCGCTGGCCGCTAAGCGCTGCGACGTCGGGCAGCAAGCCACTTGCGACGAAGGGACTTGCGCTCGTCCTCGGTGGTGCCGGCCCAGATACCGGAACGTTGGTTGGATTCGAAGGCGTACTCGAGACAATTCTCGGCGACCCGGCAGACCCCGCAGACTGCTCGGGCACGTTCCACCGCTCTCGATGGTGCCTCCGGGCCAGGGAAGAAGAGGGCGTTGGGGTATCCCCCGCAGGCCGCTTGGTCCTTCCAATCGGCGACGAGGTCTTGGGCGAGACTCAGAGGACCTTGGGTCACACCTCGATTGTCGCGGTTGACCCGGTCCTGACAAAACGAGCTAGGCCAGATCATCCCTTTCGGGGAGATCCTCGGCGCCTGGCTCGTGGCTTTCCACGGTGTCGCTCTCGTCGTCGTCCTCGCTCGAAACGCAGCGGCAGCAGCGCCAGCCACCCCCGCAGCGGTAGCAGCGTCAGAACCCTCGCCACCGGCAGTGTCGACTGGCACCTCTACGGGCCGAGTGCGTCCGGTGAAGGCGATGATCAGCAGAAGGATCGTCAAAAGCGCAGCCAGTCCAGCGGCGATCTTGGCGATGATGGTTTCCAAGGGCTCGGCGATCAGCTTGACGAAGCCGAATCCATCGCAGGTGTCGGCGGCGTCACCGCCGACCTTGTACACACCCCGCAACTGCGATATGTCGATGCCACGTGACTCGGCGTACTCAGTGACGTTGCCCACATCGCCGTTGTTGATCTGACTACCACCGTCGTTGTCCTCGGAGGTCTCCGAGTCGAGTGTGATCTGTGCTCCTCCGATCTCGACCCAGATCGTCCACGGGTAGTCATCGAAAACGACCGGTGAGGTGGCTGCCCATTGCAGGCTGCCGTGGGGGTCGATCAAGAACGGGTCCTGCTTGCTGGTGTCGGTGACATTGGTGGCATCCGGGGCCGACGTTTGTGCCTGGACCTCGCACCCGCCGTTGAGTTGGCCGACCTCATTGATAGTGCCGAGCCCGGTCGCACCCCAGGCGGCCATCGGGATGAGGATGATGAAAGCAACGATCATCGGCCCTGGTGCGCCTACGCGCTTGACACTCAGCAGTACCAGTCCAATGACCCCGATCACCGCCGGCATCAAGAACACGGTGATCTTGTCCAGTGGCCAGAATCCTTGCTGCTGAAGCAGGACCGCCGCGGCAAGTCCGATGAGGGTGCCGAGGATTGCTCCGGTTAGAGGTCGCCCTCTGGCGACTCGAACCTGGACTTCGGTGGGTTCTGTTTGTTCTTCGGTCATCAATACCTCCTGGAGGGATAAGTCAAGCGTGTTTACCGACGAAGTGTCGGGAATACAATGACCGGTCAAGCCGGATAGCCTTCCTATATGCCCCGCATCCGAGCCGCATCAATTGACGAGCACAAGGCGTTGACCCGAAATGCCTTGCTCCAGGCTGCGCGGGATCTGATCGACGACACCGGGTCGGCCGACATCTCGCTCGGGGAAGTTGCCCTGGCCGCCGGCGTTGGCCGAACCACCTTCTACGACTACTTCTCCGATAGAGACGATGTGATCGCCTCACTGGTGGAAGAGGAACTCCCCATTGTGCTGGCAGGTGTCATCGAATCTGTCCCCCACGACCTGTCGATTCCCGATCGCCTTGCCGAGTTGGCGGCGCGAACGGTGGAGTTCGTGGCGACCGACCGGGTATTCGGCGTGATCCTCCATCGTGACGCCGGCCGTATGAGCGTCGAGGCCCAGGAGCGGATCGGGGCTTCTCACGGCGAGCTCTCGTCGGAGATGGCGAATCTCTACAGGCAGGGTGTCAGTCGGGGGCTCTTCAACGCCATGTCACCGGCGTTGGCCGGCCAGTTGATCCAGGACACGATCATGGCTGGAGCGCGCGTGTTGATAGCGGCCGAGCCTTACGACGAGAAGAGCCTCTCCGAAGTCACGCGTGGAGTGCGGACCTTCCTTCTTGGAGGACTCGGGTACTCGAGTCCCTAGTGGTCTGTCGCCCAAATAGCTACGCGGTCTCACCGGCCCTCGACACCCCTGGCGGCGTCCTCCGCCTAGACGCAGCTACGGCTGCGCCTTCGTTGTGCGTCCTGGCCAGATGACGCCGATGACTCGGTGACACCGCGGCATCAGTTGAGCGACAGACCACGCGGAGTCTGTTGGTGGTGAAGATCTGATCGGCAACTACCCTGTTGTCCCACTGTGTCTTCAACCATGCTCGAGTCAATCTCACAACCTTCAGACCTTCAAGACCTCACCGGGGACCAGCTCGACGAGTTGTGCGAGGAGATCAGGGCTTTCATCCTCGAGAAGGTTTCGAGGACCGGCGGCCACCTCTCCCCCAATCTGGGTGTCGTTGAGTTGACCATCGCCCTTCACCGGGTCTTTGATTCACCCCGCGACCGTCTCATTTGGGATGTGGGGCACCAGGCATACGTACACAAGCTTCTCACCGGTCGCGCCGATCGCTTCGATACGCTGCGCCACACCGGTGGTCTTTCCGGCTATCCGAGTCCGGACGAGTCCGAACACGATTTCGTGGAGAACAGCCATGCATCGACATCTCTTTCCTATGCGCTTGGCCATGCTCTTGCCGGTTATGACGGATGGACCGTGGCCATCATCGGCGACGGAGCTTTCACCGGGGGGATGGCCTACGAGGCTCTCAATCACATCGCGGTGACCAGGCCTGAACGGCTGATCATCGTTCTCAACGACAATGGACGCTCCTACGCCCCCACAGTCGGGGGGCTCGCGGCGCTGGCCAATCTTGCTCACTTCCGGATTGATCCCCGTTATGAGAAAGCGAAACGGACCATCTCCAAGTTGCTTCGCGGCCTGCCACTGGTCGGTGAAACCGCCGACGAGCTGGCCGGACGCGTCAAGGACGCCGTCAAGCAGATTCTGGAGCCGGCAACCGTGTTCGATGCTCTCAACCTCAAGTACAGCGGTCGGATCGATGGCCACGACATCGCCTTGTTGGAGGAGACGCTGGAAGTCGCCAAGAGTCTCGGCGAGCCCGTCGTGGTCCATGTCGTCACCGAGAAAGGCAATGGCTATAAGCCTGCCATCCAAGACGAGGAGGAGAAGCTCCATGGTGTTGGCTCGTTCGACATCGAGACGGGCCGCGCCTTGAAGTCTGAGCTCAAACTGACCGATGTGGCAGGACGTGCTCTCGTCGACGCTGCTGCGCGGCACCCGGAGATGATGGGAGTGTCCGCCGCAATGATCTCGACAGCCGGACTCAAGCAGATGGCGCAGCGATTCCCCGATCGTGTCGTCGACACGGGGATCGCCGAGCAACATGCGGTCACGTTGGCGGCCGGTATGGCGATGGCCGGGAAGAAGCCTGTAGTGGCCGTTTACTCCGCTTTCCTGCAACGGGCGTTCGACCAGATAGTTGCTGACGTCGCGCTACATGATCTTCCTGTCACCTTCCTCATCGACCGGGCCGGCATCACCGGTCCGGACGGACCATCTCACCACGGGGTCTTCGATATTTCGTATCTGAGGATGATCCCAAATCTCGTCGTCGGTGCGCCGGCGGATGCGACCGAACTCTGCGCCATGATCGAAACAGCTGCGGATCACGATGGTCCCATCGCCATCCGTTATCCGAAAGCCGGGGCGGTGTCGGTGCCATCGATACCGGTCGACCCGGTGACAATCGGTGAGGCGGAGCGACTGAGTGATGGTGACGAGGTTCTGTTGATAGCGGTGGGGCGAATGGTGGAGATCGCGGAGAAGGTGGCGGTCGACCTGGGCGAGAAAGGCGTAAGTGCCGGCGTGGTCAATGCCCGTTGGGTGAAGCCTCTCGACCCGAGGATCGTCGAATGGGCCGGCGCGGCCGACCGCGTGGTCACCCTCGAAGACGGTGTGGTCGCTGGTGGTTTTGGGGCGGCCGTCATGGAGATGCTGTCTGACGCGGGGGTCACGAAGGACATCACTTGTATCGGAGTCCCCGACCAGTTCCTCCCATTCGGCTCCGCCGGCGACGTCATGGAGTCGGTCGGGATGGACACCGACTCGGTGGTCCAGCGGATTCTGGTGACCCTGGGTGGCATTACCTCCGGTAGTTAGACCCGCATATGGGCCTAACTACCGGAGGTTTCCAGACCCGCGTGGTGTTTAGTAGCCGGGGATGGCCACCCGGCGTTCGTACCAGCGGAGCATCAGGCTGAGTCCGAGGGTCAGCACTACATAGATCACCATCAAGACGAAGAACGATTCGCGGAATCGGAAACTCGATCCCGAATAGAGCCTCGCCATCTGGGTCAGCTCACGAACCGCGAGAACCGAGACGAGGGAGGTGTCCTTCATTAGCGCGATCAGGTCGTTCCCCAAGGCAGGGAGCATGTTTCGCACCGCCTGGGGAAGGACGATCTTTCTCATCACCTGCGAATCGGTCATACCGAGGGCGGTTCCCGCTTGGGATTGCTCCTTTGGCACCGATTGGATCCCGGCGCGGAACACCTCGGCGATGAAGGCCGCATAGAAAAGGGACAGAGCGACACCGCCTCTCACCGCCATCGGGATGGCGCGACTTGGCTGATCGATGAGATCAGCGAAGTCCGGAACCAGCACCAGCGCCACCGCGAAGATGAAGACCAACATCGGGATGCCCCGGATGAACTCGATGTAGAGGGCGGCCAGATTGCTCAGAGCGGTGTTCTTGCTGACGCGTGCCAATCCGATGAAAAGCCCCATGAATGTGGCCACAAAGAATGACCCGAGAGTCAGATAGAAGGTCATCGCGATGCCCTGCATGAGGCTGAGAGGCACCGGGAAGATCTGGGTGAAGGCTTCCCGGTACTCGTCGCTGAAGAGAATGGCGACGACCATCGCGCCGATGATCGCCAGGAGGCCGGCCAGCCACCATGGAAACTCACGGCTATCGAACTTGTAGGCCCCGCCGGGGTGGGGAGCTATCAGATCGGCTTCTTGGTCAGCTAGTGAGCTCATATAAAAGGGTGCGTCAGATCGATGATCTGACGCACCCTATCGAGTCGAAGTGAGGCTTACCCGCCGACGATGTCGCCGTATTCCAGATCGAAGTCCTCTCCGAAGTACTTCACACCGAGAGCATCGAAGACGCCATTGACCTTGAGTTCTGCGATGGCCTGGTTGACCGGACCCACCAGATCCGAGCCCTGAGGAAAGATGAACCCGAGTGGATCGGACTGCAGACCGTCGTCGATCGTCTTGATCTTGTCGGCGTTCGCTCCGATATAGCCGAGACCGGCGGCGTCGTCGATCATCACCACATCAACGTCCCCGGCGATCAACGCCTGGATGACCAGCGGAAACTGGTCGAACGCCTGAATCCGGTCGGCACCAACGAGACTCTCGGCCAACTCATAGTTGGTTGTACCCACCTGGGTGCCGACTACGGCGTCGGAGTCGATGACGTTCTGAGCGGTTGCATAGCGATCGTCATCCTTTTGGACGATGAACTTCTGCTGGACGACCATGTAGGCGTCCGAGTAGTCGACGATCTCCTTGCGCTCGCAGTTATCGACCAGGTCGCCCAGGGTGATCTGGACACCGCGGCAGACGGTATCTCGATAACTGACGAGCGCAAGGA
>PVMK01118432.1_pt1 | contig 25643 bp, 20 predicted proteins | sample 1853481 | NCBI WGS metagenome assembly PVMK01 (sample SAMN08533507, study PRJNA380276) | Marine sediment metagenome, whole genome shotgun sequencing project.
AGATGCCATTCTTCGATCCGCCACGAAAACGGGAGTGAGGCGCCGGCACGGCGGGCACTCGAAGTTTGGCAATCAATTGAATGTTTTTACCCTGAACGGTCGGTGGGAATCCAAATGACACAATCATATGATGCAATCGTCGTCGGTGGCGGCCACAATGGCCTGACGTGCGCGGCCTATCTCGCCAAGGCGGGGCGCAAGGTGCTGGTGCTGGAGCAGCGGTACCTCGTGGGTGGCGCGGCCGTCACTGAGGAGAAGTTCCCCGGCTTCAAGTACACGGTCTTTTCCTACGTGGTGAGTCTTCTGCGCCCCGAAGTGATTCGCGAACTCGAACTCGCGAAGCACGGCTTGCAGATCGTGCCGCTCAACGCGTCCTGGACCCCGATGGAAAACGGCGACCAAATGGCGATGTACTCGGACCCTGCCTCCCTGCGCGAGGAAGTCAGGCGGCACTCCAAGCGCGACGCCGAGATGATCCCAAAGTACAACCAGATGATGTACCAGCTGGTGGGTGCGGTGAAGCCGATTCTCGGATACGTGCCGCCGAACCCTGCGAAACCGGGCCTTCGCGGCGCGCGCACCCTCGCGGATTTCGGCAAGCACCTGAAGAGCCTCGACAAGAAGACCTTTCATCAGCTTTCGAAGATCATGACGATGAGTGCCGACGATTTTCTCGCCGAGTGGGTGGAGACGGACGTCATCCGGGCGCTGATGGGTATCAGCGGCATCATCGGCACGATGCTCGGCGTCAAGTCGCCCGGAACCGCCTACGTGCTCCTGCACCACTACATGGGAGAACTCGACGGTGCCTTCACGGCCTGGGGGGCCCAGAAGGGTGGTACCGGTGGCGTGAGCGAAGCGATCGCGAGTGCGGCGCGAAGCTACGGCGCCGAGATCCGCTGCAACGCCCCCGTCGAGCAGGTGATCGTGAAGAATGGTCGGGCTGTCGGCGTGGCGCTCAAAGACGGAGAGGAAATCTACGCCAAGACGATCGCGTCGGCCGCAGATCCCTACGTGACCTTCCGGAAACTCATCGATGAGAAGGAACTGCCTGAGGACCTCGTCAACGCGATCGACAAGTTCAAATTCCGGGGCTCATCGGGGAAAGTCAATCTTGCCCTCGACACCGCGCCGAAGTTCAGCGCGATGAAGGACCCGGCGTTCTTGCGGGGCATGATGGAAATCTGCCCGAGCGTCGACTACATGGAGCAGGCCTACGACGACGCCAAGTACGGATCGTTTTCGAAGCGACCCTATGTCGACATCGCCATCCCGACGATGGTCGATCCGAGCATGGCGCCGCCGGGCAAACACGTGATGTCGTGTTTTGTCCAGTACGCGAGCTACAACATGCCGGAATACGGCAACCGCGATCAGCAGCGGGATGCCTTTGGCAATGCGGTGATCGACACGCTCTCGGAGTTCATCCCGAACCTGAAGGACATCATCCTCCACAAACAGGTGCTCACGCCATGGGATATCGAGCAGGAGTGCGGTCTGACCGAGGGCAACATCTTCGCGGGCGAACTCACCCTCGACCAACTCTTCTTCTTCCGGCCCGCGGCGGGGTGGGCGGATTACCGCACGCCGATTCGCAACTACTACCAATGCGGCTCGGGCACCCACCCGGGCGGTGGCATTACGAGTGGACCCGGTCGCCTCGGAGCGCTGGAAATTCTTCGGGATGGGAACTGATCGCCAGCTCGAACAGCCGAGCGGTCAACGGAGATTCGTCACCCCCTAACTCAGAAAAATAGGAATCGAAACCGTGGGAAATAACGAAGTCATCATCATCGGAGCGGGCCACAACAGTTTGGTCGCGGCGGGATATCTGGCACAGGCCGGGCGCCGCGTGGTGGTCCTCGAAAAACGCAGCGTGGTCGGCGGTATCGCGACCACCGAGGAGATCTTTCCGGGGTTCAAGATCTCACCCTGTGCGGATACCGCTGGATATCTTTCGGACGAGGTCAGAACCGACCTCAAGCTCGACTCCCAGGTAGAGATCATCCAGCTCGATCCGATCGCGAGCTCACCCGAGCCCGACGGTACACACCTCACGATCTGGAGAGACACCGAGCGGACGGTGAAGGAGATCGAGCGCTTCTCTGCCGCAGACGCCGCGAAGTACCCGGTCTTCGTCGAGAAGATGACGAAGATCGCGGGTGTGGTCCAAGGCCTGCTCAAATTGACTCCGATCGACCTGCCCAGCGTCGTCGCCGACCTTCGCGCTGCGCTCGGCCTTGCGGGCCCGATCCTCAAACTCGGCCGCAAGAACATCAACGAGTCTGCTGCGCGTGCTGCCGACGCCCGTCGAGGACCTGCTCAACGAGTGGTTCGAGTCCGACGTGCTCAAGGGCGCGATTGCTGCGAGTGCGGTGAAGGACATCACCTGGGGGCCGCAGGAAGCCGGTACGGCCTTCACGTTTTTCTACAACTGGGCGCTCAGCGACACGGGGCTCTTCCGGTCGGCGAGCCTCGTCAAGGGTGGCATCGGCGAACTCACCAAGGCGATGGCGGAGACTGCCCGCGGATTTGGAGCCCAGATCCGCACGGACGCCGAGGTCGAGTCGATCAATGTCGAACAGGGAAAGGTCACGGGTGTGACGCTCGCCAATGGTGAAAACATCCAGGCGGGTGTGGTTGTTTCCGGTGCTTCTCCCCGCACGACGTTCCTCGAGCTGCTCGACACGCGCTGCCTCGACGCTTCCTTCGTGCGGCACGTCCACAACATCAAGTACCGGGGATCCGCGTCGCGGATGCATTTCACGCTGAGCGGACTTCCAGAATTCTCGGCGCTCGAGGGCGGCGAGACGCAAGGTTACCTGCGCGGAGCGATCCAGATTGCTCCGTCGATCGCCTATCTGCAGCGCGCCTTCGACTGCACGAAATACGGTCGTCCGTCCAACGCGCCGTATCTCGACATCACCGTTCCGACGGTCTCCGATCCGAGCCTCGCCCCGAGTGGAAAGCACATCATGTCGGTGACCGTGAAGTACACACCCTACGCGCTTCGAGACGGCAATTGGAGATCGAAGGGGGATGAACTCGCGAAACTCGTAGTGGATACGATCGCCGAGTACGCGCCGAACTTCCGCGACCTCATCGTCGATCAGAGGATGATCACCCCGACCGATCTGGAAACGGTCTACGACCTGCCCGAGGGCAACACCAACCACGGGGAGATGACCTTGGATCAGTTCTTCCACATGCGCCCGATCCCGGGTTACGCGCGCTACCGAACGCCCGTGGAGGGCATGTACCTATGTGGGTCGGGTTGCCACCCCGGTGGCGGTGTAACGGGCCTACCCGGCCGAAATGCCGCCCGCGAGATCCTCAAGGACGCGAAATAGCGGCCGCGATCCGATCAGAGCGCCCGCGCCAGCCGGTGCTTCGAGGTGGGTGGAAACCTCCCCCCGAATTGCCTCGCGAGTTTAACTACAGCCGAGGGTTCCACACCCACTGGATCCGGACGCAAGGCCGGGCGGCCGCGGCGCGACCGGATTCTGAGGCGGCCCTCGCTAAGCCCGACGCGTTGATCGACCGATGGGCTCGGAAGGGGCGGACTCTCGCCGAACCTTCGATTGCGGTGGCCAGATGTACTGCGAAACGTGTCACGAACACCTCAAATCCGGAACCCGCAGATGCCCGAACTGCGGCCAGGCCACCAAGGGAAGCCAGGATCTCGGTAGTGGATCCGTGCGCGACACCGCCATTCCGACCGCGTATTCGCTCCCTCCTGCACCCAAACTGGTCAAAGAGGAGGCCAAAGTGGCTGAAACGAAGCCCAAAGTGACAAAGAATCAGCCTCGACCGACAGCCGGTAAGGCCAGCCCTGCGAAAAAACCAGCGCCTACGCCGAGCAGCGCCGAGCCGAGTTTCGACCTCAGCCCCGATGGCATTCGCGATCTTCTGATCGCTCGCCCCGAGTTGATCGAGGAGGGCCTACGCGTCCACACGGATGCCGATGGCACCGCGTCCGGCGCTCGCTTCGAGACGAGTGTGGGCAAGATCGACCTGCTCGCGCGAGATGCAGCGGCCGGATGGGTGGTCGTTCTCGTCGCCGAATCCGGTCAGGGGAAAGAGCTGGTCGGTGATCTGCTCCAGCTCATGGGTTGGGTGAGAAAACATCTGAGCGCTGAAGGGCAGGAGATTCGAGCGGTCGTGCTCGTCGACTCGGTTCCGGAGGATCTCGGTTACGCGGCCGCCGCCGTCTCCGACACCGTCGAATTCAAGCTCTATCGCGTAGGACTGACACTCGAGAAGGTCGACGTTTAGGAGCGCGATCCCAGAATCGGATCCCGCGACGCCGCAAGCGAATCCACAGGAATCGCCCGCTAGGAGCGCGACTCCTTCAATTGAGGACGGTGTTGCGCGTATGATTCAGCGCGTGGAGTCTGCTGTTGGGTAGCCGGGGGGAAGGGCCACTCGCTCCAACCCCATATCGCTCTCAGGCGCGTGTGCGATCTAAGATGGGGCGATACAGCATTTCCGTGCAGCCGCACGAATCGCGCCCGGGTGAAGCACGCGCGTGAACCCAGGTTCACCGCTCGAGCAGCGTAGCTGGCGAATCCTTCGGATTCGCTTGCGTCGTCGCATGACCCCATTCTGGAGCCGCACTCCTAGGCGTTTGTGTCTGTCGGCGATGGGGTCTCGAGTGGCTCTGCACCCCGCTTCGATCCCAACTGGGTGGCCCAGAAGACGGCAGCGTACCGACCGACCAGATCCGGCACCGAAATTGCTTAATGGCTCCGGCACCCCTCGTGCGCTCACTCGGTCTCGTTCGGGAGCCCGCGCCGTCGAGTACCAACGCCATAAGCCGCAGGATACGCTTCTTCACCAAGTTATCCGAGAGAATCTCGAGGCTTTCCTCGCCGATGCCCGCGAGCGCGGCCCACCGGTCGCCCACCTCGTCGTGCGCGAGCTGCGAGCCTATTTGAATTATGGTGTGCTCGCCGAGGGCTTCCTGCGCGTCCACTGCGATGCCTGTGGTTACGACCGACTCGTCGCATTCTCGTGCAAGGGCAGAGGGTTTTGTCCTTCCTGCGCGGGGAGGCGCATGGCTGGCACGGCGGCACACCTCGTTGAGTGCGTGCTCCCCGAAGTGCCCGTGCGCCAGTGGGTCCTCACGCTCCCATATCCGCTTCGTTACCGCTGTGCCTGGGACGCCCGGCACGAGCGGGGTGCTGCGCGCTTTCCTTCGCGCACTGTTCGCAGACCTGCGCCGTCGCGCCCGCCGGCACCACGACGTGCCGAGCGGGCACTGCGGTTCCGTGACCTTCATCCAGCGTTTTAGCTCCGCAGTGAACCTCACGCCTCACTTCTACAGGCTCGTGCTCGATGGCGTCTATGCCGGGCCCGCCAACAACCCGGGTCGCTTCATCCCGCTTCCTCCTCCAGAAATCGAGGATGTGGCCCGGGTCATGACTGGAACGGCACTGCGCGTGATGCGGTTGCTCGAGAAGCGCGAATTCGAAAACGGTGACGCCCCGCTCGCCACCGACGATCTCCTGCTCGCGACACTGATTGCCGCCTCCATCCGTTCCCGGATCGCCACGGGGCCGCAAGCGGGCCTGACCTGCCTGCATTAACTGGTTCAGGTTTAGAGTCAGTTTACGCAGCTCAGCTCACACCCCCTCGCCCCCAGCGCCGTCGGGCTCGGGCCCTTTTATCGGACATTGCCGAAAATGCAGTTTATTTTTCCTATGCCGGATAAATTATCTTTCCGTCAAACACCAGGCTGCATTCTTTCCTTGACTCCTTCTGCCAATACGCAGAGAATAACACCATTTAGCGAACCACCGTGTGTGCGCGAAGCCCAAACTTTCTGCGTACGAGCGTTTCTGTTGTATAGGAGGGGTCTCCTTGAGGGAGAGAATCGCCCGCGCCACGCTGGCCCATCACGAGGGTGTGCTGATTTTCGAGGCACCGAGCCGGAGGTGGGGCAGATACGTTGGCTGCTTGGTTGATCGGACGATCGCCGCGATCTGGATCGCGCTGGGTGAGTGCGAGAACACTGTGATGTCTCCATGACACGTTACCACTTGGGTGCACTATTAGTTGTCGGATGCGCCATTTTCGCCTGCACAGAGCCTTCCCATCCTCGAACGGGGGCGGCCCGTTCCACTGAGCTGACTTTTTCGGCCTTCAATTACACCGCGCACGGCGGAGAAAGAACATCCCTCCAGCTGCAGGCGGAGCAGTTCGTCTGGAAGAAGCGACGCTTCGGTGTCTTTTCGATCGGGCCGTTTCGGGAAATCGTGATGCGAGATGCGATCCTGTCGTTCCTACCTGGATCCGAGACTTCTACATCCACGGGCGCTGGCGCCGGCCTCGCATCCAACCTCGAGGGACTCAATTGGTCGGGTGCGTTCGGGTTCCGGTCGGTCACGCGCGTAACAGCGCGCCCTCTGCGGATTCTGATCAACGACGAGAGCGGCGAGGTCTACCGAATCGACGCGGCGCAGGCGAGGATCGATTCGAAATCTCTCGTGATCGACATGAAGCGCGGCGTCTCACTGAAATCCCGTAGCGGGCAGCATCTAGCAGCCAGGCGTGCCCGCTGGCTCGGCCACCGCCTCAAGATTCGCGGGCCGTATGTGCTCAACGAGGGAGGAAACAGAAAGGCGGAATCCGACGGCCTCTTCCTCCTCGAAGACAGCGGGATCTTGCGCCAGATCGCCGGGGGGTGAGTTGGGTAAACGTGGTCCAAATTTCGCGGGAGGATCGACATGAAGCAGTTTTCCCTATCTGCAGCACTATTGTTCATCGCTGCCATCGCATTTCACACAGAGATTGCTCATGCACAGGTACCCGCGGAGTTGATCTGCGATGATGGCATCGACAACGATTCAGATGGCCTGATTGACTGCAATGATCCAGACTGTCCTGCTTGCGACGACTGCACCATACCGGCGAGCACGGAATGCCGAAACCAGCTCTTCTTTGTCAGGGACATCGTCGCCGCCGACGGTGTCTGCGCCCAGGCGGTTGCCGACGACCCCACCGATGGCGAGGCACGCTTCTTCCGCGCCGCCACACGTATCCTGCGGGTCGTCGGCGAGAATGTCGACGGACCAGACGCGACTCGCTTCACCGATAGCGTAAATGAGATGATGGATCGGTTTGGGATCGGAGACACGGGTCGCGATGTGTACGACTTCTCGCCGGAGCTTCCGAAGAATGTCGCCGGGGATGTGGATCTACCCTCCGATTCGCCCGACGGCTCCGATGTGCAGGTGGCGCAGTCGGGCCTGCTGGTGCCGGCGATTACCTCCTCCATAGAGGACCTCCGGGCGATCGCGGCGGATACGGTGATCGGGCTGAGTGCGTGTGAGCTCGACGTATACGGAAATTCAAGTGAAGTGGAGATCGATCAGGGAGATGTCGAGCTGATTAAGGCGATATTGCTCCTGGAGAAGTCGGAGATCCTCCTGGTCGAGGCGTTCGACGCCAACGTCGACCTCGATTCCTACACCCCCATCGAGGAGGCAATCCGGATTCAGCGCGATGTGATTGACGCCAACCCGGAGCTGCTGAAGTTACTGACGCAGACAGGGGCCGCCTCACTGTCCCAGGCGAATGTCGCGAACCGGGAGGCGATCGAGTCCTACCTTGCCGGCTCGGCGTTCATTCGCTCGGAATCGGACTCCCAGGACGATGATCTTTTCACGATCGAGCCCGACCAGCTCGCCGATGAGGCGGACATCCGAACCCATCTTGCGTCGCTGCGAAGTTCACTAGATGGCCCAACGCAGGTATTGAACGAGGGGACTACCTTCATCGATGAGGCTGAAGTGATTGCGGAACTGAACCAGACGCTCGGCACCGCATTCGATTCCCGGGGTGCTGTTCTCGACTTAGGCCTGTTCTACGACGTTGCTCCCTTCTCAGTGCGGGAGGTGATGCCCCCAGTCGCGTTCGACGAGGCGGAGACACGGAATTTCGTCGAGGATGGATCCTTCCCGGACCCGACCTTCCGCGGCGTATTGCTTCGAGTGGACGAAACACCGACGCCCACGGCGACGCCGACCACGACGCCTACAGCTACGCCGACTTCGACACCTACAGCAACCCCAACCGCCACGCCTACCGCGACGCCAACGGTCACACCGACTGCGACGCCAACCGCGACGCCTACGGCCACGCCGACTGCGACGCCTACAGCCACGCCAACCGCGACGCCGACGGCCACGCCGACCGCGACGCCGACGGTCACGCCGACCGCGACACCGACTGCGACGCCGACCGCGACGCCGACTGCGACGCCGACTGCGACGCCGACTGCGACGCCGACGGCCACGCCGACGTCTACGCCGACGTCTACGCCGCCGGAGCGCCCGCCGACAATCGAGCCGGTGGACGACAATGGCGGCACCGTGTCGACCGACCCCGACCCCGTGGAAGGCCTTCCGGGAACTTCAGTGACCGTGCCCCCCGGGACTGGCGGCGGAGTCGTGGCGATCGTGGACGTGATGACGGATCAGACAGCGCCGACCGGCTTCGCCTTCGGCGATCAACAGGTGAATATCGACGCGCCCGCTGCCACCGCCGAGAACCCGCTGATACTGGAGTTCGAGCTGTTCAACGTGGACCCCAACTGGCTCGTGGTATTCAAGGCCGGTGTCCCGGTCAACGCCTGCACGGCTCCGGGTGCAACTCCTGACCCCTGCGTCGAGAGCATCACTGACAACAGCCCGACCACCCCGACCACCACGGTCGTTGTTCGGACTTCGACGGCCAGTTCCTGGAACTTCGGAACGGCGGTGTCCACCTCTAATTGCAAATGTCAGGTGAAGAACATCTTCCCTGGCGGTACGGTCGCCAACATAAGCATCAGCGGAAAGCCGGTCATGTCTAAGACGCTCGGCGTGCAGGTCAACGCCGTTGACGCGGTGCGGGGAAGTAACTTGTGTCCGGACGACCCGGAAGGACCGTTTCAGACTGCCGAGGCGGTGGTGAGCTTCCTCGTTACGGACGAATCTGGAAATGTCCTCGCGAACGGCATACCGCAGAACGTCACCTGCGTATCCGGCATCGAGGACCCGGTTAAGGCCGTGGTACAGTTCGGTCCGGAGAACTGCGGACCTGGTGGCTTCAACGTTGGTACCTTCGACATCTTCTCTTCGGTGTCAGGCACAGCGGGGAATTCCAGCAGGACGCAGAGGATCAGGTGCCGACGTTAGTCTTGAAATAGGCATCAGATCGTGATTGAGAGTTGCCCAGAATCAACGGAAAGGGGCTCGAATTCGAGGGGAAAGAGCCGGAATTCGAAGGGCTACGTCACGGCCACCGCAACGACCGAAGATGGAGAGCTGATCGCGAGCCGAACCCTCAAGTGCAACAAGTAAGCGCGCTCAGCTGAGCGACGCGTAACTCGCGGGAGGGCGGTGCACCGCAGCTGGTCTCATCGGATAAACGAACGAAATCGGGAATTTGGAAGAGCACCAGGCTGGACCAACTAAGGGGTCAAACTCACTTGGAGGGTTGCGAATCGCGATGACCAGCACGACATCCCGCGCCAGCCATGCGAAACTGGCAGAGCCCAGTGAACGAGAGTTCGGATGGCGGCGGCCCATTGCGTGGCTTCTCCTCTGTTCAATGATGGCGACCGCAGGCTGCGTGGCTCCCTACCGGCAGGGAATCGCGCCCCCCGCCGCCGTTTTTCCCAACTTCTCGGGAGACATTGTTGCAGGCGGAATCCTCGATCGGCGCGTGACGACCCAGGGAAACGCGATGGTCGTCGGTGATAGCGCCGAAGTAATTGGCGCCATACTCGAAATTCCCGAGGCCCCGAATCGCCTATCCGTCAAAGCCCTTGCGATCCTCGATCTCGCGCCGGAGCAATTTCAGTTTCATAAAGCGGAGCTGCAAGCAATATCCGACGTAGTGGGCGCGCGGTATGTCGTGACTGGCGCGCTGGGCGAAGAAGTCGTCGATATCCACAAGCGCTGGGTAATCATGATCGTAATCCCTGTCTTCGTGACGTTTATCGTGATTCCAATACCAATCACGTACGGACACGAGGAGGGCGCTCATCGCGATTCCATGACAATGCGAATCGTCGATCTGAAAGAGGGACGAGTCATTTCATCCGGTGTCGAAGTGACTCGAGCGGTGCCGGGCAAGGCCAAGATCGGCAAGGGCCGAGTAAAAGGCGTCCTCTCCGTGATGGGGCTCGATCGGAAGACGCTGAAGAACCGTGAATAAAACGTGATGGGGAGAACGACGACGATGCAACTGAACCGAGGAAGTACACTAACGCTGACTGTAGCGCTGCTCGTCTCCGGAACAGGATGCGTGGCCACCTCAGTCGATCTCTATGTACGGAGTGCCGGCCCGCCGCCTCCGCTGACCGACCGAACCGTTGCCATTCTGCCTACCCTAGCGGAGGGAGAAGACATTTCTCCTGCAGTTGCGTCGCAGATGACGTCAGACCTCGTGTTTGCAGACCGTCTCGGATCTGTGGAGTTCATCGACAGCCGAGAGACAATGACGCTCTTGACCGATCCGCGCGCAGCGATCGGGGTTCTTCAGGGAAAGGTGCGCAGCTTGCGCGAGGGCGAGGTCGCGAAGGCCGAGGGCACCGCGAGGACGATCCTCGAGAAGGGCGCGGTAGTCGGGACGGAGAAAGAGGGCACATCCCCGAAGTTCACCCTGAAAACCGCCGGTGCGGCAATCGTACCGACGTTCCCGGACTATCTCGATCCAGCGCTCTTCGAAGGATTAGACGCGGATTATGCACTCGCTTCGATGGCGACGATTCGATACCTGATGTACTCCGATGTTTATGCGATTTTCGGGATTCTCCCCTTCATGGCCGCCAATCGAGTGCTCGCCCATCCACCCTTCACGGTGTTCGCTCTCTACGATTTGACATCCGGCCAGCGGGTTTGGGAGAGTCACGTCGGTTCTAGACGTCCGCTCCTGCCGCAACCCGCTGCTCAGAAAACCGACGTCCTGGATCCTCTCGGTCATCCAATAGTGGGGGCTGCGTATCTATTGACGGACGATGCGCTCGGAGCAATGGCCCGCGCGATCGGCGTACCGGCACCCTGATCAGGCTAAAACCGGTTACCCTCCCGACATGGGACAGTTTTGCCGCTATTCAAGTTCAACCTAACGGAATGCCGGTGATCTCAACCGGTCGACGCAACATCTTCGCCTTTATGATCCAAGTAAAGGAGATGACGAAGCATTGACACGGTTGGCCTTCTCATGGAAGCGAGTCAGGGGCCAATCAGGCCGAGAGGGGGCTCCATTCCTCTTCAGATCTGTTGTAGCTCGAGGCGCCACTCGAGCAGACGCCCTTCAACATTCGTGCGACTCATCTCGGGATCTTCGGCGTGGCCATAGGGGGGGCCGATCTCCAGCGCGCGTTCCAACGACGCGATTGCCTCGGCCAATGATCGACTTCTTTCCTCTCGCAGCAGGTCGCTGGTGGTACCCAGTTGGTCGGCGACCCACACCCTGGCCAAGCTGTTCGTGTAGAGCAAGTCGGCTTGGTAGGTATAGTGCTTGGAGCGAGGCCGGATCGAAATCATCGCGGACTCGATTTCCAATTGGTCCTCCATGGCCAAGATGGCCGCCTCGGCTGCGGTCACGCTGGAGGCCGTGATGGCGTGGCCGATCGATTCGCTACGGATGGGATCGCCTTTGCGCATCCAAAATGAGGCGCTCAAGAGCAGGATCGGCAGCGCGAAATAGAGACAGTGCCGAAAGAAGACTGCCCGCGCCGTCGAGCGCGAAATGTCCTCCCACCACGAATCCGCCGGGGCCTTCTTCTCGATCGGCCGCATCCCCAGGAATTCTTGGTTTTCCTTGTGACGTATCATCCAGATGAATCCGTCGAAATAGTAATGCATAAGCCCCGACGTGAAGCCCAAGGCAAAGATCGTGCCCAGGAACAACCTCTTGGCCATGTAAACGCTATCGCTGACGGACTGCAGGCTGAATACTTTCGGTGGCGAGAACGCCAAAAAAGCGCCGTACATCACGCAGACGATGACGTATATGCTGGCGAGGTTCCAGCCGCCGCGGCTGAAGAACTTTTGGAAAATGCCGGACCGCGCGGCGCCTTCGCGGCCAGACAGACCGCGATTGTACTTCCAGACGATCGCCAAATACTGGGTTACGTGCACCACGCCGATAACGGCGAATCCCAAGATGAAGTTCCAACCCGGATACAGTCCGGTCATCAGCGGATTCGGAACGTACGTTAAATACATCACTCCATAGGTAAAGATCAGCAGCATCACCTTGGCCGGGCTCACGAAGTAACCGTTGGCACGGCACCAAGCGAGATAACCCAAATAAACGACGGTTCCGGCCACGGCGGCGATGCAGCCGAGCAGTTGCACTATGTCATAAACTCCGTTGTCGAACAGGAACAGAATCGGGGAACCGTGTAACCGATAGCTGTCGTACAACAAATCCGGTAACCAATCGAGCGCCGCCACCATGATATAGACGAACCACACGCAGGTGATCATGAAGTCCATTCGCCATGACACCTTGCGCCGCACTTGGTTGTTGCGGTCATAGATTCGCATGAACCCGAAATGCTGCCTCAGAAAATGCCAGGGGTCCCAGAGGATCAAAAACAGCATCAAATATAGAATGTTGCTCATGTCGTAGCCGTTGAGCACGACATACAACACCACACACATTGCCAGCGAAAAAGGCAGCACCGGGCCAAGCAGCAGGCTCCAGCGAAATCGCCGCAACAGATCTTTATCGCCGTAGATGCGAATGAACGTCGGAAGATGATGCCCGACGTTGAGGGCCCCAAAGATCACCAGCAGGATTTCCGCCCCGAACCGCGAAGCAGTAGCGACGACCAAGACCAACGAGATCAGCGGCGTCCCAATGATGAGCAGCCAATCTGACAGCCGGTCGATCACCCAATTTTGTTGTATGCGCGCCGAACCGGAACTGCCAGCGATGGTTGATGTCATGGTCGGAAACTCGCTCGGATTATCGAGAGCCCACTGGAAGTATACGCGACTGAAATTTCCCAGACAACTTCTGATTCATTCCCAAACCCACCCCGTGCGGGGCCTTTTCCCATTCTCAGTTCTACTTGACCGAACGTGTATTACCTGAATCAACTGAGTTGACACTCATCAGAGTCACCCTCCTACCGATTCGGTCCCTGAGGATCTCGGTTACGCGGCCGCAGCCGTCTCCGATACCGTCGAATTCAAACTCTATCGCGTAGGTCTGACACTCGAGAAGGTCGCCTTGGCCCACTCACCGGGCGGCGTCTGGTCAAAGTCATAAAGAATGATAGGAAGTTCAAGCGGAGTCTTGGCCAGGTGCGAGAGCGGGCTCTGAGGGCCGAGGCGTAGTTACTTCTCCACCAGGATGCGCAGCATCCGACGCAGCGGTTCGGCGGCGCCCCAGAGGAGCTGGTCGCCCACGGTGAAGACGCCGAGGTAGTCCGGTCCCATGCGCAGCTTGCGCAGGCGCCCCACCGGGACGGCGAGCGTTCCACTGATGGCCGCCGGGCTGAGCTCCTTGAGGGTCACTTCCTTGTCATTGGGGATGACCCGAGCCCACTCGTTGCTCTCGGCAATCACCTGCTCGATCTCGTCGAGCGGCACGTCCTTGGTGAGCTTGATGGTCATGGCCTGGCTGTGGGAGCGCATGGCGCCCACTCGTACGCACAAGCCGTCCACCGGAACGATCGGGTCGTTGTCCAGGATCTTGTTGGATTCGACGTGACCCTTCCACTCTTCGCGGGTCTCACCGCCCTCCATCTTTCGGTCGATCCAGGGAAGGAGGCTGGCGGCCAGCGGAGCGGTGAAGTTGTCGGTCGGCAGCGCGTCCGACCCCAGCGTCTCGGTCACGTTCCGGTCGAGGTCCAGAATCGCCGAAGCCGGCTCGAGCAGCGCACCGGCGCGATCGCCGATGGTCTTCATCTGCGCCACCAGCTCGCGCATGCTCTTGGCGCCGGCGCCCGAGGCCGCCTGGTAGGTCATGGAGGTGATCCACTCGACCCAGCCCTTCTGGTAGAGGCCGTGCAGGGCCATGAGCATGAGCGAAACGGTGCAGTTGCCGCCGATGTAGTCTTTGGTGCCATCGGCCAGCGCCTTGTCGATCGCCGGGCGGTTGACCGGGTCGAGGATGATGACGGCCGCGTCGTCCATCCGCAGGGAGCTGGCCGCGTCGATCCAGTAGCCCTTGAAGCCGGCTTTCCGAAGTTCGGGGTGTATCTTCTCGGTGTAGCTTCCGCCCTGGCAGGTCACGATGACGTCGAGCTTCTTCAGCGCGTCGATATCGAGGCCGTCCTTGAGGGGCGGCGCGTCGACGCCGACCTTCGGCGAGGCCTGCCCGACCTGGGAGGTCGTGTAGAACTCGACGTCGCTGAGGAGCTTGAAGTCACCTTCGGCCTGCATCCGATCCATCAGGACGGAACCGACCATGCCTCGCCAACCAACAAAACCTACGCGCATCTTCTTTCTCGCTGTGAAAATGAACTAATGAGGATAGCAGGTTCGAAGATAGGAAGTTTAAGCGGGGCCTTGGCCAGGTCCGATAAGTAGGTGTTCTGGTAAATAGGCGCCGAAGGGGGAATCGAGCCCCACGCTGGGCCCACAACCCCATCCAGCCGTGCGCGGGCTCATCGGATGCTCAGAAAGATCGGGTTCGAGTAGAACCAGAGGTCCAACCAGGGGTCTTCACCCGGCGGATCGGGTTTCGGTTCCACTTCTTCGCCGTTCGTGCCGCGCACGCGCACATAGGTGTCGGATGCGATGTTTTCCATTCGGTATGTCATCACCCGGTACTCTCCATTGCGCCTCCAGTCTTCCGAAGTGAAACGAGCCAACACCCGCGTCGTCGGATTGGTGTCTGCGGAGCGGTCGGACACGGGGCCACCCACGTTGCCGCCGATCAGATCCACGCGCCGCACCGAGGGATTTTCGCCGTGGTGGTTCTCGTTCGTCGGGTCAAGGAAGCGGATTTCGATTTCCACGTTCGTTTTTGGCGCAATTTCGAGCGCACCACCGATATGCGCTTCGTTCCCGTCAACTCGCGCCGTCAGATCGAGTTCTGAAATCAGATCTCCGGTCGTCACGAAGACCCTACCTTCGCGGATTCCCTGCAGAATCGGATCGTAACTCGGTGTAGCCCACACGTAGGTCTTCGAATACTCGCCCGGCCAGAAGTCGCCGCCGTCCTTCGTCCAGTGGATGTGAGAGTCGGAGTTCGCGGTGATCCACCAGCGACGGCCTTCACCGAGCATCGAGTCCCAGAAGCCACCCAGGCGGGCCGTCATCTGGTCGAAACCTCCGTGGGTCGGGTAGTCGATGTAATAGCCGCGCTCGCCCTTCCGGTTGAGCGATCCGTCGCCCTTTAGCGCCATCGCCTGATGGCCCGGTGCGCCGGCCATGCCAACCGCGACTTCCGGCGCGGTGTCGTTCCAGTCGCGCAGCTCCGACGGCTTGTCGGCGCCGTATTCGCCCAGGCCCGTCGCAGAGCGCGAAGGGTGATTGGCGATGACGACGGGCCGCTTCGGAAACGCCCGCATCGCGCGTAGCGCTGCGAGCATCCGCGGCTCCCGATCCCAGGTCGGATCCTCGGGCCAGGGATCAAACTTCGCAAACCGCGATTCGAGTTCGTGCAGCCGATCCGCCTCATCGTGCGTGTGCGGAATGATCAGGCTCGAGTGATCGGCGCCCGGCGTGTCGAACTCCATCCCATAGAACTGGATCACCTCGGGCACTTCCGCGCGCGACCGGAGCAGCTCGGGATAGGCGCGCTCGAGATTGACCTTGCTGTGGCGGGGCCCACCGTGATCGGTGGTCACCATCCAGCGCAGGCCGTGCTGCCTCGCCATCTGCGCGTTGAGCGGGATCGAGTAAATGGCATCTCCCGCGAGAATCGGCGTGGGTGGATTCGTATTGGTGTCCCAACCGACACTGAAATGGGCTGTGGATATGGTGGTCTCCCGCCAACCAGCGTGGGCCAGTATCCTCATCCAACCCCACCGCATCTGTGCGAGCAGGCGTGGCGCCGGCGAGTAGAATCGCCGAAGTGACGCAGCCGCTGAACAATGCGAACGCGCGGGCTACTCGACGCGATTCGCGGCCTCCTCCACGCGGACGCGTCCTACGGGCATCGCTCATACTCGCCTCCCGTTCGAGCGCGTCCCGGGCGCTGGAAGCCAAGACTCTCTCAGAGTTTGGACTATCTCGAATATATGAATAATCTGTGCACGTGACAAGAACCGTTTACGATCGACTTCTCACCGGGATCGCACGTGGCGATGATACACTCCTCTCGGTGTCGAATGAAAAAATTCGCCGCCGAGCTCGGGGTGAGCCGCACGCCGGACGCTGCGTGCGGGCGATGAAGCAGTGCGTGTTGCAGCACGTCGCGCGAATTCAGATCCCTATTCGGACAGACACGGTACCCATCACCGTGAGCCGCTTCTCCTGATGTCGGCGCCCATCACGGCGTGCCACACTTGGGTGATCGATCATCGCGTCGATGCCGCCACCTACGAACGCCTTGGAGACGCGCGTCAAATCGCCGACGCGCACTCAGAATTCGTTGGCGTCCTGATCGTTGGTCTGCACTGCGATTCCGAAGCGTTGATTGCGGCAGGTGCCGACTGCGTGGTGCTCGTCGAACCTCTTGTGTCGTCGGCTCCGGAATCCGCTTGCGGATCGGCGGGCCGCACCCTGAACGCCGAATCCATCCTCGCACCTCTCCGGCCCCGAGTCGTACTCGCATCCGGCGATCCCGACGGTCGCGCGTGGGCCGCGCGCCTCGCAGCTCGCCAGGGTTGGCGCCTGGTTTCCCCCGCGCTTCAAACCGGATTCGACCGCGACGGCCGGCTCGTGGTAACGGCGCTCAGCGCGTGTGGCCGGTACTCGCGAGAAGTGACGCTCGGCCCAGCGGAGACCGCGGTGCTGACGCTCAAGCCCGGTGTCGCGGAAGCCGTGCCTCCGGATTTCGATCGCGTCGGAACGGTCGAGCGCATCTCCTCGGTGGAAGTCGGCGAGGAACCGATCCGCGTCGAGCGCGAAATCCCGGCCGACCCCAGCGAGATCGACATTCGCTATGCAGACCGCATCGTTGCGGGTGGGCGCGGACTCGGCGCCGCCGACGGCTTTCAGCAACTCGCGCGCGTCGCGCGGATCTTGAAGGCGAGTGTTGCGGCGAGTCGTGTCGCAGTCGATCTCGGCTGGATCAATCGCGAACGGCAGGTGGGGCAGACCGGAAAGACGGTCACTCCCGCGCTCTATCTCGCGTGCGGGATCAGCGGTGCGAGCCACCATCTCGCCGGGATCGCAGAGGCTCGCCACATTGTTGCCATCAATACCGATCCCGATGCACCAATTTTCAAATCCGCGCACCTCGGGCTCGTTGCAGATCTCCGCGAAGTCCTGTCGGAGCTGGAGACGCAGCTCGCCGCAGGGCCGAGGAGTGCGCAATGAACGGGAGCGCGATCAGCCGAGAAATTCTTGGCAACATTCCGGTGTGGCTCGTCAGCGCCTTTTACGTCTTGGCGTTCGGAGCGCTCGGTTGGGCGGCGGTGGCTCTGCTGCGACGCGCTTCCGCGCGCCGAGGCGCCCGGCGCCCCGCGGAGCCACCGCCACCGCTCGGTGAACGACTGTTGTCGATCGCCCGCTATCTGATCTTTCAGGAACCGCTGCGGCGTGACCGCTTCGCGGGAATCGCCCATCTACTCATCGTCTACGGATTCTTTATCCTCACCGTCGGGACTTCGATCGTCTTTCTCGAGCACCAGACGCCGCTGCACTTCTTCTACGGTTGGTTCTACCGGATCGCCTCTCTAGTCATCGATGTCGGCGGACTCGCGTTCATTGCGGGTCTGCTGCTGTTTCTCTGGCGCCGGCACTTCGGCCGGGAGGAGCGGATCCTCCAGGCATGGTGGATGGCGGCGCTGGCGTGGCTGCTGCTCGCCATCGCGGTCAGCGGGTTTGCGCTCGAAGCAGCGCGCATTGCGGTGGAGCTGCCCGCATTCGAGCGCTGGAGCGTTGTCGGATACGCGCTTGCGACGGCGCTGGACGCGGCTGATGTCAGCGCGGAAACGCTACAGGCCTGGCATCGTGCACTCTGGGGCGGCCACGCGTTCGTCTGCGTGCTGTTCTTTGCACTCGTTCCGTGGCTCTTTTTTGCCCACATGGTTTATGGCGTCGCGACTTGGTCGCAGCGCAGAGGGCGACCGATCGCTGCATTGCGGATGCCCGCGTCAGCGGAGCTGGCACCCGGGGCCGCGACGGTTCGAGCCCTCGACTGGAACGACCTGCTCCAGGCGGACGCTTGTACGACGTGTGGGCGGTGCAACGCCGTCTGTCCAGCCGCCGCGGCCGGAAAGCCGTTGCGGCCGCGCGAAATCGTTCTCGGGATTCGCGATGCGCTGACGGATGCCGGAAATACCATCGACGCCGACGATCTTCCGGGCCGATTCGATTCTGACGCGCTCTGGTCCTGCACGACCTGCGGCGCGTGCAATGAGGCCTGCCCGGTCGGCATCGATGTCTACGACAAGATCGTCGAATTCCGCAGAGCCAGCGTCGAAGCGGGTTCGGTCCCCGACTCCGCGGCCGACTACTTCGAAGCGACCGCAAACGCATTCAATCCCTTCGGTAAGGACAACAGCCAGCGGCTCGCCTGGGCGCAAGGTCTGAATCCCTCGGTCGCCCAACCCGGCGAGCAGATCGATCTGCTGTACTGGGTCGGCTGTGCGGGGAGCTTCGATCCCGATGGACAGTCGGTCTCGAGGGCGATGATCGCGATCCTCGATCGTCTCGGGATTCACTATCGGGTGCTGGGTTGTCGCGAACGCTGCACGGGTGACCCCGCGCGACGCGCGGGCGAGGAAGGGCTCTTTCAGCAGTGTGCGCGTGAAAACATCGCGACACTCGCGGGCCATTCTGTGAAGACGGTATTGACCCACTGCCCCCACTGTTTCAACACGATGAAGAACGAATATCCGGATTTTGGCGCATCCTTTACGGTCGAGCACCACAGCCAATTTCTCGCGCGCATGATCGCGGAGGGCAAGATTTCCGATTTGGAAGGACTCGGATCGGTCACCTACCACGACCCCTGTTATCTCGGCCGTGGCAACGGCGAAACCCTGGCGCCACGCGCGGTGATCGACGCGATGACCGACGCCCGTGTCGAGATGCCACGGCACGGCAAGGAAAGTTTCTGTTGCGGCGCCGGTGGAGGCGGCCTCTGGCTCGATGTCCCCGGGGAAGACCGCGTCGAGAACATCCGTTCGCGCGAGGCCGCGGAGACCGGTGCCAAGGTCGTCGTCACCGGTTGTCCATTTTGCAAGTCTATGTTGAAAGCCGGAAATCAGGCGCTGCCCGATGGAAAATCCACGGTCGTCAAGGACCTTGCAGAACTCGTCGCGGAGCGGATGCTGCATTCGGATTCGACTTCGCAATGATGCGCGTTGCGGTCATCATCGGCTCTGCTTCAGCGGAAACTGTCTCTGGATCTCCGGCGCTGCCGATGTCGGATCGCGGCGCGATCACACTCGCGCTGGCGAGATTCCCGGGCGACGTCCGCGCCTACGCGGCCGATGCGGATGCACGATGTTTTGCGCGCGCCGCTGGCGTCGAGGTGGTCGAAGAGGGTTTCGGATTTGGAGATGGGAACCGTCGATGTCGCCATGATCGGACGGGGTGGGTGCGCGGAAAGCGGTGACCTTCTGCCCGCACAGCTCGCCGAAGAGGGCAGCACCGCGCTCGTTTACGACGTGATCGACGTGCAGCGAGAACCCGATCGGCTCCTGGTGACGCGGGATCTGGGTCGCGGTGCCCGAGATCTCCTCAGCGTTCGCGGCCGCGCGGTCCTGGTGGTTGCAGAAAGCGTCGAGCGAGGGCCCTACGTCTCTCGGTACCGCCTCGACGCGGCCAAGGCGGCTGGCGGTAAATCGACCACTCACAAAGAACCCAGAGACGAATCGAACGCTCGCAAAGAACCCAGAGACGAATCGGTCGCTCGCGAAGAATCAAACGGCGACAGGTGGGAGGCCGTAACGCCTCGGGTGCGACTCGGCGATCATGCGGCACGTGTCGCGGGAAGCGCAGTGGAGCGCATGAACGCGCTGTTCGGGGTGGGCGAGATCGCCGAGAACACGGCGAGCCTCGTCCGGGGAAGCCCTGAAGAATGCGCTCGACATCTAGTGCGATTTCTGAGTTACCACGGATTCGTCGAACGCGAGCTCGGCGGCGAGTGGGGTGGTGCATCAGGCGAAGTCGAGGGACCGCAGCCCACAGCGAGGCGCCTCCCGCGAAGCGCGGAAGGCGCCTCGTCCATTCCGATTCGAGCACAACGGCGCCCCCGCCCGGTCAACGAACGTCCGCTCGCGGCACGCGGGCCGTTCGAGGTCGGGGTCGATATCTGATGGCGACGCGACCGGAGCGCGGATCACACGGGAGAACGAACAGCACTGCGAAGCGTATCGAGAGCCGCAAGGTGAAGCCCCACCAGGGCGAACGAAGGACGAATCATGGCCGAATTTCAACATCTCTTCACACCGATCTCAATTGGACACCGGATCGCCAAGAACCGGATCTGCTGTAGTGCGCACGCGGACGCACTCGCCGTCGATGGCATGCCGCAAGATGCCGAGCGCCGCTACTACGAAGAGAAGGCTCGTGGCGGTGTCGGGTTCATGATGTGCTTCGGATCCGCGAGCGTCCATTCTACGAGCACGGCGCGGGATTGGAATGGCGTCGAGCTGTTCGATGACCGCGTGATTCCCTATCTCCAGAAATTCAGCGACGCGATGCATCAATACGATGTCCCGGTGGTTTGCCAGATCACGCACCGCGGGCGACGCGGGCGCAGCATCGATCTCTGGAATCGGATGTACGCGCCGAGTGACGTGCGAGAACCGAACCACCGTGAAAATCCGCATCCGCTCGACGAGCCGATGATCGAGGAAATCGTCGAAGCCTTTGCCGCCGCCGCGGGCCGCCTTCAGGCGGGCGGCTTCGACGGCTGCGAGATCATGGCGAGCCATTGTCATCTGATCGACCAATTCTGGACGTCCAATGCGAACGACCGCAATGACGAATACGGGGGTGGCCTCGACAATCGGCTGCGGTTCGGGATGCGCGTGATCGACGCAGTACGGGAAAGGGTCGGCTCGGAGTTCATCGTTGGAATCCGCGTGACGGGTGACGATTTCATCGAGCGCGGGCTCGACAACGAACAAATGTTGAAAATCTGTGAGCGGCTCGACGCCTCAGGAAAGCTCGACTATTTCAATGTCATCGGTGGCACTGCAGAAACCTTGTTGAGTGAGGCGGCTGCGGTTCCCAACATGTCGTTCGCCTTGGGTTGTTACACCTATCTCGCGGCGAGTATTCGCAAGGTCGTCAATGTTCCGGTCATCGCTACGGGGCGGATCGTCGATCCCGTCCAGGCCGATCGCATCATCGCGGAGGGGCAAGCGGATCTGTGCATCATGAATCGCGCGCTGATCGCGGATCCGCATCTTCCGAACAAAGCTCACGCGTCTCGACTCGACGACATCCGGCAGTGCATGGGATACAACGAGGGCTGCATCGATCGGATCTATACCGGCCGCAGCGTGACCTGCGTGCAGAACCCAGTGATCGGCCGCGAAGACCGCTGGGCGGAACTCGGACACTCGGATGTCCGAAAAAAGGTCGTGGTCGTCGGGGGTGGGCCGGCGGGCCTGGAAGCGGCTCGCGTGGCTGCGGGTCGCGGTCACGACGTGGTTCTCTTCGAGCGCGAGGGCGAGTTGGGCGGCCAGACCCTGATCGCGAAGTTGGCACCGTCGCGGCAGGATTTCGATGGTGCAACTCGCTGGTCCAGTCAGCAGTGCCGAAAACTCGGGGTCGATATCCGCCTGAAGGTCGACGCGGACGCCCCCCGAGTTCTCGCCGAGAAGCCCGACGCTGTCATCCTGGCCACGGGCGCTCGCGCGCGACGACCCGCGTTGGACGGAATGGATTCTGCACTTGTGGTGTCGGGTTGGGGCGTGTTGCTCGGTGAGCAGGAACTCGGCGACGTCGTGATCGTGATCGATGAAGAGTACGGCCACCAGGCGCCAACGATCGCCGAATTTCTGCTCGATCGGGGAAAGCAGGTCGACCTCGTGACGAGCCAGGAGACGATCGGGAGTTTTCTGGGGGGAACGTCCCGGCCGCCACTGCTCAGCCGGCTATTCAGTAAGGGTGGGCAGGTCTTCGCCCATCTAGAGGCGGCCGCAATTCGGGATGGCAAGCTCGTCGCGAACAATATCTGGACCGGAGCCGCGCACGAGATGGGGCCGTACGATGCGTTCGTCTATGTATACGGTGGCGTCCGCTACGATCCGCTGAGCGATTCCCTGAAGCAGCAGGGTCTCGCGGTCGAAGTGATCGGCGACGCATTCTCGCCGCGCTCGCTGCAACACGCGATCTTGGAAGGCCATACCTACGCTAGAAAGGTCTGATCCGATGAAGTTGCACGCAGCCGCACAGGCGGCCCGGTGGAATCGATGAATCAAAAGGCGGCGTTTCTGTGCCTCGGAACGATGGGCTACCCGATGGCCGGGCACCTCGCGCGCGTCGGCTGCGCGATGACGGTCTACAACCGCACCGCGGCCCGGGCGGACGCCTGGGTTGCCGAGTACGGTGGTCGCAGTGCGGAAACTCCCGCAGAAGCCGTCGCGGATGTAGAATTCGCATTCCTGTGCAGCGGCAACGACGACGACGTTCGCAGCGTCGTCGGCGGTGACACGGGGGTGTGGGCTGCGTTGCCAGTCGGCGCGGTTCTCGTCGACCACACGACCGGCTCGGCGGAACTCGCTCGTGAGTTGGCGGGGGAGGCGGAGCGCCGCGGCTGCGGGTTTCTCGATGCGCCGGTTTCTGGTGGCCAGAGCGGCGCAGAAAACGGCACCCTGACGATCATGGTGGGCGGCTCCGAGGACGTCTACGAGCGCGCGAAACCACTGCTGGATGGCTACGCGAAAAAGAGCTTGTGGATGGGCGAAGCGGGCAGCGGCCAGTTGACCAAGATGGTCAATCAGATCTGCATCGCCGGCTTGCTTCAAGGACTCTCCGAGGGCCTCCACTTTGCGTTGAAGTCGGGTCTCGATGCGCACCGTGTTGTCGAGGTGATCTCGCAGGGTGCCGCGCAGTCGTGGCAGATGGACAATCGATTCGAGACGATGTTGGCCGGCAAGTTCGATTTTGGATTTGCGGTCGACTGGATGCGCAAGGATCTCGGGATCGCGCTCGCGGAGGCCGAGCGGATCGGCGCGCAACTCGATGGTACCGCGCTGATCGACCGCTACTACGCCGAGGTGCAAGAATCGGGTGGCGGTCGCAGTGATACATCCAGCCTGATCACAAGGCTTCGATGACCGGGCTCGAGATCTAGGCCGCGGGCGGCGACACGGCGACGCCCCTCAACTTGCAAAAACGCCTCGACTGGATCAGTGCCGTTGCGGGACCGCTGGCCGGCAAGAACGTGATCGACTGCGGGTGTGGTGCGGGTGAGTATGTCCGGGCGCTTACGAACCTCGGTGCAAACGCGTGGGGAATCGAGTACAGCGCCGAGAAGATCGGTGAAGCCGTCCGTCTGGGGGGATTGCCCGAGGGGCGCGTCGCAGTCGGAGACATCGAGGCTATCGAATTTGCCGACAATCACTTCGACGTTGCGCTGATCAACGAAGTTCTCGAACACGTGCCCCACGATGAGGTGGGAATCCGCGAAGTTCATCGGATCCTCAAACCCGGTGGTATCGCGGTGATCTTTTCGCCCAATCGACTCTATCCGTTCGAGACCCACGGCGTCTCGCTGCGATCGGGCGCGCAGATCCCCCACTACGTACCTTTGGTTCCGTACGTCCCCGTGCGCCTGGGTTTATTCCAATACTGGGCGCGAAACTACTGGCCTTGGGAACTGCGCGCGTTCGGCGTTTCGCAGTTGATCGTCGCCCGCAAGCCGCGCTAGCAGGCCCGATCGCCGCTCGGGTCGATGGCCTGCCGGTAGATATCGATCAATCGCGTGCAATTGGTGGCTGCCGTGTAGCGCGCCTCGTATTCGGTGCGCGCGGCGCGGCCGAGCGCCGCCAGTTCGGTTTCGTGGTCGAACGCCCAGCGCAGCCTGGCCGCGAGGTCTTCGGGGTCGGCGGGCGCGACGAGCAGGCCGTTTTTGCCGTCGTCGATCATTTCCCGCATGCCGCCGAGCCGAGATGCGATGGTCGGCACGCCACACGCGAAGGCCTCGACGATCGCCATCGGCATCCCCTCGTACCACTCGCTCGGGTAGACCAGGATCCGCGCGCCGCGCAGTTCGCTGATCAACGCTTGTCGGTCGAGAGAACCCAGCATCGTTACGCCGGCGATTCCCTCGGTGCCGATCCGGCGCGCGAGCGCATCGCGCAGCGGGCCGTCACCGGCGATGTGCAGTGGGGTGTTGGAGCCAAGTCGCGTCCAGGCGTCGAGCAGCGTGTGCACGCCTTTTTCCTCGGTGAGCCGGCCTGCGAAGAGCGCGTAATCTCCCGGCCCCTCGCGGAGGCCGGGATCCGGCTCTACGAAGTTGGGTTTGATGGAGATTCGCTCTTCGGGGAGCCCTCCCGCGATCAGTTTATTTCGTGCGAATTCCGTCAACGCGATGTAGCGATCCACAAGCTTGGCATAGCTTCCGCACCGGCGGTGGACGGCGAGCACCGTTGCGAGCACCGCACTGGCGGGTCGCGAATTTTGATAGCAACCGTGCTGGACGCTCCGCAGCAGCGAATGGTCGACGCATTCCTCGCAGATCGATCCGTCTCTCCACAGTGTCGCAGCCGGACAGATCAGCCGGTAGTTGTGGATGGATTGTACGACGGGCACGCGCGCGTTCCGGCACGCGTAGTAGGCGGAAGGCGAAATCAACGGCAAGGTATTGGTGAAGTGCGCGACTTCCGGTGCCTCGCTCGCAATCAGCGCGCTGATTTCCCGATGGCTGTCCCGAGCCCAGATTGCGGTCGGTGTGAGGGCTGCGCGTTTCCAGAGCCCGAAGTCCTCGATTTCTTTGCTGTCGCGGGTGTAGGAGATCACACTGTGACCCGCGGCGCGGAGCATGCGGCGCTCGGCCTCGAAGACCGCGGTCTCCCCGCCGTGCTGGCGGTAGAAGTTGTGGACCAGCAGGATCTTCACCGAACCGAATCCCCCTACGTGCAACGCATAGCGCAAACCATCGCCGCGCTGGCGGGCTGGTTGTTCGGATTCGTACCCGGGTCGCGCGGCAATTACAGGACGGCGTTGATCGTGCCCGGCCGCGACTGGTCGCCCGGCCTCGAACTCCTCCAAACGCGTCCGCGGGCATCAATTGAGCCCCCTGGGGGCTGGATCTCTCGAGGCTCGGACTCAACGCCCAGGTCAATGGGGCCGATAACAGGCCATGGCCGCCCATACCCATGCAACAGCCCTGGTCGACATCAACGCGGTTGCACGCGACGCGATTCGCCTCGCACAGCTCGAAGGGGAGGCGCCAATCGCGCTGCGCGCCTCGTTCTTCAGCCCGCTTCCTCGCGTTGAAGGCTCGTCCGAGCAGCTCATCCGGGCGATCTGCAGCCTGCTTGTCCACGCCCAAAAATCTCTCGAAGGCGTCGACGGCGGCGTGATCGAAATCGAAACCGAGCCCGA
>PVMK01123185.1_pt1 | contig 25638 bp, 21 predicted proteins | sample 1853481 | NCBI WGS metagenome assembly PVMK01 (sample SAMN08533507, study PRJNA380276) | Marine sediment metagenome, whole genome shotgun sequencing project.
GAAGAAAAAGGCTGTAGTGAAGAAAACTTATACTTGCAAGACCTGCGGGAAAACAACAAATGATCAAAAACATCTGTGTAATCCTGGCAAGCAGCTTAACAAAGTATATACTTGTGACTATTGCGGAACGTTGGATGTAGATCCACGTCATATCTGTAAACCGAAAACTGTTGATTTAAAGTATTTTTGTGATGCATGTGGAAGAACCGCTACAAAAAAGAGCCTTTTATGCAAGCCCAAAACAATAAAGGCATGATGAAAACATCGCTTTTTTGGAGCTGGAATATTGCCTTGCGATTGGCTATATATAGTCAAGGAGATATGTTTTAACAGTTTTATCCAATTCGGGGGAGGGTAATCATGATACGATTTCAACGTTCAAGAAAATTTATGCCGCATCACAAAGACGATGCCTTGAGATATGCACGGCAGGCCTCAGACCTGGCAAATCAAATTGTAGCTGGTGTTCATTTTCAGATATTTTCAGGACGGTTCGACACTGTGGAACGTGTATACTGGGTGGCTGATTTGGAGGGGTTTGTCGCTCTGGAAACCACTCTGGAAACACTTGAAAAAGATCAGCGCTGGAAAGAATTTATTGTCAAGACATCAAAAAATCTTTTTGTAGATGGCAGCTCAGAAGAAACAGTGCTTGAACTGGTAGCCTGAAGTTAGCTTTTTAAATAGTTGTCTCAGATTGGTACAACTAGGTGGGGTGTAGCGGTTCAAAGGAAAGTGGACAGGGTCAGGAAATAGCTAAGTGAAGGTTTTAGGTTATAATAATCCTTAAAAGGAGGGTATGGATATGAAAAGAACACTTTTTAAAAAAAATTTGTTCACTGCCTTGGCCATTTTCGGTTTTGTGTTCTCTCTTTCGAATACAGCGTATGCTCATTGCCAAATACCATGTGGAATCTATGACGATCATGCAAAAATAAAGCAAATGCTGGAAGATAGTGTGACTATTATCAAAGCGACCAAATTAATAGCGGATTTATCCGGTAAGGCTGACGCTCAATCACAAAATCAAATGATTCGATGGGTAACGAATAAAGAAAAGCATGCTCAGAATGTGATTTCTACAATTAGCTACTACTTTTTTACTCAGCGTGTAAAAAGCAGTCAAAAAGACTACGTTGAACGTTTGGAAAAGCATCATGCTGTTATTGTCGCAGCTATGAAAGCCAAGCAAAATGCTGGTGAAAAACATGCCGTATCTCTTCGGAAAAGCATAGAAGATTTAGCTCAATACTATCCTGATCACAAGCCTTGAGAAAATGCTCATAACCACTGGGTTAACTTGATGCAGGGAAGACTGCGGCAAAATAAAATATCCAGGCGGCGCAAGTTACCCGGAAACGTTTCACATAACCTTGAGTACCCTTAACAAAACCTAAAGTCAACAGTACCATTATCTTAACTATACTTTTTCTTAAAATGATTTAAGGTTTGTTCTGGTGTTCTGAAGTATTTTGAAATAAAAATGCAAATATAGTACATAATATGACTTAAAAGCTAGGGACTGCTTTAATGAAAGGGACTTTCAATGAAATACACAGGTATTAATCATCTTGCAATGGCAACTGGTGATATGGATTCTACCATCCGTTTTTGGCGTGACCTTCTGGGTATGCGTCTCATAGGCGGACTGGGAGAGCCTGGTTTCAGGCATTATTTTTTTGAGATCAGCCGAACAGATACCATAGCCTTTTTTGAGTGGCCGGGCGCAAAGTCTGTCAAGCGGAAACCTCATGGTGAACCCGTCAAAGGTCCAATCGTTTTCGACCACATAGCCTTCGGGATGGATTCAAGCGAAGCTGTCTGGGAGTTAAAGGACAGGCTTGAAGCTGCTGAGGTTGAGTGTTCTAACATGATTGACCATGGGTTCATACATTCTATATATGCGTTTGATCCGAACGGTATTCCAATTGAGTTCAGTTACGAGGTCGAAGGCATTGACATTCACAACCAGCCAGTAATGGGAGATCCTGCACCGCCTGTTTCCGCAAAGGAAGGTTCAGAACCCCAGTTTGACTACTGGCCGGCAATCAGCTCCCCTACGCTACCATCCGAACGGAACGTACGTTCGGGTGCGGGAAGCGACCTGTTTCGAAAACATGACAAAAAAGAATAATCTTCCCAATAATCCAGCTGATAATCGCATATTGCGTTTCACATAACCACGAGTACGTGTGCCATGAGGTTGCACAAGAGATGAGGGGAGGCCCCTCGGATCCGGCTTGTAGGAGCAGGTTCCAAACCACCTCAAGCTGCTGTGGTAAAGAGCCATGGTGGTGAGCGTTGAAGGAAAAGGCATGGCAATGGATCGTGTCAGGTGAGGTTCAGGGAGACGAATGCAAGTGAACCACTGATGAGGTGTCGAAAGGTTATGGTTGACATCAAAACTGGAGGCGTACTTGACTTCAGGATAAGCTTAGGGGAAACCTATTTACTGCCTGAGCGGTGTCCGGTATAGAGGTGGCGTGAACCTGAACTAGGCTCTTGTGTGGAACGTGGGAACCTGTCGCACCGATGTTAAGGGAGAATCTCAAGTGGAGGCCCCATGAGAGTGAAAGTACCGATGCGGAGCACTGGGGCGGATCGACTCGTAGTAGTGAAGAAGTCTCTGTAATGGAGATGGAGCGAAGGGGTTGGATTGTCTAGCTTTGTTTGATGGATCAACCAGCAATGGGAGGAATCTTTCGGATAAAGTAAGGTCGTTTCTTAGACCGGACGATAGGAGTCGTATGACGGGAGACTGTCACGTACGGTTCTGTGAGGGAATGGGGGTGAGATTCTCCCGGTCTACTCGACCTTTAACAAAACCCAAAGTCAACAGCACGCGATAATCATATAAAAGGCCCATGGCAAACACCTCTCATAAATAAGATAATGGTTTTAGGAAAACAACACTAATCATTATTCAAGAGGTAAACCATGGACCATTTTACAGGGATTGATTTACATTCAAACAACAGCTATATTTATAATGCCATGATGAGAATTGCATGGCTGACTGTTTTGCCCATACCGTGAGCCATAATTGGTTGGACTTTTTGAGCCACTAAACGTGAGATAGAAAAATCGATTGGACATGGTATGGTACTGAAGGTTTTCTGGGGCATAAAAATATGCCAGGGACTACAGACAGTTAAATTCTGATAGTCTTGATCCTGATGGGTGCCTGGTGCGAAGCAGTAACTTCGTACTCATAAAAAAATGAAATATCAGGTGCAAAACAAAGGCAGCAAATTCGTCATGGTGAGTACAATGCAAACAAGATAAGGATTTTTGTAACAGGAGAGGTGTATCCTATTGACATTGGCCTTTTAATGGGTGCTATACTCTTAATTCTTGCCAGAGTTCAGATTACTGTTGGTAACATTAACTAATTGCGAAATATAAGGTACGTTCCATTAGGTGAAAAATGGTTGGTTTTACTTTTCTGAAGTCAATATGACTAATTATAACAAAAGAGCCTGCGTCCGGGATAAGGTCACAGGCTTTTTTTATTTGTGTGTGATCGTGATTATTTGAAAGAATTACATTACAAACATCATCTCTGTATAGCTTGGCAATGGCCAATCGGCTCTGGAAACAAGGTCTTCGAGGGTGTCAACGGCGGTTCTAAGCTTGTGCTGAACCGAGATTATTTTAGCTGCTTTATTGCTTTTGATTGCTGTTTCAATCTCTGCGGCGCTTTTTAATACGGCTTCAAGTTCTTTTGATATCTCAGACAAAAGCTTTTTACTTTCAACCTGACTGACTTTCCCAAGAACAGCTTTAGCCGCGCTGATGGAATCTGCAAGTTCGGCCTGATATCTTATCGCAGCAGGAACGATCATGGTTTTTGCGATGGTATTTGCACATTCCGCCTCAATGATTGTTTCCGCTTCATATATTTCAAGATACGTTGTATAGCGTGACTCAAGCTCTCTGGCTGTGAGTACGCCATATTTTTTAAAGATCTAAATAGTCTCTTTTGAGGTGAAGGTCTTTAATGCTTCAGGGTTGTCTTCTGGCGTAAGCCAGTTTTTATTGTTTGGTTTAACTATAGACCAGTTGTTATGCTTGCTTAATCCATTGACTCCGGCATATGGTTTCTCATGAAGATGACAGGAGTAAGAGTTTATTTAAAGGCACTGGCAGGCTTGGTTGATTATAAACTGCTTTTTATTTATGAGGAGCTTGAAGAGAACCTCAGGGAGTTTATGTAAAAGGTTCTGAAGTCATAGACGTAGCAAATCCTGAGCTTATTCCTCCCCGCCTGTTTCTTTTGCCAGAGTAGCTACCTGGGCAGGCTGTACTTTACGGTAGACTTCATTGAACTGTTTTCTGCGACCATGAACGGATAGGAGATCTTTTTCAATGGAGATACCAAAAAGTTTTTCATTTTCCTCGAGTAGCGGCAGAATCAATTCCCAGTCCTTTTTCTTCATTTCGACAATCGCACCACCATTGAGCTGTTCATCAATTACCTTGCCATGGGGGTCGCGAATATAAATTGCACCGCCGGATGCGAGGGAAAACAGGTTTGATCCCGGGTAAGGGTTATGCTGTTCAATGACATTTCCGCTATTGTCAAACTCAAGACCGTTTAAGATTACGAATCCCCCGCCATTTAAAGGATCTCCTGCCATGAAGGATTCCGCAAGATAATCAAGTGCTGTTCCATTAATTACTACTTTTGGACGACCCACTGCATTGATTAATGGACGTCCGGCCACATTTCCCATGACATAGACTTCACCTCCTTTGGCACCATACATGAAGGTCTGTCCGGCATCACCGTAAACCACCAGTTTACCGCTTTTCATGATCTGACCGAGCTGGTCCTGGGCATTGCCGTGAACATATATTTCCATGCCGTCAATCCCTGAAGCCAGGTAATCTCCGGAACTGTCATAGACATCTATTCTGACCCCATGGGATTTCAGGGAAAATCCGCAGCCGGTGAAGCGCTGACCCTTGTAGCCATAACAGATGAACTTTTTCCAGCCCATTTGATAGGCATTAATAAGCAGCCGGGCATCACAGGTTTCACCTTCCGGGGTGAATTCCTTAGCATTTACCACCAGAACCTTTTCATTGTCCCTAGGAGACCGAAGTGTTTCCCGGCTTGCCCAGTCAATGTAACGGTAGCTGTCGGATGAGTTTTCGTTTAGTTTAGGCGAACAAACAAATATATCTGTTAAGGCGGATCTGATAATATTTAAAACAGAGCTTCTTTTTTTGTTTCCGGTCTGGTAGTGCTGATCATTCAAATGGGTTAAAAGGTCAATCGCTTTTTCTTTTATAAGATCACTTTTTTTGCTGTTTTCTGTGAGAAAGTGACATAAATACCGGATTGATTCATAGTCCCAAACAGAGATGTTTAAAAGACAGTATTTTTTAAGTTCCTCAAATTTACCCGGAGCAAGCCCTTCATCAATAGTCTGTCGGATGTTCTGGGCATTTGGCGGAGTGATGGGTTCTGCGGTGAGGTCATACTGGACTTGATCCGGCTGGGTTTTAATGACTTCTCCGAATTTATTTGTGCAGGTCAGTTCTTTTGTCCCGTCATTATTTGCGGAATCTTTTACCGTAAAAATAAAGGCGCCGCCATCTGTTGCGCTGCCGCCCCGGGCATTCCAGTATTTATCCGCAACAGGGCAGAACCGGCTGTCCTCAGAAGCAAGACTTTGGAGGGTAGCATCAATGGCCTGTTTTTCAGAGCAGATCAGTCCGATCTGTACAGGGCCTTCCTGGAGAGCAAAAACCTGCGGGCGAAGCATTGCGGTATCGGTAATACCGATCAGCTGAAAGTTGTGTTCATAAGGGTTGTTTCTGGCAATGATAAAAAACCAGGGGCCGTCAGGAGAGCACTGCGTATGGACAGACTGAATATAGCGGTAAATCCTCTGTTTTTTTAAGGGGAGTGAGTCAAAATCATGTTCACCGGTTGGCGCTAAAGCTTCAATAATGTACTCCATGGGATATCTGAAGGTACGGTTGCAGAGGTCAAGGAGTTTTACTGATACTTCAGTGTCAGTTAGAAACTGCGGATGGATGTTATGCTGTTTTAAATATTCACCCACAGCATGATAGTTGGCAAAATCGCCATTGTGAACCAGCGCTTCATCCATACCGATAAAAGGGTGTGCTCCGCCGGGATGCCAGACGCGTCCCTTGGTTGGAAATCTCTGGTGCGCTATCCATCCATGGGCCTTGAAATCTTCAAGCTGATAATACTGTATAACTTTTTCTGCAAAACCGACGATTTTTAGAATCATCACATTTCTGGCGTGGGAGAGAACAAAAGCGCGCTGGTTGCCGAGAGATGCATAAAACATATCGTTTAGTCTAATGCTGTTTTGAGAAATATACTCATCCTCTGCCCGCCCGGGTTCCATATCCTGAAATTTATTTTCATCAATAAAACGTTCGAGGATATCTTTTTTAACCCGTACAAAATAACGCCATACATCCGGTGGCTTTACTTCAAGACCTTCTATATCCCGGAAGTCATCAACGTTGGGTATCTTTCCGGATTTATTCACATCAAGGAAAGGTTCAATAAACTCTTTTTCAACTTCAATACGGGCTTCAGGGTCAAGCAGAGCAATTTGAAGCATATAATGGGTATCCAGTACTTCCTGGCTTACCCCAAGATCATCTGCTGAAAGCCCAACAGCAGCGATTCCGCCGCCCTTACCATTGCCACGGTTGTGCATTTGTACAGAAGGCTCATAGATATGGCGTCCGCTTACGGGAATAGAGGATATGAATCCGGTTACACCGCAGCCGCCTTCTTCCGCAGATTTTTTATTTGTGAGGTTATTGTTGGGAAGTCCACCTCTGGATTTCAGTATGTTCTGTAAAAGTATTTCATTGTTGGTCTGCATGGGTGATCCTGTCGTCGGTATATTGTTTATTAAGTTTTTTGTTAATTGATGCTGAATAAATAATTATTAAAATACAAGTAGTGTATGTCAGTGCTATTTATAAGACAACCTTGTCATAGGGCGCAGGCTGATACTTTGATCTTTCCTCTTCTTCAAGATAATCAAGGTGAACCAGAAGGTCAGAACGTCCCACCAGTTCACTGATGCTTTTAAGACCGTACTGTCTGAGGATATTGCACCATTGTTTTCGCCAGGCCATGTACAAGTTAACAATGCGCTGCTCTGTATATTCTTCGGTTACCATATTGCCCAGCTCATGGTCTGTCGAGGCAATGCCACGTGCACAGCCCCGGCCGCTTTCACAGTTGCCGCAGCGTACGCATTCAAGAGCCACAAGCTCTGCAGTACCAATAACCACACCATCCGCTCCCAGAGCAATTGCTTTTAAAACATCAACTGCATTACGAATACCGCCGCTGGCAATGAGGGTTATTTTGTCCCTGACGCCTTCTTCTGTAAGAAATTTGTGAACTTTTGGAATTGCGTACTCAATGGGCATGGCGATATTTTTCTTTGCAATATCCGGTGCTGCTCCTGTTCCGCCGTAGCTGCCGTCGATATGTATAATATGTGCTCCGGCATAGTAACTGCCAACTGCAACCATATCAACATCTGTCGGTGTTGAAACTTTAACAGAAACAAGGGCCTTGGGGCTGGTCAGTTTTATCCAGTCCACATGTTTTTGATGGTCTTCAATGGAATAGACACTGTGAAAAGGGAAGGGTGAGAACAGTGAACTGCCAACCACAGTTTCCCTTATTTTCGCAACATCCGGAGTTACCTTATCACCCAGGAGATGGCCTCCCAGTCCGGGTTTAGCACCTTGAGCATATTTAAATTCAACAACCGGGGCATTCTGGATGGATTGTTCATTAACTCCAAAAAGCCCTGTGGCAATCTGGGTAATGATATGATCCTTATATGGAAGAAACGCATCCGGATAACCGCCTTCTCCTGTACAGGTAAGAGAACCAAGGCGTTGATGGGCACGTGCGCGTCCAACCAGAATAGGAAGAGCTGTTGAGCCGAATGACATGCCGCCACCATAAGTCGGCATTTCAAGTCTCCGTTTTGGACGGCCGTCATCACGCTTATTTAGAAGAAGACTGGTATCAATGTCTTCATCTTTTATCTCAATGGCATCTTCTGATTTTGGGGTCTTTAATCGGATTTTATCAAAACCGCCCTGGGTATTTCCAAGTGTGTACTCAAGTCCCGACGATTGGCAGTTCTCCGGTATCAGCCATTTCCCAGTGGGCAATTACCATATCAGATGTCCAGCGATAATCACCCAGGGTTTCAATAATAGGGTTCTCGCGAAGTGTAAGTGCCTGCTCCGGACATCGGTCAATACAGTAGAACTCATTATCCTTACAGGCAAAGCCGATACATTTATGGCTCTTTGGGCGAAGCGGCTTTGAATAGTTGTCATAACGGGGATGTACGCCATAAGGACACAGTTTTGCGCACAGGCCGCATGATACGCAGCGGGAGTTTCTTCGGATAATTACTTTTCCGATTGTGTTACGGAAGCGTGATGGAAATTTTTTTGTTTCAGGTAATACATGTTTGTTTTCGCTCATTGTATATCCTATATGTAATAATTCTGGAATTTCGGGTGCTTTAATGAATTTATTGATTTTCTAATCGCTTAATTCCTTGATTCCCAAACCCTTTACTTTTCGTTCACCGAAGATTGGGCCGAAATTTTCTTTTTCAAGATCTTCAAACCACATGGATCTTCCTACTTCTCCGCATAGTCGTCTTGCTTCCCGTATGCCCATGGCGCCCATAAGTTCAAGTAGCTGGCTGTGCCATGCGCCCATGAGATTTAAGATTCGCTGCGAACCCCATTCGGGGTCCACCTCACTTAGTTTTACCGGACATGTTTTGTTTTTGTCGCGGCATTTATAGCAAACACGGCACTCAAGTGCGATAAGGATAGGGTAATCAACTGTTATAGCGTCTGCTCCGCAGATAATGGCCTTGGCCATATGCTCTGCAAGGGCAATTCCTCCGGAAAATACCAGCCGAACCTTCTGGCGGATTGAATTGTTAACCAGATGGAGATGAATTTCTCGAATCATTTCTTTTAGAAATTTTGGATCATCTGTTCCTTTTTCGTTACCATGGCTGTCAGCGTAAAGGTGAATTGTATCCACATCAGCTCTGGTAAGTTCAAGAGCAATGCCTTTAGACAAAGCATCCAGCGGCAGACCCACTGAGATGATAAGATCATGGTATGATTTTCTGATTAGTTCAAACTCTGCTGTAATGCCCGGTTCATATTTTAACTCAATCATTCTGCTCTTTGAAATAAGATCAGAGTGTTTGCTGTAGCTTGTTTTTGTCAGACAGGGAATCAAAGAGGATGCATAAGGCATAATCGCATCGAAATACTGTTCAGGTTTTAAGAACATGAGGGTATTCATCTGGTTCGCAGCCTTAACCGCAGAAAGCAGAACGTTTTCTCCGAGATTATGAAAATCTTCCGGTAACTGGTATAAAAGAGGGATCGGTATCTCAAAGATTGGCGGCATTTCACCTGCAAAATCACCTTTGTCGTTAAACTCCAGCTGCATCAAAGATCGAGACAGCTCAACGCAGGTGTTGATGTATTCACGGCCATGGATACCGTCTCGGGTAGGGCGGACAATCTCAGACATGTCTGTCCACATGGAGTCAAATCCTTTTCCGATGAAGGGGCCTCTATAGCCTGCACCGGATACGGGTATTTTACCGGTGTGCGCCTGCTTCCAGGTGTCTTGAATAATACTGGGTTTCCAGTAGGAATCACCAAGTGTTTTGTACTCCGGGTTGATAACGCGCGAAAAGATCCCTTTGGTGCATTCCTGTACGCAGCGGAAACAACTCATGCAGGTGTAAAGAAACTCAGGGTCTTCCATGGTGCTTATATGTTTCTGGGTGTCCTTAAAGACTTCGTAAACACATTTTTTCTTGACGCATTCTCTGCAGCTTCCTGCACAGTCTTCACGAAATTCAACTGTTGTATACTTTCCCACCGGGTTAAAGCGGGGTTCGGTGGTTTGTATATGGATATGATATTTTTTAGGCATGGAATTCTCCAGGCTGAATAATTTATTTAAATATGTTGCAATTTTTTATTTATATGTTCGTACTCTTTTATTACTAATTTATTTCGGGCCGGGGATAAAGGCCAGCTGATTTAACTATTTCGGATACGACTTCTTCCCACTCAATTGCCATCAGGTGTATGCCGTGAACCCCTTTGATCTCTTGAAGTTCGGAAATTGTTTCAAGGCAAATTTTAATCCCTTCTTCAGCGGCCTTATCTTTTGGAACGGCTGCAACTCTTTTTATGATCTCTTCAGGTATGTCCATACCCGCAACTTTGTTTGCCATGTATTTTGCCATTCCCGCGGATTTAATGGGCGTAACCCCTGCCAGGATATGTACTTTTTCAGTGAGTCCTTCTTCGTGTGCAATTTTCATCCACTCTTTAAAGCGGCTGAGATTGTAGATACACTGGGTCTGGATAAAATCAACTCCGGCATTAATTTTTTTTCTAAGTCTTGTAATGCGGTAATCAAAAGGATCGGCAAAAGGATTTGCAGCAGCTCCGATGAACATCTGTGGGGCTCTTTTTAAGTCAAAGCCGCTCATGTCTTTACCCTGGTCACGCATTTCTTGTACGGTGCGGATCAGATTTACGGAATCAATATCGAAAACATTCATTGCATCGGGCTGACTTCCAAATGTCTGGTGATCCCCGGTAAGACAGAGCATGTTTTTGATGCCGAGGGCATAAGCTCCCATAATATCAGATTGCAGGGCAATACGGTTACGGTCACGGGTAACCATTTGCATGATCGGTTCAAGACCGTTCTTTATAAGTAATGCTGAAGCTGCAATGCTTGACATGCGAACGATTGCTGTCTGGTTATCGGTTACATTGACTGCATCCACATACCCTTTTAAGAGTGAGGCTTTTTTTGTGATTACTTCAGCGTCGGCTCCGCGGGGTGGTCCGCATTCTCCGGTAACTACGAATTCGCCTTTTGTGAGGAGTTGCTGTAATCTGCTTTGTGTGCTCATATAATATGGTCCTCTCTTACTAATTTTCTAGGTCCGCCAGAATTACTGGTTCTCCAGTCCTTTGGAGGTATGTATTTATTGAGATTATCGAGTTGCCCGAGAGTTGTAAGTCTGTCAATGATAAGCTGCCAGGCGCACTCGGTTTCCGGGTCAACCTCGCATATGCCTTCCTGTGATCCGCCGCAGGGACCATTAAGAAGTTTTTTTGAACAACGGGTTACCGGGCAGATACCGCCGAAAATTGCCAGTTTGCAGTCACCGCAGCCAATACATTCTTCTGTGAAAAGGCCATGGTGTTCCTGGATTCCAATAAAAGTGGTATTGACTCCAGGCAGTACAGGGAATTTTTCAAAACGTTTTGCAATGGCCTGGACACCTGCTCCGCAGGCCAGGGAAAGGACAGCATCTACTCCGGAGATGTCATTGGCTGCTTCCTGTATGAATTCATCCTCACATTGCCGTTCTATAGTGAACTCAGTAATATTAATATCTTCCCCGTCTTTTTTAAAGGACAGGCGCAAAGCAGAGGCAAGGGTTGCAACCTCGTCTTCACCTCCTGCGAAACAGGTCTTAACGCAGGTACCACAGCCGAGTATAAGAATATTTTTATACGGTACGACTAGTTCTTTAATTTCTAAAATTTGTTTTTGTTCTCCGACTATCATTGCTAACTCCTGTAAAATTTATAATGAGTAAAGCGTAAAAAATTAATGTGTTATGAGCTTAGTTAAGCTTATGGTGTGAAGTTCTTTTTGGTGCTTTACACCTGTTGCTTATTATAATTCAGTATCTGATTCTTATATGGGTTATGGTATCATCTCAAGTAACTTTCTTAGGCGGTGCAGAAACGGCCGGATTAGGACCCAACTCAGTCAGGTGGGATAGCATGTTCCCTGACAGTTTTTGCTGCTGCCGCATTGTCGCCTGAGGCAACATTGTGAATTGAAAGTCTTTTTCCATCAATACCTATTTCATCAAGTAAATTCTTAACCCACCCCACTCTTTTTTTTGCTCGGATGTTGCCTTCTGTATGACGGCATGCGCCTTCAGGACAGACCAGCACAACAACAGCATCTGCCCCTGCTTCAAAAGCACGTAAAAGAAATACGTCTTTTACCATGCTGGAGCAGGCCAGTTTGATACATTTTAATGCGCTCTTTTCTCCGCTGTCGGCTGCTAAGGTATCTTCATCCAGCTGGGTGTTTATACAGTAAAAAAGGGTTATTTCTGGTATGTTTTTTTCTGTCATTTTGTACTATTTATCCATTCAAGTTGTTAATTTAGTTTATTTTTAAATATAGAGAAGAGGATGCTTACGTCATATCTATAATTATAAGGTGCTATTTTGAGCAAGTCGAACATAATATGATTCGTGTAAAGTTTTGTCAAAGGATGTTGTTTATTACATCACAAACATCATTTCTGTATAACTCGGCAGTGGCCATGAGTTCCTGTCCATAAGGGTTTCCAGGGTATCTACGGCTGTTCTCAGTTTTTCCTGGACAGAGATTATTTTATCAGGTTTATGGGTCTTAAGTACTTTTTCAAGCTCTGCGGCTGTTTTTAATACAGTTTCGATCTCCTGTGATATTTCAGAAAGCAGTTTTTTGCTTTCTATCTGACTGACTTTTCCAAGGACCGATTTTGCCATATTTATGGAATCTGCCAGTTCAGCCTGATACCGGATGACTGCAGGAATGACAATGTTTTTTGCGATCCTTTTTGCACAAATGGCTTCTATTATGATCTCAGCCTCATAAATTTCCAGATAGGTGTTATATCGGGAGTTAAGCTCTCTTTTGGAGAGGATACCGTATTTATCAAAGAGATTAATGGTCTCTTTAGTTGTATAGGCCTTTAAAGCTTCCGGAGTTGTTGTGAGGTTTGGTAAGCCGCGTTTTTTGGCTTCTTTTTTCCAATCGTCTGTATAGTTGTCGCCGTTAAACAAAATACGTTTATGTTTTTTTATGATATTTTGAAGAATTTGCTGCAGCACATCATTTAACTTTTCGCCTTTTTTAATGCCGGCTTCGAGGCTTGTGCAGATATCATCCAGTGCTTCAGAAACAATGGTGTTCAGTATGGTATTCGCCTGTGAACAGTTATGGCTTGATCCAACAGCTCTGAACTCAAACTTATTACCGGTAAATGCAAAAGGAGATGTTCTGTTCCGGTCGGTGGCATCCCTTGGAAACTTAGGCAGAGAGTCTATGCCGATTTCAATGGTTCCGCCCTGTTTTGAAGAAGTCGCAGCTCCCGTTGCCAGTTGTTTTATGACATCATAAAGCTGTTCTCCCAGGAAGATAGAGATAATCGCAGGAGGTGCTTCATTTGCACCCAGACGGTGGTCATTTCCTGCGGAGGCGACGGTTGCACGAAGCAGTGCCGCGTGTTTGTCAATGCCCATGATTAGCGCACAGATCATGGTGAGAAATTTAGCATTTTCGTGGGGATTATCGCCCGGAGTCAGCCAGTTTTTGTCGTCTGGTCCCACAACAGACCAGTTGTTATGTTTTCCGGACCCGTTGACACCTGCATAGGGTTTTTCATGGAGAAGACAGGCAAAATCGTGCTCTTCAGCAGTGTTTCTTAAGATCTCCATGGTCAGCATATTATGATCGATTCCAAGGTTTAATTCTTCAAATATCGGTGCGATCTCAAACTGTGCCGGACAGACTTCATTGTGACGGGTCTTGGAAGGAATGCCCAGTTTCCAGAGTTTTCGGTCAAGGTCTTCCATAAAAGCCATGACTCTCGGTTTAATGGCACCGAAATAATGGTCATCCATCTGCTGATGTTTAGACGGCTGTATGCCGAACAGGGTTCTACCGGTCTGAAGCAGGTCCCGTCGAGAATCATAAAACTCTTTGTCAACCAGAAAATATTCCTGTTCCGCACCCATTGTCGGGTATGCGCGTTTGCCTTTGGTTTTAATACCGAAAAGTTTTGCCAGTCTGCATATCTGACCGGACAGGACATCCATTGATTTGAGAAGCGGTGTTTTTTCATCAAGAGCTTCACCGTTGTAGGCACAAAACACGGTTGGGATGCAAAGGGTAGACCCTATTTCTCCTTCCTTAATAAAAGCAGGGCTGGTGGGATCCCATGCCGTATAACCGCGGGCTTCAAATGTTGCTCTTAATCCTCCGGACGGAAAACTGGAGGCGTCTGGTTCGCCCTGTATGAGCTCTTTTCCTGAAAAAACCATCATGCACCCACCTTCACGGTCCGGTTCAATAAATGAGTCATGTTTTTCTGCTGTCGCACCGGTTAAAGGTTGGAACCAGTGCGTGAAGTGGGTGGCGCCTTTTGCAAGCGCCCAGGTCTTCATTGCGTCTGCGACTTCGTCAGCTATGACAGCATCAATTGTTGACCGGTTGAGAACGGTTTCCATAAGCGCTTTGTAGGTACTTTTTGAAAGATAGTTACGCATGGTCTTAATAGTAAAGACGTTTTCCGCATAAGTATTTGTAATTTCATTTGCTTTCATGATAATTTCCTTTGTAGTAGGTTCTTATTAAAGATATTCATTAATTAAATTGTCTAAATTCGGCGTCTTGATATTATTTACCGGCCTGTTTGTTTAGTAAACTTTTGTGAACATTTGCTGCGGCCTCCCGGCCCTGGTAAATTGCTCTGACCACAAGAGAAGGGCCGGTGACGGCATCACCTGCAGCAAAAACCCCGGGTTCCGTGGTCATGAAATTCTTATCAATTTTGAAAGTGTTTTTATCTGTCATTTGAATATTCATGTCGTTAAAAAGTTTATTTTCTCTTATGCCGGTAAAACCCATTGCGAGAAGAACCATGTCAATATTAATATTAAATTCTGATCCTTTTTTTTCAGTAGGCTCTGTCCTGCCTTTTTTATTTTTCCATTCTACCTGCATGCAGTCTGCCCGTGTTACTTTTCCGTCTTTTCCCGCAAATGCTTTTGTCATAACGGACCATTGGCGCTCACAGCCTTCTTCATGGGAACTTGAGGTTCGCAGTATATTTGGCCATTCAGGCCACTGGGGGTTCCAGGGCTCATTCCATTCAAGCGGTTTAGGCATTATTTCAAATTGATATACCTTTTTTGCTCCCTGACGGTTTGCCGTGCCCACACAGTCTGAGCCGGTATCTCCGCCACCGATCACCAGAACATTTTTGTTCCGTGCGGTTAGAATTGTATCCAGCGGGGTGTCAGCAGATAAATACATATTTGTATTTGAAAGATAGTCCATGGCAAAATGGATCCCGCTTAATTCTCTACCGGGGACTGACAGGTCACGCGGTTCTTCAGTACCGCATGCGATTAACACAGCATTAAAATATTTTTTCAGATAATGAGCAGATATATCAATGCCCACATTTACATCGGTCTCAAAAATGATGCCTTCCTGCTTCATCTGGACAAGGCGGCGTTCAATGACCCATTTTTCAAGTTTGAAGTTGGGGATGCCATAACGGAGTATTCCACCCGGTTTTTTATCTTTTTCAAGAACCACAACAGTATGTCCCAGACGGGCCAGCTGCTGAGCAGCCGCCAGACCGGCAGGGCCTGATCCGATTATTGCCACGCGTTTACCTGTTTTAACCAAGGGTATTCTGGGCTTTATCGCGCCGCGGGAAAAACCCATTTCTGTTATGGTAAGTTCATTTTGGCGTATGGTTACCGGGCTGTCATTTATAGCCAGAGTACAGGCTGCTTCACATGGCGCAGGGCATATTCGGCCCGTAATTTCAGGAAAATTGTTTGTTGCCTCAAGACGTTTTAAAGCGTCAGACCACTCTTCTCTGTAAACATAGTCATTCCATTCAGGGATAAGGTTATTCACCGGACAGCCCATTAGGTGGCAGAAGGGAATGCCGCAGTCCATGCATCTTGATGCCTGTAAGCAGATTTCACTATCTGTGAGTTTCTCACAGACGTCGTTAAAGTCCTTTAAACGTTTTTCAACGGGCCTGTATGAGGGTGTTACCCGGTCGTGGTCAAGAAAACCTTTTAATTTGCCCAATCTAATATACCTCCTCGGTTACGGTTACCAGCTCAGTTTCCTTAGACTGAAAATTCCTTAACCGTTCAAGCGCTTTTTTGTAGTCAATCGGCAGAACTTTGACAAACAGCGGCAGCATCTCATCCCAGTCGTGGAGAATCTCTTTAGCATAAGAGCTGTGGGTAAGTTCCACATGTTTATTTATCATGTCATATAAGAATTTTGATTCGTTTTCATCAGTAATTGGTGATAGTTCAACCATCTCAAGATTGCACCTTGTATCAAAAAGCTGGTCTGAATCCAGTACATAGGCTATACCGCCGCTCATGCCTGCTGCAAAGTTAATCCCGGTATTTCCAAGGATAACTACCCGGCCTCCGGTCATATATTCACAACAATGATCACCCACACCCTCAACCACAGCATTTGCGCCGCTATTTCTTACGCAAAACCGTTCTCCTGCTTTACCGCGGATGAACATCTCACCACTGGTTGCGCCAAACAGATTAACATTTCCGGTGATGATATTGTTTTGCGGTCTGAAAGTCGCTTGTTTTGGAGGTGTCAGAATTATCTTTCCGCCGGACAGCCCTTTCCCCACATAGTCATTTGCGTCGCCTTCAAGTTTGAAGGTTATCCCTTTTGCAAGAAAAGCGCCGAAACTCTGCCCGGCTGAGCCGCTAAAAGAACAGTTGATGGTATTATCCGGCAGTCCTTTAGAGCCATAATGTTTAGAGACTTTATAGCTTAGCATGGTTCCTGCGGTTCTGTTCCGGTTTCTGATGGGCATTTTAATCGCAACTTTTTTCTTTTTTTCAAGCGCATCACGAGACTGTTTGATCAGTTCAAAATCAAGCGTGTTTGAAAAATCGTGTTCCGGTTTTGAAGAGGCATACAGTGATATCATGTCATTCAATTCAGGCTGATAAAGGATATTTGAAAAATCAAGACCCTTTGTCTTGTAATGTTCAACCGCTTTGTCTATTTCAATTTTGTGGCTCTGGCCCACCATCTCATTAAATGTTTTAAATCCCAGTTCAGCCATTATCTCACGGATGTCGCGTGCGATAAAGTTCATGAAGTTAATCAGATCTTCAGGTTTTCCTTTAAAGCGTTTTCTAAGTTCTTCGTCCTGGGTTGCCACACCCACTGGGCAGGCGTCCAAGTGGCATTTTCTCATCATGATACATCCCAGTGAAACAAGAGACATGGTCCCGAAACCGAATTCTTCAGCACCCAGCAGCGCCCCGATCACTACGTCGCGGCCTGTTTTAAGTTGACCGTCCACCTGAATACGTATTTTACTTCTGAGTTTATTTAAAAGAAGTGTCTGCTGGGTTTCAGCCAGTCCGATTTCCCAGGGGATGCCTGCATATTTTACCGAGGATAGAGGTGAGGCACCAGTGCCACCGTCATGGCCGCTGATCAGTACCATTTCTGCTTTTCCTTTAGCCACACCCGCGGCTACGGTTCCGACGCCCACTTCTGAAACCAGTTTTACAGATATCCTTGCTTCTGGGTTGGCGTTTTTAAGGTCAAAGATAAGCTGCGCCAGATCTTCAATTGAATAGATATCGTGGTGGGGCGGAGGTGAAATCAACATAACCCCCGGAGTTGAATATCGGACATTTGCGATAAGTTCACTTACTTTATGACCGGGTAGCTGGCCGCCTTCGCCGGGTTTTGCGCCCTGAGCCATCTTTATCTGGAGTTCTTCCGCGTTTGCGAGATAATTACTGGATACCCCGAATCTGCCGGAGGCAATCTGTTTTACTTTGCTGATTTCCCAGTCACCGTTTTTATGTTTTATAAAACGACTCTCATCTTCTCCACCTTCGCCTGAGTTGCTCTGGGCGCCGATTCGGTTCATGGCAATAGCCATGGTACGGTGGGCTTCAGGGCTTATTGATCCGTATGACATGGCAGAGGAAACAAAGCGTTTGACGATGGACGCAATCGGTTCAACCTCGTCTATGGAAACAGGTTTTGACTTTTTAAATTTAAACAGTCCTCTTAAGGTGCAAAGACTGTGTGACTGGTCATTAATTAAAGCCGCATACTTTTTGTACAGGGCATAATTGTTTTCCCGAAGCGCTTTGTGCAGAATTATAATCGCTTCACCGGTTAAAAGGTGGCTCTGGGAGTCTTTCCGCATATGGTAACTTCCGCCGGAAGGAAGAATGTTGTCTGCGGTATGTTCTTCTTTGTATGCCGCATCATGGCGCTTTAAGCTTTCGTGTTCAATCTCTTCAATGCCGAGACCCTCTATCCGGGTTGGTGTTCCGGCAAAGTATTTATCAATGAAGCTGCTGTTTAAACCCACGGCTTCGAAAAGCTGCGCACCTTTATAGCTGCGGATGGTAGAGATGCCCATTTTTGACATAATCTTAAGTAATGCTTTTTTAATTGCGGTAATGTAATTATCAATTGCAATTTCCAGGGTCAGGCCCTCAAGCTTGCCCTCTTTTTTTTGTTCGGCAAGAGTTGTAAACACAAGGTATGGATTTACCGCACTTGCCCCGTAACCGATTAAGGTTGCAAAGTGCATGACATCTCGCGCTTCTCCGGTTTCAACCACGAGACCCGCAAGGTGTCTTTTGCCCGCACGAACAAGATGGTGATGTACAGCGCTTGTGGCGAGAAGGGCGGGAATCGGCGCATAGGTTTCATTCACTCCCCGGTCTGTAAGGATTATTAGAGAGGCTCCGTTGTCAATCTGTTTTTCTGAGTTTTTACAGAGTTCATCAAGCGCTTCTTCAAGTTTTGTTTTATGTGCTTCAAAAATAATCGGAACCTCAGATACAGCAAACCCTTCTATCTCACACTTTCTTAATTTGTCAAGGTCATCGTTTGTAAGTATGGGATGGGTCAGTTTAATCTGGTGACAGTGTTGCGGTGTTTCATCCAGTAAATTTCTTTCACGTCCAATAAAGCTCATCAGTGACATAACCAGGTTTTCGCGGTAAGGATCAATCGGTGGATTAGTTACCTGGGCAAAAAGTTGTTTAAAATAACGGTATAAAAGCTGTGGTCTTTCGGATAGAACCGCAAGGGCTTCATCATCTCCCATGGAACCGATGGGTTCCTGAGCATTTTCAGCCATGGCAATTATTATTTTTTCTATTCCTTCAAGTGTGTACCCAAAGGCTTTTTGAAGGGTAATAATGGATTCGTTTTTTGATAGATGTTCAGTGTCTGCTATCTGAAAAAGTCCCTTTAGCTCGATCCGGTTATGATTCAACCAATGACGGTAGGGTTTACGCCTGGATACAGCGGCTTTAATTTCATTATCCCTTAAAACACGTTTTTTTATGGTGTCAATCAGTATCATCTTTCCGGGTGCTAGACGGCCTTTCTTAAGGACGTCTTCCGGCTTTATATCCAGCACACCCACTTCTGAGCCCATGACGACTTTGCCGGTTTTGGTAATGATATAGCGTGCCGGTCTCAGGCCGTTTCTGTCCAGGAGCGCACCTACCCGGAAGCCGTCGGTAAAGACCATGGCTGCGGGTCCGTCCCAGGGTTCCATCATTGATGCGTGATATTCATAAAATGCTTTTTTATCAACACTGATATGATATGAAGGTCCAAAGGCTTCGGGGATCATCATGGTCATGGAGTGTTCCAAAGAGCGTCCGCTTTTTATCAGCAGTTCATAGGCATTATCGAAACTGCCGGAATCGCTGTTGCCCTGTTCGATGATGGGGAAAAGTTTATTAATCTCATCACCGTACAGCGGCGTTTCAAGCGTAGTTTCCCGGGCGCACATCTTATTTACATTTCCGCGAAGGGTATTTATTTCTCCGTTATGGGCTACATGGCGGAACGGCTGTGCCAGCGGCCAGGACGGAAAGGTGTTTGTGCTGTAGCGCTGGTGAACCACTGCGATCGGGCTTTTAAAATCAGGGTCTGCAAAGTCTGTATAAAACTCCTCAAGCATGGGCGCGTTAAACATCCCTTTATAGGTAATAGTGCTGCAGGAAAGGGAAGGGATGTAAAAATCCTGTATGGAATAGTCCTTATTTAATACTTCTCGTTCAATACACTTTCTAATGATATACAGCTTTCGCTGAAGTTCCTCTCCTTTTAAATCCTTCACTTTAATAAAGATCTGTTTCATGAAAGGCATGGATTCAAGCGCCATTTCTCCCAGGCATCCGGGCTGTACAGGCACGTCTCTCCAGCAAAGAAGGGTAGCACCTTCTTTGTTAAGAGTTTCTTCTACGATTTTTACGATCTCTTTTCGGGCAGCATTTTTCTGGGGCATAAAAAGAAAACCCGCGCCGTATGCCTGGAAATCCGGAAGTTTAAACCCAAGATCTGTGCTTATTTTATTAAAAAAGTCATGGGGGATCTGGATAAGCATCCCTGCACCGTCACCGGTTTTCTGATCGCCTCCCACTGCACCTCGGTGAACCAGGTTCTTTAAAATATTTAAGCCGTCTTCAACAATAGTATGGGTCGGGTTGCCGTCTATGTTTGAGACAAAACCTACCCCGCAGTTGTCGTGTTCGAATTGCGGATCATATAATCCCTGTTTTTTTACCGGTTTCATTTTGTTTTATCTTTGTTCTTTTATGTTTATATTGCTTATCAGTTGATTTGTTATGAATAAAAGATTACTGGATTGAATAATTATAACTAGCATATTTTTTATGCGTGTTCTAGTGACGCTTTTAAAACGTAATATTACAAGATGAATGCCAAATATCTTATTATATTATGAATATTTATAAGTGTCTGGAATAGCTTTAAAAATAACTTAATATCTGTTTTATCTTTTCTAATGAACTATTTAGGTGGAATATATCTAACAAATATGTTATATGTGAATGTATCATCTGACATAAATGTAATAAAATATAATTTTTAGGACGATAATGTTATGATTGAGACTAAGGGTGTTTCAGGTCAGAGGGCAAAGGACCAGATAGATATTTTATATAAAATATCTCAGGCGATTCTGCATCAGCAAAATGTCTCCACTCTGCTTGAGGATGTTCTGGCAATACTGGATACTGAAATGGGGATGTCCAGAGGTATCCTGACGCTTCGTAAACCAGAAACAGATATTTTAATAATAGAGGCATCCAAAGGCCTGACTGAAAAAGAGAGAAAGCGGGGACAGTATGTTTTTGGGGAAGGTATTATCGGTCGGGTTGCTCAGACACAGAAGCCGGAATTTATTCAGGATATCAGCACTGATTCTGATTTTTTAAATAAAACCCGTGCCAGAGGTGATGCTGAACCCATTGCCTTTCTCTGTGTTCCGGTAATTCACTTAAGGGAGGTTATTGGAACCATCAGTATTGACCGTGAAACATCGGACACAAAGACTCTGGAAAATGATTTAAATTTCTTAAAGCTGGTGCTGATCTTCTTGCCGGTGCGGTTGCAAATATCAGGGAACAGGTTGAGGAGCATGAGAGCCTGCTGGCTGAAAACAAGCTGCTGCGTCAGCAGCTTGGTGAGATGTATCAGCCGAGCAATATTGTGGGTAAGTGCAGGGCTATGCAGCAGGTCTATATGCTGATTTCACAGGTTGCAGACAGCCCGGCAACAGTCCTGATAAGGGGTGAATCCGGTACAGGTAAGGAACTGGTGGCGCACGCCATCCATTATTCAAGTGACAGAAAAAATAATCCTTTCGTTGAAGTCAATTGCGCGGCTTTACCAGAGAACCTGATTGAAAGCGAACTTTTCGGTCACGAAAAGGGTGCTTTTACCGGAGCGATGCAGCAGCGGAAAGGGCGGTTTGAACTGGCTAACGGGGGAACCATCTTTCTTGACGAGATCGGGGATATCTCTCCGGCAGTACAGGTGAGACTTTTAAGGGTGCTGCAGGAAAAGCGCTTTGAAAGGGTGGGGGGAAGCGAAAGTATATCTGTAAATATCCGGGTGATCGCGGCAACCGGCCAGGACCTTGAACAGCAGATTGAGGAAGGCAGATTCAGAGAGGATCTCTTTTACCGGCTGAATGTTTTTCCCATTCTGCTTCCCAGACTGCGCGAGAGACGTTCGGATATTATGCTCCTGGCAGACCATTTTCTGCAGAAGTTTAACAATGTTTACACTAAAAACATTAAGCGTATTTCAACCGCTGCTATTAATATGATGATGTCCTATCACTGGCCTGGAAATGTTCGGGAACTTGAAAACTGTATTGAAAGAGCTGTTCTTACCAGTACCGATGATGTGATGCACGGATATGTGCTCCCGCTTTCGCTTCAGTCCTCAGATGAGACCAATACCGCGATCATCCCTGAGGACGGCGCTAATCTTGAAATGATGATCAGCTCTTATGAAAAAGAACTGATTGTGGATGCTTTGAAAAAATTCAGGGGAAATGTGGCTGCCGTTGCCCGTTACCTCCAGACAACCCAGCGGATACTTCATTATAGAATTAAGAAACTTGGAGTACAAATAACAAATTACAAGTAGATATAAGAAACAGAGCAATTTTGTTTGATTTGGACTTAATGAAGGGTGCAAAAGTTTGGACCGGAGTGTTTTGCGTAAGCTCCGCCCTGTGAGCGGGGTTGAGCAATACAAGCCAAGAAATCAATTTTAATTACCGGGAGGCCACGCCTTTTAAGCGGGGAGCATCACTTGATTTGACAGACCTTGCAGTAGATCTTAGACCTCACTTGACATCAATTCATTATTTATGCAGCAATCCTGAAAATTAAAAAATAAATAATTCATATTACCAGAAGTAATATGGACTCTTGCCAGATTCAAGAGTATGGTACGTTATGTTGACTCTGGGTTTTGTTAAAGGTACTAATGGTTATGTGTAACGCTCGCTCATTGTCCTTAGCATCCATAAGTTAAGCTCATAGTTCATTTATTGTTTTTTCAATTTCACCTTCTAAACGCACAACCACAACCTTATGCTTTGGATTTGTGTTGTTGTGGAAAGTCTGCATCATTCTTCCAATTACGTAGGCTTGAATAGTTTCACAGACAAAGATTGTTGTGCCGATTACTTTATTATAATTGAATTCCTTATAATATTTGGCAATTACATCGCCTTCTGAATACGAAATTTGGAAATCAGTAACGTACTTAAGATTGACTATTTCGGTGGCCTCTTGCTTTATTTTATTATCATTCTTTAACATGTTAAAGTAATCAAAGGTTTCTTTAATATCTAATGAACCCTTCGGAAATGTTTCTATTCGCAAACCGTTTTGTGAGACACTATACTCTATAGTCATTTATCCTTACCTTTCTTAGTGGGATAATTTATATCCCCCAAGGATTGCTAGTTGCTGTAAAATCATAATGCTGAATTATTAAAAATTAAGAAGTTTTCTCTTCCTTCAGCAACTCATGAATCGCCTCAAGTAAATCACTGGTTTTAAAAGGTTTTGCAAATGTATATTTAGCTCCAAAACTTTTAGCTGTTTCTAGATAATATTCGGGCTGTCCACGGCCCCCACCAGACATTGCAATGATTTTAATATCCGGCAGATCCTTTCAATTCAATTATAGTTCCAAATCCATCTTTATCCGGCATAATTATGTCAGTAATAACCAGATCAACATAATTGTCGTTAAACAGATTCATGCCTTCATTACCATCAATGGCAGTCAGTACGTTAAACCCTTCATCCATAAGCCTTTCTTTTAAAAAGCTGCGAATTGGTTTATCGTCATCAATAATTAGTATGGTTGCCATTTATTAAGACCTCTGTAGGTTTATTGCTTATTGTCTAACTAAATATTATTCGGTACAAACTACAAGGATAATTAGGGTTTTATTTATAAACAGGGTCACTCGTGGTTATGTGAAACTGAGCTTACTGATTGCAAGAGATAACAATCTTTGTAACAAGCCTAGGCTCCTTGAATCCAATGGACAATACTTGATCGGAACGTAATTTACCCCCTATGAGTAAATAAAACAAAGTGTTCAGATCTTTATTAGTGACGTAACCAATTTATTGCTTTGTTATAGTTGCTAAAAGATCTTAAATCTAAAGGTATAATAAAGTTTACAAATACCCCAAAAGTTTTGTGATTGCTTTTGCTGTCTGCTCCTAAGAATGCCAATCTTGTATCTTTTGGCAATTCAAATTTCTTTATATAATTAGCCATATCAAGCATATCTTCACTCGTATAGTTTTGAGATACAATTGCATTACAACCATCAATTAATAACCTGTGGTAGCCATAAATATTAAGTTCGCATATAGCTTTAGAATAGATTTCTTTTTTTTGGGATAGATTTATTGGGCCATCAACAGTAATCTTGATAATTTCTAAATCAGACAATTTTTCAAATAAAAATTCCATATATTAATGCCCCCCAGAACAAGTTTTTAGAACTTATATGGTAAGACAAACTTTTACTGCCTGATTATATTTTGTTTTCATAAACACTACTTATAGAGAGTGCCCTGCTAAATTTATCCTTATACTTTATTAATATTACCATTTATAATAATAATATATTTATATTTAATATAAATATTCTATTTTGTTGCTTCATAATAATTATAGATTATTTTATTTAAAATGTCAACACATAACGTATAATATCGTATAAATATTCCAGGAGTAATATAATAAACAGGGGATAGTCAATACGAATTGACTCATATTAAATGTAACCGAAGGATCTTGAAAAAAGTTTGAAAAACATATCGTTGCGTCATATTGAAGGTAACCGAAAGGAGACCTTAGGATATGACCATAAAATCAAAAAAAGAATATTTTCAGGCAATCAAATTACGATATTACAATTCTGACAAACAAGCAAAAACTACCATTCTGGACGAATTCTGTGTGAATTGTGGCTATAACCGTAAATATGCTATCAGGTTGCTTAACAGTAAAAAACAAAGGAATAAAAAAACACCTTCCGGCCCCAAGCCTAAATACCAGAACAAAGTGCTCCTGATAATACTGAAACGTCTATGGTTTGCTACTGACCAGATGTGCTCAAAAAAACTTAAAGCAGCTAACTTAACGTTAAGTGCATGCTTTCTTCAATGGTCTACTATTCGACAAGATTTAACGCCCTAATATTGAAAATCCTTGCTCTAAGATTAATCCCTAATAGTAACTGCCATAATTAACATTACTTCAGAGACTGTCGAAAAACCCTAAAATAACGATTTTAGCGTTTGCAACTGGTTGATTTAACATCATATTATTTTCAATAAATTGTAGATATGGACTTTTTCGACAGTCTCTCAGGTAACCTTAACATTTCAGGAGTAGTCAAAAGTCTACATAAGCGATAATAATCTGAACTTTTATCAGACGGGGAAAAGCATGGTACTTTTAGTTATATGAAAAGGAGATTATTTTGACTGGTGGCTACTTTTAATATGAGGCTTTTGTCAGATTATAATTATTGTAAGATTAAGTTCAGGTTTTCACAGAAGGTTATGAAAGAAGCAGTCGTAATTATCTGTTCACAAGTGATTTAAAATAAGTAGGCACCTTTGTCTTAAAGGTCAATTCTTTTTTTGTGTGTGGATGTAATATTGTAAGGGAAGCCGCATGCAGTGCGAGTCTTTTAATACTTTTTTCCTTTTTTCCATACATTTTATCTCCGGCGACAGCATGGCCCTTATCTGAGAAATGAACCCGGATCTGATTTTTACGGCCGGTCAGTAAATCAA
>PVMK01118932.1_pt1 | contig 25630 bp, 20 predicted proteins | sample 1853481 | NCBI WGS metagenome assembly PVMK01 (sample SAMN08533507, study PRJNA380276) | Marine sediment metagenome, whole genome shotgun sequencing project.
AATACCGTCAAAACCTGTATTTTCAGGCCCTATATCGTCCATTTCGACTCCTAAAAGTGCGTTATTAAGGATAAGGAATAAAACTACCCGTGGCGTTCAGACACTACTTAGCAGACGATTGTCGTTCCAACATGTTTCGTGCTCCGTCAAATTTTTTTGCAATGAGATTCTCAAATTCTTTTCCAAAAAACCGACGATTGCCCTGTAGATACCACTTGACCGTGTCCCAATAGTCTTTTAGTTCCTGTTCATCGTGGATGGTTTCAATTACGCTGTCAATCTCCGATAGCTTTTCCCGTTTGAGTCCATCCTTTCTCAACTCATAGAGATCATTCAACCTATATTTCTGTTCGTCTGAAAACCCCATGTCCCAAGGCCGTTCAAGAAGATTGGTCACCAGGTTATCGAGTTCCTGCAAATCCCCGATAAGATCCATTTTTTTCTTTGTCTGCTTCAGGATCATGTCTGTAATTTGGGTGTGTCTTTCTTCAAATACGTTCTCAAGCTGCAGTTCGTAATCCTCTGTTTGAAATGAGTTTTTCTTCAAAGAACGTAAACTGTAGTGAAAATAGGTTTTTAGCTGATCAAGATTGTCGATGGTTTTTATATGAGATATTTTTTGGGCGATATTGATACGATCCTGAAAATCGATTAAAAGCGTGTTGGGAAAATTTTCCTTCCCCAGGATAATGCCCGTCTTTGCTTTGAACAGATTATTTAGTATGTTCCTGTCACTCCAGATTTTCTCTGTGGACAACTTGTTCAAAAAATCATTGACACCTTCATATCGCCTTTCGATCTTTTCACTCAGGCGCAGGAAATTCAAACAGACTGTTGTGCCATTTGAGTTGAGTTTTCTGATCCCCATTAGCCCTATTAAAAGAAGCTTGACCTGGTTACCATAGCCCAGAAAATCGCTTATTTTCTCATATCCAAAGATTCGGACCTTGTCGCCCGCAAGCAGTTCCAAAACAAAATGTCTGATATCTTCCGCCTGATTTTGAATGGTGTTGTAAATGCGAAAGGCCTCATAGAGTTCTTTTTCAAAGGTTGGATAGCCGATGCTGGCGAACTTCCGTCTTTTATAAATAAATTCCAGGGGGACCTTTAGAATCAGGTTGGCAATGTCAGAGAATCCCACGTATCTTATTCCACGCAAACTGAAAAGCCTCTCCATTGAGAAAATCATCCTGCCTGCACTGATGCACTCGGTCTGCTCCGGTTTTTCCCATTCCCCGGAGTCCATAAAACGGGCCAACGTGAATCCTTGCGGCATCCCTGCCTTCTTACAGGTCTCCAGTGCAAAAAAAAGATTGCCTCTCTCAACAAACATTTCGTTCAGTTGTTCCTCTAAGGAGACTTCACCATCAATGACGTTGTGGCATAGATTTCTCATCCAAAACAAACGGCTTGCCAGATCCTCGAAAATCAGATCCTCCCTGATGGAAGAAAGCATTATCAAAGAAAACACAAAGAAGGCATCAAACAGATCTTTCTTTTTAGCCTCCAGGGCTTGTTCTATTGCGGAGAAAGAAAACTCTCCCCGGATAATGTGGTGGACAAGACTATGATTACTCACCAGATAAATCAGATATGCCTTTCCCTCTTTATCAAGATTGTGTTTTTTGGCAATTTTTTCCCTTTCAAGTATCAATGCACTGGCTTGGGAAAGATCCATTGGATTGATTTCTTGTTTGTATTTTTCAATAAGCGCCGGCACTCTGCCAACGTCCTGGAAAATAAATGACTTGGTAAGGGCGTCAAACAGCGCCTTATTCCCCTTCAGTCGTTCGATAATTTCTTCGAGCATCTCTATCTGGGATTCACTCATCCCGATGATCCCGGTGGCCATTGGGCCAAACTCCTTTTGAGCCAGCCTGTGCGAAACGTCAATGTCCTGAAACCTGTCTTTGTCATGGGTAACCAGGGCCTGAAACTTTTTTGTGGCAGTAAGGATGTAATGGATGACAGGGGAGGTAAGATACAGGTGCCAGGGGAAAATCAGGGTTCGGAGGGCGGTGAACTCGGGCAGAATAAGGTCCAGAAATGTGGGTGTATGGCGATAAAGGAGATCGATATCCGTGTAGACGGCATTGGGGTGAAAAATCACTTCCAAGAAGCTGCTTTTCAAACATTCCCTCAGTTCTTGAGCCCTCTCAAACCACTTGTTTTGTCTTGCCGGAAGTTTTTGGGTGGAGTCCCGGTCCTTAAGAACCCTGAGGTGGCTTTGATAAAAGCTTTCCAAATTCGAAAAAAGGACCTCAAGTTTCTTAAGGTCTGAAACAGCCATTTGAGATACAGGACGCCCTTTTAACTTTTTGGATAAGGATTCCAGTGTGACAATATCCTTACCCATATCCATATAGACGATTTCGATGGCTTGGGTCTTTGGATCTGCCCTCAGCTGAAAACCCGTACCCATAATAAACGAAGAACCATTCTGATATAGCTGTTTACTGAATTGTTTGAGGATGGCGTAATCCAGATAATGAATATTAATAACGAGAACTTCCTGTTCCACCGAGCTTGTTCGCTTTTCCAAATCAGGGCTTTCAACATCGGACAAGATGGGGTTGAAATTGATTACTTCACCACGTGCCACGTTGACCGTTATCCAGAGAAGCGTAAATACGAGGTCGCTCGCCATTCTTTCAAAAATGTGACCGGTACCATGGAATTCAATGTCGAGCAACCTTCTGTAGAATGCGGGGAGTTTCAGGGGGTCTGACTTCAAATACATCTCTTCAAACCGTTCTATGGTATTCACCAAGTTTATCACATTTTCAATCCTGGAGAGTTTCCGATCATCATAGTCAGCAAGGGATTCTTTTTCCATCTGCCCCTTTTGTCTGAGCTCGGTCCAGTTATCCAGAAATTCAAAATGGTTCATCATCATGAGAATCTTTCTGATGACCTTATTGCGTACGCCCCCCATGGAAATTATTTTTTCATCCAGAAGTTGATCCCACTCCAGTTCTTTATTTGTTGCTATTCTTACGCTTGCTTCATAGAGATTAAAGAGTTCAGCAAGTTGTTCATGGGTGAGTTCGGATTTCCTGGCTGCCTGTGTTTCGGCCATTGTCATCAGCCGACAATACCGCAGCAAGTTGATTGCCGAACGGGCCTCATACGTGCGCGCCAGGTCCGTCACAGGCTTCAGGGTCTTCTCGTTCTGTTTCCCCGATATGATTCTTCCAAGAGATGTGTGACCCAAAACTATGTAAACGATTTCTTTTAGCTCATCGTGGTTAAATCCAAAGATGCTCAGAGCATCCAGGTTTTCCAGGACCTTGGTTCTGGATCCCTCAATTTTGTCCGGGTTCAAACAGTCCCTCAATCCTTCCAGCTTTTTTATTTTGTCTATCAATCCAACAACATGGGTAAAGGCCTCAAACCTTCTGTTCCTGTTCTCGAAAGGAGCCGTCAAGCGTTCGAGGTAGACCTGAGGCATTTCTGTATAGGCTCCCTTTTTTAGGTTCAAAAGCACTGTGAGAGTTCGAATCAAATATTCAAAAGAATTTTTATAGTCAGCCAGATGGTCCGGCTGACAACCGACTATTCTAGACTCCAGCACCTCTTGTTTCATCTTGGAAACAGGGGTGCTCAAAGGTTTTTTTTCTCCCAGGTAGATCATCATGTAATTTGGGATGTAGTCGGAAAATAAAAACCTGTCTCCCCACTCCTTTCGTGCTGATTGGGGGATCAGGGGCTTCGAGAAAATCTGATCAAAATATGTGGAGAGGAGTTTTGCCCATGTTTTTTTCTGGACCCTTTCGAAAGGCAGGTAAGGGAATCTAAAATTTAGATAGGGCAGGGCATCAATCTGCTCAAGGGACAATTCATCCACTCTTTTCCCTCCGAGCAGTTTATCCACAACCTCTTCTTCCACATAAAGACCGCTCAGGTACTTTTGGAAGTCAAAGATGTTTACGTGGACAGAGCGGTTTCCGGGTCTATATTTTCTTTTGGTTTTGAAGATGTGGCTAAATAGGTAAAAGTTTTTTTCCTCTTTGGTCGTTTTGAAGATGAGTTTTGTGGTCCGATTAGTTTTGGGGGAATAATGGTCTGCCAGGACAAAAAACTCGCCTCCTGGCTTTAGGAGATTGTAGATCTTCCAGAGAAAATACAGAGCATACTGTTCCAAATGTTTTTTTGAAGGTCTTTGGCGAAAAAGAGGGCTAAAGCTTTCCATCAGGATAATTTCATTAATATCCCTTGTCAGGATAATTAGATCAAGTTTTCGACCTAGCCCTCGTAAATTCTTAAGGGAATTAATTGCCTCAAAACGGTGTCCTCCAAAACGCAAAGCAAGTTCGTGGAGAATCAAATCATCCCGATGAGACAAGATACCGATTTCATGGTGCTCCTTCATGTATTTTTTTTGGGCAAAATCGATTATCTTCGCAATCTCATCTGCCCGGACCTTTACGCGAGTGAGGGTATTGGATAAAAGGTGGAGAGGAATCAGGTAGTAAGGTTTTCCCAGAGACGAAAATCTTATGAGGAGCCCGATGTTTTCGTATAGCGCGTTGAGTTCTTTGAAATGGCTCTTTACATCATCAGGGTTTTCCATGGTAATGGATTGAATGAGTTTAACATCTTCCGGCTCCAACCGCTCATAGGCCTCAAGGAAACCGAATCCGTATGCATTCCCGCCATATCTGCTGGAAAGGTAAGATGGGTGTTTCAGGGCGGCAAAGGTCCCCATCGGGATATCCGATGGATCAATCCCAAGGACTTTGTACTCATCAGGTTTGATAAATCCAAAAGAATTTTCCTGCCAAAACGTATCTGCAGGCAGGGATCCGGTGGGGTCCATCCAGATTTTCTCCGCCGTCCCGTCTTCTGCCTGAGGGAGGATGGCTGGGGTTTTCTTGCGTAGAGTTAAAGCCAACGTTTACGGCGTTTGTAGGACTTTACATCCTTATAGGACTTGAGGGCACCTGAAGCAGATGTCCCCAGATAAAACTCTTTCACATCCGGGTTTTCGCGGAGCTCTTCCGCCCGACTCTCAAGGACTATCTTGCCATTTTCCATGACATATCCGTAATTGGCGATTTGGAGGGCCATGTTGGTATTTTGCTCAACAACCATGAGGGTAGTCCCCTGTTCTTTATTTATTCTCTTGATGATCTGAAAAATCTCTTTGACCAACAATGGGGCAAGACCCAGGGACGGTTCATCCAGAAGCAACAGCTTGGGATGGGCCATCAATGCCCTTCCTATCACGAGCATCTGAAGCTCACCCCCGCTGCAGTAACCTGCCTGTGCTTTTTTTCGTGCCAGGAGAGCCGGGAAATAGTTATAGACCAATTCCAAATCTTTTTGGTAAGGTTTACCCCAACGAGTGGCGGTCCCAACTCTCAGGTTTTCTTCAACGGTCAGATATTTGAACTCCTGTCTCCCTTCAAGCACCTGGATAATCCCTTTGCGGGTAATCTCCTCCGGGGAAGAGTTCTGGACAGGCACCCCATCGTATTCGATGGATCCCTCGGTAACCTTTCCGTTCTCGGGCTTTAACAGACCGGAAATGGCCTTAAGGGTAGTGGTCTTCCCGGCGCCGTTGCTACCAAGAAGGGACACAACCTGCCCTTTCTTGACGGTTAATGACACACCTTTTAAGACCTGAATGACATCAGAGTAGACCACGCTGATGTTGTTGATCAACAGTCTGATATCATCTTCCATAATGGTGATCTTTTCTCCAATTTATTTTGGCGTTAGGAGGTTGTCCGAGAATGAGATATTTTTCCAAGGTCAAGGAAGGCGAAGATTTTAACCGCAAGAATACATTTAAGTATTTTGAGGATTCAAATCTGAGCCTGACGCGGAGATTGCGAAAAATAGCCATTCTCGGACAGCCTCCTAATAGGAAAAGGGCCACAACCTGAAACTGGACCGAACAATACGCCATACCTCAGCAAGCCCCTTTGGTTCAAAAATGATAAAAAGTATGATCACAAGACCGTAAACGAACTCGCGCAGAGGTGCAATTGTAATCGCCACACCGGTAGATACACCAACATTCATCAGGTATTCGGTGACGTGACTCAATATTTCATTTAGACCCACAATAAAAACGGCGCCAAAGACAGCGCCCGGGATGCTTCCCAGCCCTCCAATGATGATCATGGCGATAAACTCAATTGACAACCACAGGTTAAAGGGCTCCGGGGTGATACTCATGGTGTAATAGGCATAGAGCGCACCGGCGAACCCCGCATAAAAGGAGCTTATGGCAAAGGCGAGCAGTTTGTAGGGGAAAATGGGGATGCCCATCCCTTCAGCCGCCTTGTCGTTATCCCGGATGGCAATAAAAGCCCTTCCGTACCGTGTGCGAATGAGATTCACGGCCATCCAGGTCAGTCCGGTGAGACAGACAAAAATGACATAATAAAAGGTGCGGTCATTTCCCAAATCCAGGCCAAACAGGTTTGCATTGGCGACAACAATCCCCTCTGCGCCCCCCGTAAGACCATCCCATTGTACAAGTACATATTCAATGATAAATTGGCCTGCCAGGGTGGCAATAAGGAGATAAAGATGTTTTAGGCGTGCGGAAGGGAGGCCAAAAACTACCCCGACAGCCGCTGTCACGATGCCGCCGGCAGGCACTGCTGCCCAGAAGGGAAATCCAGCCCTGGTGGCCAGGATGGCTGCCGCATATGCCCCCACACCGAAAAAGGCGCCATGGCCAAGGGAAATCTGTCCTGTATAGCCAATCAGCAGGTTGAGCCCTATGACCGAAATGGCATAAATTCCGACCGTATTTAGTATGTAGAGGCTGTAAGGGCCACCCAAAAAGGGAACAACACCAAAAAGCACCGCAAGCCCAATAAGAAGCCACAGCCTCCCGAAATCTGTCTCAAAGATGCTCAGCTCTTTCAGGTATGATTCTTTGAAATTCCCGCACGGGTGAAAGTGAAATCTGCTCATTTTCCTAAATCCATCAGACCCGTTCAATCTCTACCAGACCAAAAAGGCCGTAGGGTTTTACCATCAGAATAACGATAATCACAATATAGGGAATGACTTCCCTCAACGAGGTGGAGACATATCCACCTGTAAAGGTTTCGAGTAAACCGATAATTAATCCGCCTAAAATGGCCCCGCCAATACTATCAAGCCCCCCCAGGATCACCACGGGGAACACCTTTAAGCCAATTGCGCTCAGTTCATGAACATTTATGCCATTAATAATGCCCAAGATTATTCCGCTCATTGCCGCCACAATAAATGCAATGGCCCAGGAGAGGGCAAAGACACGCCTTACGTGAACACCCAGAGAAAGGGCCGCCGGCTGGTTATCGGCGACAGACCTCATATAGATGCCCTGGGATGAGTATTTAAAAAAGAAACCGAACAGGATAAGAAAAAGAATCCCTATTATAAATGACGCCACATTTACCGGAGGGATCTGGATTGTCCCCAGCTGTATTGAAAGACCCTCCGGCAGGAACTTGGGATAATCATGGATATCCCCTCCAAAGATGAACAGCAACAACCCTTTAAACATGATACCCAGCCCCAGGGTCAGCATAATCACCTCAATCAGACTTTCTCCAATCAAGGGGCGAAGAAAGAGGCGTTCAACCACAAAACCCAACGCAAAGGTTCCTACCAGCGTCAGTGCAAAGGCAACCAATATGGGCAAATTGGCCCAGGCAGAAAGAACCAGGAACATAAAAGCACCTATGGCCAGGAGCTCTCCGTGGGCCAGGTTCAAGACACTGCTCGACTTGAAAATCATCACAAAGCCCAACGCGGATAGTGCATAGAGAAATCCCAGTGATAATCCGTTTACCAAGAGTTGAAGAAAAAATTCCATTGCCCGCCAGCCTCCCCACTACACCTTTATAATCTTGACTGTTGTTTCTATGGTCCCTATTTGCCCATCCCGATACCGTACCTGACCTTTTACTTCCAACTCTTTCTTGTCAGAATACATGGCATCGATCAGATTCTTATATTGTTCAAATACAAATTTTCTTCTCACCTTCCCTGTCCTCGTAAGTTCTTCGTCATCTGCGTCAAGCAATTTGTAAAGCAGGATGAACTTCACAAGCTGCATGGGCTTTGGCAATTGGGTGTTTACCTCCCTGATTTCCTCTCTAATCATCTCTTCAACAGCCGGCAGTTGGGAAAGATCTGTGTAAGTGGTGTAAGGGATCTTTCGATCTTCCGCCCAATTGCCCACATTGCCGTAATCGATGTTGATAAAGCCGGTGATGTACGGATGGCCCTCCCCCCAAATCACGGATTCCTGGATGTAAGGGCTAAATTTCAGCCTCGTTTCAATAAAATCTGGCGAAAAGGCTTCCCCATCCTTTGTCCTCATAATATCTTCTTTACGCCCGATAATAAGGAGATGCCCGTCATCGTCAAAATATCCCGCATCCCCGGTATAAAACCAACCATCCTTCAGGGCTTCCATCGTGGCTTCAGGGTTTTGATAATAGCCAACAAAATTTGATTTACTTGAGACCAGAACCTCCTGATCTTTCATGATTTTAACTTCTGTCCTTGGCAGGGCTTTTCCCACCGTCTCAGGTTTTGCCTCATCACCAGGCTGCACCTGGAAAATCCCTCCCGATTCAGTCAGTCCATAGCACTGCATCAGATTGAGGCCATTGGCCCTGAAAAAACGAATCACATCCGGGCTGATGGGGTGTCCGCCGGTATAGGCCCCGAGAAACCCCAGGCATCCTATACGATCAAGAAGCGGTCGAGAGATAATCCCATGGGCAATCCATCTGAGAAATCTTAGTTTAACGGGAATCGATTTTTTTTCCGACTCCAGGTCCACAATGTTTCCCCCTACCCGCTGTGAGACATTGAAGAGTGCCCTTTTGATAACTCCGGCATCGTTCATCTTGACCCTGATCCTGGAAGCAAGATCTTCCCAGAACCTGGAGGAGGAGACAATGACAGTTGGCCCTATTTCCCTGAAATCCTCCAAGACTGTCTCAAAGGTTTCGGGGAAGTTCATGGAAATGCCGCCAGATAGTGTGATGCCAACTCCCCACATCTGGTCTACAATCCATGCCGTCGGGGTAATGGAAATCCAGTTGTCACCAATACCAATGGGAGCGGTTTCCAGCCATTTTCGAGACATCTCTGTAAAGTTTTCGTAACTCAACATAACCAGCTTCGGCACCCCTGTGGTCCCCGAAGTCATCAACATGAGGGCGACATCATCCGGTCGACCTTCCCAGAGTTCCTTTTGAAATAACTCCGGCTCCTCATTGTCCAGTTCCTCTCCCAGATCCAGGAGCTGTCTAAAACTTATCAACCAGGGGTTGTCTGCATAGCCTCTCATGCCGGTGGGATCTATGTAAATGAGGTGCCGCACCTGGTTTAATTCATCTTTGTGGGAAAGGAGCTTGTCAACCTGTTCCTGGTCCTGTGCAAAAACATATGCCGCCTCAATCCGGGTGAGCCCGTTTATCTGCTCTTTTGCAACCGCTGAGGTAAATAACGGGACTGTCACTGCACCAAGGGATTGGGCCCCCAGCTCACTAAAAAGCCATTCGGGGTGATTATCGAGGATAAGCCCCACGTTTTCCCCCCTCTTAAGGCCAAGAGAGAGGAGACCGAGGGCCACAAACTTTGTATAGCGGAGATACTCCTGCCAATCATATGTCTGCCATATACCGTAAGCCTTTTCCCGGATAGCGGTTTTATCGGGTCCTAATCTCTCAGCCTGTCTCGAAAGTATCTGAGGAAACGTATATGCGATCAGGGATGATAGAATTTCTTCATCCATACGCTCTATTTTGAGATTGTTCTTGACCATCTTCTGATCATTTGTCCTGTTTCTAAATTTTCAGCCGGCCTTGCCCCCCAAAAGAATAAAGAGCGAACCGGTTCTTTTAACTCCGGATATTAGGGTGACCATTGGCGGAATGGTGGCTCATGACATAGGCGCTAATTGAAACAGACAAAAACAACAGCCATTCAGCCGATTGTAGATGTATCGCCAAGATAGGCCTCGACCACTTTGGGGTGGTTTTGAACAAAATCAGGAGAGCCCTCAGCCAGTTTAACCCCGAAATCCAGTACCATGACTCTTTGGGAGATACTCATAACCACCGACATGTCATGTTCGACCAGAACCATGGTCTGATTCCATGCCTCATTTAACTCTACCAGGAACCTGACCATATCCTCCTTTTCTTCAAGCGTCATCCCCGCGAAGGGCTCATCCAGGACAAGAAGTTTTGGTTCCAACGCCAGTGCACGACCCAGTTCCACCCGTTTTCGCAAACCATAGGGTAAAGACCCCACAGGCTTTTTTCTGATCGATTGCATCTCCAGAAAATCGATCAGCTCCTCCAAGACTTCCCGGTGACGGATTTCTTCTTCTCTGACAGACTTTGAGAAAATTGATGCCCGCCCAACACTGTAATTACAGTGAATATGACGGGCCAGCAACATGTTGGACAGCACCGTCATACCGGGAAATAGCTCGATGTTTTGGTAGGTCCTGCCGATTCCAAGCTTGGTCAGGTGATGGGCAGGGGAAGAGGTGATATCTTTTCCATTAAAAAAAATTTGGCCCTCCTGGGCCTTGTAATAACCGGTGATACAATTTAGGAGGCTGGTCTTTCCAGCACCATTGGGACCGATTATTGCAACCAACTCTCCCGTACGCACCGAAAGGTCGATTTCATTGAGGGCCGTGATACCGCCAAATTTGAGTGTAAGCCCCTTCACCTCCAGCTCGGCCCGTCTTTCTTCGGGCCGGGCCGAGGCAAAGATGCTTGGTTCACCGCGAAAGGCCTTCATTTTATAATTGTTACTTTCTCTTTTCCGGGTGCCCAGAAGGTGGTGAGCGGGGTAAAGGTCTGGTTTTCGTTGATCTTTACGATTCTTGCCATCCAGGAGGCACTGTGGTCGGTCTTGGTGTAGGTGATATTCGGGACAAGTCCACCAAAGTCTTCATTACGGAATGTCTCAAGCGCATCATTGATGGTTTGGCTGTTGATTTTTCCAAATTGTTCATGGGCCTTCTGAAACCCTCTTGCCATGATTGCACCAATGGTTACGCCTTCCCAATAGGCTGTATCAAACTTGTAAGGTCCTTCCTCGGGTTCTCTGTATTTTTTCCAAACCTTCTGCAAAAGCTTGATACCGGGGGTGCCGTCACCCGGCAGGCTCCCGGTAAATGCCATATGCATTCGGTCGCGGATAAGGCCCTTTCCACGTTTAAAGAAGTCGGGATCCGTCGAGGTCCAGGTCCCAAAAAAGGGAACCTTATAATTTACGCGATCGGCGGATTGGAGGGCCATGAGAATGGCCGAGGGAAGACACTGCATAAAGATATATTCAGCGCCTTTGTCCTTGAGCCTGAGCAGCTCGGTGTTCAGATCCAGTGATTTGGGCGGAAACATTTCGATGGCAACAATATCTATATCATGTTTGGCTGCGTAATCTTTGCTGGCGGCATGGATGGACTTCCCATAGGCATTGTTGTAGGTCAACAGCCCAACTTTCGGTGATTCAGGCCCTTCGTGGATAGCCTTTATGTATTCCAGGACCGCAGCGGAGTCCATATCATAGGCACCAAATGGCAGAAACGCGTAGGCTACAGGCGGTTTGAGTATCCCCTGGTAGGTCGAGTAATTAAGATTGGGCGTTTTGTATTTCTGGATTATTGGTTTTGCCATGATTCCCGATCCTGCATCCCATGTGGCAAGCATGTCCATTTTATCTGCGGTACAGAACTTTTTCACATATTTAAGGGCTTCAGGGACCTTGTAGCCATGATCCACTATGGTCAGTTTGATTTTGTTCCCGGCAATTCCTCCCTGGACTTCATTGACGTAACGCGTGTAATCCTGCTGTCCCTTGGCATGATACTGCCCCCATGTCGAGGCCGGACCCGTCAAGTTGATTATCGCCCCAACCTTTATATCCTTGGCTGAGGCCCCTACCGGAAAACCCAGGAAGAGCACTACAGCCACAATTACCGAAAAAGTCATCAACATGGATAGTTTACGCATGATCAGTCCTCCTTTAATTAGATTTAGTTGTGAATTTATACCTGCCCAAAATCGTCTCTCGTCAAAACTTACCACCACCCTTCGCGCGTTAGACCATAACCATTTTGAACCTAATTCAATTCATCATTTTCTGTCAAGAAGTATTGCAGCCGCTGCACTGGTTTTTCTTGGCTCAAAAGCGCTACTCATTGCTCAAAAATGATGAAAGATGTTGACACCCACCAAAACCAATGTTAAGAGTTTTGTGTGAATGAACAATCATTCATATAAACAAGGGACAGGTTATCGTGCGCAAAAGAAAAAATAGCGAAAAATATCACAGAATCATAAAGGCGGCTACAAAGGTGTTTGCCAAGAAAGGCTTTTATCCGGCAAAGATATCCGAAATTGCCAAGGAGGCACAGGTCGCTGACGGGACTATCTATATCTATTTTGAGAACAAGGATGATATTCTGATCTCGCTTTTTGAGGAGCAGATGAAAACAGTGCTTGAAAACATGGTAGCCCAGATTTCGAAACTGAAAGACCCTGCTGAAAAGCTTGAAAAATTTGCCCTGACCCACCTTCGGTTGATTGAGCAGAACAAAGATATAGCGGAAATTATCCAGGTGGAACTCAGGCAGAGCAGCAAATTTATGAAGGAGTACAGAAACGAGCAGTTTATCCAATATCTGGACTTGATCGGGAATATCGTTAAGGAAGGCCAGAAAAAAGGTGTCTTCAAGAAAGATATTATGCCCGGTGTGGCCAAGAGAGCTTTTTTTGGGGCCTTGGATGAAATGTCCAGGTTCTGGGTGTTATCAAGCCGCAAGAGATATGATATTGAAACTGCTGCCAAACAGATCAGCGGATATTTTTTAAAAGGGATAACCGCCTGACCCTGCCAGGGGGACTGTAAACCCGATGATCGGATTGTTTCATGGCGGGCAAAACAACGAAATTTAGTGTTATCTTATTAAAATCAGGTGTAAAGGACCAATTAACGCCCTAAAACCAGTTACTGAAAGGAGGATGCAGTGAATATTATTGTATGCCTAAAACAGGTTCCAGACACGGAGACACAGATAAAAATTGCACCCGAGGGAAAGTCAATTGTAAAAGATGATATCAAATGGGTAATGAATCCCTACGATGAATTCGGGGTCGAAGAGGCCCTACAATTAAAGGAAAAATTCGGTGGCGATGTCACCGTGGTAGGTTTGGGTCCCAAAAGGGTAACAGAATCGATCCGAACCGCACTGGCAATGGGCGCGGATAAGGGTATTCTTATCAGCGACGATGCTTTGGAGGGAAGCGATTCCTTTGCCACGGCAAAGGCCTTGTCTGCCGCAATAAAGGACCTTGATTACGACCTCATTTTTACCGGTCAACGAGGGGTGGATGATGATATGGGCGTTGTCGGTGCGTCCATTGCAGAGTTCCTGGACATCCCGCAACTTTCAGTGATCGTAAAGATGGAAGTGGCTGAGGATGGCAAATCTTTAACAGCACACAGACCGGTAGAGGGCCAGGTGCTAGTAATAGAGTCCAGCCTGCCTGCTCTCATCACGACCCAGAAGGGGTTGAACGAACCCAGATACGCCACACTCCCCGGGATTATGAAGGCCAAAAGGAAACCGCTTGAAGAGAAGACCCTGGCAGATCTTGGTTTGGATCCTGCTCAATTCGGGGAAGGCGGGAGAAAGCTAAAGATCCTGGAAATAACCCCACCACCGAAAAGAACGGAAGGGAAAATCGTCGAAGGGGAGACGCCTCAGGAAAAGGCGGCTGAACTGGCCAAATTGCTCCACGAAGAGGCAAAAATTTTCTAGACAGACCTTCGTCCTCTTTTTTGTTCGAGTAAAAACAATCAATTATGAGTTGACTCTTAATATAAGGAGATATTGGAAATGGCACAGGGAGTTTGGACAATTGTTGAGCAAAGGGATGGAGAGATCCGAAAAATCACGTATGAAATCGTCAGTGAGGGGAGACGCCTGGCAGATGAACTGGGTCAGGCGTTGACAGTAGTACTGCTCGGTTCCGGCATCAAGGACAAGGCGGCCGAACTGGGTCATTATGGGGCGGACAGGGTTTTGGTGGCAGATGATTCCAGATTGGGAACCTATACGACCGATGCCTATGTGTCTGTCATTTCCCAACTGGCAAAAGCAGAGGAACCTGCCATGATCCTGATGGGCGCCTCTTCTCAGGGAAAAGACCTATCAGCCCGGTTGTCGGCCCGTATGGGGGCCGGCCTGGCACAAGACTGCACTGCCTTTTCATTGGAGGATGGGAATCTTGTAGCAATCAGACCTACATATGCCGGCAAGGCCTATGCAAGGGTGACCTTTGAGGACAGTTGGCCGCAAATGGCCACTGCCAGGCCAAACGTGATGAGCATCGGTGAGCCAGACACCTCCCGATCCACAGAGGTTGTTGATGCATCTTTTAATCTTGAGGACAGCGCGGTCATGACCAAGGTGGTTGAGGTGCGCAAGGATGAAAGCGGAAAAGTTGACCTGACAGAGGCGGACAAGATTGTCTCCGGGGGCCGGGGCATGAAGGGGCCGGAAAACTACAAGATCCTTGAAGATCTTGCTGAGGTTATTGGGGCCACCGTTGGGGCCTCCCGTTCGGCCGTGGACGCCGGGTGGAGACCTCACTCCGACCAGGTAGGTCAAACAGGGAAGGTGGTTTCCCCCAATCTCTATATTGCCTGCGGTATATCAGGAGCCATTCAACACCTGGCCGGCATGAGCACTTCAAAGGTGATTGTGGCCATAAACAAGGATGAGGAGGCGCCCATATTCCAGAAGGCAGATTATGGTGTGGTTGGCGATCTTTTTGAGGTTGTTCCGGCCCTGACCGAGGAAGTCAAAAAGTATCTCTGAGGGCATCTTTAATCCAGACCCGGAAATCCCTCCAAAGAGAGCTGGTTTATGAAGAGAAAAGAAAGTTTTCTGATATTCTTTCTTGTTTTGACGGCAGGGGTATCTTTTCTATGTGGTTCCAATATTGTTCTGGCAAAGGCCATAGAACTCAGCTACGCCAACTTTTTCCCCCCAACTCATATACAAGCCAAATTGGGCGCATCCTGGGCAAAAGAGATAGAAAAGCGAACCAACGGCAAGGTAAAAATCACATATTATCCCGGTGGATCGTTGCTCAACGGCCCAAAGATGTATGACGGTATTCGCAAAGGGATCACTGATATTGGAATGTCGGCCTTCGCATACAACCGCGGCGTTTTCCCTGCGATGGAGGCCTTTGATCTTCCCCTTGGATATATGAGCGGAAGGTCAAACACCTTTATTGTCAACGATTTTTACGACAAATTCAAACCCAAAGAACTTTCCAGGGTAAAGGTCCTCTATCTCCACGCACATGGTCCAGGTCTTCTTCTAAGCAAAAAACCGGTACGCACGCTGGACGATCTCATGGGGCTCAAGATCCGTGTAGTGGGAAGTGGGTCAAAAGAAGCCGAGGCCTTGGGTGCTGTTCCGGTTTCCATGGGACAAGGGGCAGTGTACGAGGCACTTCAAAAAGGCGTTGTGGATGCCAGTTTCTCCCCTGTTGAAGTCTTAAAGGGGTGGAAACAGGCTGAGGTGATCAAATATATCGTTGACTCCTTTAGCGTCAGCTATTCCCATGGTTTCTATGTGTGCATAAACCTCGACAAATGGAACGCCCTGCCAAAGGATGTCCAAAAGGTGATGGAGCTTACCAGTCTCGAATGGATCGGTAAACATGGCATGGCATGGGATATGAGTGATGCAGAAGGGCGCTCGTTTGCCCTCGGTTTGGGCAATAAGGTGATTACACTCTCAGACAAAGAGAGCGCCCGATGGGCAGAAGCCGTCAAACCCGTTATGGCGGGTTATGTAAAGAAGGCTGAGGACAAAGGGCTTCCGGGCCGATATTATGTGGATACCATAAGGGCCCTAATCAAAAAATATGAATAGTCACCCGATTGACCGGAAAAGGAATTACCGTCCTTTGGAACAATAATCCCTTTCTTCAAAATTTTTCCAACGCCTTCTTTTTCAATTCTCTTTTCAAAATTTTTCCAGCCGGGCTTTTTGGCAAATCAGCCACTGCGATAAATTCCTTTGGGACCTTAAAAGACGAGAGTTTTGTCTTGAGATAGGACTTCAGGTCAGCCGGATCTATCCGGAGGTCTTTCTTTGGGATAATAAAAGCTGTTACCCTTTCTCCATATTCTCTATCCGGCAAACCGATGACCGCGCACTCTTCCACCTCCGGTCTTGTATAAAGAACCTCTTCGATCTCCCTGGGGTATACATTCTCACCGCCCGTGATTACCATATCTTTCAACCGGTCCACGATAAAGAGATAGCCATTTTTGTCAAACACCCCGATGTCGCCGCTTCGAAACCACCCCTCCCAGAAGGCATCCCGGGTTTCTTCAGGCTTGTTCAGATATCCCTTCATGATATTCGGGCCACGGATGCAGATTTCTCCCTCAGCCCCCGTCTTCAGTACGTTCCCTTCTAAATCCCTGATCTGGACTTCTATGGTGCTGACAGGTGTTCCCACAGAGCCGATCACATGCCGATAGTAGTGATTGTAAGTGACCATGGCTGCACTCTCGGTCATGCCGTAAGATTCATGGATATTCAAACCCGTTCGTTCTTTCCATTCCCTCACCACCTCAGAGGCCATGCTGGCAGCCGCTGAGAAGCAGTATCTGAGAGACCCCAGTTTTTCCTTCAGGTCGTCAATGGACAATAACCGAATATAAATGGTGGGTACCGCATAAAATTTGGTCACCCGGTTTTTCCCTATGGTATGGAGGACATTTTCCAGGTCAAAAGAGGGCTGAATCACCACTCGGCCCCCGCTGTAAATAGTGGCGTTCACAATATGGACCTGGGCAAATACATGGTTGAGGGGGAGAAAGCAAAGAGCACAATCCGTATGAGTCGAACGTTCATGGTAGGAGATATTGTGGGCGGAAATCATCAGGTTTTCATGGGTTAGCATAACACCCTTTGGGGTGCCTGTTGTGCCCCCTGTATAAAGGACCGCAGCTGTATCCGTGCGGTCTCTCTCAATGACCTTGAAAGAGGGGGTTCCCTTTTCAATGAGTTCTTTATAAGAGATGTCACCCTCGTTGGAGACTATCTTTTCCAGGTATGGCCTCTCTTGCCTTTGACCCAGATCATTTAGCCTTTCATCCTCTGTAAACAGGACCTTTGGTCGTGCGTCGTCAAGAATCTGGATCAGTTCCGATCTTGTCAGGCTGTTTGAGAGGGTAACAGCGGCGGCTCCCGCTGCCATGGCACCAAAATAAAAAACCAGCCAATGATAGGAATTGGGGGCGCAAAGGGCCACGCTATCCCCGGGTCTGACCCCCATTTCAAGGAGTGCCGTCGCAACCCTGTTGGACTCCCGGGAAAATTCCAGAAAGCTGACCTCTCGACTCCCCTCAACTACCGCAGGCCGGGTTGGAAAATGGAACGCTGCTGTTTGAAGGTTTTTTGCTATGTTCACCGTTATCTCCCCTTACCTCAGGATTTCGCACAACCCCAATGCATAGGATAATTCATAAATCTTTATCCCGGTCTCATACCACAATTCGACGGGTCTCTTCCAGATTATTAACACAACCAGATCAAGTGGCATCAAGCTCATATGGTTCGCCATTGCATCATCAAACCCAAAGACCTCAAAACCATTGTGTTAAGATAACAGCTTCAGCGCGAACCCCCTGAACGGAAAACATTGATGAGGAGGACTTGACCTAAGAGGCTGATATGTTTAAAACAGGGGAAAAGGTTTAGTCCAAAGGTTTTTCTTTAGGATCGCATGGGACCCTGGGTCCCTGCAAAATACTATCAACCTTTTAACAAGAGGAGGAAATCCATGAAAAAGACGACCTGTTGTTTATCTTTTTTGCTGGCTATTTTTTTTGTATGGTCAACCCCTGTGACGTCTGTCCTTGCGGCTGATCCGATTGTGGTTGCGGTTCCCACCTCTCTGGGGTTTCTGGAGGGGAAGGAATCTCTCAAGGCCGTAGAGATGGCGGTGGACGAGATCAACGCGGCAGGCGGTGTTAAGGTTGGATCTTCGATGAGGCCTTTTAAAATAGAATCCATTGATCTGCGGGATGCAGCGGCAGGGGTTCCTGTCCCGGAGGCCCTCCTGGGATTGGAAAAGATCATATTGGAAAAAAAGCCCACAGCCCTGCTGGTGGGGCCCTTCCGATCCGAAGCATTGTTGGCAGGGATGGATATCATAGCGAAATACAAGGTCCCCCTCCTTGGTACCATTGCCATGAGCCCCGGGACAGAGGCGAGAATCAAAAAAAATCCCGAGAAATACAAATACATTTTTAGAGTTTCTCTCAATGTGATCTATTGGGCAAAGCTCCTGGGCGGAACCATGGCCTCCCTCAAAAATGAATTCGGTTTTAACAAAGTCTATCTGATGAACCAGGATATCGCATGGGCCCGTGGGACTGCCAATGCCATGAAAAAAAGATTTTTTCTCAAAACCGGATGGGAGGTCCTGGGTCACGACCAGTATCCAACGGGGTCATCCGATTTTTCCTCCGGGCTGATGAAGGCAAAGAGCATGGGGGCCAACGTCCTGTTTACCTGTTTTGATATGCCCCAGAGCGGGGTGCTGGTCAAACAATGGAAGAGCATTAAGGTCCCGGCCTTGATCGCCGGATTTATATCCCCCATGGCGGGACAGGCGGCCTGGAAGACCTTTAATGGAAAAATCGGCGGTCTTATGAACGCTATCTTTGAGATAGGGAACATTCCGTCATCAAAATATCCTCCTGCAAAGGCCTTTTATGATGCGTACAAAAAGAAATATGGAAAAGGGATTGAATCGGGACATGGTCCGGCTCCCTCTTATGAGTCTGTCTACATCCTGAAAGATGCCATTGAGAGAGCAGGCTCACTCGACCCGGATGCTATTGTGGCGGCAGTGGAAAAAACGGACAAGATGGGTGTGATGGGCAGAATCAAGTTTGACAAGGGTCACCAGGTGATTTATGGGACAGACCCCGAGAAAACAGCGGTGGCAGCCTTTTTCCAGTGGACGGAAGACGGAAAGAGAAAGATTGTATACCCAAACAGCCTGGCTGAGGGTAAAATTGTCCTGCCATCATGGGTCAAAAAAGCCAATTAATGTTACGCCGAGGTCCATCCTCTTTGCTCAGATCCTTAGAGGATGGGCCAAAAATTTTCCGAAATAAACAAACGGAGAAAACCTTTTTTTGATACTGCTAGGCACCATAGTATACGGCTTTGTCAACAGCACAATCCTCGCCCTGGTGGCACTTGGTTTTAATCTGACCTTTGGCATCAGCAGGATTGCAAATTTTGCCTACGGCGCCCTCTACATATTTTCAGGGTTTGCCGCCTGGTCTTTATTCAACGCCCTGGGCCTCCCCTACATATTGGCTGTCATTTTTTCTGTACTTCTGACAGCCCTCCTGGGCGCTCTCATGTACCGCTTTATCCTCCTGAGGATCAGGGGCATGGTGCTCTCGGAGGTGATTGCCTCATTCGGGCTTGGTCTTGCTATCCTTGAATTATTCAAATACCTGGGCTTTATCGGCTTTGAATATACCCTGCCGGAATTTTGGGATTTGAGCATTGATATCGGTCAGGTCACCATTGACATGCAAAGGGTGTTTATCGTGATCATCGGTGTTGGATTGACAGGGTTTCTCTGGTTCTTTACCCACCACACCCGGACGGGCCTGCGCTTCAGAGGTATTGCACAGGATGAAAGAACGGCATTGAGCCTGGGGATTAATTCTGATCGGGTGGCAGCCCTGAGCGTATCCTTTGGCGCAGCCTATGCAGCAATAGCAGCCATTGTCATATTGCCCTTGGGCACCATTACCGTTGAACACGGTTATGACGTGCTCATAAACGCATTGGCCGTGTGTATTGTTGGAGGCTTAGGTTCCACGGGTGGCGTAGTTGTGGCATCTTTTCTTATCGGCTATGCAGAGACCTTTACGGCAACCTACCTGGGAAGCCACTGGGTCATGCTGGTGCCCCTTGCGGCCATCCTGGGCATACTTTCAGTCAAACCGTCCGGTATCTACGGCAAGCAGAAGGAATTGGAAGAAAGGATATAGTGGATTTTGGATTGCGGATTGCGGATTGGTAAACCTGAAAAACGGTCGTAGTGAGGACAGGGAAGAATTGGAGAGATGGAAAGACGCAGGGAAAGAATAGACAGGGGTATAAAAGTAAGATCGGAAGACATTTTTGCCCTCTGCTCCTGGAGAGAAATGCTCTATTTGGCCTTCCCCAGGTTGTTGCCAATTGTGGGCCTGATTGTCCTCTCATTTACTCTGAGCATCTATTGGCAGAAGGTCCTGCTCTCTGTATCCGTGTTTGCCCTCCTGGCCATCAGCTGGGACATCCTGGCGCAGAGCGGGATGGTTTCCCTGGGACAGGCCCTGTTTTTCGGGATGGGCGCCTATTTAGCCGGAATAATGAATCATACCTGGGGTCTTTCCCCGTTTCTGACAATTCCCTTGGCAACGCTATTCGGTGGTTTTTTTTGCACCCTGCTGCTTCTGCCGGTCGTGAGATTGCGCGGGATCTACTTTTCCATGGTTACCCTCATATTACCGCTTATGCTTGTCAGAATCGTAGAGGCCACAAAGATCTTTGGGGGGACAGAGGGGCTAAGCGGGCTGAGTTCCTTGCCATCCAGATGGGTAGAACTCTATCTGGTCATTTTTGCCCTTTTGGCCGCCCTCTTCGGTTTTCGACGTCTGATGGGGTCTGATTTTGGTCTGGTCCTGAAAGGCATAAATGACAATGACCGATCGGTTATGAATGCGGGGATAAACATTTACTGGTTCAAGGCACAGGCATTGTTTATTTCCGGTTCAGTGGGGGCCTTTGCAGGCGCCTATATGACCCATGTATATATGTTTGTGGGAATGCCTGTCTTTGCGCTGGACTATTCAATCCTTCCCATCGCGGCCGCCGTGGTGGGGGGAACAGGGACCCTCGCCGGCCCCATGCTGGGAGCGTTTATCCTTGTCCCCCTCTCAGAGCTCCTGAGGGGCCTTGGCGGACTCAGGATCGTCTTTTACGGGATGTTTCTCGTGGTGTTTACCGTTGCATTGCCGGAAGGGATTTTTCACTACATCCGAAGAAAATATCAGCAATTTGAGAGATGGGTCGAGGTGGAAACATGAGCCTTTCACCCCTGCTTAGCGTTTCCGGCGTCTCCAAACATTTTGGTGGTGTTCTGGCAGTAGACAACATTGATCTTGAGCTGGTAAAGGGGGAACTCCTGGGGCTTATCGGACCGAATGGGTCCGGCAAAACCACCACCGTAAATCTGATAACCGGTTTTGTAAAACCAACAACGGGTGATATCTATTATAGGGGAAAAAGGATTACCGGCTGGCCCCCGTACAAGGTGGTCAGACTTGGCATCGCCAGGACATTTCAAATGGTAAAGCCCTTTTATCAGCTACCGGCCTACAAAAACATGATTATCCCCCTCTATTCACCCAGAGTCAAAGGGTTGGCAGGCGGGAAATATGGGGATCGAGATGCGGTAGCCCTTGACCTGCTGGAAGAAGTGGGGTTTGAGAGGGACTCGTTTGTGGCATACAAATCGGCCAGTGCCCTCCCCCATGGTTATCTCAAGAGGCTTGAACTGGCCAAGGCAATGGCCCTGCAACCCGACCTGCTGATCCTGGACGAGCTTTTCTCGGGTTTAAGCCTGGCCGAAGTGGCAAGCATCGTCCCCATAATTGAAAAACTCCGAATGGAGGGAAAAGCCATCATCATGATAGAGCACCGGCTCAAAGAGCTTTTCCGGATCGCCGACAGGGTCATTGTCCTCAATTTCGGGGGAAAGATCGCCGACGGGAAACCCTCTGAGGTCATGGAAAGCGAGGCGGTCAAAAAGGCCTATCTGGGTACGGAGGCAGGGTGATTTTGGGTTTTAGATTGCGGATTGGGGATTGCGGAAGGTGGAAAATGGCAGTGGGGGCGAGGGTGGAATATGCTTGAAGTGCATAACTTGATGGTTTTTTTTGAAAATGCCCTGGCTCTAAATGATTTTTCAATGACGGTCAACGAGGGAGAGATCGTCGGGGTGATCGGGTCAAACAGCGCAGGGAAGACCACCCTTATGAACACGATTTCAGGTCTCATCATCGACATGAAGATCAAGGAACAGCGCAGGGGTGGAGAAAGAATAACCATATACGGGCAAATCGTTTTTCAGGGTCAAGACATCACGGAAACCCACCCCTATCAGCGGGTGAAGACCGGACTCGTCCTTGCCAGGGAGAGACATCCTGTATTCCCGGAGAGTGATGTTGCGGAAAATCTCAAAATAGCCGGGCACCAGAAAAAGAAGTCGGAGATACGGGAGATGACCCAATATGTCTTCACCCTGTTCCCGGCCCTTTCCAACCTGCGGCGTCGTAAGGCCGGTTTTCTGAGTGGTGGAGAACAGCAGATGCTGTCCATAGGGATGACCCTTATTACCAAACCGATCCTCCTTCTTCTGGATGAGCCCCTTTTGGGACTCAGCCCCATGATGCAAACCATACTGGTAGAAGCCATACAAGACCTGAGAAAAACGTCGGGGATAACCATCTTTATAACCGAGCAATTCGCCCGCCCCATACTGCCGATGATCGACAAGGGGTATATCATCGAAAACGGCATGCTCACCCTCACCGGTACCGGGGCGGAACTTATGGACAACCCTGAGATAAAAACCGCCTATTTTGGGGTTTGAGCCCATGCTAAAAAGTGACAAACACACCATATCTGCCGCATTCGAAAGAGTCGCCCTGGAAAGAGGGCACAACACCGCAATCATATATCTGGGAACCAGATATTCTTATCTCAAGTTGAAGGGCCTGGTCGATCGCTTTTCCGCTGCCCTGTCAGACATGGGGCTCGGGCATGGTCAGAGGATCATAATTTATCTCCCAAACAGCATCCAGTGGGTGGTTGCATGGCTTGGAATCCAGCGGGTGGGTGGCGTATGCATTCCCATAACCCCCATTTACACTCCTTATGATCTCAAGTACATCGCAAATGACAGCAACGCAGAGGCTATTATCTGCGCTGACACAAATTTCGGGTACGTGACAAAGGTGTTACCCGAAACCAGCCTTAAAAAGGTGATTGTAACAAGGATGGCCGATCTTCTTCCCTGGTGGAAGCGGTTCTTTGGCCATCTTTTTGATGTCATCCCCAGAGGCAAGATTGCCTATCATAAAGACACCTACTCTCTCAGAAAGCTCCTCTCCGCCTATCGCAACAAAAAAAGTGAATTGCCCCGACCGGCAAAAGAAGAGAACCCCATGGTGGAAATCCTCTTTACGGGCGGGACAACCAAGTATCCAAAGGGGGTCCCCATAAATGAATCCCTTTTTCTTACCTCTGCCGAGGAAAACATACGTGTAAGCGAACCGCTTTTCCCAGCAGAACAAAACATCATCATGGGCAGTGCCCCCCTTTTCCATATCCTGGGTCAGACCTGCAGCCTCAGCACCCTCCTGGTGGGCGGCACCCTGATGCTTCAGCCAAAAGTCAACCTCGATGCCACATTGGAATCGATTCAACGCTTCAAGGCAAAAACCATGATAGGGGTCCCCACCCTCTACCGTATGATCCTGGATCATGACCGGCTTGACCAGTATGATCTGAGTTCGGTGGCGTACTGGTACAGCGCAGGCGATGTGCTGCCGGTGGAAGTGGGAAAACGGTGGTATAAGAAATTTCACAAGGTCATCTATCAGGGATATGGAGCAACCGAGACCTGCGGCGGTGTATCCATGTGCCCTGTAGATATTGATAATCCGCCAAAAAGCGTGGGGACCATTGTGGCCAGCAAGAGCATCAGGATCGTGGACAGTGAGACCCTGGCCCCCGTCACATTGGGGGAGCCCGGAGAGCTGCTCGTCTCATCGGATCACATGGTCACCGAGTATATTAACAAATCCGAGGAAACCCGGGAGTCCTTTATTGAGCTGGAGGGAAAAAAATGGTACCGCACGGCTGACATTATGTCCATGGACGAAGAGGGCCATCTCTATTTTGTCGACCGGACCGTTGATACCATAAAACACAAAGGCTACCGGATATCAGCCTCGGAGATAGAGGCTGTTTTGCAGGAGCACATGGCGGTCATTGCCTCTTGTGTCGTCGGGGTGGAAGACCAAAAGGTAGGGGAGAGGATCAAGGCGTTTGTCGTACTAAAGGAAGATATCAAGGGCGTTACGGGTTATGATCTTATCCGGTGGTGCAGGAAAAGACTCGTCTCATACAAGGTTCCCCAATATATTGAATTCAGGGACATGCTCCCCAAGTCCAAGGTCGGAAAACTCTTGAGACGAGAAATCAGGAGCGAGGAAGAAAGGAGAGCAGAAGGCTGAGGGCCTCTCTTTATTCACCGAGGCTGCGGTCGTGGTTTCAGATGACCGTATCTTTGTCCCGCCATGTATTTATTGGGAACAGTGGGAAAAACTTCTTGAGCCGACGGCAAATATTCAGAAACTTCTTCCCGGAAGTATTATGATTGGCGGCAGTGCTGCCGCTATACATCTCCAGCATCGTTATTCTTTTGATGCGGATCATATTTTGTCAAACCTAAAAAAGAATTATGCGGAAGTCGGCGGTGAACATGAAAAAATCTTTTCAATCAACCGACGACGTCTATCGGGCCCTTAAGAAACAAAAGTACATTTGCGATCGCAGGCTTGCCACGGTCGTCTACCTGGCCTTGGGCATGGAAAAGCCCTTGCTCCTGGAAGGTGAAGCGGGTGTGGGCAAGACCGAACTCGGCCAGGTCCTGAGCAAAGCCCTGGACCGCCGTCTGATCCGATTGCAATGTTATGAAGGCCTTGACGTCAATACGGCCGTCTATGAGTGGAACTACACCAAACAGCTCCTCCGAATAAAGCTGGCGGAGACAGACCATCAGGGGTTGGATGATCTGGAAAATATCTTTGACGAATCCTACCTTATTCAACGGCCCCTCCTGGAGGCCATTCGCAGTGAAGCCGACGGCAAGCACGTTTGCCTATTGATCGATGAACTGGACAGGGCGGATGAAGAATTTGAGGCATTTTTGCTGGAGGTCTTGTCGGAATTTCAGATTACAGTGCCGGAAATCGGGACCCTCAAAGCAAAAACCAAACCCCTTGTGATCATCACCTCCAACCGGACCCGCGAACTCCATGATGCCATAAAAAGACGCTGCCTCTATCATTGGATCGACTACCCGTCACTGGAAAAGGAATATGAAATCGTCAAAACCAAGGTGCCACAAATTTCAAAGGAACTGGCCCTCAAGGTTTGCTCACTCATGCAGCAGATACGGCAGATGGACTTTTACAAGAGACCGGGCATTGCCGAGACCCTGGATTGGATCCATGCCCTTTTGCTCCTAAATCGGGATCATTTAGACGCAAGGACCGTTGAGGAAACTCTGGGGTGTCTTCTCAAACACCAAGAGGATATTGAAAGGGTTGAAAGGGAAAACCTGGCCGATTCCTGGGCGGAGGCACTTCAGTCATGATTCAGTCTGGTAAACTCACTACAGCCAAACGCCGCCCCGGAGACTTCGTGCTCAATATGCTCCATTTTGCCAGA
>PVMK01124081.1_pt1 | contig 25625 bp, 24 predicted proteins | sample 1853481 | NCBI WGS metagenome assembly PVMK01 (sample SAMN08533507, study PRJNA380276) | Marine sediment metagenome, whole genome shotgun sequencing project.
TGCGGGCGCTCGCCGCGGGCCTCGATGGCCGCATCGACTTCAATGCCCGGGATGGCGAAATCGATCGTGAGATGCTGGGTCTCCTGGCCTTTGGCGCCGGCAACATTCTGGGCCCCCTGATCGGAAAAGATGATACAGGAAAGCTCGACTGTATCGTGACCAGCTTCACGTTCGAAGACGGTCTGGGCGATACCCTGGTGCAGTATTATGAAACCAGCTTTTTTGCCATGACCGGCGACGGGAAAATCGACCTGAAGACCGAAACCCTGGATTTCCTCTTCCACCCGAGGGCCCAGGAGACCTCCCTCATGAAGCTCGCGACTCCCTTCCGGGTCTCGGGCTCCCTGCAATCGCCCAAGGTCGACGTCGACGTCGGCGGGACACTGCTCGAGGCCGCGAAGATCGCCGGGACCATCGCCTCGTTCATCATTCCGCCGGTCGGACTGGGGGTTCTGGCTGGGCAGACCGTGCTTAAGGATCGCAATGGCTGCGAGACCGCCAACAAGGTCCAACGCGGCGAGATCCCGGTCGCGGAGCCCGAGCCGCAGAACTCTAGCTTCTCGCGCAACAAGGACCGCAAATAGGCGGCCGACGGTACGGCGGAACGACGGCTGGCCCGGCCGCCGCGAAAATCCGTGCCGATTCGTCGATTACGTGTTCGAGCACAAGCATCGATGATGCGGTGAGACCTGGGGACCCGACGGGCCCCGGAAGCGGCTGCTCTGCACCATGGATTCTCCACTCATTGATCGCTAGGCTCCGGGCTGAAGGAGAGAGGGTTGGAACGTAGGCTCGCCGCCATTCTGGCCGCCGACGTTGTCGGCTACACCCGCCTCATGGGGGCGGACGAGGCGGGCACGCTTCGGCGCGTTACAGAACTTCGTCAACAAGTCCTGGAACCGCTCATCGCCGAGCTTATACCAAAGGGCGTGGATATTGACCCATTTCACCGCCCTTTGGTATTAGTGGTCGCGGGTCCACGGGAGCGCTCCGTGCACGCTAGCTTAATCCCTACCTAGAGGCTTGGGTATCACCGTCCAATTCGGAGGCGCTTTCAGACGTGCTCGCTTTGAGCTGGAAGGACCCATCTCGCATAGTCCGCCTTGGTAGAGCACAGCCACCCGATCGGCCACAGCACGGACGACCGCCAAGTCATGGGGAACAAAAACGTGAGTCGTGGCCCGGTTCGCCTGAAGCTCGGTCAGCAAATCGAGCACGGCTGCCAGAGATCAGCACGAGCGTGAGAAGCCAGAGCGCCAATCTGCGAACGATGAGCCTGAACATTTCGACCCCGATTCACGACTGCAGCAATAGGATCGGACTTGGGCCGGACGGCCCAGGTCCTCATGCACGTGTGCCTTTTGCTCTCAACGAAGGCCGGTTTCGGGCCGGCATGCCTCCGATCCCGAGATCTACGGATTTCATTTTGCCGAAAATCGAGTGGCCCGGTAGATCAGTTGACGATACCCGGAGATATGAAGGCGATGGGGTCGGGGCCGCAGGCGAATCAGAGGTCCAGCTCGACCCAATAAGGCCGATGATCCGAGCCTACCGCGGCGCTGTCAACATAGGCGTGCTTGACCTTGCGCCCCAATTGCGGATCAACGAAGCAATAGTCTAGCCTCAGACCATGGCCGGGTGAACGATCGGGTGGATCGGGCCACCAGGTGATGCAATCACCGGATCGCTCGTTTGCCGTCGTCCAACTATCTACAAAGCTGTCCAAATGTGTGACCCGACCGTAGCAAGGATCGATTGCGCCAACCATTTGTTCGTATTCGTGGCTCTCCGGTTCGCTATTGAAGTCGCCCATCACGATTGTTTCTTTGGGCATGGGCGGCAAAGCTTCACCATTGCTCCAATTTTGATCGCCCAAGTGCCGAGCCTCGGTCGAATCGTCCAGCAGCCCATCGCCCGTCCAGGCACCGCCGTTGGTCAGAGCGTGTCGGTGGCATTCGAGCAATCGGTCGATCTGCAGGAGCCGGTCTCGGGTCGAGACGGCCGAGAGGTGGACAGAATAAACCCTCAGAGGACCCGAAGGCGCGTCGACAACACACTCGGTTCCTCCGGTGTCCATATTTAAATGATTCGCCGTGCCCAGCTTCGGGAGCGAAACCACACGAGACGCACGGATAGGCCAGCGAGAGAGCAACATAGGCCCAAATTGACGGCGCCGATTGACAACAGTGCCGTCGCTCTTGCGTTCGCTGGCGTCCACATCGAAGACCGGACAGTAGACCCAGTAGAAACCCTTCAGATGCCGCCCGAGGATTTCCGGCTGATCGGTCATGCCGCTTCGCTTCCAAAAACGCTCGACCTCCTGCAAGCCAATGATGTCGGCATCACACACCGTCTCGGCGATGCGCCCGAGATCGATTCTCTGGTCGGTGCCCAATCCAAAACGAATGTTGTAGGTCACGAGCTTCATCTCGTCTTCCTCCGGGAATTTCGCCCAAACGTGCCAGGGGGCTCCTAGTGGACAGACACAGACGCTTCGTATCGTTGCCGACCTGCGCGCCTTTTAGAATTCCAACGCTCTTGGTGAGCCAACTTGGTGAACCAAAAGCCCGAATTCAACCGATAAATGGGCGGCTTGGTTAATAATTCGTAAATATTGGGAGACTCCCGATCTGGGGGCGCCGCTGTTGATCTAGGAATTGACAATCCGTTCCCGCAGCGGTCTGCGAATGATCCCCCGCACGCTGCCATACCAAAGGGCCTGAAGCCGGTGGGTTTAGGGCGTTTTCCACTCAAACGGAACCGGCACGCTCCCCTCCCGACACCCTCCCATTTCGAGAATGGCTTGGCTGATAGGGAGGCGAGCGGGCCGGGACCGAATTTACATAGGTGAAAAGTGCTTCAGTCGCTCACCTGCACCAAGTGGTGGCGGACGCCGTCGTCGAGCACCGGCTCCAAGCCCGAAACCCAAGTGCTCGTGACAACGACCTGATTGACCTGGAAGGGGATGAGCGTACCCCCTTCCTCGTAGAATATCCTCTGCATGTCATGGTACAGAGCGGTACGTTTCTCGCGGTCGAGTGCCTGGCGTGCCTAGTCCAGCTTCCGATCGAAATCGGGACGGTTCCAGTAACTCTCGTTCCGAGACGCGCCTCCCCGGTAAGCTTCGGCGAGAATCTGATTGGCGGGGCGCTGGCCCCAGACAGTGGTCGCCACTGGTTCCTTCGTCCACACGTCCGACCAATAGCCTTCTCCTGGGGCCTTCACCAGGTTGATCTTGATGCCGGCCGGCGCTAGGGCCGACGTGAACCAAGGCTTCGTGAGAGGTCTGATACCGCCAAACGGATTTCTATGTTACCACAATCAGGCGCTGATGACCGGCGCGGTCAGCCTTCCAGCGGCACTTGCATTTGGGCTTTACTAGCCACGTCGGCTTGGCGCCGGGATTCGGCCGCTGGCGCGTCGACGAAAGTATATTCAACCTCATTGAAGTCACCGTAAAGGACACGTAGATAGGTTTCGGGTTTGTTTGGGCAGGCGACGTTGCCACCCAAGAAGTCAATCGTCGAGGTCGGAAGCACGATCTCTCGCGGTACGCCGTGGCTGCCGCTCTCGGTCAAGGGCATAGCTCCCTTGTGGGAACGCCTTTCGAGCACGGGCCGACCGTGACTCACCGCGTGTCGGAATGCGACGAGGTCGAGACGGATCTCGCCGCGCATTCGGTTGCGCTCCCAATGGAATGGCCAAGATCTTGGCGGATCGTAGGAGATTGCGATGTGTCCCTCTTCCTTAAAGACATCGACAAAATAGCCATCCCGTGCGCCGCGCTCGGCGATCGCGGTGACGAGCGACTCCCAGGTTGTATCGCCGTCGAGCAGAACCGAGATGTCGATGTCATCTTCCCACGCGAGGAGCTTGCCCCCCTCGCGCACCGCTCCCAACAGGCTGCCACCGTCAAGCCAGTGGACGACCCCCATGTCCCTAAGGCAGGAGGCGACATAGTAACGAAGGTCCTTCAGGTGCTCTCGGCAGCACGGAGCCGTATTGAGGCCGAGGCGCTTGAGGTAAAGGTTGAAAGGGCAAGGGAGGGTCTCTTTGCCGCAACCGAGCCAACCGGCGGCACCGTCCGACAGCACCAGCTCTCGAATGCCATGCCGTCTCACAAAGCCCTCAAGGTCCCCTTTCGCCTGCGTCTTCAGGACCAGAAAGTCATGATCACCAAGGGGATATAGCCGACGCCCGCCAGTCCACCTATGCCGTAGAAACCATGCCATTTCGATCGCCAGGGCGACGGCCAAGACCCCTTGGAGCTTGACATTGGGCACGACGTAGCCAGCGACCAAGGCTGGTCCCAGCATGCAAAGGCCCGCGTAATCCCCGTGTTTGGCTAGGGACCCGATAGCAGGCCGGGTTCCCGGTCGGAAGTCGACGGCAGGAGCGGCGATTATGCCAAACAGCACCGCAATGAAACCGGCCGACACCACGAGCGCCATCAGGTCGAGGCCATCTGGCGATACCGATACCTGGGCCACCGTGATGGCCGCCAGCCCCGCCGTTGCGAGCGACGCCGGCAAAGTCGGAAGAATCCAGTTTCGCGGATATCTTAAGAGGCGGAGGAATGACAGATAGGTCGCAATATAGAGCGCGGCGGCGATCAGCGTCGAGATAGCCGGGCTGGTTGCTATCGCCCCAATGCCCGTCATAGACCCTGTTCTAAACTTCGGCCGGCTTCGCCGCCGTCCCTCATCATCGCGCTCCCGCGGCCCTCTGCTGCCAGAATGCGTGGTAGGATCTCGCTAGTGGCGCGCTCGACATCGGCGGCGAAATCGATCTCGATCCACGGTATGCCGGTGATGTCCTCAAAAGAGAATGCACGCCGCCGCGATGTTAGCAGCACGTCGCGGATCGCCTCCTCGTACGGATCCCGCCGGCGGCCTTGCATGAGGTAGAGCTTAGTCTGGGCGATGATTTTCTCGGCCACACGCGCCGACAGCCTGAACAACCCCACCGATTCCCCGCAGAAATCAAACTCGGTGCTCAGCCACTTGCGGAACTCGACAATCTCACCGTCCCGGACGCACAGCTTGACCGGCTCGTCACCCGGCATGAAATCGCGATCAAGGAGCAGGCAGTTCTCATGCCGGGAGATGACGAGACGCCGCACGAGACGCTCGTCGTAGAGAACGTCGGCGTCCATGAGCAACACCGGTCCGCCGTAACACAACTCGTCGCGCAGGGTCCACAAGGTGACGATGTTCCCCTCGTCATAATCCTCATTGAACACGGTGCGCACAAAGTTCTCCGCGCGCAGGTTGGCAATCTCCGTTCGATTTCATCCTGATGATAGCCGACGCCGAGCACCAGTTCTTGGATGCCATGCCGCCTGAGTATCTCAACATGTCGCTGCAGCAACGACTTGCCGCCAAACCGAAGCAATACCTTCGGTGGATGTTCCGTGACCGCTGGTCCCAGCCGAGCGCCAACCCCAGCAGCCAACATGACTGCCTTCATCTCAAGTTCCTTGCTAAAGTGATCGCCCACAGTGTTGAAAACGGCCACACGGGCCGCTGGCAAGGCAGGGAAATTTCTTGGTTTCCCCTTGCCTATTCGGGGCGCATCAATTTGGAAAGACCCATTTAAACTATCAGATTTCCCCGGTTTGCAATGGTCAGGCGGCGCGGTGTCTAGGCAACACCGTCAGATCGGACCCGCTTGGGCAAAATGTGGGCGGATGCACGAGAAATACGATGGCAAACCGCGCGCCTGTTGTGACGGCCGGCAAGACTCGGTACGAAATGAAAGGTACAGAGTTTGCTTGCCCTGATATCCCGACCGATAATTCTAAGGGCGAAAGCCGGCGATCGTAGACCGATGCAACCGCCCACCATCATCGGACTGCCAAAAATTGTCTTGTGGTGACCAACAGCGGATTTGCCGGCTTTTGCACAACGCATGGATTCTCCAGCCCTTGGCCGCTATTCTCCTAAACGAGGGAGAGAGCGCTTGGAACGCAGGCTTGCCGCCATTCTTGCCGCCGACGTGGTCGGCTATTCGCGCCTCATGGGCGAGGACGAGGTGGGAACGCTCGAGCGCCTGAAATCCCTCCGCAGGGAGCTGGTGCAGCCGAAAATCATCGAGCGCAAGGGGCGCATCGTGAAGCTCATGGGCGACGGGCTCTTGGCCGAGTTCCCCAGCGTCGTCGAGGCCGTCCTCTGCGCGGTTGATATTCAGCAGGACATGACCGAGCGCGAGCCTGATATATCCGACGAACGGCGCATTGTGCTCCGAATCGGCGTCAACCTGGGGGACATCATCGTCGAGGGCTCGGATATCTACGGCGACGGCGTCAACGTGGCCGCGCGGTTGGAAGCCCTCGCCGAGCCAGGTGGCCTCTGCCTCTCCGGGCCGGCCTTCGACACGGTTCACGGCAAGCTCGACGCGGCCTTCGAAGACCTTGGCGAGCGGCAGATGAAGAACATCGCCAAGCCCGTGCGGGTCTACCGGTTGAGCACCGCTCGTCCGCAAGTGGGATCGCCGACATACCCGGCTGAGGCGCTTCCGCTGCCCGACAAGCCCTCCATCGCCGTGCTGCCGTTCGACAACATGTCGGGCGACCCGGAGCAGGAGTATTTCTCCGACGGCATCACCGAGGACATCATCACCGAGCTGTCGCGCTTTTCGGGCCTCTTCGTCATCGCGCGAAACTCCTCGTTCTCGTACAAGGGAAAAACGGTCGACCTGAGGCAGATCGCCCGAGAGCTTGGCGTCCGCTACATCCTCGAAGGCAGCATCCGTCGGGCCGGCAATCGGGTGCGGATCACCGCACAGCTCATCGACAGCGAGACCGGAAGCCACATCTGGGCGGAGCGGTACGACCGGGACCTCGAGGACATCTTCGACCTGCAGGAGGAGATCACCAACAACGTCGTCGCCTCTATTGCGCCGCAAATCGAGATGGCCGAGATGGCTCGCGTTCGTGGAGGCAAGGGTGCGAAATTTTCTTCTTACGACCTCGGTTTGAAGGCGCAAGCGCTCTGGTACGACGGTGAGCGCCTGGGGAGTCCGGACGTCCTCCAGCAAGCCATCGACGTCACAAAAGACTCGTTGAAACAGGACCCCAGAAACGTCCACGCACTGTGGACCCAAGCCATGGCCTATTTCGTTCAATATCTCTACCGCTGGGGTCCCGCGCCGGATGAAGCGCTGGAACAATCTTGGGCCGCCGTCGAGCGTCTTTTCGAAATCGATTCATCGAACCCTCACGCCTACATGGCGCGTGGCGGCATTCACCATTTCCGCGGCGAGCATGACGAAGCTGTGGCGGACTACCGCAGGGCGTTTGCGCTCAATCCCAACTTCGCTGTGAACATATTCATGATGGCATGGTGCGAGTCCCTGACGGGGTTTACCGAGGAGGCCAGGGAACATGCTGCGCTTGGGCTTCGGCTGAGTCCGCGAGACGACGAAATATGGCTCGGCGTGGCCTATCTCGCGCTCGCTCAGGCAAGCTTCGCCGACGGCGATTTTGAGAAGTGTAAGGAGTGGGGCAAGCTGGCGATCCAGATGCACCCGAAAGCGCCCATCCGGCGCGCGCTGATGATCGCCTGCTGTGTTCAAAGTGGCGAACTCGAGGAAGCCAGGGAGCACGTAGAATTCCTCGACTCCTTCTCGCCCGACTTCATAGCGAGCGTCCTGCGGGGCGATCTAAGCCTCTACAAGTTGCCGGAACACAACGCCTTGCTGGTGGAGGGCCTGCGCAAGGCGGGGCTGTCGGAGTGAAACCGCCCGCGCGTTCACTCGGCAGCTGGCTTCATCAGTCGAATTCGAGAGCCGGTTAGCCGCATGGATATCCCAGACGGGATCGACGGTCCGAAAGCTCTGAAAAGACGCAAGTTCTGTCGCCCCTGGGACGCGTCGGAGGGCGTCAGCAAGCCTTGGAGATGGCCCGCATCGCCCCCGGATCGACCTGCGCCTTGCTTCCTACCCGACGCGTCCCAGGGGCGATCCCGCTGGGTCAGTATCATCAAGATTTGGTATTATCCGATCAGGAGATTTTGCCGCTGGCGTAGGTCGCCTATTCACCCGAGAACGGCAACCACTCCTGGACGGCTCTGCTCAGGTCACTACGGCGCTCCTCGCCCAGAAACACGAATATCACCAACCACAACCCGACCGTGACAAGTATGGCCGCATTGAAGACTTGCCGCGCCTGGACATGGCCCATCAACCGCGCAATGCGGGCGGTGTTGGCCTTGTAAATTCCCATGACCAACAGGATGAGGCGAAAGGGCGCTTCAAACCAAGCTTTCAAAATGTTCATGGAGAACACCCGACGGACCAAATACAAGGTTGCGACCATAAGTGACAAAAGGGCGCGCGCACAACAAAGACTCGCCAACCTTACCATCCCAAGCGGTTGACAGTACCTCTCCAGATAACATCGGCAGTCCGCAAGGGGTCAATCTCAGACGGTTCGCGGGCGAGAGGATAGAGACCGTGACTTCGCTGGGGCGACCCTGAAGGCTGCCTGGGCGGCATCCGGCATGTAGGTGGCGCGAAGCTCAACCAGGCTCTTGTACGGAACGTGAGAACCTGGCCGGCGATGCCAAGGGAAAAGGCGCAAGCGGCTACCACCGCGAGGCCGAAAATGCCGATGCGCCGGAGAGGGGCGGACTGCCTCGTAGTCGTGATGAAGGCTCTGAAATGGTGCTGGAGCGAAGGGGGCAGGTCATCGCCGTTGACCTTGGGCCAACCGGTTATGCCGGGAGGAGCCCTCTTGTTCAGCGGAAGGCGGCAGCCTTCGTGCGATGGCATGAGCCGGATGATGCGAGAGTATCACGTCCGTTTCTGTGAGGGGCGCGGGGTGAAATTCCCCGGGCCTACTCGGCAATAAGAGAAGTTCCGACCACCGCCGCGCCACGTCCGGTCTACCCCCACCAGGCGCCGGTCAAGCAGGCAATTGACCTCGCCGGACCACGCCGGCCGTCCGGATTCTGCGCCCCGGTCCCGTCGTCGGAGCGGCGTGTGACGTCGAAGATGACGACCTGGCCAGCGCCGAACCTGCGGCGCAGGAGTGCCTCGATCCCCGGGTAGTAGACCTGCTCGACGGCGTCGTCGTCGTAAAGGTCCTCGACCGCGGTCGTGTGGCGCAGCAGCTCGAACCCTTCGCGATCGACCGACAGCGTTTCAGCGCTCTCGCGCATGTCGGAGATGGGCACGGTGTGGGCCTCGGGATCGAAGAAGAATTTCATCTGGCTGCTTGTGAGGGCCGCGCTATGGAACACGGGCTTGGTGTTTTGACGGCGGATGAAGTTCAGGGGCGCCTTGAGGTCCGTGCCGGCCAAAGGCGGCTCGGCCTGCGTCGAGACGGTGGAGGCGATCTGGTTCATGACATTCTTCCTTGCTTGGCCGTCCTGCGGCCGTGGGCTGTAGGTCCTAAGCGGCGTTCGACACGGGCTTGGTCCAGGCAAACCGCTTGAACGCATCGTCCACGGGGGTGTCCACGATGTGGTTGGTGTAGTTCGAGAGGACCTTGTGGGCGATGACCACAACGATCTCGAGTACGTTCTGCTTGGTGAATCCGGCAGCGAGGAACGCTTCAAGATCTTCCGCCGAGGTCCAGCCGCGATTTTCGACCAGATTCAGCGTAAAGACCCGCAGGGCCTCCAGCTTCGGGTCCTCGTAGGAGCCGACCGCGCGGGCGGTTTCGATAACGTCCTCCGACACCTTCTCGCCCTTGGCCAGAAGAGTGTGGGCCGCCATGCAGTAGTGGCAGTCGTGATACGCGTTGATCGTGAACCACACGACGTGGCGCTCGGTCGGGGTGAAGCTCGATCGCATCAGCAAGCTGGCGAGCGTTTCGTAGGCTTCGAGAGCGATCGGGGCTTCGGCGAGCACGCCGTAGAGGTTCGGGATTAGCCCCTTACGCTGCTGGGTGGTTTCGAGCTGCCGTTTGCTCTCGGCCGGTGCGGAGTCGGGGGTATGAATGGTGAATGTCGTCATGGGATGTCTCCTTTTCGGTTGGGGTGTTCTCTACTCGGTCGTTCATTGACCAATCGATCTATGTTTAAGTAAAAAAATATCAGGCTGTCTCCAGCGTCGCCAACGCCGCGTTCACAATGCTTCGCGGCACTGCCGGGGCATCTTGGATCCGTCCAATCAGGGCCAGGCCCTGAGCGATTCCCATATACAGCCGAGCGAGGTCGCGGATGTTCGTGTTGCCGTCCAACTCGCCCACATCCTGAGCTCGCTTAAACGTCTTGTAGAAGGCCTCCTCGACACCCTTGATGTGATGGCGAAGAACTTCGGCCATCTCCGCATCATTGGTGCGAAACTGGGCCATGCTCACGCCCAGCAAACAGCCCATGCTCTCCGGCATCGAATGTTGCTCCTGAAGCGTTCGCATCAACCGACGGACATTTCCAAGCGGCGAACCCTCCTTGTTTAGCTCACTGAAAATCTGACGTATCACGCTATCCGAGTAGAGTTGCAGGGCCTTGATGAAAAGCTGCCGCTTGTTCCCGAACGTGTCGTACAGGCTCTTTCTGCCAATGCCCATCTGCGCCTGCAGTTCAGCCAACCCCGTCGCTGCGTATCCCTTCGCCCAGAAGAGCTGCATGGCCTTTCCCAGGGCCTCGTGCGGGTCGAACTGTTTGTCAGGTCCTCTGGTCATGAAGCCAATATGGTAAACTTAGACCGATCGATCAAGGTTTATTTGGTCAAGAGTCATCCCTCTGGTGAAACAGAGAGGCCCATATCGCGCCGCATGCCGCGCCTACCGGGCAAACCGCTTCGCCCCATGAAATGGGTGATGATTATCCAGACTTGGTATCACACCTGAGCTCAGTAGGAGATCGAACCGCGGCGTGGGGCGGTTAGGCCCCCACGTCAGGCCTCCCCGTCAAGCCTCCCCGGCGCTCTCGCGTTCCAGAATCGCCACCAGGTCGCCGACGATTTGGGTCAGGTCGTAGTCCTTGGGGGTGTAGACCGCGGCCACGCCGGCGGCCTTCAAGGCCTCCGCGTCTTCCGGCGGGATGATGCCGCCGACGATCACCGGCACGCCCGCGAGGTCGAGCTCCTCGAGGCGGCGGCGCACGGCTTCGATCAACGGTAGGTGCGAGCCGGACAGCACCGAGAGGCCGACCAAGTCGACGCCGCCTGCCAGCGCCGCCTCGGCGATCTCGTCGGCGGTGAGGCGGATGCCGTCGTAGACCACCTCGAAGCCGGCGTCGTGGGCGCGCACCGCGACCTGCTCGGCGCCGTTGGAATGGCCGTCGAGGCCCGGCTTGCCGACCAGCAGCCGGGGTTTTCGACCCATGCGCTTCGCCAGCCTGTCGACCCGCTCGCGCAGGTCGGCCAGCTCCGGCTGATTGCCGCCCACGGTCGGCGCGTGGCCGACTCCGGTGGGGGCGCGGAACTCGCCGAAGCACCGGCGCAAGCAGTCGGACCATTCGCCGGTGGTGACGCCCGCGTGGGCGCAGGCGACGGAGGGCGGCATGATGTTGGCGCCCGAGCTCGCCGCCTCGCCGAGGGCGGCCAGCGCCGTCTCGACTTGGGACCCGTCGCGCTCGGCGCGCCAGGCCTCGAGGCGGGCGATCTGCTCCCGCTCGGCCGCCGGGTCGACGGTGAGGAAGCCGCCATCGCCATTACCGTGGGCGTCGCCCATCAGGGGCGAAGGCTCGGACTCGATGTGGGCGTTGACGCCGACCACCGTCTGCTCGCCGGTCTCGATGGCGCGCAGGCGCCGGGCGTTGCTCTCGACCAGGCGTTCCTTCATGTAGGCGCTGTCGATGGCCGCCACGGCGCCGCCCATGGCCTCGATCCGGGCCATCTCGTCGGCCGCCTCGGCGACCAGCTCGGCGACCTTGGCCTCGATCTCCGGCGCGCCGGCGAAGATATCGCCGTAATCCAGCAGGTCGGTCTCCTCGGCGACGATCTGCTGCAGGCGGATCGACCACTGCTGATCCCAGGGCCGCGGCAGGCCGAGGGCCTCGTTCCAGGCCGGCAATTGCACCGACCGGGCGCGGGCGTCCTTGGACAGCACCACGGCCAGCATCTCGAGCAGGATGCGATAGACGTTGTTCTCCGGCTGCTGCTCGGTGAGGCCGAGGGAGTTGACCTGCACGCCATAGCGAAAGCGGCGGTAGCGCGCGTCTTCCACGCCGTAGCGGTCGCGGCAGATGCGGTCCCAGAGTTCGGTGAAGGCGCGCATCTTGCACATCTCGGTGATGAAGCGCACGCCGGCGTTGACGAAGAAGGAAATGCGCCCGACCACCTGGGGCAAGTCCTCGGCCGGCACCTGGCCCGAGTCCCTCACCGCGTCGAGCACCGCCACCGCGTTGGCCAGCGCGAAGGCAAGTTCCTGCACGGGTGTCGCGCCGGCCTCCTGCAGGTGATAGGAGCAGACGTTGATCGGGGTTCCACTTGGGCAGCTCGCGGTAGGCGAAGGCGATGACGTCGCCGGTCAGCCGCAGGGAGGCCTGGGGCGGGAAAATATGGGTGCCGCGCGCGAGATATTCCTTGAGGATGTCGTTCTGGGTGGTGCCGGAGAGCTGATCGGGCGCCGCCCCCTGGCGTTCGGCCACGGCGACGTAGAGCGCCAGCAGCCAGGGCGCCGTGGCGTTGATCGTCATGGAGGTGTTCATGCGCTCGAGCGGGATGCCGTCGAGCAGCGCCTCCATGTCGCCCAGATGACACACCGGCACGCCGACCTTGCCGACCTCGCCCGCCGCCAGCGGATGGTCGGCGTCGTAGCCGGTCTGGGTCGGCAGGGCGAAGGCGAGGGAAAGCCCGGTCTGCCCCTTGGGCCAGGTTGCCCGCGGTAAAGCGCGTTGGAGGCGGCCGCGGTGGAGTGGCCGGCGTAGGTGCGGATCAGCCAGGGTTTGTCGCGCTGGGCCCGGGCCGCGCACGGAACTCGTCTGGTCCGCCGGCACCTTCACCTTTTCCTGGTCCTTCACCGTCATGATCCCGGTTCCAGCGCGCGCCTTGGATTCCGCACCTGCGACATAAAATTACCGAATTTAACCAATGGACGAAAAGAAATTTTTGTGCGTTGCAAAAAACCAGATCGGATTATAATAGTCAAACCTGACCGGAACCTGAAACGTCGCTGTATTCAGGCCGGGATTTGGGGCCCCTGGTGCCGCGCGCGGCAGGGGTGCTGTGGGAGTTAAGGATCATGGCTGAGGTCGTAGCGGCCGAAGAGCGGCCGGTCCAGGTCAAGAAGGACCTTTACGAGATCGGCGAGATTCCGCCGATGGGTCACGTGCCCCGGCAGATGTACGCCTGGGTGATCCGGCGCGATCGGGAGGGCGAACCGGAACAGGCCATGCAGGTCGAGGTCGTCGACGTCCCCGTGATCGACAGCCACGAAGTGCTGGTCCAGGTGATGGCCGCGGGCGTGAACTACAACGGCGTCTGGGCCGGCTTGGGCAAGCCGGTCTCCGTGTTCGACGTCCACAAGGCGGACTACCACGTGGCCGGATCCGACGCCGCCGGCATCGTCTGGGCCGTCGGCTCGAAGGTGCGGCGCTGGAAGGTCGGCGACGAAGTCATCGTGCACTGCAATCAGGATGACGGCGACGACGAGGAGTGCAACGGCGGCGACCCCATGTTCTCGACCAGCCAGCGCATCTGGGGCTACGAGACGCCGGACGGCTCTTTCGCCCAGTTCTGCCGCGTGCAGGACCGCCAGCTCATGCACCGGCCGCTTCACCTCACCTGGGAAGAGAGCGGCTGCTATACGCTCACCTTGGCGACCGCCTACCGCATGCTGTTCGGCCACCGCCCGCATATTCTGAGGCCGGGTCACAACGTGCTGGTGTGGGGCTCTTCGGGTGGCCTCGGTTCGATGGCGGTGCAGTTGATCGCCACCGCCGGGGCGAACGCCATCGGCGTCATCTCCGACGAAGAGAAGCGCGACTTCGTGCTGTCGCTCGGCGCCAAGGGTGTGGTCAACCGCAAGAAGTTCAACTGCTGGGGCCAGCTGCCGCCGGTGGGCGGCCCGGAATTCGGCGACTACATGAAGGAGTGCCGCACCTTCGGCAAGGCGATCTGGGAGATCACCGGCAAGGGCAACGACGTCGACTTCGTGTTCGAGCACCCGGGCGAGCAGACCTTCCCGGTCTCCTGCTTCGTGGTGAAGCGCGGCGGCATGGTGGTGTTCTGCGCCGGCACCACCGGCTACAACATCACCTTCGACGCGCGCTTCGTCTGGATGCGCCAGAAGCGCATCCAGGGCAGCCACTTCGCCAATCTGCTGCAGGCCTCCCAGGCCAACCAGCTGATGATCGAGCGGCGCATCGATCCCTGCATGTCCGAGGTCTTTTCCTGGCACGACATCCCGCGCGCCCACACCAAGATGATGAAGAACCAACACAAGCCGGGCAACATGGCGGTGCTGGTTCAGGCCAAGCGGCCGGGCTTGCGCACCCTCGAGGACGCGATCGAGGAATAGGTGACAGCGTCCGCATTCATCGAAGACCGCCCACGCCGGCCGGGCGCCGACTCTACGTGACAAGCGGCATCGGCACGGCGATTATCCCGGTCCGTTTCCGGGTGCCGCCGGAAATCGTGGTGCTGACCCTGACGCCGGCTTCTGATGGCCTGGACGGTCGGAACTGATTTGGCGAATGGTAACGAAATGACGGATCTCCTGCCCACCTGCCGTGATGCGCTCATGGCGGCCGAGCGCCTGGAAACGGCAGCCCGGCAAGCGGTCGGTAGCCTGGTCGCCCCCGAGGGTAGGATCGATGGCGATGCGATGGAGCGCGAGCAATACGCGGCGCATGGGTACGCCTGGCTGGCGACCTACGTGGCGGGCCTGCGCGAGACGCTCCACTGGGCCGAACGGCTGGACCAGGCCGGGAGCTTGCGCGAGCTGGAGAGCCTTATCCTGCAGGCCGCCTTCGGCGAATACCTGCAGCAGATGCTGGGCGGCATCCCGATCAGCCAGGGCGAGATGGTGCGCCCAGCCGACATGGGGCTGGAGGCCGATGCGCTCACCGCCTTCGTCGCCGATTGGAGCGTCAAGAGCCTGTGCCGTACCGGCAACACGTCGAGGGTCCGGGCCCGCATCGCCGAGCTGATCGCCGAGGGCGCCGACTCGGGCGACTTCGGCGACACGGGCCTGGCCGACGACAGCCTCGCCCTGGTGCGCGACCAGTTCCATAAGTTCGCCGACGAACACAAGGAGGCCGCCCACCGCTGGCACCTGAACGACGATCTCATCCCGATCGAGGTGATTGATCATCTGGCCGAGCTCGGCATCTTCGGGCTCACGGTGCCGGAGGACTTCGGCGGCCTCGCCATGGGCAAGACCGCCATGTGCCTGGTGACCGAGGAACTCGCGAGGGGTTACATCGGCCTTGGCTCCCTCGGCACCCGTTCGGAGATCGCCGCCGAGCTGATCCGCCTGGGTGGCACCGACGAGCAGAAGGCGCGCTGGCTACCGGGCATCGCTTCGGGCGAGATCCTGCCGACCGCGGTTTTCACCGAACCCAGTACGGGCTCCGATTTGGGCGCGCTCAAGACCCGGGCGGTGAGGGACGGCGCGGTCTATCGGGTTACCGGAAACAAGACCTGGATCACCCACGGCGCGCGCAGCGACATCATGACGCTTCTGGTCCGCACCGACCCGGACGAGCCCGGCTACAAGGGGCTCTCCATGTTCATCGCCGAAAAGCCCCGCGGCACGCTCGACGAGCCGTTCCCGGCGGAAGGCATGCGCGGCGGCGAGATCAAGGTGCTCGGCTACCGTGGCATGAAGGAATACGAGATCGCCTTCGACGGCTTCGAGGTGCCGGTAGAATGCCTCCTCGGCGGCATCGAGGGCCAAGGCTTCAAGCAGCTCATGGCGACCTTCGAGTCGGCCCGGATCCAGACCGCCGCGCGCGCCGTCGGCGTCGCCCAGTCGGCGCTGGAGCTGGGGCTCGACTATGCCCAAGGCCGCGTGCAGTTCGGCAAGCCGATCCTCGCGTTCCCGAGGGTCGCGGGCAAGCTCGCCTGGATGGCGGTGGAGACCATGGTGGCGCGCCAGCTCACCTACTTCGCGGCGCGCGAGAAAGATTCCGGCCGGCGCTGCGACATCGAGGCCGGCATGGCCAAGCTCTTGGCCGCCCGGGTCGCCTGGTCGAACGCCGACAATGCGCTGCAGGTCCACGGCGGCAACGGCTACGCCGAGGAGTATCCCATCAGCCGCGTGTTGTGCGACGCGCGCATCCTCAACATTTTCGAGGGCGCCGCGGAGATCCAGGCCCAGGTGATCGCCCGCGGGATCTTGACCAGCGGGCGCAACTGATACCAAGTCTCGATGATAATCACCCATCTCACCGGGGGCTCTAGCCGGCTCGTAGGAGCGGGGGGCGCCGTGGTGTGGAGCACCTCAAGGCGCCCGCCCCATGTATCCAAAGGGGGGGCGGCGAGCGGGCTAGAGACCGTGGCCTTCGGTGCGGCGGAGCGACCCGCCGGAGGGCCCAAATAGGACATGCGGGGGCGGCACTTGCACGATGCTCCCCGCATCGCACCGCGTGCCGCGCCTACCCGGCGGACCGCTTCGCCCCATGAGATGGGTGATTATCATCGAGACTTGGTATGACGCGGGCCGCGGCCGCCTCGCCTCTCAAAGCACCTTGCCGTCGAAGGGGTGCCAGCCGTCCCGGTGTTCGATCTCGACGACCCAGAGGTCGGGATCGCGCGAGACCGCGCGGCCGACATAGGCGTCGGCCTCTTGCTCCGGCACCAGAGCCCCGTCGAAGGCCGCCAGCCAGGCAAGTTTGCCGTCGAGATCGCGCGCCTGGGACAGGACGCGGCAGCCCTGGTCGAGCTGGTTGATCTTCAGCAGCAGGGTGCCGCCTTTGGTCTCGCCCTTGCGCACGACGATCGCGGGCACGGCCTCGGCGTTGCAGCGCCGAACCTGCGCCATCACCCAGACATCCGTCGGCAGGCGGTCGTCGGCCAAGGCGTTTCTCCCCGTTCACTGTTTCACTGCGCGTTGCCTACAGGTCCGGCCGCCACACCGCAAGACCAGCGGCCATTCAAGGTCTCGCCCCGCGCGATCTTTTACGCATGGTCGACTGGCCAATGGATTATCCGGTTTCGCTCCGCTATTCTCCGCTCGGATCCGGAGGGGAAATGGAGCGTCGCCTAGCCGCAATACTGGTCGCCGACGTGGTCGGCTACACCCGTCTCATGGGGGAAGACGAGGCGGGCACCCTGGCGGCCCTCAAGGCCCACCGGGAAGAATTCATCGAGCCCAAGATCGCCGAGCACAAGGGCCGTCTGGTAAAGCTGATGGGCGATGGCGCGCTGGTCGAGTTCGCCAGCGTGATCGACGCCCTGGCCTGCGCCGCCGAGCTGCAAAGCGGTATGGCGGAACGTAACCGGCAGATGGTCGAGGGCCCGCGGATCATCTTTCGGATCGGCATCAACCTGGGCGACGTGATCGTCGAGGGCGACGACCTTTACGGCGACGGCGTGAACGTGGCGTCGCGCCTGGAGGGCCTGGCCGAACCGGGCGGCATCTGCATCTCCGCCAAGGTCTACGATGAGGTCAAGAACAAGCTGGCCCTGGGTTACGAGGACATGGGCGAGCAGGAGGTCAAGAACGTTGCCGAACCGATCCACGTCTATCTTATCGTGCCGGAGCGCTCCGCCGGGAAACCCAAGGCGGGGCCCGGTGAGGATCTGGCCCTACCCGATAAGCCGTCGATCGCCGTGCTGCCGTTCGACAACATGTCCGGCGATCCGGAGCAGGATTTTTTCGCCGACGGCATCACCGAGGATCTGATCACGGCGCTGTCGAAGGTTCGCTGGTTCTTCGTCATCGCCCGCAACAGTACGTACACATACAAGGGCAAGGCCGTCGAAGTGACGCGAGTGGCCAAGGAGTTGGGCGTACGCTATGTGTTGGAGGGCAGCGTATGCAAAGCAGGAAACCGCGTACGCATCACCGCCCAGTTGATCGACGCGACATCCGGCCGCCACGTCTGGGCCGAGCGCTACGACCGGCAAATCGAGGATATCTTCGATCTCCAGGACGAGATGAGCCAGACCATCGTCGGGGCGGTGGAGCCGGAGCTTTCGGCGGCGGAACGGGACCGCGCCTTGAGCAAGCCGCCGGAGAATCTGGATGCCTGGGAGAGCTATCAGCGCGGTCTCTGGCATATGTGGAGCTACGAGCGGGATGGCAATTTCGAGGCCGAAAACCTACTGAAACGCGCCACCGATCTGGACCCCAATTTCGCGCCGGCCTACGCCTATGGCTCTTATGTCCAATATACGAGAGTCATCATGGGCTGGTCGGAAGGCCCGGAGCAGAGCCTCGACGCGGGCAGGACGCTGGCGGAAAAGGCGCTCGCGCTCGACGACAAGGACCCGATGGCCTACTTCGCCGCGGGTCGGATCCATATGATGCGGGGCCGGCACGACGACTCGATCGCTTCGCTGGAGACCGCGATCGAGCTCAATCCCAGCTTCGCCCAGTCTCATCACGGACTCGGCATGGCCTTGACCCTGGCCGGCCGCCTCGATGAGGCCAAAGAGGCGCTGGGCATGGCCGAGCGCCTGAGCCCGAGAGATCCGATTCTGTGGGCCTCGACGGTCGTTCACTCGTTGGCCTGCGTTCTCTCACGGGACTACGAAGAGGCCCTTCATTGGGCTCGCAAGACGATCCAGAATCCGCGATCCAAGGGCTATTGGCCCCAGGCGGCTCTGGCTGCCAGTCTGGCTCATCTCGGTCAGATGGATGAAGCCCGGGCCGCCGTTGCCGCGGCGCTCGAAGCGATGCCGGACCTGTCGCTCGCTTATCTGGAAAAGACCTTGCCGACCAAGGAGCCGGGCGGCCTCGACCCCCACCTCGAGGGTTTGCGCAAGGCCGGCCTGCCGGCGTGAGCGGCTCGGCTGGGCGGCTATGACCGCCGGAACACCGCAAAAGTCTTGGTTAACGAAACTTTAACCGCGGCCCGCGCCTGGGCTGTGGCCCGGCGGTGCAATGACGGGCGTCGGTCGACGTATTTCTCCCATCCCGCCACGAAAACCCCAGATTTCAGGGTTTCTCCGAGCCTCGGAACCGGCCTTTTGGAGGAAGACTCCACAAGGCTGGCCAGCACGTGCAATTCCGGCGTCTGGTCCCTGCCGGCCGGATACACTCAACCCAAGTTACGAGGCCCCGGAGGCTTCGGGTCGAAAGGCCTGAATATGGACGTGGCGCAGGCTACCGCCCGCTAGCGCCTCTATCCTGGAACGGGTGAGCGCGACCCTGTTCTGGTAGCCCTCCTCGCCCAGCGACCGGCGGAGCGCTGCGGCGTCGCTCTCCGATTGAGCCAGTTGGCGGCGGCCGTCCTGTTCCGACCAGGCGGAGTGGTCGCGCACCTGGACCGTCCCGAAGCCAGCGGCCTTCAGGCCCGCCTCGTAGACCGACAGGGGGGCGAAATGAAAGATCAGGCCGCTCTTGACGAGCCGCGTGGCCCAGTCTTCGTAGGCCGGCAGGCAGTCCCTGGCCTCGGGGCCGTCCTCGCCCATGACCCAGTCGCCGCAGGCAAACACGCCGCCGGGGCGCAAGACCCGATAAGCCTCGGCGAGCAACGCCGGCTTGTCGGGCACGTGACATAAGACGTCCTTGGTAAAGATCGCGTCGAAGACCCCATCGGGTAGCGGCAGAGGACCCGGCGCCACCAGCTCGAGTGAAACCCGGTCCGCCAGCCCGGCTTCCTCGACAAGGCTGGCGGCCTGTTCCAGCGAAACCGTCTCGACGTCGATTCCGAGCACGCGGGCGGCGCCCAATTCGCCCGCCAAAACCGCCGAGGCGCCGCCAATCCCGCAGCCCAGATCCAGGACTTCTCGGCCCTCGATCGACAGACCCTCGACGATGTCGAAAACCTCCGCCGCGCCGCCGGGCGAGAGAAACCCCTTGCCGTAAAGCGACTGCATGCTGGCCAGAACGGCGTCGCTGTATTGGCGGGCCTCCGCCATAGCCTGTTCCCTCCTCCTACGCTCGTGCGCCCAAACTCTAAGGAGGCGGCCAAACCGCCGCAAGGCGGTTGAGAGGCCGCGTGGCGAATGGGGGTTCAAGAAGCCGCTTTGCGGGGGCCCCAACCGCGCGCTATACCAAGATCCATGGATGGCATTCTGGTCGTACTTCTCATCGTCGCCTTGGTGGCGACGCTGGGCGTGTTGTTCGCTGGCCTGCTCGTCATGGCGCGCGGCGGCCAGGTCAACAAGAAGTACGGCAACATCCTCATGCGCTGGCGCGTGATCCTGCAGTTTTCCGCCTTAGTCGTGCTGGGTCTCATCATGCTGGTGGCCGGGAAGTAGACCCGGGAGCTAGACCCGGGACTTAGACGGGGCAGACAAGTCAAGGCGAGGAGGGGTGCATGGTCCGGCTGACACGTATCTACACGAAAGGCGGCGACAAGGGCGAGACCTCGCTCGGCAGCGGCGCGCGGGTCGCCAAGCACGATCCGCGGGTGGCGGCCTACGGCGCCGTGGACGAGGCCAACGCCACCATCGGTCTCGCGCGCCTTCACCTCGGGGACGCCCAGGCCGAGGCCGACGCTATTCTCGGCCGGATGCAGAACGACCTTTTCGATTTGGGCGCCGATCTCTGCCGGCCGGAAACCCCGAAATCCGGTGCGCCCTCGGAGCCGCCGCCACCGCCGCCACCGCCGCCATTGCGCGTGACGGCCGGTCAGGTGGCGCGCCTGGAAGGCGAGATCGACCGTCTCAATGCCGATCTGGCGCCGCTCAAGTCTTTTGTCCTGCCGGGCGGCACGGCGGGTGCCGCCTATCTCCATCTCGCCCGCACGGTGGTCCGCCGGGCCGAACGGGAGATGACGGCGCTGGCCCAGTCCGAGGCCGTGAACCCGGAGGCCATCCGCTATATCAACCGCCTTTCAGACCTGCTTTTCGTGCTTGCCCGGGTGCTCAACGACGGCGGTGCACAAGACGTGCTCTGGGAGCCAGGGAAAAACATCTAACATCATGCAATGAAATGGTTATTCATGGATCTACCGGCCATTGCAGGGGGGCGATTCGGGATTGTTGACAGGGCGTTTCCCGATCCCTATTGTGCACCCGCGTCGTGCGGTCGCAGCATAGTCCTGAGCGGCCGGTTTCGACGGCGGGGAAGCGGATTTACGACCAAACTCACCAATTGAGCGCTAGGGCTTCGCGATGAAGGTCTTGGTACCAGTCAAGCGTGTCATCGACGCGAATGTGAAAGTCCGGGTGAAAAGCGATCAGTCGGGCGTCGAGCTGAACAACGTCAAGATGGCGATGAATCCCTTCTGCGAGATCGCGGTCGAGGCCGCGATTCGTCTGAAGGAAGCCGGCACGGCCGAGGAAGTGATCGTCGTCTCGGCGGGTCCGACGACCAGCCAGGAGTCGCTGAGGACCGGTCTCGCCATGGGCGCGGACCGCGGCATCTTGATCGAGGGCGACGCCAGCCTCGAGCCGCTGGCCATCGCCAAGATCCTCAAGGCCATCGTCGAGCGCGAAAAGCCGGGTCTTGTCATCATGGGCAAGCAGGCCGTCGACGGCGACAACAACCAGACCGGCCAGATGCTGGCGGGCCTGTTGGGCTGGCCGCAGGCGACCTTCGTATCCAAGATCAAACTGGCCGATGGTGGTCTGGAGGCGGTACGCGAAGTGGACGGCGGCCTGGAAACGGTCAAGATGGGCCTGCCGGCCATCGTCACCGTCGACCTGCGCCTCAACGAGCCGCGCTACGCTTCGCTGCCCAACATCATGAAGGCGAAAAAGAAGCCGCTCGACGTGCTCTCGCCCGGCGACCTGGGGGTCGACGTGAGCCCGCGTCTCACGGTGCTCAAGGTCACCGAGCCGCCGTCGCGCAAGGCCGGCGTCAAGGTCGGCAGCGTCGGCGAGCTGGTCGACAAGCTCAAGAACGAAGCCAAAGTCATCTAACGACGCGAGGATTGAAACATGAGCATCCTTGTGGTTGCCGAACACGATAACGCCGAGCTCAAGCCGGCGACCCTGAACACGCTCGGCGCGGCCGAGGAGCTTGCCGGCCACGGCGGCGGCGAGATCCACTTGCTGGTCGCCGGCATGGGCTGCGGCGCCGTGGCCGAGGCCGCAGCGCAGATTCCCTGCGTCGCCAAGGTCCTGGTTTCGGACAGCGCCGAATACGAGCATCGCGTCGCCGAGAACCTGGCGCCGCTGATCGTCGAGCTGGCCTCGAACTACGGCTATGTGCTGGCCTCCGCCACCACGTCGGGCAAGAACGTGATGCCGCGCGCCGCGGCGCTGTTGGACGTGCAACAGGTCTCCGACATCTCCGGCATCGAGTCCGCCGACACCTTCGTGCGACCGATCTATGCCGGCAATGCGCTGGCCACCGTGCAGTCGAGCGATGCCGTGAAGCTGATCACCGTGCGCGGCACGGCCTTCGAGGCGGTCGCCGATCAAGGCGGCTCGGCGCCGGTCGAAGAGGTCGGTGCGACCGGCGATCAGGGGCTTTCCAGCTTCGTCGGCGCGGCCTTGACCGAAACCGAGCGGCCGGAGCTGACCAGCGCCAAGATCGTGATCTCGGGCGGGCGCGGCATGCAGGCGGGCGACAACTTCGCCATGCTGGAACGGATCGCCGACAAGCTGGGCGCTGCGGTGGGCGCCAGCCGCGCCGCGGTGGATGCCGGGTTCGTGCCGAATGACTACCAGGTCGGTCAGACCGGCAAGGTGGTGGCTCCGGACCTCTACATCGCGGTCGGTATCTCGGGCGCTATTCAGCATCTGGCCGGCATGAAGGACTCCAAGGTCATCGTTGCCATCAACAAGGACGAAGAAGCGCCGATCTTCCAGGTCGCCGATTACGGCCTGGTCGCCGATCTCTTCCAGGCCCTTCCAGAATTGGAAGCAGCGCTATAGCCTAGGTGGCGCGGGTGCCCGCCGGGATCCCGCGCGACCCAACAGCTTGGGGATAGAATCCAACATCTGGTACCCCTACGATCCCGTATCCCGGTTTCTCGGCAGGAGAGGGCCCGCTGGCGATGCCCCATGGCGCCACTGGGCATCCTCGAGGGTCTTCGACGCCCCGAGAAACCGGAATACGGGACCCGAAAGGCGGTTTCCCGAGCCCACCGGCCGCGTTGCGCGACACTTTGCGATGCGGAAGGCATCACGACGTATCGCGCGCGCCAGATCATAGTGGGCCGGGTGACCTCGGGAAGCCGTCGTACGGGTACCATATGTTAGATTTTATCCACTAGGATCGGTTCCATGTCCGAGGCGAACGGCGAAATACCCGAGATCAAACGTGTCGGCATCATCGGCGCCGGCCAGATGGGCAATGGCATCGCCCATGTCTTGGCGGTTGCCGGCTACGACGTGCGTCTGTCGGATATTTCCGACGAACGGCTGGAACAGGCGCTTGAGAGCATCGGCGCCAACCTCGACCGCCAGACCGAACACGAAACGATCTCGAGCGACGACAAAGCAGCCGCGCTCGCCCGCATCACCATGGGCACCGGATTGGATCTGTTCGGCGATTGCGACCTGGTGATCGAGAGCGTTGTCGAGAACGAGGAGGTCAAGCGCGGCGTCTTGAAGCAGCTTTGCCCGCTGCTCAAGCCCGAGACGATCATCTGCAGCAATACCTCATCGATCTCGATCACCCGTCTGGCATCGGTGACCGACCGTCCGGGCCGCTTCATGGGCATGCATTTCATGAATCCGGTTCCGGTCATGCAGCTGGTCGAGCTGATCCGCGGCATCGCGACCGACGAGGACACCTTCAAGGCGATTAGGGAGCTGGTCGAGGCGCTCGGCAAGACGCCCGCCTCGGCCGAAGACTTCCCGGCCTTCATGGTCAACCGGATCCTCATGCCGATGATCAACGAGGCCATCTACACCCTTTACGAGGGCGTCGGCTCGGTGAAATCCATCGATACCGCGCTCCGGCTGGGCGCCAACCACCCCATGGGGCCGCTGCAGCTGGCGGACTTCATCGGACTGGATACCTGCTTGGCCATCATGCACGTGCTTTATGACGGCCTGGCGGACTCCAAGTACCGGCCCTGCCCGCTGCTGGTCAAATATGTCGAGGCCGGCTGGGTCGGCCGCAAGTCGGGCCGCGGCTTCTACGATTATTCCACCGACGAGCCGGTCCCGACCCGCTAACGCCCTATCCGTTCAAGCGTGCCCGACTGCGGGGGCTGCGGCGGGGGCTGCTGCGGGCGCTGCCACGCGCCGGTCCTCCCGGCGTTGCTTGACGATGTCGATATAGTGGCGCTGGCGGCGTTTGAGCTCGGTCTCGGTATAGATTTCCGCGAATAGCCAGCGCAGGCCGCCTTCCAGCTCCTCGACCGTCATCTTGTTCGGCCTGAAGTTCACGTCGAACAGGGTGCAGCGGTCCCAGAATCGATCCTCGAGGAGTCGCCCTTGGCGCTGCAGGCGGTGATAGAGCGGCGTGCCGGGGAAGGGCGTCGGTACGGTGATCTGAACCTCGAGCAGCCGCGATCGCGCGACGAAGTCTCTCACCTGTTCGAAGATCTCCGGCGTGTCGTTGTCGAGGCCGACGATGAAACAGCCGTTCACCGTCACGCCGCGCGATTGGATCCGCTCGATGGCCTCCAGATAGCGCCCGTAGTGCCGCTGCTTCCAGTTGCGAGAGTCGATGCGGTCCAATCCTCCTGCCGTGGGGCTTTCCAGGCCGATCAGGACCTGGCGGCACCCGCTTTCCGCCAGTAGGTCGAGCAATTCACCGTCCTCGGCGACCGATATGTCGGTCTCGGTGAACCAATGGACGTCGAGGGGGGCCAGGGCCCTGAGGAATTTCTTGCCCCACTTGGCGTTGACGAAGGTGTTGTCGTCGGCCAGTTCGAAGAAGGGAGTCTCGGTGATCGCCTTGGCCCGCTCGATCTCGGCGATCACCCGGTCGACCGGCTTTTGCTGGAAGCGCGAGGTGATCCGCAGGCTGGCGGCGCAGAACTCGCAGTCATGGGGGCAACCGCGCGAGGTCTGCACGGTGATCCGGTTGTAAGGGCGCCCCCGCAGGAGGTCGAACCGGGGGCTGACATAGTGCGGTGGCTCGAAAACGCCATTTCGCAGGCCGATATAGCGGGGTTGCAGTCGCCCCCGGCGGAAGTCTTCCACCAGGCGCGGCCAAGCGCCCTCGGCGCCATTGAGCACGATGCTGTCGGCGTGCTGGGCGGCTTCATCCGGCATCAGCGAGACATGCAGGCCGCCCAGCACCACCGGGATTCCGGCCGCACGGTAGCGGTCGGCCAGGGCGTAGGCATCGTCGATCATGGCCGTGAAGGAGGAGATGCCAACCAGGTCGAAGGGCTCGAGCGGGTCGTCGGCGTTCACCTCGCTCAGCTCGCGGTAGGCCACCTCGATATCGGGCGGCGTGAGGGCGGCGACCGTGAGCAGGCCAAGGCTCGGCAAGGTCGCTATGACTCGCCCCCGGTCCACGAACTGGGGCAGCGTGACGCCGAGCTCAGCCAGCTCCTTGGTGCGCACCCGCACGCCGCTGAGCGCGATCAGGCCGATTTTCATGCGGCTATCTCGCGGGGTTGGATGTCGAGGGCCTTGAGCAGGCCGTCGAGATTGCGAATCTCCGAGAACTGTTCGTCCGGTATCTGCACGCCGAGTTCATCTTCCACGGCAGCCAAGACATCGAGCCGGTCAAGACTGTCCAAGCCCAGATCCTCCTC
>PVMK01126931.1_pt1 | contig 25621 bp, 20 predicted proteins | sample 1853481 | NCBI WGS metagenome assembly PVMK01 (sample SAMN08533507, study PRJNA380276) | Marine sediment metagenome, whole genome shotgun sequencing project.
GGTTGGGCTGGGGATCCGGTTCAACGGCCGGAAAACGGCACAGGGACCGAAGTCACCGATCTGGCTGAGGATCCAGCTGAAGAAGAGGAGCTGGATGCCACCACCCCTTTGCGTGTCCATGAAGAAGTGGGGCCACTTTCGACCGACCTCTCCTCGGTGAAACCCACCTGGCAGAAACTGATCGATGATCGACAGGACATCAGCATTCCCGAGCTGATCGATCGCATCAGGGATTGGGACCGATACGCGGCCTATGTTTTGACCGGTCTGATCGACGATCTCAAGATTAAGTTCCTGGTGAACCAGTACCGAGGGAGCTCAGAAAACTCACATCTCAAAAACTTCCATCACCTTTTGTTCAAATACCTATGCGTGCGGACCAACATCAGCTACCTCGGCTTTGTGTACTTCGACGAGGGAGTCCGAAAGTCGGTCCAGGCGATTAAGCCCTTCTTGCTGGACTCCCCGGAGAATCAGGCAGCCAAGGATCTCAGGGCATTGGCTCAGCGTCTGGCCGAAGATCAAGAGATGGATACCACCCCTCCTTTGCACCTTCCCGAAGAAACCGAGCCCCTCTCGTCCGAATACCCGCAGGATTCGGTGGTCAACGGTTTTGTCGGTTGGGCTGGGGATCCGGTTCAACGGCCGGAAAACGGCACAGGGACCGAAGTCACCGATCTGGCTGAGGATCCAGCTGAAGAAGAGGAGCTGGATGCCGCCACCCCTTTGCGTGTCCATGAAGAAGTGGGGCCGCTTTCGACCGACCTCTCCTCGGATCAGGTAAGCGAAGATCTCATCGAGCTTGCTAAGAACCTTGATCAACAGCTGCATAACGGCGCAAGCATCGACACTACGGCCTTTGTTGAGGATCCGGGTCGGCGAAACGGCGCAGGCATCGAAGTCACCGACCTGGCTGAAGATCTGATCCAGGAAGAAGCATCGGATACCTCCTCCCCCTTTGCATTTCCACGAAGAGGTGGGGCCACCTTCGAGCGATCTCCCTTCCGATCAGACCGGCACCGATGTCACCCTTGTCACGGAGCCATTGGAAGAAGAAGGAGAAGAAGAAGAAGAAGAGGCCTCTGCCTCCTACCTTGCGGAAGATTTGGAGGCCCTTTCCTCCGAATTTCCCCAGGATTTAGCGGCCCAAGATATTCTGGAGTTGGCGAAGCACATGGCGGAGACACAAGAAAGCTCAGTCGAAGACATCCTGGCATTGGCTGAGCGCCTGGCCAGAAAAGAAGCTTCCTAAGCCGGGACTATTCATAGATTCTCTACTGCAGCGACGAAAGCATCCACCCTCTGTCGGCGTTCCTCTCGGTCGCCCTCCTCAACGTACCCTACAGCATGTTTGCGGGGGTCTCCCGTCACGCGTGGCGCAACGCACTCAGGCCGGCGCTCGCCCCTTCGTAACGAGAACCTATGAATAATCCCGGCTAAGCCACGATTTCAAAAAACTTTACTGCTGATAGGGAATAATCCAGGCATCCCGTACCAACCTGGGGAACCTCGTGCGCAAATTTGACCCTAATTCCCTCGCTTCCTCTCGAGTGGGAAACTGCCCTACGCGAACTCGAAAGTAAGAAGCGGATTCTGTCCTATCGGGCTCGAAGATGTTTGCTACATACCCCTCGTTTTGCAGTACGGCCAGCAACTCTTCGGCTTGCAGGCGGGTTCGGAAAGCCGCGATTTGCACGGTAAATTCCACAGTCTCACTCCCAGGAGAACCAGGCTGGTCTGTCGGTTCAGGTTCAACAGGGAGTGGTGACCGCTCGACGGGAACCGTAGGAGAGTCGATGTCCATCAGCCTCTCCGGGGTAACCAACAACGGCTCCGGCGGCTCGGAGGGCTCCCGGGACCCCTCCAATTCCTCATACTCTCCCGTCCTCCTTTGGAGGAGGCGGAGCTCGCTCAGAGACTGAGCGACTTGAGGATGGTCCGCGCCCAACTCCTTTTCCCCGATCAATAGGGCACGTTCATAGAGTCGGACCGCCTCCTCATATTCGCCCAATCATATTGTGCAGCCTGCCCAGTTCAGTAAGAGTTCGGGCGACCTCGATGTGTTCCGGTCCCAGAGCGTTCTCTCGAATTTCCAGCGACCTTTCGAAATACTTCCGTGCCTGTGCATGGTCGCCTGTGTCTCGAAGCAATGTTCCAAGCCGCTCAAGTGCCGGGGTCACCTCCACGTGATCGGCTCCCAGGGTTTCTTCGCGGATGGCGAGAGCCTCTCGGCTCAGAAGGAGCGCTTCTGTATATTGACGCTGAGTGCCATAGAGAAAGGACAACTCGAGAAGACCGTCGACCATCTCCAAACGGTTCTCATCCCCAGCATTCTTCATGATCGTCAGTGCCTTCTCAAGCAGCGGTTGAGCTTGCTCATAGAGACCTAGAGAGCTGTAGACCCGGCCCAGGGTTTGCATCATCTGAGCCCTCATTCGGAGTTGATTGGGAAATTCTCGCTCGATCGTCTCCAAGCCCCTATCGAGAATCTCCCTTGCCGTGATCGTGTTTCCCCGTTCCTCGCTGGGATCCGGTACCTCAAACAAACTGACCAGAAAATCCGACATCTGACGGGCATCTTCGACTTTTTGGCGGATCTCTCGTTCCGATCGAACCGCCCGAATCAGTCCGATGCTCGTCCCGGCAATCCCAACGAAGAGGGCCAAAACCACTAAAACCCCTACCTTCACCTCGCCTCTGCTCCCTTTGCCGAGCTTCTCCACCATCTGTCCCCTGATGGTAGACCTCCAAGAGGTTTATGGCAATTTGAAAAGGGAGCATAAACCCGCATTTCTCACACCTACTCGTCACGAAGCGGCGGAAGGGGCGGCCTGACGGCGTCGCACGACCCGCAAGCGGGTTAACGACCTCATTCCCCGTTTCTGTCACAGCAAGGCGGTATAGTCGCTGTTCGGCGGACTGGAGGTTCCTATGGTGGCAAAGGCGATTCGTCTCTTTTCCGAGAGAGTGGTGTCTGAGAAGTGCGTCCCTGTTGAGCTTCCCACAGGCCTCAGAGAACGAATTTCGACCATTCTTGAGGAGTTCAACTTCCCCATTGAGATTCCTGGGACCCCGTCAGATAGCTGGGTCCTCGAAGTAACCGACGTGTTGACCGCGGTCACTGATGGTTTGCAGGAAATCTATGGTGTGGAGCAGCTTTGGACATTTGACGACAACGGGGACCCGCTATCCGTAGAGTTAGACGAGTTTGTCCAGAGGGCTGAGCCTGCACAGGTTTTCGATGTCCTCGAGCTCTTCTACCACTGCTCAGAGGATCTCCATAAACTGGACTTCCAACGAACCCTCAACAGTGCACTCCAGGAGTACCCATCGGAGCGGCGAATGAAGGATGGCTGCTTTCCCGAAAACGCAGCTCATGTCCCTGCCAGGCCTATTACGGTTCCGTCATATGAATTTCTGGAGGGCGAGAGCTGTTTAGTAGCAGCCCTGGATCAATTTCAGAAAGCGCAAAACGACCTGGAATCGGGAGACTACAAGGCTGCTATTGACCATACTTGTACCAGTCTCGAAGGCATTTTGAAATCGTCTTTTGAGTCGGACGGATCGCAGACAGAATCCTTGATGGGGTCACTGGACGGCTATGGCTCCTCATCGAACTTGGCGGACGGCGTAGGCCGTGCTTTTGGAGAACAGGTGTTGAAATCTCTTTCCTTTCTTAGCGACACGCTGGGGAGAGTCACTCCCTCAGGTGAGATGATCAACATGTCCAAGGTCTATGCAGAGCTGGCGGTCCATCTATCGGGATCATTTATCCTGTTTGCCACCAACTTGACCCTCCAAGAGCGTCCAGCTGGAAAAGCGCCTGCCTCCAAGAAGGTCAAGCGACTCCAAGTGGTGTCCGAAGCCAGTTAAGCCTACAAATTAAATTCGGCTAGTGGGCAGTCTGCATATACCAGTCGTGTACGAGCCGAGAGATTTCCTCAATCGAGAGCACACCCTGTGCCACCCAACTCTCTACAGGCGGGATAGCGGCCATAACGATTTCATCCTCGCTGAGAATGGGGCGCTTGTCGATTAAACCACTCTTCACGAGACGATTCTCCAACTCTTCCACGTCAACTGCTGTGAGGTGCTGAGTCCGGCTGTCTCTGCCCTCGCGAAGCACGGAAAGCAGCCGCCGAATGTCGCCCTTCATCTCTTCGAACAGGGACTTCAGACTCTTGAGGTGAGGATCACTCATACCTGCAGCCGCCCAAACACTCGCTTTATCTTGCTGACGGCGACCGATACTCCAGTTCTGTGAGAAGGCCTTCATCAAATCGATGCGGGCCAACAGACGCTCCCCTTTGTGCTCACTGATGATCCTGTGTCCACCCTCATCAACCAGGGCTTGCCACTGCCCAACCGTTTCCGCAGATGCCTTAAGAAGGGCATACAAAGTTCCTAAATCGTCCCGCAGAAGGTAAAACAGATGAACGCTGGTAACGGAGGTTCTGAAATCCAGGGAAGGAACCTGTAACAAAGCACCATATTTATCTGCGGAGCGTCCTTCCGGAGAAGGAACCTCGCACACAGCCCGGCCCGTCACTGTCTCGATCGGGGAGGTGGTTTTGGCCATACCTCGAATTTGCCCGAGATCGATGGGGGCCGCCTGCTCCACCCCCTTTTTCATCAAGGTTTGACTCCAGCGGACGGCATCGGACGGATTAGCCGTTAGATAGACAATCTGCCGTTCTTGCTCGACTGCCAGGACATTGAGGCTCTCGACGATAGCTTGGAATCGGGATGGATCTGAGGTCGTCAGAACATCATCCAAAAAGATGGGCACCTTGATGCCACGTTCGATTTGATCGGCAAAAGCCAGCCGTACCGCCAACAGAAGCTGGATTCGCGTGCCATCGGAAAGTTCTGAAAGACCTTTTCCAATTTGGCTGAAAACCTCGAATACCCGAAAACTGGGAGAGTCGGATCTCTCATCCACAATGAGGTTGTATTTGTGGTGGGTGAATTTGGCAAACAGTTCTGCTGCACACCTCAGGACCTTTGGACAACTCTGTTGGTCATGCCGGGCACTCACTCGTTCCAAAAGAAACCTTCCGGCCACTTTGTGAAGGTTCTCCTGACGTCGCTCTTCCAGCAGTTGTTCCCCCTCGGAAAGGTCGGTCAGGGCTTGTTCCAAACTGTTCTGCTTCCCGGCCTGGCGGATACTGGCTTGAATACCACCGATCTCTCCCATCACATCCCCAAGCTTGGCCACGGATTGCTCACAAATCCTGACACGGCTACCCGCTTCTTTGAAGGTTAGCTCAAGGAGATCCTGACGGGTATTCAGCTTCTTCTCGTACTCCCGGATGTTCTGCTCGCAGTGGCTGCCCTCATTCACCCGATTTCGATATTCATCCAGCCAATCCAAATACTGATAGAGGGCTCCTTGATCGCCGACTTGAAGCCCCGTCTTGTTCCAAAAACTTCTGATTCGCTCCTCTTGTCTCTTGATTCTGGACTTCACTTCATCGTGCCGTACCGATTCCCTCTCAAGGATCCGTGTGGCGTTCTCAAGCCGGGCACTCCTCACCTTCAAGTCTTCAAGTCGCCCCCGGGCGGCAGCCGCATCCTGCACCTCCGGCTCACCTTGCCGCTTGAAGAAGGTATTCAAATCCTCCAAGCCCTCCTGGACCATTTCTTCCAGCCGACTCAGCTGGGCCTTCAACCCGGCAAGTTCTTCACCAGCCTCTTCCCATTTGAGGATCCGATTGGCATACAGGAATAGTTGAAGATCTCCCCCCGGATCGATTTGCAATTGCAAGCACAAGTTCGCTCTCTTCTCATCCACCTGCAGTTCTTTTTGTGCAAGGCTCTCTTCGCGGGCCTTGAGCTCGTCCAACAAAGTCCTCCTTCGTTCCAGCTCTACGGCCTCCTTCCACTGCTCTTCCAGCTCTTTCAGATAGCTGTCCACGGACTCCAGGGACCAGTCAAAGATGGGTTTGAGACGCAGTTTTCCGTATTGCCTTTGGCACTGTTGTGCGGCAAGGTCTCGATTGCGTTCATACAGGAAGATGACCCCCAGGATACCGATACCTATACCGGCCAGGACAAACCCCGACCAATGGACAAACCAACCCAGATCCAACCCAAGAATGAGTGCTATCACCCCTAGCCAGGAAAGGTTTCTGAGGACCTTGTGCCCTGAAGAGTAGGCTTTCCTGGCCCGCCAGTTTCGAAGAGTCTCCATACCCCACTCCAGAGTCGCTTTGGATGTGCCCTTCTGTCCCTCCTGCCAATAAATTCGATCCGTGTCGATCCGGATCCTCTCCTGCCGAACCGCTTCCGCCTCGCGCAAGAAACCCTCCAAATCGCCCAAATCTTCCCGGTCCATAGGGATCAGGCCTTGGGGAGCGGGTTCTGGAGCAAGATGCTCGACACTTCCCGCTAAAGCTCCCTGGGCAACCGTGACGTCGTCTCGTTTCTCCTCGACCTTGATCTCCACTCTTTGCAAGCTGCCTGCTCGCTCGACCCAAGTGCTCAGCTCTCCATCTCCAATCGGGCCATGAGGCAATCGACAAGATTGGATGACCGTCCGTGCCGCCTGAACGGCCTTTTCGCAGTCGGGCAACGGGGAACGGAACTGGGCATAATCCGTCTTGAGTGCCTCCAGATCCCTTTTCTCATGACCTTGAAGTTGGCCCATTTCTTTAGGGAATTCTGCAAGTGCTGCCCTGACCTGGCGCAGATGCTGTCGTTCTTTCGCCAGATCTCGAGCCCTCTTCAAGAGATCCAGCTCCGCCTGCGAGGCATGAACTCTGTCTCGCTCTGCATAGACTGCGGGAAGACGATTCTCCTCCCTGGTCAGATGCCGCTGCGCCCTCTGAAGACCTGCTACCGTCTTCCTGAGATCGCGAACGATTCTTCTTTCAGCCTGGCCATTCTTGGAGCTTACCGTGAACTGTTCCCCGATGGCTGTCAGATCGTACCTGCCGGACATCTGACGGTAAATTTCCGCCGCGATATCAGCATCTGTGGCAGATCCATGGTCCAGGAGCAAATCCCCTAAACCCAAGGTAAAACAACGTGCAAAACGTTCATCGGGCAACAGAGGGAGAGGTGTTTTTTCCCCATCGCGCCGCCACAGGACCTTAGCCTTTTCTCGGGTCGCCGTCAGAGTCTGACCCACTTCAGTCCACTGGCTTTCAATACTTATGGACTCATCGGTTTCGGTCCCAGGCCATAGAATCGCCCGTATAGCCCGGCACAGTGTCGTCTTCCCCGATTCGTTCGGACCTACTAAGAGGTTCAGGTGCGAGGAGTAAGGCTGGACGGAGAAGGGCTCTTTGACCCCCGGCATCTGCCGGACCGTGACCTTCCTCAACTCCATGATCGGACATCCTCTCGATTGCCGGGCTCGATCTGTCCCAGGAGTTCCTTTAGAGCGGGGAGCCCGGCCTGCAACAGGAGTTCTCTGACTTGATCCTCTGTGAATTGAATTTCCTCAAGCTGAGACCAGGTAGACCAGGCAGCTTCCTTTTTCAGCCTTTGACGGGCCTCACGAATGAGATCCCGGGCATCTTCCTCCTCATTCACCAGAGCGAGTAGCTGACGAGCGAGCAGTCCAGGGGGATCGCTGGCTTGGGCAATGCGTTCCAGGTCCAGGGAAAGACGAGAGTCATCGATGATCCCTTCGACGAAATAGAGGATGTCGTCAAATCTAGGTTTGAGATCCTCCAGGTCCGATGGGTTCAGCCGTTGAGCGACATCCCGGTGAAGCTTTCTCGGTCCGACAAGCTTGATCCGGCACCCGACAGCTTTTACCCCTTTCAGTTGAGGTAAAAGCCTTTTGTGCAGCGAGGCCATCGAGTCTCTCAAGACATCCTTGAAATCAGCTTGACCTCTTAACCTTTCCGCGGCAACGGGCAATTCCTCCCAGCGTAACGGACCCAGGCTGATTTGCTTGATGGAGAATTGTCCGAAATCATCAATCTCCAGCACCCAAGGCCCGTGGAGTCCCGTTTCGCTGGGATCGAGCCCAACCAGCGGCCCCAGATATCCAATGAGGGAGTCGGAACCAAGCTGGGAAGACTTGTGTTTATGGCCTATAAACCATCCATCGAGCTCAATGTCCTCTAATCTACGGCGTGGGGTTGGAGCGAAAACACTATCGGGCGTGTCCAGATCGTGCAGGATGCCAAAACGGGGAAGTTTTTCGTCGGGAGGAAGGGGAAGCTCCTGCTCCAACGGACTCTGGGGGATTCCCCGCTTGGGAAAAGACCAACCCAAGATATTCATGATGGGCTTGCTCTGATGGGACAGGGTCACCCACTCCCATTTTCCACCCTGGCCAACCAAATGAAAGGCGGGGATCCGTTGAGTCACTTCTTCCAGAGCTTCCACCTCATGGTCTCCCACCACCGAATAGACTTCGATGCCATTCTGGACAAGCTCAAGGACGCCCCTTTGAAGATGCCCGAATGCCTCTAATCGATGATGGTCTTCATCGACCACATTTCCAGTCAGAACGACGGCCGCAACACCTTGCTCGACGGCAAAACGAACCAGGCGAAGCCAGCCCTCTGCCGGGGTCAACTCAACCGGAGAGACGCCGTGCTGGTCGATATCCTGGGGAAGATGCAGGGGCCGCTGACCCAAATGGATATCTCCTGCCAAAAGGACCTGGCTCTGCATCATCTCCCCTTGCAGCCCCAGCCTACTCAAGGGTCTGGCGGCCATGACAAAAGGCTAGCATCGATCAAGACGCCAACCGTTTCAGTACGAAAAAAAAGACAAATCTGATCGGCCTCTAGTTTATCCTCCCTGTCTGCCATTCATGATTCCCTGACGTTGGGATGACTATAGGCCGGACTATGCATAAACCGGGCTAGGAGGTCCTGGCAGGCAAAGGACTTGTTGAGATTCAGCAGGATCAACGGGATTAATGGGATGGGTAGGACAAGCCTGGTTCAGGATCTCTCAGGTTCTGTTCCACGTCCAAATCACCCACCCTTTGCAAATGCTGGTCGACGTTGACAAAGCGAAGCACCAGGACGGCGACCAGTAGGCTAGAGCACGCGACGACGAAGAAAAGCGGGGAGTATCCGAGCCACCCTTGGAGCGGTCCCAGCAGGGCCGCGCCCACGGAGAGGCCCATGTTGGCAATCGCCATGTAGAGGGAGAACTGAGTGGCGGCCACCCGCTTCCAGCACACCGCCATCAGCAAGGCAAAAAAGGCAATCGTGGTCAGCGTGTCCAGAAGGAAGAAAGCCGACACGTAGACCTGGATCGATAGTCGAAGGGGCCAGAACGATGGAAAGAATCCCATCGCTACTGAAGTGATGGCGAGTAACATTGAGCCGAAGGCAATGGCCCTCCGGCGACCGAGACGCTCCGCCAACAACCCACCAGCGACCATCCCGATGAGCCCAGCCACAAGCCCGGCCGCCCCAGAAAGCTCGGAGTATTCGGTATTGGTCCATCCGAGTTCCTGTACCGCCAGCACGGGCAACAGAGCAGTAAAGAGACCTTTCCCAATGTTATGAACGAAGATGGCGATCGCACCGGCGAGACTCACCGGCAGGAGGAACACCTGGAACAAACTTGTGCCAATGTCCCACCACCCTCCCAACTGTAACCGGCGGGCTTCCTCCGCGGCCCGTCCTAGTGTCCAGGGCAGGAGTCGCTCACCCGACCGTTCCCGTGCCAGCAGTGGGATCAGCATGACCATCCCGATCAGTAGGGCGTGACCGAACCATGCACGCCAAACCCGTAAGCGTTGATCATCCAGGCCCCGCCCACCGTTGCTCCAGCTATACCCACCATCTTTCCACCCCACATGAACCCATTTGCCCGTGCCTGCTGGTTGATGGGAATGATATCGATAGCCATCCCGTCGACAGCAACATCCTGGAAGGCCGTGAAGAAATTGAGTGTGAAGCCGAGCGCCGTCAGCCAGCCGATGTGACCGAGCGGGTCCGGAAGGAACCCGATTGCCACGGAAGTCGCCACCATGCCCGCTTGTGCGCCAAGCACCCAAGGTCGGCGGCGTCCCATGGGGAGAAAACTCCACCGATCCATGATGGGACCGTTGATAAGTTTCAGGCTCCACGGCAGGATCGTGATTCCTATAAAGGAGCCGATCGCGGAGGGGCTGACGCCCTGCGCGGCCATGTAGGCTGGAATAGCAACCGAAAGCAAGCCCCAGGGAAAACCCTGGGCAGCGTACAGTGCTGTGAAGGCAAAAAAGCGAAGGACGAGGTGTTCGGAAAGCGCCGGAAAGGTTTGTCCTGTTCCTGTACGAGACCCGTCCTTCCGCTCAACAGAGTCCATAGGTATTCCAGTATTGCGAGTTGCGTCAATATAGCACGCAGGAAAACAGCACTCCACGAAAACATCGACACCTCTATGGATGGAGAACTAAGAGGATACGATCCAGCGATCCGGTATGATTTGTGGAAAGCGGCTGCTCAGGCGGGCGGGTTTGGAGCTTTTAGTGAACCTTTACTGCACGGTTGCCAATAGATTTCTGAAATCGTTCAGGCACTTTCGACATGCCTTCACATAGCGATCGATCTTCAGGTCTCCAGCCAGGGAAGAATCAAAGTAAATCTCTACCTCGGCTTCGACTTCTCGACCCCGAAAAGCAGCGCAATGGAAACACAACCCTCTTTCTGAGGCTTCCGCCCCAATCAGGGTACTCTCCTTGATCGACTCAGTGGTCACCACTTCTTCACCATCAACGACGACGATGTCGAACATGGCTCACAAACTCCTGACAAAACCTGACATCAATTTCTATACGCACTCCTGAGTAAAGCAAGTCATGTGCCACTCTTTAGGGAGAGCCGGGAAAAACCCAACTGGATTCCCATAAATATTTATGAATAAACAACTTGCAGTCCTTATTGAGGATCCTTGGCTGGTTTGAGAACTTCGGAGTCGTCTACCCTCTGTCAACGTCAGATGACAAACCGCTGGTGGGTGAAAGTCGTCATCATCATCTCCAGCATGCATTCAAGGGTCATCCGAGCCGCTTGGAGAGGGTGTCAACAGAACTTCACAGGGGCGAGGATCTTGTTGATCAGGCTAGCACTCACTTTCATAAATACGGTGACGTTTGTTGGGAGCGCGACGGAGCCCAGATCGAGGCGCGACGACGAGTCGATGCAGGGACATCGGCGAGGAGAAGCAACAAGAAGATGGGCCCGTCCCGCCCCAACCCATTGGGCGAATGGGGGTTGCGGCCGATCTCTTTGTCTCTCGTCGTCGTCGATGTCCCTGCATCGACTCCTCCTCTCTTCGCGACCTCGCCTCGTAAGCCCCATCCGCAAACGTTACCGTATTTATGAAAGGGAGTACTAAGGGAGTACCAAGAGAAACTATTGGCCGTTCACGACATCACGGGCGGCCTGTCGCACCCGAGAGTCGTCGTCCTCGAGGTGGCGGGCCAGTACTTCGGCTACTCGAGGATCGGATATTTGCGCCAGAGCGAAAGCTGCGGTGGCACGGACCAGAGGACTCCTTTTTTTAACGAACGAGAAAAAGCCTTGCGGGGCTAAGATCTGAGCCAGTGGTTCAATGCTGGCGGGGTCGGCTATTTGTCCAAGTGCCCGGCAAGAGGCGATGATCCGCTTCTCGTCCTTGGCAGAATCGAGCAGGGAAACAAGCACCTGGGCAGCTCCGGCGGGCTTGATTTTACCCAAGGACGTAATGGCCGCCGTCGCAACAGTCGGATCTTGATGGCGGGTACGTTCGACAAGAAGTGAGGTAAGACGTTCGTCGTTCGAACGTTCCACGAGACGAAGTGCGGCACACGCCGTACTTTTGGGCTTTCGTCCTCTAGAGCGTGATCCAGCTCTTTTTTCAGGTCTCGGGTGATCTTGTCGATGACCTCCAGTATTCTCACCCGCTGCTGGGCAAAGCCCTCCAACACCAGTTCACGTTTCAAAAGGGTGACCGGCTCTGGCCCGAGCTCGCCAAGCAAACGGGAAGCACTCAGTCTCGCCTCCAGGTTATCTTCCTCCTTGATGACATCAATAAGCAACGGAGTGGCCACGGGTCCCAGACTACCGAGTAGTTGGGTGGCCTCTTGCAACCGGGTGGGTTCCTGTGATTTGAGGTTCTCCGAAAGTACCCGCCGAGTTTCGGGCTCCAGTTCACGAATGAATACCGGCAGGGTCCCTTCTCCTCTTTCCTGCAGTTGTCGCTGGCGCTTGCCGAGATGGGTGAGGGTTCGGCTGGCTCGCCTGTAGTCCGCAAAGTGGATGAGGCTGGTCGCGGTTTGGTAAAGCAGGGTGCCCATTTCCTCGAGTAGTCGGGGTTCCTCCTCTTCCGCCAAAACAAGGAGCAGGGGATCTGTCAACAGTTCCACTAACTGAGGCTGAGAGGCAAGGCCCAAATCTTTCAGCAAATTGCCACAAACATGGATGACCTTGGTGCGGATCGTCGGGGTCTGGAGTGCAAAGTCCTGAAACAATTGCTGGATGATCTGTCCAGACTGTTCTTCATCTCCTTTGAGAAAGAGATCGCGCAGCCTCGTTTCTGCGGATTGCAAGAAAGCGTCAGTGAGCTGTTCTTTTTCGGGTCCTACAATCACCGGTCCTGATGGGCCTGCTGCGGCAGAAGGTCGGATCTGCTCAGGTTCTAAATTTGCCTCGGGTGCAGGCTCTTCCGAGGGCTCTTCCTGGCCCGTCCCAGTACCAAACGTCTTCTCCAGGATTCCATAGGTGCGCTGGTCAAAAAGGATTCCGGTCAGCCTGTGCATCCTGGCTAATCGATGCCAAACCTCACCATCAAATCCATCGACTGGAGGTTCACGAAGTGCCGCAATAAAGATTCTCAATTCTTGAGTGGAGACGTGTTTCAGAAAGGACAAACTTCTGAGTCCCATGGCTTCCAACAGGCGGAGAAATCCATCAGCGATGGCCTTGAAATCCTTGGTATCCACCTTTTGGCCGTTGACCAAAAGGGCCTCCTGGACCCGCGCCAAAGTGAGGGCGGGCCGTTTCTCTAGAAGGGTTTCAAGAACTGCCCGCAGCTCTTCAATGGAATCGGTGATCACCTGGCTCTCTGGAGGGTAGAGCTTAATATTGGTCGAGGTCGTCAGCAGACTCCGGACGAGGCTGGGAAGCTGGGTCAACTCCCTTTCATCCAGCCCTCGATCAGTGGCACGCAAGCTGGCAGACCCGTTCCCGGGTAAAGAGGAGGCCGCCCCCGGCGAGATCCCGGCGACTGTAGGCCCTCCGTCCGATTGCACCATGGTGGTGTAGCGTACCTGTTCGAGTTCGATGTTCAGGAGGTCGTGCTCCGCCATAAAACGCTGCCAGAAACGCCGATCGATCATTTTCGTGCGGACCTGATCCAAGGACTCCAGCATAACCCTCAGCTCGTCTCCGGTGAGACCTCGAGAAAAGGCTATGCCCTGCAAGGAGAGACGGGTCATGAGGATGGCAAGAGTCTCGGCGACGGACTTGAATTCAGAGACCTCCAAGGGCTCGCCGTTCACGGACAGAACCTTTTTGGCCTGGGTGATATTGAGGCGGTCATTGTGAACCAGGATTTTGTCAATGGAATCCTTGAACTCTTCGGTAGCACTAACGATAGCCGGGCTGCCGGATGGGTAGAGCTTGATCTTACGATGGGTCGTCAACAGCCCACGAATCACCTCTGGAACATGGACCAGGGCGGCGGGATTCAAGGGGACGTCCTGAGGACCACCATCGGACAACCTTCCTCCCGTGTAGTCTATGGCTTCCTCCGCATTGAATATTTTCTTATCGTAGGCCTGTTGCGAGTCACGGTAAAAGCGGGCCTTTTCCTGGTTAGCCGAGAGCTGGAAATGGTAGGCAAGGGTGGCAGCCGAAAGAAGGAGACGTTGGGCATTACGGGTTTCCTGGTACTCCCCGACACGCTCGTGCAGTTCCTCTTTTCGCTTTTCCTGGATTGCGCCGTAGGTGATGTCCAAAATACGTCTGCTCAAAAAGCGAATGGTCTCATCATTCATCTGGTACTGTGACCCAATCAGACCTTGAGCAACAGCCTGATCGATGAACTCCGTGACCTGTGTCTCCTTGGTTTCGGAACTTCCGGCCAGCATGCTCAGGGAGACATGTTCCCCGAAAGTGGAGGCTTGGTCGAGTAATTTCCTGCTCTCCTTATTGAGGACGGCGATCTTGTGGCTGACGATTTCCTCCAGGGATCTGGGCAGATAGTCTTCCTCCAGAGATTCGAGACTCCACACTTGGCCAGTGAGAGCAATCTTTCCGCCCAGGATCAGCTTACGCATGATCTCGCTGACAAAGAGAGGATTCCCCTGGGTGAGCTGGGCCAGTTGCTCCTCAAAACCCTCCGGCAAACGCATCTGAGGAAAGACCCGCTGCAAATGCTGTCCGATGTCGGTGGCCGACAGAGGGGTGAGGGCTACCCTATCGATGTTCAGTTCCTGATTGTGTGCGGCAAAGAAGTGCTCAAGTGGGACTGGCTGTCTCTGAGTTTCAGCCTGCCGTATCGGCATGGCAGCCCCACAGATAAAAAGCGGAATGTCCTGACGTATGAGCAGCCTCCGCAGCAAGAGAAGTGTGGCCTCATCACTGAAGTGACAATCATCGATAATGAGAATAAGGGGGTGGGAATCGAGAAGCCTGAGAATCATATGGATCAACGTGGCAAAAAGTGCATTACGTTGAGTCTTGGGATCTTCTGGCTCAAAACGAGCGCTGGGTTCCGCCAGCTGTGGCAAAACGTAGGATAAGTAACTGAGTTCCTTAGGAGTCAGCTCATTCAGGATCTCTATACCCTTGTCGGGACGCTGATTCATGATCTCAACCAGGATATTGGTGGTCAGGTAGTAGGGACGAAAACCCTCCTGGGGAACCCCGTTTACCTTTATAATGACCCTGTCGCCGGCAGCCAAGTTCAGCCCCAGGACTTTTAAGAACTCGCTCTTACCCATCCCTGCGGCGCCCTCGATGAGAAGAAATTGGTTCTTACCTTGGCTGAAGTTCTCCAGCGCCTGTTTCACCCTTTCCTGTTGAGTCTCGCGGCCGGAGTCGTTGACTCCATCCAGTCGCTGGACAGCTGTCTTAGGAAATACCTCCTGGGGAGAAACCTGCCCGGCGTCGACGAGGCGCGCCCGCCCAGACTTCTTGGCGAAATACAGCGCAGTATCTGCTGTCTGTATGAGGGCGTTGCCCGTCTGGACATCGGCAGGAGCCGAGGCAATCCCTATACTGAGCGTGATCGGGAGTTGACCAACGATCTCGTCCAAGTGAAGGGGTTCTTCCTTGATCCGCTGGAGTATTTGTTCGCCAACTTCCAGTGCCGCTCGCTTATCGGCAGCGGGCATGAGAACGATAAACTCATCGCCTCCGTAGCGAACCGCCAGGCCATTCACTCCAGCCACTTCCTTGATCAGCTTGGCCACCCAGACCAGCGCCTGATCGCCAACACTATGACCGTAGGTGTCGTTGATTTGCTTCAAAGAGTCCACGTCCATCATAAGCAACGACACGGGTTCTCTCTCCAGAGAGTCCCACTGGATCTTGTGTTGTAAGTATCTGCGAAGAAAACGGCGGTTGTAGATGCCTGTGAGCTCGTCTTCAAAGATCAGGCGAGAGGGATCCGTGTTCACGTGCTCCAGAAAATAGAGGAGATCCTGGTATTCCATACTGAATCAAACTTTAGCCCGGATTATGCATAAGCCAGGCTAGTCAAGAGTGAAAAAAGTCTGCCTCCTTGCGAACTTGCGGACATATACTACTAGAAGTTACGGATTCCCCAAATCTTCCTGACTTTCGAATAATTATTGTCGCGGATCGAATTCGATGAAAGAGTTTCAGAGATCTCTACTTGAGTTTCTGGCCTTTTTGACCGTTTTGATTGAAAGGACGGGAGCTGCACGAGATCGCCCAGGAGCTGGTGGAAGAGGAACCTGTCGAAGCCGGGTTCGAATTGCTGCACCGAGAAGACTCCCTCAGCGGCAATTCGCCGTCGAGACTGGTGGCGGCGCGCCGACCGCCCCCTTGAAGTGGGAAGGAGGAGCGGTCCCTGAGCATAAACCTCGACATCGTACAGGGTGGTTTGCTATCCTGAGTTTTCACCACCTCATCTTGCGAACATTGATTTCGGAACGGAATTTGGAAGGACTCCAACCCCTATGAATATCTTGCTCTATAACCCTGACAACCAGATGACGCGGAACTACATGCCCCATCTCTGGATGTTCGTTCTCAAGGCCCTGACTCCACCACAGCATAAGGTGTTTCTGATCGATGGGAATGCCCAGCCCATCAGCGAGCAAGAGATGGCGCGGTTCATCCAAGAAAACAAAATCCAACTGGTGGGGATCGGAGCCATGACGCGAATGGCTGCCAGCGCCTACCGGATGGCGGATGCCATCCGCGCCACCGGTGCTCTGCTGGTGATGGGAGGGCCCCACGTCAGTGAAGTGCCCGACGAGCCGATCGGACGAACAGAGGAACCCCGCCACGCCGACGCCGTCGCTATTGGCGAGGTTGACAACATCTGGGTAGACATCGTTGGAGATGCAGAGCAGGGCCAACTCAAAGAAGTTTATCGCCACACCGACGAGTCGGGCAAAGACATCAGGCCCTCGCTGGAGAACTACCCGGAGATCCCCTGGGAAGAGATCGATCTGAAGCAGTTCGACCTGCTGGGGAAGATCCCGACCTGGGGAAGACACCTCCTGAAGCGGGTTGGCATGGACTGGAACAGCCTCTACATCCTTCCCGTCGAGTCGGGCCGCGGGTGCCCTTATGGCTGCGATTTTTGCACGGTCACAGGGTTCTTCGGAAAATCGATCCGCTTTCGCAGCAACGAAAGCGTCGTCAATGAACTTTTGCGCCTCAAAGCGCGGGCCGCTTCCGAGAAAGGCAAGGTGGGGGTCTTCTTTATCGACGACAACTTTGCCATCAACGTCAAACGAACCAAATCGCTGCTGCGGGACATGATTGCCCGGGATGCCACGCTCCCTTGGGTGGCTCAGATCAGCATGAACCTGCTGCGGGATGAGGAACTGGTTGATCTGATTGCCCAGAGCGGAGGGCGTTGGATTTTCATGGGTCTGGAGTCGATCGATCCCGCCAGTCTGAAGGAAGTGAACAAGGGTTTCAATGATCCCCAGCAATACCAGGCCGTTCTGGAACGTCTGGCCAAACGGGGCATCTACGCCATCACCTCTTTCATCTTCGGAATGGACGGAGATCGACCTGGCGTAGCCGACAAAACCTTGGAAGCGATTGACTCATGGCCTCCCGGCCTCGCCGTCTTCGGACTTCTCACACCCTACCCTGCCACCCCCCTCTATGATCGTCTCCTCAAGAATAAGCGCCTCACGCGCCCCAAGCACTGGCTGGACTTTCTGCCTTTCCAGATGGCCTTCACACCGGAGCACATCAGTATCAAGCAGGCCGAGCAGGAGGTACGACAAGCCTGGAGCCACTGCTACAGCCCCAAAGCCATTGCCTCGGGTCTGAAGAAAATCGAAGGACGCCCCTTTAACGAGCGTGCTGTCCTCTTTTTCACGCGGCTGGCTTTTCGTGGCATCTATTTTCCCCAGATGACCCTGAGGCAATGGCTGGGGTTGTTTCTCAGCAACGGCCGAAGCCTTCTGCGTCTGGTGGGAGAGGGTTTCGTGGCTCATCGCCGGCACCGGCGCAAGCAGCTCGAGACCCCTCCTGCTGCCGAGTCGGTGAAGCAGGTTAGTGGTGGTGTCCCCGTCCCCGCTATTGAGGTCGAGGCCACACCGGCGGCCCCCGTTCCCGAACGCGCTGTGGCCAGCCGAAGTTAGCCGCAGCGGATATCTGGCCTTCCTCTCACCGACGACCCGTTTCAAAAAATGGGTCCTCCAAAGCCCCTATGGGAGCCTACTCCGAGCCCTTGGAGATCCATGAGATGAAGGCTAATTTCGGCCCTTTTCCGGAGAGCAGAATTTCCTTAAGTGATTGAAACACAAATGGTTTCATCCCACTTGACTGGAACGCCCGTTCTGCTCTAAAGTGCTCTAGATAACCGTTCATTGATCTCCCTCGGGATGTCCGCAACACAGGCGGCTTGGAAAGGAACACTCACATGGCAAAGGTTCGATATTTCGTGGACGATGTGGAGGCTGCTGTCAGCTTCTACATCCAACATCTAGGGTTTGAACTGAAGTTTAATGCGGGGCCTTTTGCGATGATAGAGAAAGACGACCTCACCCTGTGGATCAGCGGTGCGAAGACATCGGCAGCCAAACCCATGCTCGACGGTAGTGTGCCCAAACCCGGAGGATGGAATCGATTCGTTTTCGAGGTCGATGACATTGAGGCCGTGGTCGCATCAATGAGGCAGGCAGGCATCCACTTCCGCAACGACATCATCATCGGCGTTGGAGGGAAACAGATCATCGCCGAGGACCCGTCTGGAAACCCGATTGAAGTGTTCCAGCCGGCCTGACCCTTCGCATCAAAGACCCATTCCAAAAACTTCAAACCTCACAGCCGGAATGGTTGACCGCTGTTGATGAGAGATCTGTTTTGGCGATTCTCACCGCTGATGGATTAGCTTTAACCCATTGAAAACAAATGGTACGCCCGACAGGATTCGAACCTGTGACCTCTGGTTCCGGAGACCAGCGCTCTATCCGTGCTGAGCTACGGGCGCATAGTTGATTCTAAAGGACTTATGGAATCCAAGAGTTGCTCGAATGGGCCCACTCTGCCCGATATTGTGCCTGGAATCTCCTCCAGGCGCTTTCCAGCTTTGTTTGGGACAATGTAACTGACAACACCCATTCCAATTCTTCAGCATAACTTTCCGAGAGAATCTTCGATCGGCTTTCCTCGCCACGAATGCCAAAGACGGATTGTAACATGGCCACACAATGGTTTCTTGTTTCTCTTATGCCACACTCCAATGTGGTAGAGCATCGAGGACTTTTGTCGAAGGAGCAAGCAACACCCACAGCATCAAGGGTGCGAGTCCTCTCCGGGCATCCCTCCTTCCAGAGAGTTCCGGCCCCGCCAACCTTAGTGGTGGCTGCAAGGGAAGCCGCTCCGGAAGCGCCGGAGCGAGGCGGGGTGGTAGATCAGGCGTTCTATAAGTCGGTCCCCGGGAAGGAACCCAAGAGGGTCTCATCCCAAGTGCGGCCTGTTGTACGAGAGCCGGCCCGCCTGGACCGATCGCTGGTCGCCCGTCAAGTCACGGAAGCCTTGCTCCTGGGCGACATCCTACTAGAACCGCGGAGCCGCGGCAGGTGAGCACATCGCCCAAGATCCTCTGTGATACAGGAGTGACCCAAGAACTCACTGCCGGTCACCAGCTAGCCATGACATTGGGCAACCCAGGCCCCGGAACAGCACCTTGGTCATGAGGCTGGTTCAGGTGAGCTCTCTCAAGAGTAAGGAAAACATTGACATGCATTGGAGAGCTGGGTATAGTTCACATGACTACCCTATGTTTAAGGCCTGCTGAAGGGTGTCGATGAAATAATCAATAGAAGGCCTGTACTCGAGTCTCACCTTGCTAAGATCCCCCAAGGAACAACCGACCAGAAGCGTGTCACCGAATGAAACGTCACCGTGTTCTGCTCCTTTCGTGGTCAGTATTTCAGGGTTGATGACAATCACATTCTCTAGGAGGAGAACATGACTAGCAACAAATTGTATGTAGGTGGCTTGCCGTACTCGGTTACGGATGACAAGCTACAGGAAATTTTCGCGCCTCACGGCACGGTAGAGTCAGCCCGCGTGATTACAGACCGAATGACCGGTCGGTCCCGGGGTTTTGGTTTCGTAGAAATGAGTTCTCAGTCCGAGGCTGAAGAAGCGATCCAGAAAATGAACGGCACTGACCTTGAAGGTCGAAGCCTTACTGTCAACGAGGCCAAGCCACAGCAGGAGCGATCCGGTGGTGGTGGCGGCAGAGGCGGCGGCGGCGGCGGCGGCGGCGGACGCGACCGCTGGTAATCTTAAGATAAGCACAAAGAAGAGGCGTCAGGTCGGTTCGCCTCTTCTAGTGCTCTTAGAACCCTTTCACATCTTCCCTTCCTCAATCCTTTGAAAGCCGCGCCACGCGTGCTTAAAACCCCATAAGAATCTGACTCTATAGGCTGAAATCGCACTTCAGACTCCCATGAAAACCGACCCTCGTTGTTGGGGGCTGAGCTGCGAGCGCATGGAGGGTCGATTCAGGAATCTGGCAACCTCGGCACCTGCGGTCGATCATCTTCGGGAGTCACGGCCCTTACCAACCCCATTTTAAGGTTTGAATGGGTTTTCCGTTTTTGAATACTTTCAACAATTCAACAAGGAGGTCTCAGATAAAGCATCGACAATAGTCTGTAGAGACTAACGGAGTCGAGGGTACCCCGGCCCGAGGTGATGGCAAGGAGTCCTGATGGCGGATCTTGGAGTACTGGACGTTTTAGTGATTGGTGGAGGTATGGGTGGATGCATCGTGGCCACGCGTTTGGCAGAGCATGGTGTCCATCCTGAAACAGGCAAGCCCCTCAGGATCGCAATACTGGAGCGAGGCCCCTACTTCAAGGGAGATCGAGATCCCAGTCCTGGATACGGAATTCCCTTTCGCCGCAATCTGTTCACCAGTGTCGCCCAGGACTCCAGGGAGAACACCCGCTACACCATGGCCAGTGGTTTCACCCAGGATGAAGTGGATAGGGGAATTAGACAGCGATACGTGAATACCCGGCGCGGCGATGCATCGGCCATCGGAGGGGGATCACTCCACTGGAATTGTAATACCCAGGTGCCTTTTGACCTGGACTATGGCGCCTACGCCGAGGAGACAGGCGTCGACTGGACCGTTGAAAAACTGCGCTCCGCAAGCCAGGAAATCCAGAGGCTGTTTAATATTCATGGTCGTCCTGAGTCCCTTCTCAACCCTGGCGACCTATTGTTTCGGGATTCTGCCAATGCTCTTGGATACAGTGTGATCCCGCTGACCATTGCCAAAAGGAATTGTATTGCCTGCGGCTTTTGTAGCCTCATGTGTAAATACGATGCCAAGATGGGCCCCCTGATCACCCACCTACCCCTGGCTGAAAAACTCGGAGTGCAGATCATCCCAGAGGCCGAGGTAGACAAACTCATCCTGGAAAAACAGGGCGCTCGGGTGGTGGCCAAAGGGGCCATTTATCGCCACCAGGGAGCCACTGCAAGTGTTATGGCAGACAAAGTCATTGTTGCCTGTGGGGTTTTCGGCACACCCCCACTCCTGTTTAGATCCGGCTATGGCCGCCGGGATGTGCTGGGAAGTGATCTCATCGTGGAGAATCCCAACATCGGGAAGAACGTGGATGCCAAGGTGAGTGCCCCAAGGATACAAGCTGTCTTTGCTGAGGCCATCCACGATGGCGAGTATCGTGACGGCAGCTTTGACCTGTTCCAGGACGTCCATCCCCAGGGCTATTTCGATCGTTTGCAGATGAATTTCAGGGTCCAGAGACTGGCAGCTTCTCCAGATGCACTTGCCAGAGGCCGAACAGCTCCGGAGTTCGGGAGGGAACACAAGGAGTTCATGCGCCAGATCTACAATTTACAAGGCCCGGACAATGCAACCCGGGCTGCCCAGCTGAGACGAGGCGGCTTTGGAGTTGCCGTGGTCAGGCCCAGCGGAGTCCTGGGTGTTATGGACGCATACGGGGAGTTGCAGTACGACAGGAAGGATCCCGCATTGCTGCGGCGCTTGAAGGACGGCTATGAAATTGGTCATGAGATCTTAAAGAAAATGGGGGCCAAGGAAATCTCTGGCTCTGTTGATGAGGTAAGCGTAAGGACTGTCGCCGGGATAACCGGCAGCTGCAGAGCGGGATCGGATCGGAGCAATTCAGTGGTGAACTCAGATTTTGAGTCCCATGATGTAGAGAATCTCCTGATCTGTGATGCGAGTTCCCCTCCCCGCATCGCCAGCAGGGGATTTGGAAGTCCGGTCGCCGTGTTTGCGACCTATGCCGCCCAGCGACTGGTGACTAAGTATTTCTCGTAAGCCGGCAGATCAATCCCCGATCAGTTCATGGAGCGTAATACTTGCAGGTTCGTCCAGAAGATCGCCAGCCTTTTCCCGAAAGGCCTGTAAATAAGGCATTTGCAAATGTTTATCCAGGTCTTCCTGGCTCTTCCAGTTTTCGTAAAACATCAAGCGCGACGGATCGTCTTGAGACTGATGCAAATCGTAGTTGATGCAGCCCGCCTCGGATCGGGTGGGCCCCTGAAGCGCCATAAGCTCCTGCTTGACCTCCTCCTCCAACCCGGGCTTCGCCTTAAATAAAGCCAGAACCGTTACATTTTTTCCCATCGTTTCTTTCCCTTCCCTGTCCTGCCTGTTCGTTAAGAGAGTCGGCACCCGAGAGGTGCGAACTCCATTTAAACACATCGCACAGAGCGGGAACATGGGACAGACAAGGGGAAAAGCCGGTTTTGAGAAAAAGTGGACGACGGTCCGTTTGGTGATGCACGTCACTGTAAGGCTCCTGGGATAGAGCTAGAATCACCACTATGAAAGTGGAATGTGGTTTTAACAAAATGGGAAAAGTCTTGAAAAGTCTCACAACAGGGGGTGCTTTAATGAAAGGTGTTTACTTTCTGCTCGTCTGCCTCATCGCCTTTTCGGTAGGCGTGTATGGGCAAGAGGAACTGACCATCGACGACATCATTGATATGGTGCAGGCAGGACTCAGTGACTCATTCATTCTTCAGAAAATCCGCATCAGCACACTGGAATACTCGCCGACCGTCGAGGATCTGGTCGAGCTCAGACAGGCAGGGGTTTCCGAAAGGATTATCCTGGCACTGATGGGCGTGGGTTACAAGGGCCGTATGAATTCCTCATCACAGACCCAGACAAGGTATGCAAACGAAGATATGCCTCACCCCGACTATGAACTCTTTGCGGGCTATTCCGCCTTCTTTCTGGACGGGACTGAAGACGTCCGCGGCTGGAATATCACCAGTACCAATCATTTCAACGATTTGGTCGGCTTCACAATCGATGGAGGTGGTTACTACAACGGGGGATTCAACCAGGGCATGTATACCTTCTTTGCTGGACCTCAGTTTTCCTTCCGTTACACGAAATGGGTGACCCCTTATGTCCGAGCATTGGGCGGTGGAACTTGGGTCCAACCCGGCCTTTTCGATGTGACCGCCATTACCGGCAGCCAGTTCGGATACGGGTACGGAGCGGGTTTCGGAGTGGATGTCCGCATCAAACAAGGACTCGCCTTTCGAGTAGGCCCGGTTGATTTCATCAGCCTCCGGATTCTTGGAGTGAATCACGATCAGGTTCGAGCCTCCATGGGAATCGTTGGAAGGTGGTAAAAAGTCCGGCTCGAGGCCCTGATTCTCTCGAAAATGGGGCTTCCTAGGATTTTGGTAACAACTTGTTCAGAATCAATAGCTTAACGCCAGTTCTTGGGAATCCGGTGACGCTCATTCTGCACAGAAACGCCAGACGTGACCTTTATGATGGCAATTGAGCGGCCGCAGTAAAAAACGAAAGGGGTGAAATGATGGAAGCTTATTGTGTGAAGTGCAAAGAAAAGAAGGAAATGAAGGATGCCAAGAGCATCACCATGAAAAATGGCAGACCCGCATCTCAAGGCATATGCCCGAGCTGTGGCACCAAGATGTTCCGAATCGGAAAGAGCACTTAGTCTACAAGAAGAGGATGAAGGGCGGAAGGTTCTTTCTTCCGCCCTTATCTTTTAGGATACCAACTCCTTACCCGCCGCTAACAGACAGGCATCTCTCCTGGGAAGTCTACCCGCTAAAAGAAAAGCCGCTGCTACGGGTGAGCCTGATGGTTAGCCAGGATTATGCATAAATTGTCTACTGCAGTGCCGCAATCATCCACGCTGAATGCGTTGTGCTTCCTTGGGCTCCTCGGCGTACTGCATGAGTACGCCTGCGGTGCCCGACCCGCCAAGCGGGTGCCCCTCGCAACGCCTTGTCATCGCGGCCCCTGCGGCACTTCGTCACGAAAACCTATTCATAAACCCGGCTAGGAGACAGGATGGCATCACAGCGTAAGTATCAGTTCATTGATCGAAAGCAGCAGGTTCGCTTTGCACTGAGTGTCGCGCTGTTCTCCCTGCTCTTCCCTCTTCTCTTTTTGGGTCTGGCCGTTTCGCCGTCTCTTTCCGGTCTGTTGATCGGTCAGGACGCCGCAAGAATACAGCCCATGCTGGATCAATTTATCGACTTTTCTGTCCGCCACTGGTGGTTGGCTCTCCTTTCACTCGTGTTTGTCTCAGTAGCCAGCATTCTGTTCAGCCATCTGATCTTTGGTCCCATGCGCCGCTTTGAGATTGCCCTCACCCAAAAGAAGGAATTTCCCGACGAGCCGGTGTTCTGTCAGTTGCGAAAAGGGGACTATTTTCACGAGTTTTCCTGGCTTTCGGCGAGGTGTTAAACGGACTGAAGGCTAGGGAAGCTTCCCTCAGGAGTACGGAGGAGCAGGTTCTGGAGACGGAGGAGATCCATAGGGCTCCGGCCGATCCAGCCTGAGGGCCCTTCCCCCTGAACCGCCGGGAATTAGCCCGGACTATGCATCATCCGAGGTAGGGTTAATAGGGCGGTTCGAGTTCCGGAAACACCTCACGCCAGGTGAGTTTTTTCAAGGGTAAAAGACCGAATCCCATCCCAATGCCGCTGGCCTGATAGTAGAAATTACTGTTCCCCGCCACCGTAAAGGAAGGCGTACCGTAGCTCCAGGTACCATCGCCATTGTCAATGGTCTTGGCCACAAAAAGCCCGCCCAAAATACCCACGTTCGAACCGCTCATATCAAAGTCTCCCTCTCCCACCACCAGAATCAACCCGTGATAGGCGAAGGCCGCTTGGAAACGCAGTCTGCCCCGGACCATCAAGATGCCCGCACCGCTTGCGTTGCCCCCCAGTCTGCAATCCCCTTCACAGTAAGTGATCTGGGGAGCCGCATCCGTCCCAATATTTTCGCCAGCGTAGTTGGTTCCGTCGGGCAGCTTCAGATCGGCCACGGCCGAGGTCTTACTGATGAACCCCATAATATAGGTTGCGTCAAAAAGATTTCGGGCGTCCGGATTGGGATCGTTGCGGACCCCTTCGGTGGCATCTCGCAAAGAAGGCGTTGCCCCGTAGTCCGATTGGTTGCCCACAATATTATTGGCCTGGCCGACCGTTAAATCATCGTCAATGGTGTTTCTAAGCGTCTCACCATCCCCACCCCCAGGATCATCAAAAACGACGTCAATGCCGGCTGTATCATCCGGTAGTCCATCTCCATCTGCATCCGTGATGTGCACATCTGCTCCCGCCAGAAGATCGGCCAGGGTCATGGTGGGGTGGTCATATCCATCAATATCAAAGGCATTTCCCGCAAACAGGTTCGTTCCCGATGAGGGTAGAGCGTCAGGACCGTAAATGGTAAAAGTTGAGTTGAACTCCAGTGTCTTGTCCCGCTTCAACACCCCCTCGATAATGCCCACCGAGTTTTTAACCGTTCCCCCATAAGTTGAGATCTGCCCTGCGCCAATCCTCTGGATCCCCAGGGCACGAAGATAAACGATCCCATCCACATCGCTGGTTGGATCACCATCCCCATCGTCGTTATCACTGATTTTGGCCCAGTATCTTCCGCCATCAGCCAGCGACACGCCCTCACCAGGGGTCAAGAAGCCATTGAC
>PVMK01145512.1_pt1 | contig 25610 bp, 26 predicted proteins | sample 1853481 | NCBI WGS metagenome assembly PVMK01 (sample SAMN08533507, study PRJNA380276) | Marine sediment metagenome, whole genome shotgun sequencing project.
TTCAGGTCTTCCTGGGGGTTGGTGACAATACGCTCCAGCGTTTCCACGCGTTCACGCAAATCATTTTCCAGAGCGTCTACTTTGGCATGAAGCTCCTTGAGCTCGCCAAGTGTTTCTTTGCTATGACGTTTTTTCCCCTGGTCTTTGAAAATCCCGGCGATGATACCGGCTATCGAAATCAAAAAAATTGCTGTCCACATGTTCATCGTATTTCCTCCATTGACCTGCCACTAATATAAGCTCTGTCGGCTCTCGCGAACAGTGAGAAAAGTCACAGTGCCGGTTCACCTGGTCTGTCGCTGCGACGCATGCCTTCGGGTAACGGATCATGGTCAGTGCCTTCCATGTGTTCTTCGAAATGGATGCGTTCCATCAGGTAACACAGGCAATCCTGTTGTATCACGCGGCGGTCCAGGGTCAGCATGGACGGCATGATTTCACGGACGGTTTCAATCTGGCAGCGGTCAAACCTGAAATACTGCTCAGTGACATCGATACCATCAATATCTGTCGCATTAAGCGGTTGCTCAGGGCCGCCATTCACATCACCCAGGGAAATCCCGGTGGGTAGTTCCTGGAAATTGAGCACATCAAGGTTTTCTCTGAATGCTATTTCAGTAGGAACATGACCAAAGCCAAACAGCGCATCTTCGTGCACCCGGACCGTGGCAACCATGTGGAACAGATGCACGTCATCTGCATCCAGCGCCGTGGTCGGGGATGTTGTCAAGATGCATGCAGGTTTCCAGAAATCCGATGCTGTGATCGGTGCCATGAATTTCACCGGCCTGACCGCATTCCAGTGTCAAAGATGGACAGAATCTTGAGAAAGCCAGGGATTGTGTCCCCGTTGGCATGGTGAAATAAACCACCTTGGAAGAAAAATAGGAGGCCAGGCGCAAAAACTCAGGACGTATGCGGTTTATCGCTGCATAATGAGGGTTCAGACCGGTATTGTTATGGATGTCGATGGATGCAATCGGGGCAAGAGAACGTATACGTTCGGTCACTTGCTGGAACAATTTTCCGAGATCACTGTCTTCATGCTTGCCACCCGGCCAACAGCGGTTGTAATCGAGTTGGTCGTCAAGGCGGCGCAGGCTGTATTTTGCCGCGCGGGTATTGCCGATCAAAACAGATAATGAGCGGGGCAGTTGGTCGAATTCATAATGGCTTTTTAGCAATCGCCGGATGGCTTCCCAACCGGTGACTTCATTGCCATGTTGTAACACGCTGACAAACAGCGGTTGGGGGTTCTTACCTTCCAGGTGAATCAGCGTCGGACCATCCAGCGCATGATGTAATGCAGATGCCTGACGCTCAAGCAGTCCAGGAGGCATATGGTCGAGTTCGATGAGTTCCACTATGAAAGGGCTGCCTGCAAAACAAGTAACAATACAGACAATTTACCGGACAGGATATAGCAAGCTTGAAATTATGTTCAGAGACCGGAAAATAGCAGCGTGGGGAGCCGGGCGGGTTACACCGGCAGTGGCAGTTACATGAAAAACAATTGGATGGATCCATGATCGAAGCGAAATCATTATGTAAGTCTTATGGTGCTTTCAAAGCTGTAGACGACTTGAGTTTTACGGTGGAAGCCGGCCAGGTGCTGGGTTTCCTGGGGCCTAATGGTGCCGGTAAATCCACCACGATGAGAATGTTGACGGGTTTTCTCACGCCTACATCCGGCACTGTCCTGATCAATGGGTTGGATGTGGTGGAGAACTCGGTCGCTGCACGTATGAATATTGGCTACCTGCCCGAAGGCGCACCCAGCTATGGTGAAATGACGGTGTTGCAGTTTCTGGGTTTCATCGCCCGCGCCCGGCTGATAGTGAAAGCCGAGGTGGCTGCCAGTGTCGACAGCGTTATTAAGAAGCTGAACCTGTCTGAAGTGAGACACCAGGCCATCGAAACCCTGTCGAAGGGTTACAAGCGGCGTGTCGGTCTGGCCCAGGCCATTATTCATGACCCGCAAATACTGATTTTGGATGAACCTACAGATGGTCTCGATCCCAATCAGAAGCGCGAAGTCCGTAACCTGATCAGGGCTATGGCAAAAGACAAGATCATAATTATTTCGACCCATATTCTGGAAGAAGTCCAGGCTGTTTGTAACCGCGTGATGATTATTGCCCACGGAAAACTGCTGGCAGATGATAGCCCGCAAGGCCTGCTGGCTCGCTCGCGTTATCACAATGCTGTTTCACTGGTGGTTGAGTCGGCAGAGAAAGTAGCCAGTGCTTTGAGCGAGTTGCCACAGGTGGCAAGGGCGGAGATCAATGAGGGCGAATTGACATTGTTTCCGACCGGGGATGAAGGGCTGTTCGAGGCGGTGACTGCTGCGATCAGCGAAAATCAATGGCAGGTTTCCACCTTGCGACTTGAGGCCGGCCGTCTTGATGAGGTTTTCCACAGTATTACCCGTGGGGGGGTATCAGCATGAGCGGTATGATTAATGTCATGCGCCGGGAACTGACCGGTTACTTTGCGACCCCGGTAGCATATGTGTTCCTTATCATTTTCCTGGTGATGACCGGGATATTTGCTTTTTACCTGGGCAATTTCTACGAACGGGGTTTCGCCGATCTTGAACCGTTCTTCCGCTTCCACCCATGGCTTTACCTGTTCCTGGTGCCGGCAATTTCAATGCGCCTTTGGGCTGAGGAAAGACATTCCGGAACCATTGAGTTGTTGTTTACTTTGCCCTTGACCACCATCCAGGCGGTGATGGGCAAATTCCTTGCAGCCTGGTTATTTTTGGGCATCGCCCTGGTATTAACATTGCCGATGTGGATCACCGTAAATTACCTGGGTAATCCGGATAACGGTGTGATACTGGCGGCCTACGTTGGTAGCTGGCTAATGGCTGGTGGCTTTTTGGCCATCGGTTCGTGTATGTCGGCACTGACCCGCAACCAGGTGGTGGCGTTTATTCTCAGTATCGTCGTGTGTTTCCTGTTTCTTTTGAGCGGCCTGCCGATGGTGATGAACCTGTTTAACAGTTGGGCACCGCAAATTGTCCTCGATGGCATTGCCAATCTCAGTTTTCTGAAGCATTTTGTAGATATTTCAAAAGGGGTCATTGATTTGCGTGACCTGGTTTATTTTGTGCTGGTAATCGGTTTCTGGTTGCTCGCCAATGTCTTGATACTTGATATGAAGAAGGCCGACTGATGGAACAAAAAAATCGTTCAATTTTCTCGGCCGGCATTCTGCTGTTGTTGGTTGTTCTGTTTGTGACGTTGAGCATACTGTCTACGGTTTTCCTGAAAGGAAAACGAATTGACCTGACTGAAAACGGTTTATATACGCTCAACAACGGTACCCTGAATATCCTGCAAAACATGGATGAGCCGGTCAATCTGTACCTGTATTTTTCCGAGGATGTCAGTCGTGATTTACCCCAGTTCCGCAGTTATGCCCGCTGGGCCGGTGAAATGCTGGAAGAGTTTGCAGCCCACAGTGGCGGAAAACTTACCTTGCGGCGCGTAAATCCGGTACCTTTCTCACCTGAGGAAGACCAGGCTGCACAGTATGGTTTGCAGGGCGTACCCGTGGGTACCACCGGCGACATGCTGTATTTTGGGCTGGTGGGTACCAATTCTCTGGACGGTCTGCAGATGATGCCTTTTTTGCAGCCGGATAAGGAAAAATTTCTTGAATATGACTTCGCCAAGATTGTTTCTTCGCTATCACACCCGACACATAAAAAAGTTGGTTTAGTTTCCACCCTGGATATGCAGCCGGGCTTTGATCCTGCCACTCAAAGTCTGCGTGAAGCCTGGATTATTCACCAACAATTCAGCCAGATATTTGAACTGCAGGATATTCCAGCCGATGCTGAGATCTTGCCGGATGAACTGGAGTTGCTGGTACTGGTGCACCCGAAAGATCTCAATGAAAATATGCTGTATCAGATCGACCAGTTTGTATTGAGCGGCGGGCGTGTGCTGGCATTCATTGATCCGTTGGCCGAGGCCGACACGGGCGGTAATCCCAATGATCCTATGGCCAGGATGAATGCCGGTGGCAGCTCCACGCTGGCGCCGTTATTGCAGGCCTGGGGTGTTGGTTTTGATACCGACCGGGTTTTAGGTGACCGTGCTTATGCCTTGCAGATCAATATTGCACAAGGTCAACCACCTGTCCGTCACCTGGGCATTTTGTCGGTTAAAGAAGATGGTATTAATCACACCGATGTTGTCAGTGCAGATCTGCAGTCGTTGAATTTCTCGTCCACTGGCTGGCTGTCTCCGCTTGAAGGTGCGAGTACCGTTTTTGAGCCGCTGGTGGAAAGCAGTGAGAGCGCGGCACCCATTGATGCGCTACGTCTCAGGTTTCTGTCCAACCCGCAGGATCTTTCCAGTGATTTTCAGCCCACGGGCGATAAATACGCGTTGGTGGCTCGTATCACCGGCCAGGCCAGGACCGCATTTGAACAACCGCCTGAAGGTTTGCCCTTAGTGGGTCACCTGGCGGATTCGGATGAGACGGGAATTAACGTGGTCCTGTTTGCTGATACAGACGTGCTGACTGATCGTTTATGGGTACAAAAACAGCATTTCCTTGGCCAGACCATTGCTAATTCCTTTGCGGACAACGGTACGCTGGTGGCCAATATCGCCGAGCAGTTGCTGGGCAGTACCGATTTGATCAGCATACGTACACGTGCCAGCACCAATCGGTCATTTGACCGTGTAGATGCCTTGAAGCTGGCGGCAGAAGCCCAGTTTCGGGATACCGAGGAAGGTTTGCAGGCCGAACTCGAAGAAACCGAGCGTAAGCTGACGGAAATGCAATCGCTGAGACAGGATGGTGAGTTGACGGTGCTGACCTCCGAACAACAGGATGAGGTGCAGCGTTTTGTTGACCGGAAATTACAGATCCGTGGTGATTTGCGCCTGGTACAACATGACCTGTCCAGGGAAATCGAAGCACTGGGTATGCGGCTTAAATTTATCAATATTGTGCTGGTGCCCATGCTGATTATCATCGCAGCACTGGTCTTCGGGCAAATACGGCGCAGGCGGCGTGAGCGTGGTGGCCAATGAAACGTAACTTTCTTTACCTGGCCGTTGTAACGGTATTCGCCTTGCTGGCACTTTGGTTGTTGGTACCCGATGAGGGGTCAATAGAAAAATCCGCCGTAGATATTTTGTTTTTGCCGGAAATATCTAAACAGATCAATGATGTAGACCGTGTTGAAATCATTTCTGCGGGGAATGAGACAGTTGCAACCCTGGCCAGGAATGAGGCTCGCTGGCAGTTTGAGCAGATGAGTGGCTACCCTGCCAACTGGGTGAAACTACAAGACCTGCTTGCAGGCCTGGCCCAGGCACGGGTAGTCGAACTCAAGACTGACAAACCAAAATATTATGCCCGCCTGGGTGTTGAAGATATTGCTGCAATGGATGCCGGCGGCGTGCTGGTCAGGATCAGCATCGGTGATCAGACCACAGGTATCCTGGTTGGTCATCGGGCCAAGGGTGGTCTGGGGCAGTATGTGCGCTTGAAAAATTCTGCGGCCAGCGCCCTGGTGGATAGCAAGCTCGATGTTTCGACCGTGCAAATGGATTGGGTCGATTCAAAGATCATTGATATCAGTGCATCGGAAGTCGCTCAAGTTGAAATTATTCACCCGCAGGGAGAAAGGGTATTTGTGATCAGAATTTCAGCAGACCAGACTGATTTTGATGTTGTCGGTTTGCCGCAGGGCCGGGAAATAAAAACCAGCTGGGCGGTCAATTCGCTGGGCTCCGTTTTCTCCATGCTGAATATGGAAACAGTGAAGCCTGAAGGTGGTGTGGATTGGAGTGATGCAGTCAAAATGCGTTTGCTGATGTTCTCGGGTATAGAAATCATGGCAGACATGCTTGAGGCCGGGGATGAGTACCTGTTTCGCCTGCGGGCCGGTTTTCCTGCAGCGGATGTGGTTAAAAACCAGCCTGGGGATGATCAAATATCCGTTGAGCAGCAGGATATAGAAAAGCGGGCGGCGAATGATGTGGCGAAAAAAGTTGAGGATATTAATCAAAAGGCTGCCGGCTGGGTTTATGGCATAACAAAGCAAAAGTACGAAGCCATGGTTAAAAAACCGGAAGATCTGCTAAAACCCATTGAGTCACCATGAGCAGGTTGCGATACAACCGCAAACAAGCCATTGATACGCTTAATGCAAATTGTCCGCGTATGGCCAGGCTGATCCAGGCCAAGGGTTCGTTTAGCTTGCAGCTTAAAAAAGATACCGATTTATTCACATCACTGGCAGGTTCCATCGTTTATCAGCAACTATCGGGTAAAGCAGCAGCAACCATCTACGGCCGTTTTGAGACCCTGTTCGCAAACAATACGCCGGTGGCGTCCGTGGCAGTCGATCTTTCGGTGCAAACCCTGCGCTCGGTCGGGCTTTCCAATAACAAGGCGCTGTCGATCATTGACCTTGCTGAACACAGTTGTTCCGGCAGTCTTCCCAATGCCAGGAAAATGGCATCCCTGGATGATAATGCTGTCATCGATAGTCTTTGCCGGGTACGGGGTATCGGCCCGTGGACCGCGCAGATGTTTCTGATGTTTTCATTGGGGCGACCGGACGTCATGCCGGCAACTGACCTGGGTATCCAGAAAGGCGTTCAATTGACCTACAAGCTGCCCGAATTACCCAAACCGGATCTGGTTTTGGAAACAACACAACACCTTGCACCATATCGTTCGGTTGCCAGTTGGTACTTTTGGCGTGTTGTAGATGACTGATTCTAGGGAGCCTCTGAATAAGTCTGAGCGAAGCAGATTGGAGTTTGAAATTCATGGCTTCAAGGCGCGAATCGCAGGTAATAGCTAGCTATTGACAAGATTTGCAACGCAGAAGCCGTGAATTTCAGACCCAAGATGCGAGTTCATGACTTGTTCAGAGGCTCCCTAGCTTGATTAAACCGATAAAATACCTCATGTTGTTAGCCTGATAACGTTCACAGGTGTTGAAAATGAACCTGCTAGACTACTTTATTCTCCAGCATTGCCAGATTTCTGTTTTGCAGAGCGAGCTTTTACGGGTTTCGCGTGAAGGCACCATGCAGGACGCAAAAGTTGAAATGAATCTGACACCCAGGCTGATGGAAATGGATTCGGGTGAGCGCTTACCCTCCTACCAGGTCAGTGCGCGCCTGAGCTGTATCGGTGGTGCAGGCCAGAACTCAGGACCGGCATTTAAAGCCAAAGTGGGTCTCGAAACCGTTTACCAGCAGACCTCCGGTGATCCAATCGATATATCCGGCTTCACTAACCACCATGCCAGCCTGGCGCGGCAGATTTACCCTTTGCTGGCACAGGAATTACGTGGTTTGCTGACGCGTATGGGGCTCTCCAATATTCAACTGCCTTTTGATCTGAACCCCGAATCGCAGAAGATCAGCATTTCCCCGGAAGAAATTTCAGATCGCGTGCACTGACCTGGAAACCAGGAAAGCAAATGAGAACCATAGTCGTCAACAAAAGAGAGAATGAGGAAATTCCGTTTCTGCGAGGAATCCTGATCCGCAGCCTGCTGGATACAGGCCTTTCTTTTGAGGATGCTTATGAAATGGCGACCACGGTTCGCGATGAGCTTGCCAGCACTAAAAGCATTACTTCGGAAGAATTACAGCAACGTGTTTCCGTGCTGCTTAGAAAGCTGGTTAATAAGGAAACCCTGGATCTGTATAACTCGCCGTCAGTGACCCCATCCAGGATACTGGTCAGCGGTCTGAGCGGCACACAAATCGCCTTTTCACGCGCACGGCATGCACGCTACCTGCAGTCCACCGGATTGAAAGAGGAAAAAGCTGAACATATAACGGAGTTGATTTTTGCCCAGCTGATTGCAGCGGGCATTACTTCCATTACAACCCGTGAGCTCGGCTATCTGACCTACAGGTGTCTGCAGCAGGAAGTCGGCAAGAAGTCTGCGAAACGTTACCTGGTATGGACGGAGTTCCAGAATAGCAGCAGGCCCCTGGTCCTGTTGATCGGTGGTACTGTGGCTGCCGGTAAGAGTACCATCGCTACGGAAATTGCCCATCTGTTGGAAATTGTCCGGATCCAGTCCACCGACATGTTGCGTGAAGTCATGCGCATGATGGTTCCCAAGCGTCTGATGCCGGTATTGCATACATCCTCGTTCAATGCGTGGAAAACCTTGCCGATACAGGATAAGAAGGATCGTGACTGGGACCAATTGGTCGCAGAAGGCTACCGCACCCAGGCCGAACTGCTGGCGGTACCCTGCGAAGCGATATTGCAGCGAGCGGTGGAGGAGAGCGTACCTGTCATTCTGGAGGGGGTCCATGTACATCCTGGTCTGCTGGAGCGGGCTCCACGTGATGCGGATGTCATCAGGGTCCATGTGATGCTGGCGGTTCTCAAATCAAAGAAACTCAAATCGCGCTTACGCGGCCGGGGTATTGAAGTGCCTAAAAGGAGAGCAGAAAGATACCTGAACAGTATGGATGCCATCTGGAGCTTGCAGTCATACTTGTTGTCCGAAGCAGATCGTTGCGACGTTCCTATCGTTACCACCGAGGACAGGGATAAGGCTATTTTGCAGATTATCCAGCAGGTTAACGCGGAACTGGCCAGGCAGTTCAGCGGATCCGCAGGCCGAGGTATTTGGCCTCGCGGTGGATGAAACGGGGCAGGGGATTGAAGCTACTCCCTGGCAGCAAACTGTTGCCTTGTTACGTGGTTAAATCCGATTTGCATAGCAAATGTGTTTTGCTCATCATTGATGGGCTGGGTGATTTGCCCGCACCTGAATTAGACGGTAAAACCCCACTGGAAGCAGCCTGTACGCCGAATCTCGATCAGTTGGCGGGCGCAGGCCGCTATGGCCTGGTGGATCCGATCACACCGGGTGAAATCCCCCATACCCATTCTGGTACCGGCATGTTAATGGGTCTTTTGCCGCAACAGGTTGAGCGTTTGAACCGTGGTCCGGTGGAAGCTGCTGGTGCAGGAAGGGTGCTGGCAACGGGAGATATAGCCTTACGTACCAATTTTGCCAGCGTTGAGCGCCGCAGCGGTGAATTACTGGTAACAGACCGCAGAGCGGGAAGAATCACCACCGGAACCGATGAGCTGGCGGCATTGCTAATGGATGTTGATCTTGGTGACGGCATTCGTGCGGACCTTTTGTCAACCGACCAGCACCGTGGTGTGCTGGTGCTTTCAGGCCCGGGTCTGAATGCCTCAATCAGTGATACGGATCCACGTGAAAGCATCATGCCGGCCACCCTGGAGGCTTGCCGGCCATTGGTTCCGGAAGCGGAATTGACAGCGGCGAAAATCAACCTGTTTATCAACGAAGCACACCAGCGACTGGTCGATCACCCGGTTAATATCGCCAGGGCCCGCGACGGCAAACCATGTGCCAGTGGAATTATTACCCGAGGTGCAGGTGCACAGTTTGGCTTGGACAATACGCTGCAAACCCTCGGTATCAGGGCAGCCATCGTGTCGGGTTGCAATACGGTGCTTGGCGTTGGCCGTATCTTTGGTTTTGATGCGATCACAGACCCCCGTTTCACAGCCACTGTGGATACTGATTTGAATGCCAAGATCGCGGCGGTGGGTGCGGCGCTACAGGACCATGATATGGTTTTTATTCATGTCAAGGCGCCGGATATCTGCTCCCACGACCGACAGCCCCTGGCCAAGCGTGACTTTCTGCAACGGCTGGATAAGGCGCTGGGACCACTGCTGGATACAGGCTCGGTTATTGCAGTCGCCGCCGACCACTCGACCAACTGTAACACGGGTTTTCACACCGCCGACCCGGTACCCACGCTGATCTGGGAGCCGGTTTCAGGGCGGCCCGTTGGGTCGGTCAAATTTGGTGAAGCAGCGTGTGGGCAGGGCACGATGGAGCGCCAACTCAGTAACGAATTTCTGCAGAAGGTTTTACATTCGATGGGTTATCAACCGGCCTGATGCCGGCGTGTCAGGGCCGGCAAATCGACCGGTTTTGATGATCCTGATCATTATCCTTTCCGGCGGCTTGTGAGTTCCTTAATTCTTGTCATATAGTTGTCATATTCGACCTGTAACCTTGTGGTAGTTTCTTATCATACAAACGGAGATTTCTAATGTTCAAGCGCAATACATTGCTGGTTGTTTCCGCTATTACGGTATCAGCTTTTCTTGCTGGTTGTGGTGGTGGTCAAGACCGTCAGGTGATTCAAAACAAGGGTTCCGACACCCTGGTTAATGTTGCCCAGGCATGGGCTGAGGCCTACCAGTTGGTAGACCCGACGACAGTTGTGGCGGTTAGCGGTGGCGGTTCCGGGACGGGAATTGCAGCACTCATTAATGGCACAGTCGATATCGCAAATGCCAGTCGTGCGATGAAAGACAAGGAAATTCAGATGGCCAAAGATGCGGACCACGAACCGGTACAGCATATTGTTGGCTATGACGCGCTGGTCGTTTACCTGCATGCAGACAACCCCTTATCGGCTCGTCAGCATTGAAACAGTGGCTGAGATTTATGGTGACGGAGGTGGTTACACCAAATGGACTGACCTCGGCGTAGAAGTGCCGGGCTGTAAAGACCAGACCATGGTCGTTGTGAGCCGGCAAAATAATTCGGGCACCTATGCCTATTTCCGTAGATCGATCCTTGAAAAAGGTGATTTCCGCCTCGGTACCCGTGATATGCATGGTTCCAAGGACGTCGTAGACCTGGTCGAGAATACACCTTGTGCAATTGGTTACAGTGGACTTGCCTATGCCACCGACCACGTCAAGCTGGCCTGTATTTCACAGGAAACCGGTGGCGAGTGCACCAGTCCTTCAGTAGCCACCGCCAGTGACGGAAGCTACCCGATCGCCCGTCCGTTGTTTATGTATACCAGTGGTGAGCCAGGTGGTTACGTGGGTGAATACCTGAACTGGATCAAGAGTGATGCCGGCCAGTGCATTATCCTGGCGAAGGGTTATGCATCTGCTACTGATGTTAGTTGTAACTGATTGCAGGTTTTGATCGTTCCGGCTTGTTCCGGAGCGGTCAGGCGGTAATAATTAGCGGGTAAGTTTTCTCCATCACGGGTTTACCGGGAAGCCAATATGAGTCATTTTGAAGAGCGAATGGAAGCGGATTTGAAAGTCATCCGTAACAAGTTATGGACAATTGGTAAAGATGTCGAGGTAGCGCTGCACAACGCCAGAAAGATACTGATCCTGCGGGACAGTGAGCTGGCTTATGCAACGGTGCTGGGTGATGGTCTGATCAACCGGGACTCGCGCGAATGTGATCGGCTTTGCCATACGTTCATTGCCCGCCACCTGCCTGGTGCAGGGCATCTACGCGAGTTGGCAGCAACCTCTCGCGTAAACGTGACGCTGGAACGTGTTGGTGATTACGCGGTAACCATTTGTCGTGAGGCCCTGCAACTGCCAGACACGCTTTCCGGACAACTTTCAAGCAGTATGGACGCCGTATTTGACGAATCGATATCCATACTTTCTGAATCCCGCAAGTCGTTTCGCGATGGCAATGCAGAAATGGCGATGGCCTTGATGCAAATGGCCACGCGTGTGCAAGGCAAAATGGATGCCGTTTACGAGATTCTGTTTGCCGAAGATGATCGCATGGACGGGGAGACCATGATGGCCATTTTTGTAATATTCAACTTACTCAAGCGGATAGCTGACCAGGCAAAAAACATCTGTGACCAGACGGTCTACGCGGTCAAAGGAATTGACAAACTTCCGAAAACCTATCGTATTTTATTTCTGGACCAACCCGGTTCAGGTGCCGCACAACTGGCCACCGCCATTGGCCGGAAGAATTTCCCGAAAAGTGGTTATTTCATACCGGCCACCCCCGGTACAGCTGATCCGGTTGCAGCGGAACTTCAGAATTTTATGACCGAGAGGGCTTTGCCCGATGAGGACCTGGTGACAGAGCAGCTTGAAGTTATCGAGCATGACCTGGCCGAGTTCGTTGTTATTGTGGGCCTGAACGGCAAGGTCGAAGACTATATTTCCAAGGTGCCATTCCATACATCAGCACTTAACTGGACGCTGCCCGAGGGTACAGATCCCCTGCAGCAATACCGAGTGCTGCGTGAGGAAATCCAGCAGTTAATGATACTGCTGGCTGGCGAATCAGCCGGCTGAGTCAAAGGAAATGAACAATAAACAGACGTCGGCTCCTGCAGCCGCTAACGATTTTGATCAGCTTAATAGTGACTGGTATATAGACAAGGCAGTCCAGATACTGGTTTTTCTCGGTGGTATCTCGGCCATCATTTTCATTATTGGGATTTTTGTCTTCATCACCAAGGAAGGAATAGGTTTCCTGGTGGGTGACTTCAGTTTTAAAGAGTTCTTTTTCTCACCCAACTGGCGACCGACTTCCGAGAACAAGGTCACTTACGGAATATTGGCCCTGGTCGCCGGTACCGCCAGCGTGACCGGCCTTGCCATGCTCATAGCAATACCTTTCTCTTTGGGTACCGCTATCTTTATCGCAGAATTTGCAACCGGCAAGACCCGTGAATTTCTCAAAATTACAGTCGAGTTGCTGGCCGCTATTCCTTCGGTGGTATGGGGGTTTATTGGCCTGGCCATGATGAATCCGTTGATCATCGATATATTCAACGTCCCGGTCGGGTTGAACGTACTTAACGCTGGCATCATTCTCGGCTTGATGGCGGCCCCGATCATGACATCCATTGCCGAAGACGCGTTAAAGGCAGTGCCGGATCGTTACCGCGAGGCGGCTGAAGCCATGGGTGCGACCCGTTGGCAGGTGATATACAAGGTCGTATTGCCCGCCGCAAAAAATGGCCTGTTAGGCGCTGTGTTGTTGGGCGTTGGCCGCGGTTTTGGTGAAACCATGGCGGTACTGATGGCCACCGGTCATGCCATTAACATTCCGACCAGTGTGTTTGATTCGGTGCGGGCACTAACCGCGACCATCGCAGCCGAGTTGGGTGAAACTGCAGTTGGTTCACCCCACTACAAAGCGCTGTTTACGATCGGCATATCCCTGTTTGTCATTACTTTTGTCATTAACCTGGTCGCAGATCTGGTTGTTCGCGGCGTGAAGAAGGGGTGAGCAATATGTTTCAAGCAACCCAGGTCAATCGCAAAAACCTTGGCCGGCAAAAACTTTTCCGTGTCCTGCTGGGCGGGATGACGGCTATTTTGATACTACCGGTCATTCTGATTCTCGGTACCCTGATCTACAAAGGTGCCCCGGTCGTTTCATTTGATTTCCTGTTTTCCAACCCGACCAACGGCATGACCCAGGGTGGTATATTTCCGGCCCTGCTTGGCACTATATTACTGGTTATCGTCGCCTTGCTGGCTTCGGTGCCGCTGGGTGTCGCCGCTGCAATCTACCTGAGTGAGTATGCGCCGGACAACTGGCGCACACGGGCCATCAACCTCGCCATCATCAACCTGGCGGGTGTGCCGTCTATCGTTCATGCCCTGTTTGGCCTGGGCGCATTTGTCATTTTCTTCCGCTTTGGAACCAGCATCCTGGCGGCCAGCCTGACACTGGCTATCATGACATTACCGGTGGTGATCGTCGCGACACGCGAATCATTACAGGCCGTGCCAATGGCTTTCCGTGAAGCGTGTTGGAATATGGGTGCGACACGCTGGCAGACCATCCGGCGTATTGTACTGCCCAATGCAGTAACCGGAATATTGACCGGTGTGATATTGGAAGTGTCGCGCACCGCCGGTGAAACAGCACCAATCATGTTTACCGGCGCGGTATTTTTCCTGCCATTTCTGCCCCAGGGCGTTTTTGACCAAACCATGGCGTTGTCCCTGCACCTGTTCGTTGTCTCAACCCAGGTTCCGGAAATGCCTGAAGCGGTGCCTTACGGTGTCGCACTGGTGCTAATTTGCCTGGTCCTGTTGATGAACAGTGTATCCATTGCCTTGCGCATGTACCTGCGGGGTAAAAAGAAATGGTAAATGAGGCAATGCAAAGTCAGGCACCAATCAAACTGGGTATTAAAAACCTGTCGATCCATTACGGTAGCGAGGTCGCCCTGGAAGGGGTGTCGTTCGATATTCGTGAACATGAAATTTTCGGTATCATCGGTCCGGCCAATGCGGGTAAAACTTCATTTTTGAAAGCGATTAACCGCATGGATATGTTCAACCCGGACATGAAGATTGGTGGCAATATCAGCTTTAGCGGCCACGATATCAGTAAGGTGCGCAATGTTTACGGGCTGCGCCGCCGTATTGGTGTGGTGTTCCCGTTACCGGTTGGGCTACCGCTTTCTGTTTATGACAACGTGGCCCTGGCACCGCGCCTGGCCGGTCAAAAAGACAAGGCGGAACTGAATGTGATCGTGGAGCGCTGTTTGACCCGGGCCGCATTGTGGGATGAGGTAAAAGATCGCCTCAACTCGCTGGGCAGTATGTTGTCCGGCGGCCAACAGCAGCGCCTGACCATCGCCCGTGCATTGTCGCAGGACCCTGAACTCCTGATGCTGGACGAATTTTCCATCGCGGTGGATCCGGTAACAACGATGAGAATCGAGGATGTGCTCAAGGAGTTAAAAAGTGAAATGACCATCATCCTGGTAACCAACCTGGTGCAGCAAGCCCGGCGTCTGGCAGACCGGACCGCGTTCTTCCTGGAAGGGAAATGCCTTGATGTAGGTAACACCGAGGACCTGTTCACTGGCGAAGTCAGTGACCAGAGAACCCGTGATTACGTTGAAGGGAGGTTTGGTTGATGGATCAAAATAATGGTACAGACAAAAGCCTGGCCATCAGCGCCCGCAAACTGAACCTCTGGTATGGCACTTTCCAGGCGTTATTTGATGTCGATCTGAATATCAAACAAGGCATGATCACCTCGATGATCGGCCCGTCCGGCTGTGGCAAAAGCACCTTCCTGCGCACCATTAATCGCATCAATGAGCGTCTGGATTATGTAAGAATTACCGGTGACATCGATGTGATGGGTGAAAACATCTTTGGTTCAGATGTGGAAATGGTCCAGGTTCGCAAACAGGTGGGCATGGTGTTCCAGCGGCCCAACCCGTTGCCAATTTCCATTCGCGAGAATATTCTTTTCGGGCATAAAATCCACGGCGGAGGCGGCAAGGCTGACCGCGCCAACCATGATGAAATTGTAGAGAGTGCTTTGCAGAAAGTTCTGTTGTGGGACAAGGTCAAGGACAAGCTTGATCAGAAAGCAACAGGCCTGTCACTGGAAGAGCAACAGAAGTTATGCATAGCCCGCTTGCTGCCGGTCAAACCCAGCGTATTGCTAATGGACGAACCCTGCTCAGCCCTTGATCCAAAGGGAACTGAAGCGGTGGAAGAATTACTCTGGGATCTGCGTGGCGAATACTCCATCCTGATCGTGACCCACAACATGGCCCAGGCCCGCCGCGCCAGTGAGGAATGCATATTCATGTTGATGGGAAAAGTCGTCGAGCACCGTGAAACCGGTGCCATGTTCCTGACTCCGAAACACCAGGAAACCGCTGATTACATCGAAGGGCGCTACGGTTAAAGAACTGGTTTCAATCCGTATTCAAGGCATCTTCCAGGGCTTCACAGACTGAATTCAGCACCTTGATACGACCGTAACGCTTGTTCTCGTTTTCAACCAGGATCCATTGTGATTTATTTACCGAGGTCTGTTGGATCATTCTGTGGGCAGCAAGAGCGTACTCGTCCCATCTTTCCCGGTTTCGCCAGTCATCTTCAACAAGTTTCCAGCGTTTATGCGGTGTTTCCTCGCGGTCTTTGAAGCGCTTTAACTGTTCTTCTTTGCTGATATGCATCCAGAATTTGCGCAGCACGATGCCATGTTCAAGCAGTTGGTCTTCAAAGTCATTGATCTCGGCAAAAGCCCGGCGCCATTCATCGTCACCCGCAAATTGTTCGATACGTTCTACCAACACCCGCCCGTACCAACTGCGATCAAAAATGGTCATCCTGCCGGCACGTGAAATACAATTCCAGAATCGCCACAGGTAATGATAAGAGTGTTCAACGTCTGTCGGTGCGGAAAAGGGATAAACCTTGAAGTTCCGTGCATCCAGCGCTGCGGTGATGTGGCGGATGGCACCACCTTTGCCGGCGGCGTCCGGGCCTTCAAATACCAGGATGGTGGATAACTTCTTTTGCACAGCCTGTTGGTGAAGGGATGCCAGCCTGGCCTGGCAAATGGCCAGTTCTTCACGATATGATTTTTTGTCAAGAGACAGGGAAAGATCCAACCCGTCCATGATCGTTATGGTCTGGCTGCCGTTACTGCTGGCAGGCGGCTGACTGGCCTCCTCTTCTACCTTGGTACGAAACTCGGAGAGATATTTATGACGGACCTGTTCTTTGATCAGGTGCCGTTCGAGACGTTGCTGAAGTATCTCGCCAACCCGCAGGCTGCGAAAATAATAATCCTCGCCTTCGATGATTTCCCAGGGGGCGTGGCCGGTATTGGTCTGTGAGATAATTTTTTCCGCCGCTTCGATAAAGCGGTCGTACATCTCCCAGTGCTTCCAGTCATCGGGTGACATGCGCCAACTTCTTAAAGGGTCATTTTCCAGCAGTTCAAGCCGTTGTTTTTGAACATCGTGGCTGATGTGCATCCAGAATTTGAGCACCATGGCGCCATCATCTGCGAGTGATTTTTCAAATGCATTGATGCGTTCCAATTCCCTGCAGAACTGATTATCAGTGGACTTCCCATAGACATAATTGAGTAACGGGATCGAATAGCGACCGCTGAGATAAATCCCTATCTGACCCCTGGGTGGCATGTGTCGCCAGAAGCGCCAGGGAACGGGTCTTTCTGACTCTTCATCAGAGGGTTCGCTGTACGCCTGGGTTACGATCCAGCGTGCATCCATCCATTTATTGAGCAGGTTGGTTGAAGTGCCTTTTCCCGCACCGCGTACACCGGCAAAATCCAAAATGACAGGAAACTTGCCTTCGGTTCTCAGACGTTGTTGCAGGGCGAGAAGATCTTCGCGCAGGCTCAGTTCCCTTTGCTTGAATTCACTCTTGGAAACCCGTTGTCCTAATTCTGCAGTTTGGAACATGGATGTCTCACCTGGTTGGTTTTGGGACAAGATAACATAATGATCTAATTACTCCAGCATCAGTTTAGTGGCGACATGGTTATCGCTTTGAAATAACAAAATAATTGAGGGTGCGCAATTGGAGCGCACCCTCAATTTTCTATCTGTTACTTATGCGAACTTCAGCTTTGACCAGGCCTTTGCTCACGTCTTTCGGTGCGACGTGCCTGATGTTCCGCAGCCATGGTTTCAAGTTCGGCGCGTTGCTCTTGTGTCAGCTGGCCGTAGACTTGTGATAAAGCCCGGCTGGTGATCATCATACGCTCGGCGGCAAAATCCCCTTCCTGTACGGCCAATGCTGCGATTGCGTCTGCATCGTAGACATCAGCTTTAATCAGTTCTTTCAGTTGCAGATGAACCGCCTTGGTTTTCTGCATGACGGGACTCGTCTCTGCCTTCAAGCCTTGCATGATGGCCCTGATGCTTTCCCTTTGTTCATCTTCCAGGTCCAGGCGTCTTATTCCGCGCATTAATTGGTCAACCATCGGTGCGCCCTGCATTCCGCGTTGAGAGCGCTGCCCTTTGTTGCCGGGTTCGCCATAGAAATCCTGTGCCAGTGCCATACCTGAGGTTGTCAGCAGGAGGGTGGTAATAATGGTGATGCTTATCTTATTCATGTGTTTTTCCTGTCTTCGTTGATGTGGTGATGCTTACGGTCTATTTGACACTATATCTCTGTCGTCTTGGGTTAGTCTTGTGTAAAGAAAGGTAAAGTCGCACGATAATTGTCTCTTTTGGTTAAAATCAGAACTGCTGACTGCCCGGAAAACAGATGCCACCAACCATACTCATAGCGGATGACGATACGGAACTGTGCGAACTGTTGCGTGAGTATCTTGGCATGGAAGGTTTCGAGGTGCGGCTTGCATTTGATGGTGAGCAGGCACTGGCTGAGTCCCGGCGGCCGGGGCTTGATGCCATGGTGCTCGACATCATGATGCCGCGGATGAATGGCATTGATGTATTGCGCAACCTGCGTAAGGAATCCGAGTTGCCGGTGATCATGTTGACCGCCCGTGGTGATGACATTGATCGCATTATCGGTCTGGAACTGGGCGCTGATGACTACCTGGCCAAACCCGCCAATCCACGCGAGTTGCTGGCACGCATCCGTGCAATTTTGCGGCGCTCCAATACCCAATCAACGGTTGCGACGCTTGAGGTTGGCGATCTGGTGCTGAACCAGGCCCGACGTGAATTACATCGCGACGGCTTGCTGATTGACCTGACCAGCACTGAATTCAGTATTTTGCAGTTGTTGCTGCAGCGCAGTGGTGAAATTGTCGAGAAAAAGGATATGTACCTGGCGGCGTTGGGTCGTGAACCGGTGGCCTATGACCGCAGCATTGATATGCATGTCAGCAACCTGCGCAGAAAGTTGGGGCAGGCTATGGATGGTACCGAGCGAATTGAGACCATACGTGGTATCGGTTACCAATACCGTTTTGGCGGTAATGACTAATGCCACGCCTGTTCTGGAAACTGTTTTTTGCACTGTGGCTGAGCATCATGGCCTTTGCGGTCGTGGTGAGCTGGATTAACCAGACGGTTATTCTGCAATATGCGGTTGAGGAACCCGGCTATGGGTTTGATACCAATTTGCGCCGCTTTAAGGCCAGGATGGTACGCGACCTGAACGAGGGTGGTGAGCAGCAGGTGCGACGTAGCTTGCGCCATTTGCCACGGGGAATGCAGAAAAATATTTTTGTGCTGGATGCGGACGGTAACGAGTTGCTTGGTCGGGAACGGCTATTGAATAAACTAAGGCAAGACCGGATAAAAGTTTCCAGACAGCAAGTGGAGAGCGCTGACGGTCAGTCTTATACCTTGATCAGCGTTGGTCGGAAACCACCACGTGCATTGCTCGCCCCCGGCCCGCAAGGGGTAGGGATGCGCCTGGGAGTGGCGGCTATTATCAGCGCCCTGGTCAGCCTGTTGCTGGCCCGTTACCTGGCGGCACCGTTGGGGCAATTGAGTCGAGCCAGCCGGCAACTGGCCACCGGCGACCTGTCTGCCAGGGTCGGTGCACCGCTGGCTGAACGAAAAGATGAGTTTGGACAACTTGCCATGGACATGGATGAAATGGCAGGGCGTCTGCAAGTATCACAACAGGCCAACCAACGCCTGTTACGGGATGTGAGTCACGAGTTACGCTCACCCCTGGCCAGACTGAGCGTGGCGCTTGAGATTGCCCGCAACAAGGATCAAAACCTGGTTGTTGATGAGCTCAATCGGATCGAGCTTGAAAGCGAACGTTTGGAAAAACTGGTCGATGAAGTACTGGGCCTGTTACGTGAATCAACTGGGTCTCAGGAATTGAAAATCCAGCATTTTGACCTGGCAGATTTGCTGCAGGACCTGGTGGAAACGGTGAACTACGAAATTGCCGAAGGCCGGGAGCCAATTGGATTGCAGCTTGAGCCACCTTTGCTACTAAATGCTGACCGGGAACTGCTCTGGCGTGTATTTGAAAACCTGCTGCGCAACGCCAAAATTCATTCCGGTGATGCGGAAGGCATTGAGGTCTCTGCAAAGCAGGTTTCCAGCAAGGAAATTCAGGTCTGCGTACGGGATTCAGGACCGGGTATCGCAGGGACACATATCAAACGGATTTTTGAACCTTTTTACCGTATTGACGAAGCCCGCAACAGAAGTTCGGGTGGCCACGGCCTCGGTCTGGCGATTGCCGCCTCTGCGGTACGGCGTCATGGTGGCAGGATTTCAGCCTCAAACCGGCAGTCTGGTGGTTTGGAAGTCAAGGTGGTCTTACCGGTCACTCAGGAAGTGAATTCAAGCACGTGAAAATGGGAAAGCGGTCACTTCATTAATCGATTCGGCATCACATAGATTCATCAGCAATCGATCTACGCCCAGGGCAACACCGGCGCATTCGGGCAAGCCGTGTTCAAGTGCAGCGATCAGATGATGGTCTACTTCATTTATAAGCTCACCACGTTTTTCGCGCTGTGCATTCTCAGCATCAAAGCGTTGTCGCTGCTCACTGGCATCGGTTAATTCCTGGTAACCGTTGGCGAGTTCGGAGCGCCCGAGGTAGAGTTCAAAACGTTCCGCGAGCGGTGGTGTTTCAGGTCGGATTCTTGCCAGGGCCGCCTGTTCGGCCGGGAAGTCGTAGATAAACGTCAGGTTTTTTTCCGGCAAGGCTGGCTGAATTACAAGACTGATCAGCAGGTCCAGCCATTGTCTCCGTCCCAGTTCGATATCAGTGATACCGTGCTTTATGGCAGCAGCGGAAAGTTCACGGCTATCTGCAGTGAAAGGGTCGAGATTAAGATGACGTAGAAAAAGTTGCCTGTAGCTGAGCCTCTGTTCCGGCCACTGATCAAACTTACCACGGCCACAAAGCCTGACAAGATCGGCAACTTCATCCATCAACTGGTGATAACTGAAACCTGTTCGGTACCACTCGAGCAATGTGAACTCAGGATTATGAAAACGGCCTGATTCACCGGCACGGAATACCCGGCCAAGCTCAAAAATATCTCCGCTTCCGGCAGCCAGTAGCCGTTTGAGGGGGAATTCAGGCGATGTACGCAGGTAGCCACCGGTATCGGTCCTGATAGACTGGATTTCAGGGTCGGTATTACCGGCCATGGAAATTAACGGTGTTTCAACCTCCAAAACATTCCGCTCTGAAAAGTAAGTGCGTATGTCCTGCAGTAAACGTGCCCGCGCCTTTAGCCGTGCAGTTGAGGCTGAGGGTCGCCAGTCAGTCATCAGGATACGCAATCTGCAGATCCAAACCGGTCATCCGCAGCGCCTGTTGTTCATATTCAAGGTCAGCGACAGTCAGGGGGTGTGCTTCCATCCAGTGCGCTGGTAATGCCAGGTGGACGGTTGTATCAACCAGTTTGATACGGAAACTGCGTATAGCCTCGTCCTCCCTGGTACGGCAGAAAATCCAGGCAAGGCGCATGCACAACAACGTGATGCGTAATGGCTTGTACAGGCGCTTTGGTAGTCTTGCTGCGTAATCTTCCGGTATATCCCGTCGCTGGAAGCCAACCAGTGCGGCCAGGAATAGTTGCTCCTGGTGTGAGAAGCCAGCCATGTCTGATGCCTCGACCAGGTAAGCTGAATGTTGCTGGTAGCTGTTATGGGATAATGCCAGTCCCGTTTCATGTAATTCTGCGGCCCACGCCAATAGTGTCCGGTGCTGGCGGGAAATTGGTTGATCGGGTGATAGCTGATCAAATATCTCCAGTGCGGTTCTGCGCACGCGCTCCACTTGCGCCGGGTCTACTGCAAAGCGGGTCATCAGCGCTTTAACCGCCTTGTCCCTCGGGTCACGGTGTTCAAGCCGGCCCAGCATGTCATGTAACAGGCCTTCTCTCAGGGCGAAAGGTGATATTACCAATTCTTCAATATGTAAGGCTTTGAAACAGGCCAGAAGGATGGCGAGGCCACCAATAATCACGGGTTGACGGCGTTCACTCAAGCCATCGATTTCAACCTCCGAAATTGTTTTGAACGACAGTACTTTCTGTTTGAGTTTTTCCAGTGCTTTGGGTGTAATGCCTTTTTTGCACCAGCCGTTGGCCTCGCACATCGAGGCTGCAGAGCGAATTGTTCCTGAGGATCCAATGGCGGTCTGCCATCCGGCTTTGCGGTAGACGGATTGGATCTCCTGTAGTTCAGCGGCTACCGCGCGCTGGGCTCTTTTAAGGGACTTTTCAGTGATTTTTCCATTTGCAAAGAACCGATTGGTTACCGAAACACAGCCAAACTGCAGGCTTTCCATTTCAACCGGGATCAAAATGTTCGCCGATAATCAACTCGGTGCTGCCGCCGCCAATATCCATCACCAATTGCTTTTGTTCCTCGCCGGCAACCCATTGGGTGACACCGAGATAGATCAGGCGGGCTTCCTCGCGACCGGCAATAATGTCTATCGGACACTCCAGGGCGGTCTCTGCTGCCAGTAGAAATTCGTCGGCATGTTTTAAGCGCCGGAAAGTCTGTGTACCGGCTGCGCGAATATTCTTTGCGGGGATACCCCGCAGGCGCTGGCCAAAGCGGGAAAGACAGTCAAGGGCGCGTTGCTGGACCTGGGGCTCGAGGTTGCCTTCCCTGTCCAGTCCACCACCCAGCCGGACCATCTCCTTGATGCGGTCAAGAACGCGTAATTCACCGTGTTCGCGCCGCGCAACCAGCATGTGAAAGCTGTTGCTTCCCAGATCTATGGCGGCATAGGTTTCCAGTTGGGGGTCAGGTTTCATAATGAGCCTCTGGTCTACTCATGAATTCGTATCTTACATCCAAACTGTCCTGCTGCCTGATGTTACCAGTGGAATTGTGCTCTGAGCTGGAAAATTGTCGGACTCTCTTCTTCAGAATCTTCAAAGTTCCAGACATCGGTCCTGACAAATATCAGGTTCGACATCACCCGGAACTGGTTGCCGGGGGCATACCAGTTCACAGCCAGCGTCAGGTTCTTTTCTTCGCCGCCCCTGATGTTCTGATCGTTCAGGTCAACTTTTGAGAAACGAACTGCCGCTTCCCACGCGCCGCGTGGATTTTGAGGGCGGACCCGGAGAAATTTGCCCTGCGTGTATTTAAAGGTTTCGCCGGTCAGTATCCAGCTTGCCTGCATATAAAAGCCCTTGAAAAAAGGGTTCTCGTTCGATACTCGATCCCATTTGGCACGAAAGAACTCCGCTCGAAACATAAACGACTCTTTTGCGCCGGCTAATTCAAGTACACCAATTTGCTGTCTGCTGACATCCTCGAATATTTGTGTGTCCACCAGCCTTTCATTGGTAACCCGTGACTCAGGATGAGAGAAAAAACGTGTTTTGCGGCTCATGTTCTCGGATACAAATGATGCGGCGACATGAAACACGCTGAAACGGCTGCGGGTCGGGTTGAAATACACACGGCTGGCATAACCGAAATCACCGATGCTGCTGTTCAGATCAGGGCCAAACAGGGTTACATGTACCCCGCCCTTTTTCTTATTCAAGTCCCACCCCAATGCCAGTCTGCGACCCAGGCCAAAGGCTTCCGCAGGCAGTGGTTCCTCCATAAAGGTACGGGAAATCCTCGAGGTCTGATTGACCAGTGTCTGTGCAACCCGCTGATTACCTGCGGTGAAAAGACCGTATTTTTTATGGCGGTAGCGCACGTATAAATCTGCAAAATTACTGTCCCCGTCCGTCAGATCAACCTCCGCCTTGAGAGATATGTTGTGTTTGAGTGCCTGGGCCAGCCCGGCACGCAGGCTTCGAATCCTGAACCCCGAATCGTCCTTTGTTATACCGGAGGAGTAGTGTGCGTAATCAAGTTCCGTCCGACCAAAAAAAATCAGTCCCCTGTCACCGATAAAGGGCACCCTTTCGGGAACGGATTGCAGATAGCCGGGTAGTGACTTGAAGTAGTCGAGAATTGATTTCTTTTCATCGAGAGGTTCATTGGAAGCCCCGGCCTGGAGATCAGCTTTATCGCCTGCAACATCTTGGATCTGTTGCTCAGCGGCTTGGTCTTCCGCATCATCCTGTCTTAGGTCTTCAGCCGATTTGGCATCTTCCTGGATGGTCTCCAGGTTTTCGTGGATGGACTCACGCAGGTCACTGGCAGCTTCAACTTTTTCAGCCCTGGCTTTCTCTGCTTTCTCATCAGCGGCCACATCTTCTGTTTCCTGTGCATGCAATGGCCCTGCTGCCATTAGCAGCATCAACAGAGCAGGTAAACACATTTGTTTATGAAGCGAGCTAATCATTCATTGAAATGTCTGCAAATTTGGAAAACCATGAAGGTATATCTTAAATCAAAACGGGCCCGATTGGACCCGTCTTGTTTGTTGCCGCGCAATGTACGTCCCCGCGCAGGTTGCACTTAAGTGTGTTGGGAGGTCAGGTCCAGCTGTAAGCGGTTAAAGTCAATGGGATCGCCGGATTTAAGCCCTGCATCATTGATGAAATAAGTAAACTTGGCTGCAAGGCCCTTGGCCAGACCATAACTGGCCTTGAACACGTGGCCCTTGGCATCGGTGCCACCACCGCCGAAATCAGAGTCAACCAGCAGGGCAAAGGCGGAATCGGCTTCAAGATGCTTGTACATGTAACCAATATCCCAATCGTGCAGTTTGGATGTCTTGCCATATTTGAACCCGTAGGACCAGGCTGTATCATCATCGTCAGCGGCCTGGTTTTGAACATAGGTGCCATACACGAGCAACGGACGGTCAAACAGGCTGAAGTTCATTCCCGCAAACAGTTCTATTTCCTCATAGTCATAGAGGTAGGTCAGGGTATCGGGATCAAAACTGTTGCCGAAGAAGTCGTCATCGTCACCAAAGAATGAATGCAGACCCCTGGTATCAAATACGTAGTAACCAACACCGGCGACCAGCTTCATGTCGTCGCCGATATCCATATTGATACCCGCTTGTGTTGCGTAAGCGAATGACTGTTCTTTCTTGCTGTCACTTTCGACCCAGGTACCCAGGGCATTGACAAAGAAAAGATCGTTGGCCCAGGAGACCCCGACACCTTCGGGCCGCCAGTCGCTATCCCAAAGCAGGGCGTTCCTGCCGCTATCAACCAGGTAGTTTTTAAATTTTCCGCCCATAACATGGGTATTTGCCATGCCCGACCAGTCAAAGTAAGCCAGGTCAAGGTTAAGGCCCTTGGATGAGCCGCCCCCGCCCAGGGTCTGGTTTGAAGAAACCGGATCTTCGCCGCCGCTGGCCATGCCGAGTCCCACCTCGATAGTCGGGGTAACATCGGCAATCAGTGCTGCCCTGGCGCGGATTCGGTTGCGATTCCGGTCAGGTGTACCTTCGATGTCAAAGCTTTCATAACGATAGCGGAAGTCGCCCTTCCAGCGAATGGTGTCAGTCCAGTCGGTTTTTGCTGCCTGCTGTTTCACTTCGGCTGCCACTGCATTGTTTTTTTCACTGACTGCCGCGACAGCGACCGCGGTGGCCTGGTTGTTTTTTAGTAACTCGGCATTGGTGGCTGTCAGTGCGCGGTTTTCAGCTTCAAGGCGATCCAGGCGCTCGTTCATCACCTGGAATTGGGCGCGCAAGGCGGCCAGGTCTTCGTCTGAGGCCGCCTGTGCAGAGCTACTGGCAGTGCCAGTATATAGGTACATATACGCGTTGTAATGCGGGTTGGCATTCGCCGTTGAGATGCCATAAAAATTCCTCCTGTCGATATTCAGGCTCATCGTATAGGTCTTAAATGACAGTTCTGTTACAGGTGGGTGTTTTTTTAAGCTTGCCGCTCAAGGGGGAAAATACATCGGAACTCACTGCCTTTGCCCAGCTTGCTGGATATCTCCAGTCGGGCCTGGTGTGAGTTCAGGACGTGCTTAACGATGGCAAGGCCCAGTCCGGTTCCGCCTGTTTGACGGGCACGGTCATTGCCGACGCGATAGAACCTTTCAGTGATTCTCGGAAGATCCTTCCGGGGAATCCCAATTCCACTATCTTTGACACTGAGTACAAGCGCCTGATCAGTTGCCTGCCAGCTAACCTCG
>PVMK01125913.1_pt1 | contig 25609 bp, 27 predicted proteins | sample 1853481 | NCBI WGS metagenome assembly PVMK01 (sample SAMN08533507, study PRJNA380276) | Marine sediment metagenome, whole genome shotgun sequencing project.
CTCCAGGAGCTTTCGCAATGATTTGTCATCGATACCCGTGAACTTTGTCTCATACCGAAATCCGATATCCGCCCCCGCCTGGTAGAACATGCTGTCGGGATCGTCCGTGAACGCCCCGCGTGCATGGACGGCGGGGGGTGGAAAGAGCGTCCCGGAAACCACAATGAGCATGACCGCACCATGGGTGAATCGCATCCAATTGGCAACCATGTCATTGAATTCCGGGAAGAAAATTCGCGCTCCGATGTTAACACCGCTACCGCAGGCGAGCACTGCGCGGCGGCTGTGAAAGCGGCGATAGACGAATCAGCGGGAAAGCAGAGTGCGAGCAGGGTGCGAGCAGGATCCGAACTCAGGTCAAAAGTCCGTCTCCGGGCGCTGCGCCGCCCATGGCCGCGCCTGCTCGAACAGCGCTGCCGCGCGCAGCAGCAATGCCTCCGACGACAGCGGCCCGACCAACTGCATCGCCATGGGCAAACCATCGGAGTGCAGCCCCGCGGGCAGCGTGATTGCCGGGTGTCCGGTCATGTTGAAGGGGTGGGTATAGGGGTACCAGTGCTGACGGACCTTACCGGTCGGTTCACCGCATATCTCCACGGGCGTCCCGAAGTCGTGGTCCACGTCCAGGGCGGTGCGGGCGAGGGTCGGTGTGATCAGCAGATCATAGTCCTCGAACCAGCCCTGCACTTGCCGGAACAGTCCGGTGCGGAAGACGATGGCGCGTTGCAGATCTGCCGCGGAATACTCGCGACCCTCGTCGATGCCCTGTACCAGTGTGGGTGTCATACGATCCCGCCACGTCCCCAGCCACTGCTCGAAGCGCGCAACCCACAGCGACTGTGTGATCACCAACCAGTAGGGCTCGGTGTTCTCGAAGTCCTCGTTCACGCGATCCACGCGAGCGCCGAGACTCTCGAGCACGCCCACGGCGTCCTCGGTGGCGGCGACGATTTCCGGGTCCACGAGACGATTGCCCATCAACGGGCGGTAAGCGACCCGCAGTCCCGACAGATCCCCGTCTCCCGCGGCGGCGCCCACATAGTCGATTCCGGCCAGGCCGTGAGAGTGGATGTCGGCGGGATGGGTGCCCGCCATGGATTGCATCATCAGCGCAGCGTCCATCACGGTGCGGGTCATCGGGCCCTGGTTGGAGAAGCTTCCGAAAGTATCCGGGGCGGTGTCGTGGGGAACGCAACCGAGCGTGGCCTTGAGGCCAACGATGCCGCAACAGGCCGCGGGGATGCGGACCGAGCCTCCGGCGTCGGTGCCGATGGAAAGCGGAGCGATGCCCGCGGCGACCGCGGCCGCGGATCCACCGGACGAACCACCGGGCGTGCGCGAGAGATCCCAGGGATTGCACGTCGTGCCGAACAGCGGTGCCTCGGTCATCGGATTGTGGCCGAACTCCGGCGTGCTGACCTTGCCGATCATGATGGCGCCGGCGGCCTTCAGTCGAGCCACCGCCGGGCCATCCTCAGACGGGACGTTGTCTTCGAGAATCAACGAGCCGTAGGTCGTGCGTATGCCGGCAGTATCGATGAGATCTTTTACCGTGAACGGCACGCCGTGCAGCGGCCCGAGCTCCTCGCCGGCCATCAACGCCCGCTCCGCGGTTTGCGCATCGGCAAGCGCCTGCTCGTGGGCAATCGTGATGAAGGCGTTCAGATCCTTCTGGCTTGCCTCGGCCCGTTCGAGCACGCGTCGCACGACTTCCACGGGCGAGATCTCGCGGCGCCGGACCAGGCTTGCCAGGTCCTCAGCCGAGGTAAAGGCGAGTTCGTGGTCGTCCATCCCACCCGGGCGAGGCAGACGGCTACGCCGCCTGCACCCGATCGTCGTAGAGGTGACACTCCACCATGGCTGACCCACTGAGGTGCGGGCGCGGTTTGCGCTCGGAACAAACCGGCATTGCCTTGGCGCAACGTGGATGGAACGTGCAGCCGGAGGGAGGATCGACCGGATTCGGAAACGCCAGGCCGAGCTGGCTTTCGGGCACGCCGAGGCCCGGCTCCGGTGTGAGCACCGACTGGAGCAACGCCACCGTGTATGGGTGGCGCGCGCGCGCGAATATCTCCTCGGTGCTTGCCTGCTCCACGATACGGCCCAGATACATTACCGCCACCTTGGTGGCCATGTGCTCCACGACGGCGAGATTGTGGGAGATGAGCAGGTAGGTAAGACCGAACTCCTCGCGAAGATCCATGAGCAGATTCAGGATCTGCGACTGCACCGAGACGTCCAGGGCCGAGGTGGGCTCGTCGCAGATAACGACTTCCGGGCGCATGATCAGGGCTCGCGCGATGGCCACCCGCTGGCGCTGGCCGCCGGAGAGCTGGTTCGGATAGCTGTCGTAAACGCGCCGCGGAAGCCCGACCACGTCCAGCATGTCCTCGACCTGCTTACGCCACCGGGCAGGGTCGCCGATCTTGTGAACACGAAGGGGCAGGGAAATCACATCCGCGATTGATTTGCGGGGGTTCAGTGATGAATAGGGATCCTGAAAAATCGGCTGGATCTTCCGCGAGATAAAGATACGCTCCCGGCTTGCCACCGGTTCGCCGTCTATGAGGATGTCGCCGGAAGTCGGCGGCAGCAAACCGAGCAGCATCTTGGCAAGCGTCGACTTGCCGCAGCCGGACTCACCCACCAGGCCCAGCACCTCGCCCTTGTGGACGGTGATGTTGACGCCATTGACGGCATGCAGGGGTCGCTTCGGTGAAAAAATCCCCTTGCGAATCTGGAATGTGCGGGTGACTTCGCGCATCTCCAGCACGGGTGGGATGGGCTCGTTCATGCGGCAATGATCCTTTCGGCGTTCTCGCGACAGGTGGACACATCGAGCACGCAACGGTAGCCGTGGCCTTCGTGCGGCGTGGTCATCGCCACGTTGTCGTTACAGCGCGCATCGGCGTAGGAGCAGCGATTGCGGAACTGGCAGCCCCGACTATCGCCGATGAGGGTCGGCACGATTCCGGGGATGGAACCGAGCCGGGAACCACGCCGAGTCTTTCCCGGGATCGGTATGCAGTGCAACAGCCCCTGGGTGTAGGGATGCATGGGCGAGCCGAACACCTCAGCGACGGCGCCCTGCTCCACGATCTCGCCCGCGTACATCACCGCCACCTTGTCGGCCACCCGGGCGACGACGCCGAGATCGTGGGTGATCAGCATCATCGCCGCATTGAACTCGCGCTGCAGATCGGCGAGCAGGTGCAGGATCTGGGCTTGAATCGTCACGTCCAGCGCGGTGGTGGGTTCGTCGGCGATGATCAGCGACGGATCGCACATCAGGGACATGGCGATCATCACCCGCTGGCGGAGCCCCCCGGAGAGCTGGTGGGGATACTGGCCGAGCCGGCCGCGCGCACCGGTAATTCCTACTTTCTCCAGCAGATAGACGGCGCGCTCTTCAGCTTCTTTCTTTCCGGACTTCTTGTGGCGAAGGTACGGCTCCATCAGCTGATTGCCGATGGTGTAAGCAGGGTTCAAGGAGGTCATCGGCTCCTGAAAGATCATCACCATGCGGTCGCCGCGAATGTTGGCCATCTGCCGCTCCGACATGGCCCTCAGATCCGCGCCCCCGAACAGCAACCGATCCGCAGTTCGGGTAGCGCGGGCGGGCAACAGATCCATGATCGCCAGCGAAGTAATGGATTTGCCGCAGCCGGACTCGCCGACGATGCAGAGCGTCTGCCCCTGGTCGACGCTGAAATCGATGCTGCGCACAGCATGCAGCTCACCGGCGCCGACCGTGATGTCTACGTTGAGGTTCTGAACCTCGAGTACGGCGCTCACCTGTGTGGATCTCCCGGGCAGCGGCGCTGGTTTCAGTTTCGATTCTCGGGCGCGGTGACGTCGCGCACCCCGTCTCCGACGAGATTGATTGCCAGCACCAGCAGGAACAGGGCGACCCCGGGTATGGTGATGAGCCAGGGCTCTCCGAACAGGATGTAGTCCTTACCCTCCGACACCATCAAGCCCCACGAAGGCAGCGGCGGTTGCACCCCCACCCCGAGAAAGGACAATGCAGCTTCCAACAGGATAGCGTGGGCCATCTCCAGGGTTGCCACTACGATCAGGCTGTTGGCGATGTTGGGCAGTATCTCGCTGCTGAGGATACGCCAGGTCGAGCAGCCCACCGCGCGCGCCGCGACGATATAGTCCATGTCGCGGAGCTGCATGGTGGCGGCACGCATGACCACCGCGAAGCGATCCCACAGCAACAAACCCAGCACCGCGATTACCACTTCCAGGGATCCGCCCACCACCGCCACCACCGCCAGCGCCACCAGCACCACCGGCATGGATAGCCGCACCGTCACCATGAAGGTCACGAACATGTCGATACGGCCGCCGAAATAGCCTGCGGCGATCCCCATGACAGTACCGATCGATCCCGCGATAAGGGCGGTGGCAAAGCCGATGAGTAGGGAAATCTGCGCGCCGTACATGAGCCGCGACAGATAGTCCCGTCCCAGCTGGTCGGTGCCGAGCCAATGGGCGCTGGTTCCGCCATCCTTCCAGAACGGGACCTGCAGGCGGCCAAACAAGTCCTGATCATAAGGGTCATAGGGCGCCAGCAACGGAGCGCTGGCCGCCATGGCGATGATGAACAGCAGAATGAAGCTGCCGATTAACAGCCCACGATGATGGAAGATGCGCCGGCGCATCTGCTGGCCGGGTGTCGGGCCGACGATGTCCTCGGCAACGGGTAAGGTGTGGCTGGCGATGGTGCTCATGGCAGAGATCCTCAGCCCACCCGAATACGCGGATCGAGCCAGGCGTTCAACAGATCCGCGAGGAACGTCAAGACGATGTAGAGCAACGAGAACACCAGCACGATAGCCTGCACCACCGGCAGATCGTGGCGGCCGATGGATTCCCAGGCGAGATAACCGGCGCCGTGCAAGGCAAAAATACTTTCCACCACGATGGAACCCCCGAGCATGAATCCGAACTGCACCGCGGCCAGCGACACCACCGGGATGATGGCGTTGCGCAGAGCATGCTTGAACAGAACCACCCTCGGTGACAGCCCCTTGGCGCGGGCGGTGCGGATGTAATCCGAGCTCAGTACTTCCAGCATGCCGGCGCGGGTCAGGCGCATTATCGCCGGCGTCGCGAAGTAGCCGAGCACGATGGTGGGCAACACGAAGTGCATGGGCGTATCGGCGCCGGTGATGGGGAAAATCGGGAAGGTGACGGCGAATGCCACGATGAGCAGCAGCGCGAACCAAAAGCTTGGCAGCGCCTGCCCACACACCGAGACCGTCAAGGCGACCCGGTCAATCCAGCTATTCGGCCGCATGGCGGCGGCAACCCCCAGGGGAATAGCGAGCAGGATCGCGAAGATGATCGAGCACATCCCCAGGGTCATGGATACGGGCAGGCGATCGAAGAGCAGCTCCGATACCGGCAGCTTGAAGTAAAGACTCTGGCCGAGATCGCCTTGCAGGGCACGGGACACCCATTCCGCGTATTGCACCGGCAGCGGCCGATCGAAACCGTACAGCTCGTTCAAGTAAGCGATATCCGAATCACTCGCGGTCTCGCCGGCCATGGCCGCGGCCGGGTCGCCGGCCATATAGATCAGCGAGAAGGTAATCATGGAGACCGTGAAGGTCACCAGGATCGCCAACCCGAAGCGCTTCAGTGTGTAGATCAACATGACGCAGGGCTCGGCCCGGCAAGAAGCCGGGCCGAGCTATCTGGCAGATCTATTTCCACTTGGCGGTGAACAACCGCGGGATCTCGTCGGAGGTGGGCTTGAAGTCCACGTCGTTGGAGAAAGCGTAGTTGGTGTTGTAGGTCCACAGTGGCAACCAATATGCTTGCTCCGAGATGCGTTGCAGCGCCTTCTCGTAGGCCGTCTCGCGCACCTTCGAATCGATGCTGGTGTCGCCCTTCTGGAGCAGGGCCTTCACCTCGGCGTCCTGAGCCAGGTCGCTGGTGCCGCCGGTGAAAAAGTGGCTGGTAATCGCCGAGACATCGTTCATGGAGTACGAACCCCAGGTCATGAAGTCCAGCGGCACGCCGCCGCCGCGCACCTTGTCGCGAAGGGTCGCGTACTTCAGGAAGTTGAACTTGGTCTTGATACCGACCTTGTTCAGGTAACCGATCATCGCTTCCGCGTAAGGCCGCTCCCGATAAGCGTAGAAGTCGATGGTGAAGCCGTCGGGATAGCCGGCTTCAGCCAGCAACTTCTTCGATTTGGCCGGATCGTAATCGTACTTGGTGACGTTCTCAGAGCAACCGAACTGGGGTGGGAAACAGGCCGCGTGCACTACCTTGGACACGCCACGCACCAGTGCCTTGACGATGGCTTCGCGATCGATGGCATGGGCCACCGCCTGGCGTACCTTGAGCTTCTGCATCGGATTGTCACCGGACTTGCCGGCCGCATCCATCTGGATGTAGCCGATGCGGAAAGTGCTCTCGTTGACCACCTGCACCTTTCCGCTCGCCTTGAGCTTGTCGGCCTGATCCGCCGCCACCCGCCACATCCAATCGGCACCGCCGGAGATCAGCTCGGCGATCTGGGTATTGCGTTCAGGAATGGTGCGCTGAACGATGCGGCCGATGCTGGGCTTCCCCTTGGGACTGCCGTCCATGTAGCCGTCGAACTTCTCGAAGACGATCTTGCGGCCCGGCTCCACCGCGACCACCTTGTACGGCCCGGAGCCCACCGGTTCGATACCCATCTTCGCCGGCCCGGCCTTTTCGTAGTAGTCCTTGGGGTAGATCACCAGCGGGCCGGATACGAACTCCAGCGCTGCCGGGAACGGCTCCTTCAGGTGCACACGCACCTTGTTGCCGTCCACCACCTCGGCGCTCTTGATCCAGCTGACATTGCGCTGCACCTTCACTCCGTTGGCGGGATCGGAGATCCAGTTGTAGGTGTAAGCGACGTCTTCAACGGTAAGATCTTCGCCGTTGTGAAACTTGATGCCGTCACGAATGACGAACTCCAGAGTGAGATTGTCGAGCCACTTCCAGGAACTGGCGATGAGCGGTTCGTACTTGAGCGTATGGGGATTGCGGTAGATGAGACCGTCCCACACCATGCGCGAAACGATAATGCCCTCACGGGCAGTGTTGACGTAATTATCGAGGCTTTCCAGCTCCCGCTCCCAAACGATGTTGAGAGTATCGTCGGCCTTACCGGCCATGACTTGGGACACAGGCGCCCCGGCGATCACTGCAGCCACCGCTGCCACTAAGTAGCGTTTCATTGGACTCTCCTCCGGTCTTGATGATGATATGGGCAACCGCACTAACTTCTGTTATTCTGGGGAGTGCTGCGGATACCGTGTCGTTTTTGTTGCGACCGTTTTCAGAGTTTCGCAGCCCCCCCATGGGTTTGCAAGCCACGACGCCGGTGGCGAGCTTTCTACGCCTATACGGTTAGACCGCGCATTCGTGACGCGCTACTGTGAAATGGTCGCTACCGCAACGAGGGGAAATCATGACCAGAGTGCTCACCGTGGGCGCCGCGCAGCTCGGGCCCATCGGGCGGGGCGAGCCACGCCAATCGGCGGTGGCTCGAATGCTGGAACTGATGGCAAAGGCGCGGAACCGCGGTTGCGATCTGGTGGTCTTTCCCGAGCTCGCCCTGACAACGTTCTTTCCGCGCTGGTACTTCGAAGACGAAACGGAACTGGATTCCTTCTACGAGACCGAGATGCCAAACGGGGTCACGCGGCCGCTGTTCGAGGCGGCGGCCGAGCTCGGAATCGGCTTTCATCTGGGCTACGCGGAGCTTTGTCGTGAAGACGGCCGGCAGCGGCGCTTCAACACTGCGATCCTGGTGAACAAATCCGGCAAGATCTGTGGCAAGTACCGCAAGATTCATCTGCCCGGGCACCGCGAGCACAGGCCCGAGGCACCGTTTCAGCACCTGGAGAAGCGTTACTTCGAGCCGGGCAACCTGGGCTTCAAGGTATTCGAGGCCTTCGACGGCCGGGTGGGCATGTGCATCTGCAACGATCGCCGCTGGCCGGAGACTTACCGGGTGCTGGGCCTGCAGGGGGTGGAGCTCATCGTGCTCGGCTACAACACACCCATCCACTACCCGCCGGTGCCCGAGCACGACCACCTGGCGGGATTTCACAACCATCTCTGCATGCAGGCCGGCGCCTATCAGAACGGCTCCTGGGTGGTGGGCGTCGCCAAAGCAGGTCGCGAGGAAGGCTGTGATCTCCTGGGGCAGACCTGCATCATCGCCCCCACCGGAGAGATCGTAGCCCAGTGCGCCACCGTCGCCGACGAGCTTGCCGTGGCGGAGTGCGATCTCGACCGTTGCCGCGAGATTCAAGAGCACATCTTCGACTTCGCGCGACACCGCGAGCCCGAGCATTACCGGCTCATCGTCGAGCGCAAGGGAGCCGGCCCAGCTCTTCGGTGAGAGGGGCGGCGTGCTGCAAGGGATGAACCGCCGTGGAAGGTGAGCGCCCCGTTGTCTCGTCGTTGTCCGGGATGGTGGCGGCCGCGCATCCGCTGGCGGCCTTCGCCGGCGCGCGGGTGCTGCGCGAAGGCGGTAACGCCTTCGACGCCGCGGTGGCCAGCGCCGCGACCCTGAACGTCGTCGAGCCGTTCATGTCGGGCCTCGCGGGTCTGGGAATGGCGACCTGCTACAGCGCCCGCGAGGACCGGGTGCGTTGTCTGGACTTCACCCCGCCGGTGCCGGGCGCCTTCGACGCCAGGGGTTGCGAGAAGCAGGATATCTTCGCCGGCGCGCGGGCCAGCGGCGTGCCGGGCAATCTGGCGGGCTGGTGGCGGTTGTGCCAGGACTACGGAAGCAAACCCTTCGCCACCCTCCTCGGCCCCGCCATCGAACTGGCCCGGGCCGGCTTCCCGGTAACGGCCGGCATCAGCAACATGACCGCCCTGTGGTGGGATTTGCGCAGCCGTGACGCCGAGTGGACCCGCGTCTACACGCCGGGCGGTGCGACAATCCCCATGGGCTGGGTCCTGCGCCAACCCGATCTCGCCGAAACCCTGGCGGCCATCGCCGAGCAGGGACCCGGCTATCTCTATGGCGGTGCGCTGGGCCGGCGCATGGTGTCCCACCTGGCCGATAACGGCGGTTGTCTCGCTCTCGAGGACTTGCGATCGGTTGACGCCGAATGGATCGAGCCGTTGTCCACCACCTATCGCGGGCTGGCCGTGCACAGCCTGCCACCGCCTGCCGAGTCCTTCCAGTTCCTGCTGACCCTGGCGATACTCGAAGACTTCGCCCTGGGAAACCAGCCCCACAACGGCGTCGAGCACCTGGATACCGTGTTTCGCGCCATTCGCGTGGCGGCAGAGAAACGCATCCGCAACAATCAGTGTGATCCGGACACCATTGCGGCGATCTTCGGCGCCCCGTCCCTGGACGAGCTTCGCGCCAGGGTGCGCGCCCCCGGGCCCATCGCCGGCCGGGTTCAACAGTGGAAACCCGTGGACCCCGGCTCCACGGGGAATCGCGAGTACACCACCTCGCTCAGCGTCGGCGACGCCCAGGGCAACCTCGTCTGCATCACCCAGAGCCTCGGCTCCATCTACGGCTCCGGCGTGGTGATCCCCGGCACCGGCGTGTGCATGAACAACTTCCTGAACTGGGGTGATCTGGATCCCGAGTCGCCGAATCACTTACGCGGTGGCGGCCGCCTCTCCATGTGCCTCGCGCCCTCGGTGGCGACACGGGATGGAAAGCCGGTGCTCGCCCTCGGCACGCCGGGTAGCTACGGTATTTTACAGACCCAGGTGCAGGCCTTGGTGCATCACCTGGATTTCGGGTTGGGGTTGCAGGCATCCATCGAAGCGCCCCGTGCGCGGCTCTTGGACGGAACCCTGGTCAACATCGAGTCTCGCGTGTCCCCGGAGGTCATCGAAGACTTGCGCGCCCGGGGCCACGATGCCCGCGCCGTCGATCCCTGGACCCTCAAGGTGGGCGGCATGCAAGCGGTCGCGCGCTCGCCGGAGACCGGCGCGCTCACCGGCGCGGCAGACCCACGCCGTGACGGCTACGCAGCCGCGCCATGAAACAAAGGCAAGAAGATTATTTGACGGCGAGCACGTTGACGCTTGCAGCGTACTCGTTGACGTCGAAGTGGCTGTCTTCGGTCGCTTCGCCGGCTTCGCACGCATCGTCTGCGTCCGGCGCGCGAAGTGCACGATAGACGTTCAAATCACTCTTGGTGTCGATGATCTCTACGGTGGCGAATCCGGCGTCTTCGAGCATTTCCCTGTAGGTGCTCGTCAGAATCGCCCCGGCCAGGCAACCCGTGATTGCCTTGACGCTCTCCTCCCGCTCCGGCGGCGGCATCTTGTGCAGCGCGATATCGCTTACCGCCAACCTGCCACCGGTTTTCAATACTCGGAAAACTTCCGCGAATGCGCGTTTCTTGTCGGGAACCAGATTGAGAACACAGTTGCTGATGACACAATCCACCGAGCCCGATTCCAGCGGCATTGCTTCGATCTCTGCCAGATGAAATTCGACATTGTCGAACGACGACCTGGAAAGATTCTTATTGGCCAGCGCGACCATCTCGGGCGTCATGTCGATGCCGATGGATTTTCCGTCGCCGCCGACTTTCCCGGCGGCGAGGAAAACATCCAGCCCTCCGCCGCTACCCAAATCCACGACCACCTCGCCCGGGCGTAGACTCGCCATGGCAGTGGGATTGCCGCAGGAGACCCCCAGGTTGGCCTCCTCGGGAATGCTGGCCAGCTCCCCGTCCGAATAGCCGAACGCGTGAGCCAGCGCGGCCTCGTCATTGGAGGATTTGTTCGAGCGTTTGGCCGCAATGGATGCGTACTTGTCCCTCACCGCACTCTTGACGTCGCTATCCATGCTCACTCCACGGTAACGGACTTGGCGAGGTTGCGGGGCTGATCGATATCCGTGCCTTTGAGCACCGCGGCATGGTAGGCGAGAAGCTGCAGCGGAATCGTATAGACGATGGGTGTGATGTGCTCCCCCATGGACGGCACTTCCAACACGTGCACGCTCGAGCTCGGATGGACGCCGGCATGCTGATCGGCGAATACGTAAAGCTCACCGCCCCTCGCCCGTACTTCCTCGAGATTGGATTTGAGCTTTTCAAGGAGCGCGTCGTTGGGCGCCACCACCACCACGGGCATATCGGCGTCCACCAACGCCAACGGACCGTGCTTGAGTTCTCCGGCAGGATAAGCCTCGGCGTGGATATAGGAGATCTCTTTCAGCTTCAACGCACCTTCCATCGCCACCGGATACTGCACACCGCGGCCCAGAAACAGGGCGTGATGCTTGTCGGCGAATCGCCCGGCCAGGCTGTTGACGTGATCGTCCAGGGCCAGGACACGTTCGCACAATCCCGGCAGGGAACGCAGCTGTTCGACGATGCGCGCTTCCGCTTCCGCGTCCAACGCGTGACGCCGCCCCAGCGCGACAACCAGTAGCAACAACGCGGTGAGTTGTGTCGTAAATGCCTTGGTGGATGCAACACCGATCTCGGGACCGGCTCGGGTCATGAGGACGAGATCGGATTCGCGAACAAGAGAACTCTCCGGCGAATTGACGATGCTCAACACCGGCCCGAAACCGATTTCCCGCGCGCCGCGAACGGCCGCGAGCGTGTCCGCCGTCTCACCCGATTGCGACAGCGCCACCACCAACGTGTCAGCGCTGGCGACCGGGTGCCGATAGCGAAACTCGCTGGCGACCTCCACGTTACATGGAATACCGGCAAGTCCTTCGAACCAGTTCCGGGCAACCAAACCGGCATGGTAGCTGGTGCCGCATGCGACGATCTGCACCCTTCGCACACCGTCGAAGATGGCCTTTGCCTCCGGGCCGAAAGCGGCCTCGAGGACGCGGCTGCCGTGAATGCGCCCTTCCAGAGTATTGGCAATAGCCTCGGGCTGCTCGAAGATCTCTTTCTGCATATAGTGCCGGTACTGTCCGCGCTCGACGGCGTCCGCACTCAACTCGCTCAAGGATTCCTCGCGCTCCACCACTTGACCCGAGCGGTCAAAAATCGTGACCCCGTCACGTCGCAGCTCCGCGATGTCGCCATCCTCCAAAATCAGGAATCGCTGGGTGACGGGTATCAGGGCGGCGACATCGGATGTGAGAAAGTGCTCACCGTCGCCGAGTCCAACCAGCAACGGGGGGCCCATGCGGGCAGCCACCACGCGATCCGGTTGACGGACATTGACGACACCGATGGCGTATGCGCCCTCGAGCTCGTTGGTGGTGCTGCGTACCGCGTCTACCAGCGTGGCGCCCTGGCCCAGGTAATGATGGATGCGCGTGGCGATGACTTCCGTATCGGTGTCGGAATGGAACTCGTAGCCCAGGCGCTCCTGCTCGGACCGCAGCTTGGCATAGTTCTCGATGATGCCATTGTGCACCACGGCGACTTCGTCGCGGCACACGTGGGGGTGGGCATTGGCTTCGTTGGGCACGCCGTGGGTCGCCCAACGCGTATGGGCTATACCAATCGAGCCCTGCACCGATTCGTTCTCCAACAACTCATCGAGGGCGGCGACCTTTCCCGGTGTGCGCACCCGGGTGAGAGTATCCGAGCCGTTGATGACCACCAGGCCTGCCGAATCGTAACCCCGGTATTCCAGTCGTCGAAGTCCTTCGACGAGCACTGGTACGATGTTACGTTCCGATACTGCCCCGACGATTCCGCACATGTCTATTGGTCTCTAAGAATTCTGTCAAGACGACCAGTCTATCCGAACGGGCGGGGCTTTTCAGAAACCCGGGGTTCTCTCATCCCTTGTTTTTCTTCGTCGGCCTGGTCCAATTCTCGATGGTGGTCTGGCGGCCGCGATTGACCGACAGCACGCCCGACGCCACGTCCTTGGTGACGGTGGCTCCGGCTCCGATGGTGGCTCCGGCGTGCACGGTGATCGGCGCCACCAGCTCCACTCCGGAGCCCACGAATACGCCGTCTTCGATAACGGTGGTGTGCTTCTCGGCGCCGTCGTAATTGCAGGTGATGGTGCCTGCGCCGACGTTCACGTCCTGCCCTACCCGGGAGTCACCCAGGTAAGTGAGATGATTGGCTTTTGATCTCCGGCCCACGCGTGTGTTCTTGACCTCGACGAAATTGCCGATGTGCACATCCTCGGCCAACGCCGTGCCCGGACGCAGCCGCGCGTAGGGGCCAATCCGGCACCCGGCGCCGACAGTGGCCTGCTCGATGACGGTGTTGGCGTGAATCTCGCTTTCCCTTCCGATCTCGGCATTCTTGATGACACAGTTCGGGCCGATAGTGACGCCTTCAGCAATAACGACGTTGCCTTCGAGAATGACGTTCACATCCAATGACACGTCACGCCCGATGTCCACCTGGCCGCGTATGTCCAGGCGCGCCGGATCCGCGATGGTGACGCCGTCGCGCATCAGCCGCTCCGCTTGCTTGCATTGATAATGGCGCTCCAGCTTCGCCAGTTGGCTGCGGTCGTTGATGCCGAGCACCTCTTCCATGGCGCCGGGACTGACGCTGTTCACAGCGACCCCCTCAGCCACCGCGAGGGCGATGACGTCGGTGAGATAACGCTCCCCCTGAGCGTTGCTCTCGTCGATACGGCCCAGCCAACGACGCAGGCTGGCGGCACCGGCCGCCAGAATCCCTGTGTTGATTTCCCTGACGCTGCGCTCGCTGTCACTGGCATCCCTTTCCTCGACGATGCCCACCACCTGCCCGCCGGGCCCGCGCAGAATGCGGCCATAGCCGCGCGGATCCTCCACCTGCACGGTGAGCAGCGCAAGCGCCCCCTCGCCCGCCGCGGCTACCGTATCGCGCAAAGTATCGGCTTCGATCAACGGCACGTCGGCAACCAACACCAGCACCGTGGCATCGTCGGGGATCCCGGGCATCGCCTGCTCCACGGCGTGACCGGTGCCGCGCTGCTCGCGTTGCTCCACCCATTGCACACCGAGATCTGGATGCGCGTCCCGCACCTGCTGACCGCCGTGTCCAATGACCGTGTGGATAACTGCCGGATCCAGTTCGCGAGTCGCCGATACCACGTGCTCGAGCAGCGTGCGCCCCGCCAGGCGGTGCAACACTTTGGGCAGACGGGACTTCATCCGCTTGCCCTGGCCTGCAGCCAGGATGACGACGTGCAAAGGAGCCATGATGGGGGCCGCTGGATCTCGCTTGGTTGGGGGCAAGGTGTAGCTAGCTTAGCAGGGCACAGATTTCAAATCTGTCCCCATTCAATCACTTAGCTATTGGGGAGCCTCCCCAATAGCTAACATTCGCGCGCTTGCTCGCGAATGCAGGGAGGTTAGCGGCCTGCGCCTTTGCGCAGGCGGCGGATTGCCTGCAGCTGGGCGGCGGCCTGGGCGAGCTCGGCCCCGGGCCTGGGCCTCGTCGAAGTCCGCCTGGCGATCGGCGAGCATGCGCTCGGCGCGCTCCCTGAGCCTCCAGCGCCGCCGCCTCGTCCAGATCGCCGGCGCGCTGGGCCGTATCGGACAGCACGGTGACCACGTGGGGCTGGACCTCGAGCATGCCGCTGGAGACGTAGAAGGACTGCTCTTCCCCGCCGGGAAGGCGCACCCGCACCTCGCCGGGCTTGAGTGAGGTCACCAGCGGCGCGTGCCCCGGCAAGATCCCCACTTCGCCCATCACCGCGGGCGCGAAAACCATTTCCGCGAGTCCCGAGAAGATCTCCGCCTCGGCGCTGACGATATCCACGTGAATGGTCATTGCCATATCGCTGTTTCCAATTTTCCTGCGCTAACCAAAACCCGGTTCAGACGGTCTTCGCCTTCTCGGCAACCTCGTCGACTCCGCCAACCATGTAAAAGGCCTGCTCGGGATATTCGTCCAGCTCGCCGCTGACGATGGCCTTGAAGCCCTCGATGGTGTCCTTGAGCGACACGTACTTTCCCCCGCTGCCCGTGAACACCTCGGCGACGAAGAACGGCTGGGAAAGAAAACGCTGGATCTTGCGTGCCCGGGATACCGCCAGCTTGTCGTCGTCGGAGAGCTCGTCCATGCCGAGAATGGCGATGATGTCCTTGAGCTCCTTGTAGCGCTGCAGGACGCCCTGCACGTCGCGCGCGGTATTGTAGTGATCCTGACCGACCACCAGCGGGTCCAGCTGACGGCTGGTGGAGTCCAGAGGGATCCACGGCCGGATAGATGCCGAGCTCGGCAATCTGCCGGGACAACACCAGCGTCGCATCCAGGTGCGCAAAGGTGGTGGCGGGCGACGGATCGGTGAGATCGTCAGCCGGCACGTAAACAGCCTGGATCGAAGTGATGGAACCGGTCCTGGTGGAGGTGATGCGTTCCTGCAACGCGCCCATCTCCGAGGCGAGTGTCGGCTGGTAACCCACCGCCGAAGGCATGCGCCCCAGCAGCGCCGAGCACTCGACACCGGCCAGCGTGTAACGGTAGATGTTATCGATGAACATGAGCACGTCGCGGCCCTTCGTCGCGAAAGTACTCTGCCATGGTGAGGCCCGTAAGACCTACCCGCAGGCGGTTACCGGGAGGTTCGTTCATCTGGCCATACACCAGCGCCACCTTGTCGAGCACGTTCGACTCGCGCATCTCGTGGTAGAAATCGTTGCCTTCCCGGGTGCGCTCGCCGACGCCGGCGAACACCGAGTAGCCGCTGTGCTCGATGGCGATGTTGCGAATGAGTTCCATAAGCGTCACGGTCTTGCCGACGCCCGCGCCGCCGAACAAGCCGATCTTACCGCCCTTATTGAACGGGCAGATGAGGTCGATGACCTTGATGCCGGTCTCGAGGACCTCCACGTCGGTGGACTGGTCGGTGAATTCCGGCGGCTTGCGGTGGATGGGCCACGCTTCCTCGGCTCCGATGGGACCCTTGCCATCCACGGGCTTTCCCAGCACATCCATGATGCGCCCCAGGGTTTTCTCGCCCACCGGCGCGAGAATCGCCTGCCCGGTATCGGTGACGCCGACGCCGCGGGTCAGGCCGTCGGTAGAGCCCATGGCAATAGTGCGCACGACCCCGTCACCGATCTGCTGCTGCACCTCAAGGGTCAGGCCATTGTCGACCTTGAGCGCGTGATACACCTTGGGCACAGCGCCGCGGGGAAACTCCACGTCGACCACGGCACCGATGATCTGGGCGATCTGTCCGGAACTCATCTTAATGTCCTCATTTAATTGACTGTGTCCTGGTGCTGCCGGCTCAAACAGCCGCGGCGCCGGCGACAATTTCCGAAAGCTCTTGAGTGATGGACGTTTGCCGTGCCTTGTTGTAGACGAGCTTCAATTCGTCGATAAGATCGCCGGCATTGTCCGTCGCCGACTTCATGGCCACCATGCGCGCCGCCTGCTCGCAGGCGACGTTCTCGATGACGCCTTGGTAAATCAGCGACTCGATATAGCGCGTCAGCAGATTGTCGAGCACGTTCTTGGCGTCCGGCTCGTAAAGGTAATCCCAATAATGCTTGACCTCCTGCTCTTCGGAGGGTTCGCGCGGCAGCAACTGCTCGACCACCGGCGTCTGAGTCATGGAATTGACGAACTGGTTGTAGACCAGATAGAGACGGTCGATTCGCCCGTCGTTGTAGGCGTCCAGCATTACTTTGACGGTGCCGATCAGGTCCTCCACGGCAGGCGTATCGCCGAGATGGGTCGCCTGCGCAAGAATATTGACCTTGAAGCGTTTCAAGAACATCGCGGCCTTGTTACCGATCACGCAGAAGTCCGTCTCGATGCCCTGCGCGCGCCACTCATCCATTCTTTCAACAACGCGCCTGAACTCGTTGGTGTTGAGGCCGCCGCACAGTCCCCTGTCGGTGGAGACGACTATCATGCCGCGCGTTTCGCTTCCCGAGTTATCAGAAAGGGATGCTTGTACTCGGAATTCGCGGCGGCCACGTGAGAGATCACGTGGCGCATTTTCTCCGCGTAGGGCCGTGCATGGTGCATGCGCTCCTGGGCCTTGCGCATCTTGCTACCGGCGACCATTTCCATGGCGCGCGTGATCTTCTGCGTATTCTCGATACTGCCGATCTGAGTGCGTATTTCCTTTTCGCCGGCCATTCGATCAGTTTCCCTGCCGCTACCAGGCGTGGTTCGCCTTTGAAGTCGTCGGCGGCGGCCTTGAGCTTGGACTCGACCTCGTCGTTGAACACCGGGGTTGTCCTCGATGCTCTGCAGCAAGTCCGCGTGACTCGCAGCCATGTAGGATTGCAGCGCCTCCTCGAAGTCACCGACCTTGTCCAGCGCGACATCATCCATATAGCCGCGATCGACGGCAAACAGCGAAACGGCCATCTGCGCGACACTCAGGGGCGAATACTGCTTCTGCTTCATGGTCTCCATGACCCGCTGGCCGCGCTCCAGCTGCTTGCGGGTGGTCTCGTCCAGATCCGAAGCGAACTGGGCGAATGCCGCCAGCTCGCGATACTGGGCGAGCGCCAGACGCACACCGCCGCCGAGTTTCTTGACGATCTCCGTCTGCGCGGCGCCACCCACCCGCGACACCGACAGGCCCGCGTTGATGGCCGGGCGGATGTTGGCGTTGAACAGGTCCGTTTCCAGGAAGATCTGGCCGTCGGTGATGGAAATCACGTCGTGGGGCACGAAGGCCGAGACGTCGCCGGCCTGGGTCTCGATAATGGGCAGCGCCGTCAACGAGCCGGTCTTTCCCTTTGACCTTACCGTCGGTGATGCGCTCGACCTCCTCGACGTTGATGCGCGAGGAACGCTCCAGCAACCGGGAGTGCAGGTAGAAAACGTCGCCGGGGTAAGCCTCGCGTCCCGGGGGCCTGCGCAGCAGCAGCGAGACCTCCCGGTACGCCCACGCCTGCTTTCGTGAGGTCGTCGTAGATAATGAGGGCATCTTCGCCCAGATCGCGAAAGTACTCCCCCATGGTGCAGCCGGCGTAGGGCGCGATGTACTGCATGGCGGCGGACTCGGCAGCGCCGGCGGCCACCACGATGGTGTGCTCCATGGCGTCATGCTCTTCGAGCTTGCGCACCACGCCGGCGATGGACGAGGCCTTCTGTCCGATGGCCACGTAGATGCAGGCAATCCCCGAACCCTTCTGATTGATGATGGTGTCGATGGCGAGCGCCGTCTTGCCGGTTTGCCGGTCGCCGATAATGAGCTCGCGCTGTCCACGGCCGATGGGAACCATGGCATCGATGGCCTTGAGACCGGTCTGCACCGGCTGGTTGACGGACTGGCGCTCGATGACGCCCGGCGCCACCTTTCTCAATGGGAGAGGTCGCCGCGGCGTCGATAGGGCCTTTACCATCGATAGGCTCGCCCAGCGAATTCACCACCCGCCCCAGCAGTCCACGGCCGATGGGCACTTCGAGAATGCGTCCCGTGCACTTGACGGTGTCGCCCTCGGAAATATGCTCGTAGTCACCAAGTATGACCGAGCCCACGGAATCGCGCTCGAGGTTGAGCGCCAGTCCAAAAGTGTTGCCGGGAACTCGATCATTTCGCCCTGCATTACATCGCTGAGCCCGTGTATTCGCGCGATGCCGTCGGTGAGCGTGACCACCGTACCTTCCGTTCGCGCCTCGACGCCAACGTCGAAGTTGGCAATGCGCTCTTTGATGAGATCGCTGATTTCCGCCGCAGTGAGTGCCATGTCCTAGCCCCTGATTAGAAAATTCGTGGAAATGGGGACAGACCCCTTTTTCCGCACCTGTTTTCCGCTGTGCAGAGAAAATGGGGACAGATCTATTTTCCCTTTGGACGGGCTCCGTCCAAAGGGAAAATAGATCTGTCCCCATTTCCACCATCACATCAATGATTGGCTGAGCTGACTCAGCCGGCCGCGCAGGGACGCATCGATTACCGTATCGCCGGCGCGGATCACTACGCCACCGATGAGAGATTTGTCGACGGTTACCGAGATCTCGACCTCGGTGCCCAGGCGTTTGCTCATGGAATCGGCGATGTTTTTCTCTTTGCGTGTCAGTGAGCTCGAAGGCGCTGGTCACGTCCACGTGACTGCGTCCCTCGGTTCTGTCACGTTCCTCCTCGAAGATCGCCGCCACGCCCGCCATCTCCGCCAGGCGCTCATTCTCCGCCATTATGCGCACCAGATTCCCGCCGGTCTTGGAAAGACCGTCGCCACCGACGTCGATGATCAGCTCGGCCAGTTGCTGATTGTTGACCTTGGGATTGGCGATCAATCCCTGCATGGTCGCGTCCGCCAAAATCCGAACCAGGAGCTGGAACATATTGCTCCACTCCTCGATCTTGCCCTCTTCCCGGGCCTGGTTGAATGCAGCCAATCCGTATGGGCGGGCGAGCGCGCTTACGTCTTCCATGGCTAGAGCTGCTCTGCCAAACGATTCAGCTGCTCGGTATGCGCTTTCTCGTCCACGTCACGCGCTAGTACCTGCTGCGCGCCCTGAAGTGCAAGCTTCACGACATCGGCACGCAGCTGCTCACGCGCTTGATTCATCCGTTGCTCCATTTCGGCTTCCGCTGCCCGCAGCATGCGCTCACCTTCGGCGCGGCCGTCGCCTTTTGCATCGTCGACGATCTCGTCACCGCGCTTGTGTGCCAGAGCCAGTATCTCCTTCGCCTGGTCCTTGGCCTCGCGGATGACCTCCACCGCACGCTGCTCGCCGAGCTCCTGCTCGTGCCGCCCGCGTTCGCCGGCCGCGAGTCCCTCGGCGATCCGGGTTTTGCGATCGTCCATCGCCTTGATGATGTGCGGCCAGATGAACTTCAGACAGAACCATACGAATAAGATAAACGTAATGGTCTGCCCGAACAGTGTCGCGTTGATATTCATGGGTCGCCCCTCATCCTCTCGCCTGAGTGTCTAGCCGCCGACGACGGCGAACAACACATACAAACCGATGGCGATGGAGATAATGGGCAGAGCATCCACCAACCCCATCACGATGAAGAACTGCGTGCGCAGCATTCCCAGCATCTCGGGCTGGCGCGCAATTCCCTCGAGAAAGCGCGCGCCGAGAACGCCGATACCGATGGCGGCCCCCATGGCGCCGACGCCGAGCATGATGCCGCCGGCGATGTATAAAAGGGCGATTTCCTCCGTCATTCTCGAGTCTCCTGTTCGCAATATCGAGTCTGGGTTTCTCAATGAATATCTAATGAGTCTGGTGCGCCATATCAAGGTACACAATGGTCAGGATCATGAATATGAATGCCTGTAACAGCACGATCAAAAGATGAAATACGGCCCACGCCCACTGCAGTGCCCCACCTGCCAATCCCCACATCAGGCCACCGCTGTAGAGCAGGGCGATGAGTATGAAAATCATCTCGCCCGCATACAAGTTGCCGAACAGTCGCAGCGCCAGGGATATGGGCTTCGAGAGCAAGCTCACACCCTCCAGCAACAGGTTCACGGGGAACATCCATTTCGGGAAAGGCTGGAAAGCAAGCTCACCGAAGAAGCCGCCGAATCCCTTTTCCTTGATGTTGTAGTAGATCATCAGCACGAACACGGCTATCGCCAGTCCGAAGGTGGCGTTTGGATCCGTTGTGGGAACGACCTTCATGTAGGGAATGCCGATTTTCTTTGCCAACAACGGAATCCAGTCCACCGGCACCAGATCCATGAAGTTCATCAGCAGGATCCAGACGAACAGGGTGAGCGCGATGGGTGCGACCAGATCGTTCTTTGCCGTGAAGGTGCCGCGAACATTGTGGTCGATGAACTCGATGACCATTTCGACGAAGTTCTGCCACGTCCCGGGCACGCCGCTGGTAGCCTTCGAAGCCGCCCTGTAAAAGAAATACAGAAACAGCACGCCCAGAGCGATGGACCAGAACATGGTATCCAGGTGAATGGCCCAGAATCCCATCTCGCGCGCTTCCGCGGCGCCATGGGCGATGCCGATGGTTCCATCCGGGCGAACACCCAGCGTGAGGTTCTGCAGGTGATGCTGGATGTATTCGGTGGAAGTGGGGTTTTCCGACGCCATGCTCTATCTCTGTCCGCGGGGCCTAGTCTCAGCCACTAACTGATCCGTACCGAAACGACCACTCCGGCCGCCTTCACCAACACATAACCCAGAATAAGGGCCGGCATGTTCAACGCTCCTACGAAGGCGAAGATAGCGATAAACATCAGTACCACCAGCGTGATCTTCACGACCTCCGCCCGCAGCATCATCGCCGCCGCTTCTACCGGCGACCTGTGGTCGTACCGGCGAAATACGCGGCGCGCGAAGTAGTAATCCGGGACCAGGGAAATCATCCCCCCGAGCAGCGCCGAATAGGCGGCCTCTACTCCAAATCCCAGCGCGACGCCCGCCACCGCGAGCATCGCAAAAGCCTCGGCCCAGAGAAACTGGACCAGAGGACTCCCATGGTTCGCTGTGCTGTCCACCCCTTGCCGCCAGGCTTAGCCTCCCGCTGACCCAATCCCCCGCGGTTTTCCACGCGTTCTGGGACCCGGCCCGCCTCGACGGATGACCCGGCGCTTAAGATTGCGCCGCGGTTGCTCGAAAGACGGACGAGTATACGGTCGGCGCCGGTCACCGATCAATGGTAGCCGGGGGTAGCCGGTTGATTACTTGATGCGTTCGAGTATTCCGTCCAGCTCGTCGAGGCTCGCGTAATGAATGACCAGCCGGCCCTTACCGCCGCCGCCCTGGAGAATCTGCACCCGCGCGCCCAGCTGCTCACCGAGATTCTCCACCAGGCGGCGCACGTCCGGGTCGTCGCTCTTCCCGGACGCCGGCTTGGCCCTGGATGGTGCCTTCATGCGCCGCACCAGCTCTTCGGTCTGCCGGGCGCTGAGCGCTCTTGCCACCACCTGCCGTGCGGCCTGGTCCTGAACCTGGTCCTCCAGCGCCAGCAAGGCGCGTGCATGGCCCATACCGAGCTCGCCACGCTCCAGGAAGCCGCGCGCTTCATCGCCGAGATCCAGCAACCGCAGCAGATTGCTCACCCCTACCCGGGAACGCCCGATAGCATCAGCCGCCTCCTGGTGGGTAAGACTGAACTCCTCGATCAGGCGCCCCACGGCGGTGGCCTCTTCCAGGGCGTTGAGGTCTTCGCGTTGAATGTTCTCGATGAGCGCGATGGCGAGTGCCGCTTGATCGGTGACCTCCCGCACAACGGCGGGAATTTGTGTCAGGCCCGCGGCTTGCGCGGCGCGCCAGCGGCGTTCACCGGCAATGATTTCGAAATGCACGCCGTCTTGCGCCGGCCGCACCACGATGGGCTGTACCACGCCACGGGCGCGGATGGATTGGGTCAGCTCTTCCATGGCTTCCGGCGCCATGTGCGTGCGCGGTTGCAAGCGGCCAGGCTCCACGAGATCCAGGGGAAGCTCCCGCAACTGGTGGTCTGCCACCACCGCCGCCACGTGGGCGCCGGTGCCGGCACCGAGCAGCGCGTCGAGTCCCCGGCCCAACCCGCGACGCTTAGAAGACATTGAGGCAACCTCGCCCGCCGCCAACCCGAAGAAATGCCCCTGGGTGATGATGCATCAACACTGCTCCCGTCTCTGTTGCACGCCGCCCACCGGACATCAAGCTTTGGCGGCTTTCAGATGCGCGCCGTCGCGGCGCAGGATTTCGCCGGCCAGCGCCAGATACGCCAGCGCGCCACTGGAATTGCGATCATAGAGCAGCGCCGGCAGCCCGTGACTGGGCGCCTCGGCCAAGCGCACGTTGCGTGGAATAACGGTGCTGTAAACCTTGGTGCCGAAGTGCTTGACCAACTGCTGGGAAACCTGGGTGGAGAGATTATTGCGCGGATCGTACATGGTGCGCAGCAGGCCCTCCACGCGCAGGCTCGGATTGAGCAGCGATCGGATCTTCTCCACGGTTTCCAGCAGCGACGAAAGCCCCTCCAGCGCGTAGTACTCGCACTGCATGGGAATCATGATGGAATCCGCCGCCACCAGCGCATTCACCGTCAGCATGTTGAGGGACGGCGGGCAATCGATGATCAGGTAATCGTAGGATTCTCTGACCGGCTTGAGCGCCTGGCGAAGGCGCATCTCGCGGCCGATTTCCTCGAGAAGCGCAACCTCCGCTCCGGTCAAGTCGGAATTGGCCGGCAACAGCGAGTAGCCGCTGTGCTCCACGGCCACCACCACCTCGGCGACACTGGCCTCGCCCATCAGCACTTCGTAACTGGAGCGTTCCAGGCTGCGTTTGTCCACGCCGCTGCCCATGGTGGCGTTGCCTTGCGGGTCCAGATCCACCAGCAGAACACGCCGTTTGGCGGCCGCCAGGGAGGCACCCAGATTGATGCTGGTGGTCGTCTTGCCAACGCCACCCTTCTGGTTGGCCACCGCGATAATCTTGCCCATCGGCCCTCACTAGCCTGAACTATTCAGGCTGAGTCCTCACTCGCCCATCGGCACCCACAGGTGTCACGATTACCAGGTGGCGCTGCTCGTTCTCGAGTTCGGGAAGGCGTACAGGCACCACCTCAGTGCGCTCACCCGATGCAGTCAGAGCCGGCAGCTCACGTTCCGGATTGCGCCCCTTCATGGCAAGCCAACATCCCCCGGGCGCCAGCAGATGCCTGGCCCCGGCAACGAAATCCCCAAGGCTGCAAAGCGCGCGGCTTATGATAGTGGAAAAGCACGGGCCGGGGTGAAAATCCTCTACCCGGTTGCGCTCCACCCGGACGTTGTCCAGGCCCAACTCCATGGTGGCGTGGTTCAGAAAGCGGCACTTTTTTGCGTTGCTGTCCAGCAGTACCCAGGAGACAGATGGGCGTGCCACCGCCAGCACCAGGCCCGGCAGCCCTGCTCCGCTGCCCACGTCCAGGCAGCGCTGGCCGCGCAAGTACGGCATCACGGCCAGGCTGTCCAGCAGGTGCCGGGGGATCATCTCCACAGGATCGCGCACCGCGGTCAAGTTGTAGGCGCGATTCCAATGGGCGAGCAGCCCAAGGTAAATGATGAGCCGGTGGCGGGCCCGGGCATCGAGATCCACGGCCATGGCGGCAAGACCCGCGTCCAGGCGTCGACCAAGCGCCGCCGGGTCGAAGTCAGGCGCGGCGCCGCGTGCCCTTGCCAAGAGCCTCGCCCGGGCGCCGTCCCAGACTCCGTTTCTTCAGATGCACCAGCAACAGCGAGATGGCCGCCGGCGTCATACCGTCGATGCGGGACGCCTGGCCGAGGGTGACCGGGCGCTGGTTGGTGAGCTTCTCACGGACTTCCGTCGATAAACCCCGCACTTGCTCATAGTTCACATCGTCGGGCAGGGGCGTCTCCTGGAGGGTGACGCTTTTCGCCACCTGCGCATTCTGCCGCTGGATGTAGCCGTGATAGCGCGCCTGAATCTCTATCTGCTCAGCGACCCTGTCATCGGGCGTCCCCGGCCCGACGCCGGGCAAGGTCATCAAGTCCCGATAGCTCACCTCCGGGCGCCGCAACAGCTCCGACGCCCTGCACTCGCGGTTGAGGCGCGTGCCGAGGAGGCGCGCAAGAGCGTCCGCGTTCTCGCCCTGGGGGCGTAGCAGGGTTTGCTCCAGCCGCCGCTGCTCACTTTCGATGGCGTTGCGCTTGCTCTCGAAGGCCTGCCAGCGGGTGTCATCCACCAGACCCAACTCCCTTCCAGTGCCGCTGAGCCGCAGATCCGCGTTGTCCTCGCGCAGCAACAATCGATACTCCGCGCGACTGGTGAACATACGATAGGGCTCGCTGGTGCCGCGGGTCACCAGATCGTCGATGAGCACGCCGATGTAGGCCTGGTCACGTCGCGGCCACCAGGGTTCCAGGTTGCCGGCACACCGCGCCGCGTTAAGGCCGGCGATCAAACCCTGGGCGGCCGCTTCCTCGTAGCCGGTGGTACCGTTGATCTGTCCGGCGAAGAAGAGCCCTGCCACGAAGCGTGTCTCCAGGCTCGGCTTGAGATCTCTTGGGTCGAAGTAGTCGTACTCGATAGCGTAACCGGGGCGCGTGATATGCGCGTTCTCGAAACCGCGTATGGAACGCACCATCGCATACTGCACGTCGAACGGCAGGCTGGTGGAAATGCCGTTGGGATAAACCTCCCGGGTATCCAGACCTTCGGGCTCGACAAATATCTGATGGGACTCACGCTCGGCAAAGCGCACCACCTTGTCTTCCACCGACGGGCAATAACGCGGGCCTACACCCTCGATGACGCCCCGGTACATGGGCGAACGATCCAGCGCAGCCCGAATGATGGCGTGGCTGCGCGGGTTGGTGTGGGTAATGTGGCAGGGGACCTGGCGGGGGTGCTGGTCCCCATGGCCAAGATAGGAGAACACCGGCACCGGTGTATCCCCGGGCTGACATTCCAGCACCGAAAAGTCGATGCTGCGGGCGTCGATACGCGGCGGCGTGCCGGTTTTCAGCCGGTCCACCCGGAAGGGGTACTCGCGCAGCCGGCGTGCCAGGGTGTTCGCCGGCGGATCACCGGCCCGGCCACCCTCGTAGTTCTCCAGCCCGATGTGGATGCGCCCGCCAAGGAACGTCCCCACGGCCAGCACCACCGCCGGCGCCAGAAACTCGAGACCCATCTGGGTACGAACCCCGACCACGCCGTTGCCTTCCACCAGCAGATCGTCCACCGACTGCTGGAAAATCGACAATCCGGGTTGCGACTCCAGGGCGCGGCGAATGGCCGCCCGATACAAAGCACGATCGATCTGCGCGCGGGTGGCGCGAACCGCCGGCCCT
>PVMK01114811.1_pt1 | contig 25601 bp, 25 predicted proteins | sample 1853481 | NCBI WGS metagenome assembly PVMK01 (sample SAMN08533507, study PRJNA380276) | Marine sediment metagenome, whole genome shotgun sequencing project.
CCTCGAGTACCGCGCAGAGGTGCGGGCAGCGCGCGCACGGCTTGTCGCCCAGGAGGCTACCGTCATTCAGCGCGGCGTTCGCTGGGTCGAGCGCGAGCTCGAGATCGCGACGAGCGATCTCCAATTCATCGCCGCACTTGTCGCTGCGGCCGCTGGCGATGAGTCGCCGGATCGGATCGCGGCGCTCGAGCAGAGCGCGCTGGCATTCGTGCGCAGCCGGCCCGGTTACTTCCAGATTCGATTCATCGACAGCGAAGGCCGAGAGGTCGTTCACATCGAACAGGCGGCCGGCGGACCGCGAATCACGCCCAAGAGCGAACTCGAGGACAAGAGCGAGCGGGACTATTTCAGCGACACCATGCGCCTTCGTCCTGGTGAGGTGTTCATTTCCCGAATGGATTTGAACGTCGAGCGTGGTGTGATCGAGGAACCCTACAAGCCGGTGGTCCGACTGGCGACACCGATCGACGACCGCGCAGGACAGCGGCGGGGAGTCGTCGTCTTGAATGCACACGGCGGGCACTTCCTGCGCGCGTTCGAACCGAACGCAGACGAGGCCGGCATTCAGCGCATGATCGTCGATTCCGAAGGCTACTGGCTTCAGCACCGGCCCGAGGTCGAATGGGGCTTCGTGCTCGAGCACGGAAGGAGCTTCCAGCGCACCTTCCCCGAAGTCTGGGAGCAGCTGCTGACGCGCCCGCAGGATGGCGTGGAAGCCGGCGAGGGGCTCTTCTACTTCGATGTGGTTGCGTTGCGTCCGGCTGCTTCGAGTGGCGCCGCGCAAGCCCGCGAGCCGCAGGCCTGGATGTTCATCTCGCTGGTTCCGCGCAGGCTCCTCGACGACATCGCCGTGCAGGTTGCCACCCCACTGCTCGTGATCGCGATGCCATTGTACTTTGCGCTACTGGTGGTCGGCTGGGCGCTGGCGGCTGCCATCCAGCGACGCAGGCTCGCCGATGAAGCCCTGCGAAGCTTCGAAGCCGTTCGGAGCGCCATGATGCGAGCTGCGCTCGAGGGGATCGTCGTGATGGATGAAGCGGGTATCACATTGGAATTCAATCCATCGGCGCGGCGGATCTTCGGTTACACACGCGAGGAAGTGCGCGGCAAGCTGGTCGCAGACCTGATCATCCCGCCGGCCCACCGCGAGACCCATCGAAAGAGTTTGGACCACTACCTGGCAACGGGCGAAGGTCGCATCATCGACAAACACATCGACGAGTTGACGGCAATCCGCAAAGGCGGCGAAGAATTCCCGGTCGAGCTGACCGTGTGCCCCGTCATGGTCGCGGGCAAGCAGCTCTTCTGCGGCTTCCTCCGCGATCTCAGTGAGAGAGGACGAAGCGAGACGGCGCCCCAACCCCCGAACGCTTCGAGTCAGGCGTGACCTGGCTGCGCTCGATTTTCGATGGACGCCCCATCTGGATCAACGTCCTGATGGTCTTCTGCGGCTACATGACATTCATCTATCTCCCCTGGGATCTCTTCGTCAAACCGGTAGCGGTCGATCAGGAGGTCTGGTTCGGAATTCGCGTCACCGGCTGGGCGGCCAAGGTCGCAGCGCTTCCCCACTGGGCGATCTACGCGGCCGGAACCTTTGGCTTCTACCGGATGCGTTCGTGGATGTGGCCCTGGGCGGCGGTCTACACTGCGCAGATCGCAGTGGGGATGTTGGTTTGGTGCGTGCTCGATTTCGAGGGAGGCCGGGGTTGGTTCTCAGGAGTCGCAGCGTTCGTGCCGTTTGCGGCATTGACCTATTCGCTCTGGAATGCCCGACCGCTCTTTCGGCGAAGCACCTGATGGCCCGCGTCTGATTTCATCAACGAGGACATCGCCATGTTGGTTGTCGAGTCGTACCCGCTCGCCGTAGCCCTGTGCGTCATAACCATGCTGTGCTGGGGCTCCTGGGCGAACACCCAGAAGCTTGCCAGCCAGCAGTGGCCGTTCCAGTTGTTCTACTGGGATTATTCGATAGGGGTGCTGTTGCTGACGCTGGTTTTCGCTTTCAGCATTGGCAGCAGTGGCGAGGAAGGCCGCAGTTTCCTGCCGGATATTTCCCAGGCCGGCGGCGACGCCATCACAAAGGCACTGCTCGGCGGTGTCGTGTTCAACGTGGCCAACATCTTGCTGGTGGTGGCGATCGACATCGCCGGCATGGCGGTGGCCTTTCCCGGTTGGGATCGGCCTGGCTCTGGTGATCGGAGTCATCGCCAACTACCTCGCGGCTCCCGTTGGTGATGCGGTCTTCCTGTTCATCGGTGTCGCCCTGATCGTCGTGGCGATTCTGATCGATGCCGTCATCTACCGGCGCCTACCCGGGGATGCCGCGCAATCGGTCGGCAAGGGTCTGGGCATCTCGATTGTTGCGGGTATCGCGATGGGTTTTTTCTATCGCTTCGTAGCCGCATCCATGTCGACGGATTTCGCCAATCCAGAGGCGGGTCTCATGACGCCCTATAGCGCCAGCGTGGTATTTGCGATCGGCCTGTTGCTCTCGAACGCCGTCTTCCTGGTGCCCCTGATGTACAAGCCCATCAGCGGCGAGCGTGCTCCGATGGGTGACTACTTCAGCAAGGGCAACACCCGCTTGCATCTGGTGGGCGTTCTGGGCGGCAGCATCTGGAGTGTCGGTTTCTGCTTCAGTTTCATCGCCGCAGGTGCCGCTGGCTATGCGATTTCCTACGGCCTGGGTCAGGGTGCGACCATGGTCGCCGCCTTTTGGGGCGTATTCATCTGGAAGGAATTCAAGGATTCGCCGAAAGGCACCAACGGTTTGATCGCTGCGATGTTTGCGCTGTTTGGTCTCGGGCTCGGTCTGATCATCTACTCGCGCATCGCTTAGAGGTTGGCACCATGTCAAAGCTGGTCGTCATCGGCAGCTCCAACACCGACATGATCCTCCAGGTTCCGCGAATCCCGCTGCCCGGAGAAACCATCTTGGGAGGCCAGTTTCAGACTGCGCCGGGGGGGAAAGGAGCAAACCAGGCGGTCTCCGCCGCTCGCGCGGGTGCGGATGTGTCGCTACTCGCCTGCGTCGGAGACGATGCTTTCGGTCGCGAGGCACTGGCTGGGTTCGCGGCCGATGGCATCGATTGCGAGCATGTCATCGTTGACCCCACCGCTCCATCCGGAGTGGCGCAGATCTTTGTCGCCGCCGATGGCGAGAACAGCATTGGTGTCGCCTCCGGTGCGAATGCATGCCTGACACCCGCACACATCGAGCAATCCGCTTCTGCGATCGAAGCTTCCAACACGGTGCTGTTGCAGTTGGAGATTCCTCTGGAAACTGTCATGCGGGCTGCCGAGATCGGTGCGGCCGCGGATTGCCGGGTGATCCTCAATCCGGCACCCGCGCAAGAGCTGCCGATGGAACTCTACCCCCTGCTCGACATCATCTCGCCAAACGAGACAGAGGCAGAGCTTCTAACCGGCATTGCGGTAAAGGATGAAAGTTCAGCTGCGGTTGCTGCAGCAAAATTTCACGATCGCGGTGTCGATACGGTGTTGATTACACTGGGTGCGGTAGGTGTCTTCCTGTCCGCCAAAGCATCCAGCAAGATCGTACCGGCCCATGTCGTCGACGTCGTCGACACCACTGCAGCCGGTGACGTCTTCAACGGCAATCTCGCGGCCGCCTTGTGTCGCGATCTGCAATTGGAGGACGCGTTGGCCTACGCACAGGCCGCCGCCGCCCTGTCCGTCCAATGCCTGGGTGCGCAACCCAGTGCTCCCACGCGAGTCGCCATCGATGCCTTCCTGGCTTCGTGAAGCCTTGCCGCGGCCTGTTTGACGCGGAGCTTCGCCCATAGCAGGGAACCCATCAGTTGGTTTCCACGGAGGCAACCTGTTATACATCGATGCGCCTGCGTAGCCATCGAGCCCCGCGAGCTGACCGTAACGCGAGTCTCCTCCTGTCAGTTCGATAAGAGTCGTGATCTCCGCGCGCGAGAGCGCCCGAGCCCTGCGCGAGCAAGGGAGTGCATTCGATGGGGTTACAAATCGTCGGCTGGGGCACGGCTCTGCCCGAGAAGACCCTCACCAATCGAGATCTCGAGGCTCAGCTCGATACGAGCGACCAGTGGATCCGCGAGCGCACGGGCATCCGCGAACGCCGTATCGGCGATAGCACCGCTGAGTTGGCAATCGAAGCCGGCCGGGAAGCTCTCGAGTACGCCGAAGTCGATCCCGCTTCGATCGATATGATGATTCTGTGTACGACGACTCCCGATCAAACCGTACCGGCGACCTCGGCAAGAGTTCACGAAGCGCTTGGAATCGGCGGCGGTGCCTTCGACCTGAACGCAGCGTGCGCGGGCTTCGTCTACGGCATCGTTGTGGCCGAAAGCCTGCTCGCGGCGAATCCCGCGAAGCGCGTCTTGCTGATCGGCGCCGATGTTCTCAGCCGCATCACGGACTGGACGGATCGAAGTACAGCTGTCTTGTTTGGTGACGGTGCCGGCGCCGTCGTGCTCCAAGGTTGTAGCGACGCAGACGGGCAGCTGCTTTCCTCAGACGTTGGCGTCGATGGGAGTTTGGGCGAGATCCTCTACGCCAATCTCGGCGGCAAGATGAAGATGGAAGGAGCGGAGGTCTTCAAGGGTGCCGTGCGCGCGATGATCGGTTCCTCGAGGCGTGCGCTCGAGAGTGCGGGACACCGTGCCGACGAGATTGCCCTGGTCGTCCCGCATCAGGCCAACCTCCGCATCATCGAAGCCGCATGTCAGCGCCTCGGCATTCCAGCAGATCGTGCGGCGATCGTCCTCGACCGCACGGGCAACACATCTTCGGCCTCGATCCCTCTCGCGTTGATCGACGCCGTACGCGCGGATCGGCTCAGCGACGGTGATCTGGTACTCCTGACCGGCTTCGGTGCCGGCATGACCTGGGCGAGTGCGGTTGTCCGTTGGAGAGAAAGCGCCCGCTGAAGACCGCGTCCTTCGCGGTTGAGACGTGCTTTCTGTCGGCGCATATCCGCATCGATCAGCGTCGAGAACCCTCAGCCCGATGGCAGACCCTCTTTGACCGGGCCATGGCGCAGCAGCTCGCTGTCGTCGGCGAATTCCTTGAAACGAGGCAGGTTGTCCGCAATGTCGAACCAGGCGATGCGCTCGGGATAGAAGGCATGGGCGGTCGGCACGAGAAGGTCCGGATTGTCGAAAGTGCTGAGGTGCATTTCGAAGATCGGCCCCAACTCGTCACCGTCACCCTCCCAGGTGAGCGGCGTTCCGCACTTGCCACAAAACGCGCGTCCAACACCCGGCGACGATTTGTGGATCTTGCGCTCGTCTCCGCTGAACGCGACCTGATCGGCCTTGAAACCCGCCAGGGTCACCACCGGTGCGCCGTTGTGCTTGCGGCAGCTCTCGCAATGACAGTGGTTGACTCCAAAGGAGTCTCCCGTGGTTTCATACCGTACTGCCCCGCACATACAGCCGCCGGTCATCTTCGTAGCGTCGCTCATTCGGTCCTCCACAATGGTCGGAAATGATCTCGTGTCGAACCACAACTATAGAAGATCTCATCCTCGACCGTCGCGAAATGAGCTGGATCTAGATCCAGTCTTCGCCAATAAAAGAAGAGCTGCCATAAGGCACCTGTGATTATTTGTATAATCTTTTTGGCTGTTCTAGGGAAAAGTAGATTCGGCAAGTGGATAAGGGTTCTGTTTCTTGAGGTTCTAGAGGTATTTACTATGAAACGAAATTTTCATGCCGGGATACAACTCAATGCAGGCTTGAGTCTGAACATTCTGACCGATGATGAGGTCGAGCAAATTCACTTGGGAACGCTCGAGATTCTTGATCAGACCGGGATTTATGTTGAAGATGAAAGGGCTCTAGACTGTTTTGAGGAAGGCGGCGCAAACGTCGATCGAGACACCAAGGTGGTGAAAATCCCACCTTTTATTGTTGAAGAGTCCATTCGCTCCGCGCCATCCAAAGTCATATTGGCGGGACGCGATCCAAAACATGATCTGGTGTTGGAAGGCAAGCGGGTCCATTTCACGAATTTCAGTGAAGGGATCCTGATCAATGATCCGTATACCGGGGAAAGCCGGCCGCCACTAAAGAAGGACCTGGTCGAATCGGCACGAGTCATTGATTATCTGGATGAGATTGATTTTTGTGAAAAAGCACTGGGCGCGCATGACAAAGATCAGCTCTCTGTGCCATTGCACAATGCCGAAGCCTATTTGACCAACACCACGAAACATTGTGCATTTGGACCCGGGAACGGCAAGTTGTTGAACAAAATAATCGAGATGGCCACTGCTATCGCGGGGGGCACCAAGAAGTTCAAAGAGCGCCCATTGGTTTCATTTACGACTTGCCCCGTCAGTCCATTGCAGTTGATCACAGACTGCTGTGAAATCATCATGGAGTCTGCAAGGAACAATGTCGTCTGTAACATTCTGTCGATGGCGATGGCAGGGGGAACCTCTCCAGCGTCCCTGGCGGGTACGTTGGTAACCCATAATGCGGAGATTCTTTCTGGTCTTACCTTGTCGCAATTGACACGAAAAGGTGCGCCCGTCATTTATGGTAGTTCAACGACGGCGATGGATCTCAAGCTGGCCGCTGCAACCGTTGGAACCCCAGAATGTGCATTGATCAGCGGAGCCGTTGCGCGCTTGGCTCGTCAATACCTTCTGCCGTCATACGTTGCGGGTGGTTAGGGGGATAGCAAAATTGCAGACTGCCAGATTGGCCATGAAAAAACGCTAACTGGACTGATACCCGCATTGGCAGGTGCCAATATGATTTACGGTTCAGGAATGCTCGAAAGCGGCATCACGTTTGATTATGGACAACTGGTTTTGGACTGTGAAATAGCTCGTATGATCAAATATACGGTTCAGGGATTCCAGGTGACGGATGATTCGCTTGCTCTGGATGTGATCAAGGAGATAGGGCCCGGCGGACATTTTCTAATGCATCAACATACGTTTGATCTGATGAAAACCCAGTCACAGCCAGAAATCATTGATCGACGCGCAAGAGATGTCTGGGAAGCTGCAGGAGCAACGACTGCTTACGAGAGAGCAGTCAAAAAAGCGCAGTGGATTCTGGAGAATCACAAGCCGGAGCCTTTGCCAGACGATGTTCTGGCAACCATTCGCTCCATCGTCGTTGAAACAGAAAAAGAGTTGGGAGTGAAATCATGAGCGGAAAAGCCTGAACCTGAATGGGAGACGGCGAGTGTGTCATTGGGATAGGCGATGGAAGCTGCGAAGTTTCCACGCCCGATAACCAGGATTCTTTCAAGTAGCCGGTCAGGTGCGCGTCAGGTCCCAGGGAGGCTTTTCCCGTTCAAGGGTCAATTTTCAAACGTTGGCGATAGAGTTCGAGGTAGGCGGCCCGGCTATCGTCGGCGACAGCCCTTTGCTCCGGAGTCACCTCGATCACAGGCGCTTTGAAGGGCGCAAAGCCGGTTGACACCTCGACGGCGTGGTACCAGTGCTTGGCCCAGCAGCCGTCACTCTCTCGCGGCCCGGCGGGCCAGTGCAACATTTTCTCATAAAACGGAATTTCCAGGCGCGCGCAGAGCTTTTCCATCATCAGGTGGGGTTGGCTCAATACGTCATTGGCGTCCAGAATCGGAATTGCCCGCCCGGTGAGCTCCCGAAGCTCTTGAAAGAGGGAGAGCTGCCGTTTGACACCGATATCGTCCGAGTTGATATGCGGGCGTTGATTGACATAAGAATTGACGACGAACAGCGGGTCTCTGATCAAGAAATAATGGCGCAGAGACTTGGCCCAGCCCAAGCCCATTTTGGGGAGCATGTGCAGGGTCATGTGTTTTTGAAAATAAACCTCCGCTCCAATCGGCGCCTCGCTGATCTGCCGGGCCACCTTCCGCCAATCGGTAGATTGGCTCGCGATCACCTCCGCTTTTCCGGGATGATCAATCCCGGTTTCGTTCAGGTAATGCGCGTAAAAAGGCTCGTCGATCACCTGGGTGTCCGGGCGGTTTTCCCATGAGCGCATCATGGCGGTGGAGATATTGCGTGGGCCGGACCACATGGCGATTCGGATCGTCACGGCTCATTCCTTTTCAATCAGCTGCAAATAGAGATTCTGCAAGCGCTCCACCATCGGCCCTTTTCGGCCTTCTCCGATGACTCGCCCGTCGATTTCAGTGACAGGCGCCACCCCGGCAAACGTACCGGTGACAAACGACTCGTCCGCGCCGTAAACATCCGTGAGGCTGAAGTTTTTCTCGAACACCGGAATGCCGTTGTCCCGGCATATCTGCACCACATTGCCCCGCGTGATTCCCCTCAGGCAATAATCCCCGGTGGAAGTCCAGACCTCGCCACTTCGGACTATGAAGAAGTGGGTGGAGTTGCAGGTGGCAACGAACCCGTGGGGGTCGAGCATCAATCCCTCGTCGGCTCCGGCTTTGGAAGCCTGGATGCAGGCAAAAATACAATTCAATTTGGAATGCGTGTTCAGCTTGGGGTCTTGTACGTCCGGGTACCCGCGGCGCACATGAACCGTGAAGAGCCGAATGCCTTTGTTGAGCGTCTCAGGCCGGGGGCTTTTGTATTCGGGAATAATCACAATCGTCGGCGGTGTTATGGTCACCCGCGGGTCTTGGTAAGGCGTCGCCTTGATGCCGCGGCTGATCATCAGGCGGATGTGAACATCGCTCTTCATCCCGTTGGCCTCGCATGTCTGATAGACGCGCGCAACCAATTCGTCCGAAGTCAGGCCGATGTCCATGTCCAGCGCTTTAGCCCCCTCATAGAGCCGCTTCATGTGCTGGCCGATAAACGCCAGTCTTCCGCCGTGCAGCCGCAGACCCTCCCACACGCCGTCGCCCAGGATGAAGCCCGAGTCGAACACCGAAATTTTCGCCTCGGCGCGCGGAAGAAGCTCGCCGTTGATATTGATCAAAATCTCCGCGTTGCGCGGATCATCAACATAATCGTGGGTTCCTTTCGACATCGATCTTCCCCGTTTTTCGCGGAATGACTTGCTTCAAAGACCCTGATCTTGGTAGTCGTCTCCGGGCGGAAACTTCGGATATCGAGGCAATCCGTCATTCATTTTCAGCCAGGGCAGCTGTTTTTCGGCCATCATGTGAGCGCTCGGCTGAATTTCTTCGGGGTGGTCGAATGAGCCGATCAAAAGCGCAATTTCGTCATCCAGATAATGCCAACTGACGGAGCTTCCGCATCGGGAACAGAAGCCCCGCTTCGCATTCTGCGACGATTGATAGAACGTCGGTTCCTCGTTCACCCAGGCTACGTCACCGGGTCTAAATCCCCACGCCGGTTCCAAACGCAGACCCAGTGTGTTTACTACACTGCCGGCAATGACAATTCATGGCGTACAGCTTCTTTCCCGAAGCGCGCCAGCGAATATTCTCGCAGAGACACCCACCTTCATATATACGAGAATCACTCATAGCCACCTCCTTGCACTCCATCAGTAGGCCTTGACCATCTACTCGTGGCGAGAGCATACGGCATGGAAATGAGCTTCGGGCAGATTGGGAAAAGGCAGGCCACTGTGTACTCCAGACCTGAAAAATCGCGTAGGATATGGGCTCAACACCGGAGGCTGGTCAATCTGACGACGTACATTTGGTGCGACCAGAGTGGGTTTTATGATTTCCAAATTCCCAGCATCAGGAGATCTTGATTGAGCACCGGTGACACACAGCACCACCCGAAACGCATGCTAAGCGGCGGTTTCACGTTGGCTGTCGTCATCGGGGGCACCATTGGCCTGGGTATCTTGCGCACACCTGGGGAAGTTGCGGCGGTGGTTCCCGATCCGTTGATGTTTGTGTCCCTCTGGGCATTGAGCGGCCTGTTCGTACTATTGAGTGCGATAGTGGTAGCCGAACTGATCGGTATGACGCCGCGATCCGGGGGAGCCTACGCCCTGGTGCGGCGTGCCTACGGGCCGTTCCCCGGTTTCGTCATTGGCTGGGTCGACTGGTTGAGCTTTGTCGCTGACATAGCCTTGAAGGCAGTCGTGGTCACTGAATTTGCGCATTGTTGATTCCAGCAGCGGGTCAATGGCAAACACCACTCGCAATCATCGTGTCCTCGGTGTTCGCCGCGTTGCAATTACGGGAGCATTGCACTGGGGCGCGAAAATCCAGCAGATCGCCGCTGCCGCCATTGCACTGAGCGTTGTCGGCTTCACACTGGCGCTGGTATTCGCCGGGGTCGGCGGTGAGACAGCCTTGCGACTTCGGTTCCCCCTGCGGCCACGGACTCGGCGCCTGGAGCCTCGTGATCGCAGCATTATTTATACTTACGACGGCTGGAGCTATGCCGCCTATTTCAGTGGTGAAATAAAAGGCGGCAGTGGGGCTGTGGCGCGCGCCTGTATCAAAGGTCTGGTCATCGTAATTCTGCTCTATTTATTCCTGGTTGCGGCGTTGGCCTGGAGGGTGCCCCTGACCAGCCTGGCCGGCAACGAATTGGCATTGGCCGCTGCCCTGGAGATGGTCGTCTCCCCGCTCGCGTCAACCGCCGTACTGGTTGTGGCAATCATCATGTTGCTGGCCCACCAGAACCTGCTGTACATGAGCGCGCCCCGAATTCTCCAGGCACTGGCGGTCGATGGCCTGGCCGTCAGACGCGCAGGGGAAATCTCAAAAGGTGGCAATCCGATCTTTGCGGTGCTGCTGAGCTGGGGGCTTTCGGTCGGCCTGATCATGAGCGGCGGATTCGAATTCCTGCTGCACCTTTCGATATTTTTTTTCCTGTTCTTATATGTAGTGGTGATCGCGGGAGTCCTCATCCTGCGTTTGCGCCAGCCGGACGCCGACCGCCCGTACCGGGCTTGGGGTCACCCCTGGAGTACATATACATGTCTTTTCGCTTGGCTACTGATCGCCCTGTTTCAGGCAGTTGCCGAAGTCGAGGCCGCCGTTTACGCCGCGATCATGGTGGCGATATCCTGGCCGGTGTACCGGGGCATTGTGCGCTCCAGATCGAACTGACGGTCGACTAACTACTTGAAAAGAGTGGCGCGCCGAGAGGGACTCGCGAACAGCCTTCGACTGCGAAGGCTCCGATGCCCAAGAAGACGCACAGGGCGGCGCCCCAAGGTCGATTCTAGATCGGATGTGGCCCTCGGTGAGCCACGGTGCGATGGATCAGACCGACGCCTTCATGTGCTCGTTTTCCTGCTGCAGCGTGCCGCGAAGAGGCGCCTCACCAAGGCGGGTGACCGGAATCTTCTCGCGAAGCTCCTCGTGGAATTGGTAAACCGAGGATTCTTCGAGAGCGAGCGGCCCCGGCCGATAACCCGAGCTGCGCACGCCCTGCTGAATCCGCTCGACGATCACCTTGTCCTGGTCGTTCACCTCTTCGAGAATCGCCATGTTGATCTGCTGCATCTCGTGTTCCTCCGCGCAAAGATTCGGCGGCGAGTAGCGCGCGAGCTTGATCAGCGTCTTGTCCGTCCCAAGCGGCAACACTTGAAAGAGGGCAAACATGTCCGGGTAGTATTCGATCCCCATATTGCAGCCCATGGCGATCTGCAGCCATCGCCTCCTCTTGCCTTCCGGATAGCGGTGATCCGTGCAAGCGATCAGCTCCTGGTAGCGTCGCTCGCTTGCGACCGACGAGAGTTTTTCCCGCATCTCGAAGACACCAAAATCCATTCCGCTATCCAGGCTAAGCCCCTCGTCGTTTCGCACCAACATGCGATGCAAGCAGGGGTGGGCGATGGGAATGTGATAGTTCTCCTGATAGTTGTCCCAGGCGAGCTTCCAGTTGCACTCCCACACCTGGAGGATCGGCTCCCCCGCCGGCTCGTAACCCTCCGGTGCGTACACTGCCACCTCGGCGTCGATGGGCCCCATCATGGAAGCAACCCCGGGCCCTTCTTCGCTGAAATTGATAAAGATGTGACCGCGATAGATCTCCATCCGGACGGGCAGGAGCCCGAACTGCGACTTGTCGATGTCCGGAAAGTTCTCAGGACTGGGAATGCCACTGAGCGAGCCGTCGTTCTTATAGGACCATCCGTGGTAGCGGCACTGGAGCGCGCCGCCGCAGCTGCCCTTCCCATCGACCAGCCGAGAGGCGCGGTGTCGACAAATGTTCAAGAAGGCTCGGATGCTCCCGTCATTGCCTCTCATCACGACAACGCTGTCTCGCCACAGATCAAAGGTGAGAAAGTCGCCGGCCTGCTGCAAATCGCAGACATGCCCCACCATCTGCCAGCCCTTCAAGAAGAACTCCTGGTACTCGAGTTCCAACAGTTCCTCACTCGCGTAGGTCCAAAGCGGCAGGGCCTCCCCGGTGCGTTCGGGTTCGGGTAGCACTTCGGGGGACGGATCTAGATTGGACATTGCCAATAACCTACCTTCAATTGCCTATCCCTGCTCGTCATATGCTTCGACAGCAAAGACTAGATCGCGTTTATTGCCGCCAGGCCGGTGGCAATGCCGAGTCGGTTTGCATATAGCGATCACGTAGCAACGTCTGTCGATTTTTCAACGACACCAGTTCGCCGCGAATCATTACCTGTTCGGGATTACTGGTGAGTTCCAGCGGGTCTGCCGACCACACAATCAAGTCCGCTTCTTTGCCGGCCTCGATGCTTCCGCACTGGTCGTCTACGTGATACATGCGTGCCGGCGACAAGGTGATCGCCTCCAGCCCCTCGATCCATGGCAAGCCGTTGGCGATCGCGTTTCCGGCTGATTGTGCGATGTTGCGAGCCGCGTAAGTCTCGCTCTGCCAATTCGCTCCAAATGAAATTTCAACGCCGGCAGCTACCAGAATGGCGGGCGCCTCGAGCCGAGCATTCAACGCGTCGAAACTGGACGGAAGATTGCTCGTGGAATCGAGAATTACAGGAACCCGGGCTGCCGCGAGAGCGTCCGCAACCATCCAGGCTTCGGCACCGCCATAGATGATCAGCATGATCCGATAGTCCGCGGCAAGATTCAGCAATGCCTCGATGTCGCTGGCGCGATTCACGTGAGCGAGCAGGGGTGTCTTGCCCGCGAGAACCGGCTGCAATGCCTCCATGTCAGCCATGCTCAACGAATATTCGCGACGCTGACCGCGTTCATAGGAGCCTTTATTGCGTCGATAGTCAACGGCATCATCCAATCCCGATCGCAGTGCGAGCATCGCTGCAGCCCTACTACCACCTGCAACCGCACTGCCATCTTCGCCAAGACTTACGACCATTGCAGCCCGCTTGTCTGCAACGAAATCAGGTCGGTCGCCCAGTTGCACAACTGCAGCAAGACCAGAGAACAGCTGCGAGCCGGCACCGTCTTCTGAATAACCGGGTGATGGCGCCGTCAATGCGCGCGTAATGCCGCCGGCACGATTGATTGCGATGAGTGTCGACCGATGATTGTAGGCTTCGGCGATATCGAAACTGGCGCTGAAGCGCTTGCCCGTCTGGTGAAAATCAACAGTTCTGTCGACGCCGCTGACTTCCGTCAGGCCGAGTTGGCCCATCGCCGAGAAAAAACCCGGCGTAATGATCTTGCCGCTGGCATCGATTACGCGACTTTCGTCCGAGTCGCTCTTGGCAGCAGGCGGTATCTCGATATTCACTCCAACCGCAGCGAAGCGGCCATCGCGAATAACAATCGTTGCGTCTTCAAGTGTTCCGGCAGGCCCCATCGTATGCACCGTGGCGCCCTTATATATTACAGTCCCAGCGATCGCGACCTGAGTCGAGAACAAAATCGAACAGATAGTCAGGTGCAGAAAATAACGTTTCATCGTGCACCTCCGTTGACGGCAGCCGTCCCGAGGCTGAAGTCGGAAACCGGATTCGCTGTCGGATCGTTGCGATCGTAGGCGAGGGCGCCGTCGATGTAGACCTGGTCAACCTTGGTATACACACTGAACGGATCGCCATCCCAGACCACGACGTCTGCCATTTTTCCCGGCTCGAGTGTTCCCGTCTGTTCTAGGATACCGAGTGATTTGGCCGCATTCCTGGTGATCCACTGAATGGCACGTTCGGGTGCAATCTGCATGTCCACCTGTGCCGCCGCGCCCATGACTTTTGCGGCTTCCTGGTTCAGCCGTTGAATGCCGAAGTCGTCATCTGAATGAATGACCGCACAGGCGCCGGCCCGATCGAGGATGGCTGCGTTTTCACGAATGCCGTCATAGGCCTCCATTTTAAACCCCCACCAATCTGCCCAGACCGCAGCACAAACATCATTTTCAGCCAGCAGGTCGGCAATCTTGTAGGCCTCGACCGCGTGGTGAAAAGTCGATACCCGATAATCGAATTCTTTGGCAACGTCGAGCATCACAGACATTTCGTCAGCGCGATAGCAGTGGTTATGCACGAGGATTTCCCCGTCCAGCACACCAGCCAGCGTTTCCAGTTTCAGATCACGCATGGGTGCCTCGCCTGCGGCCATTTTGTCGCGATAGTCGGCCGCTTCTATCCAGGCGGCACGATATCCCGCGACGTTGCCCATGCGGGTCATTGGGGACTGGCCTTGGTCTCCGTAAAAGCGTTTCGGATTTTCGCCGCAGGCCATCTTCAGCCCGTAGGGCGCACCCGGGAATTTCATGTCCATGACATTTCGCCCGGGCACGTTCTTGATCGTTACGCCGCGACCCCCAATGAGGTTTCCCGAGCCAGGCAGAATCTGCATCGACGTAATGCCGCCGGCGAGCGCGGTAATGAAGCCCGGATCTTGCGGCCAGACTGCGTGTTCTGCCCAGACTTCTGCCGTAACAGGTTTTGACATCTCATTGCCGTCAGAGTGAGCGGCGACACCCGGCGATGCATACACACCGAGATGAGAATGCACATCGATCACTCCGGGTGTAATCCACATCCCGCTGGCGTCTATGGAAGTCGCATCGCCTGCGTCCAGCTCACTGCCAACCGCGACTATTTTCCCATTGCGCATCAACACGTCGGCGCCATCCAGCCGCTCGCCTGTGCCGGTCAATACTGTGGCGCCTTCAAGTAAAGTCGCTACTGAATCGAGCGCTCGGTAACGACTCGCATAGGGGAGAGGCTCACCCTCTGTCGATGCGGGTTGCTTGGAAGCGCATGCACCAAGCAACAGAACAAATACGATGACACTGAATATCGCAAACTTCATCTTTGACTCCGAGTCGCCCCTAAAGTGATGGAGGGCTATGCCGCATACCAAGTATTCTTAAATGTTAGTGAACTGAGATCTGTATTCAGAATCGAAGCGGAAAAAATGATTCTCACTCCTTTTTGCGGCAAGGCCGCGTTACTTAAAATCTCTTTCTTCCTGCGATCCAATGTCAAGCGTTTGATCCTCGCCCTGCAGCTCAGGTTTCCCGTTGGCCAGCTCTCTCGAGCAGATCCAGTCGGAATGTCGGGATTTCGGCCGGATTGAGGGAGGCAAGATGAGTAAGAAGCGAAACACAGCAGAGAAGATCATCTTTACGTAAGCCGGTTCGCGCAACACCGCGAAAGAGAACAAGAACAATGGCGCGCCGGGAGGGATTCGCGAGCAGCCTTCGGCTGCGAAGGCCACTGCGACGCGTAGCGTCGCCGGCAACCCCCTTGGTCGCTGCGCTCCCACTCGTCACTCGCTCATCGCTCGCGACTCCCCCTCAGGTTCGCGAGCGAGCTTTGCTCGCGATGCGCTTCACCAGCGAAGCTGGCTCGTGAAGAAGAATCTCAACTCGAGGAAGATCAACGACTTGCGCTCCAACGACTGGCATATGGCGGCGTAGAGCGGCATATCGCGGCACCCAGGACGGCAGTCAACGCCCGAAACGGCACCCAGGCGGCACCAAGATGGGCCCCCCGGAGTTCGGTGCTTCGCCCTCGCTCAAGTGGAAAGATTGCGATTCATCGGCCATGGTGAAAACGCAGGTTGAATTCCTTGCACGCGCCCAGAAAGAACGGAAAGCTCCACATCGAAGCCCAAAAAATTGTGCCGGTCGGATCTCCGATAATCCGGGCCAGTGCCGCGATAAACTGGCCCTCGGCTTTGCTGCAGAGTGTCCGTCGAGAGGGCGTCCCGAAGCCACGCCCCTGGCCGATGGTGGGAAGTCGACGTTCGAGCTCGGATCGTGTATTCATAGACCGCTCTGGCGCGCTGCTGTCTGGCCGTTCCCTCATTCGCGCGTAGGCGGTCGCTTCGCGACCACCACAATCCAGAGTGAGGCGTTCAGCGAATCACTGCCGTAGGCAGCCACGCTTTCGTTGTAAGTGGTGGGGCAGTTGGTCGCTCCGGCCTCTGCGTAAATGCGTGTGCTGCACTCGGATCTATGAGCAGCCAAACGGATGCTCTTGGCGTCGTGTTGCCAGGGGCCCGTTTGTCGGATCTCGTGTCCGCCGCTGAATCTCGCTGATTAGAATGGAGGGGAATGAACGCTTCGAAGAGCACGCGGGGAGTCCAAGCACAGGAGAGCCAGGCGTCGGCAATAGAAGAATGTAAATCACCGAGCGGGACATGGGAGGTAGAACTTGCGCGAGATACTCAGCGATCGGGACAACGAAACGCGAATCACGACTGCGTGCCTGCTGGCGGCGGGGACCGGAAGTCGGCTTCGACCCCTCACACATTCCATTCCGAAATGTCTCACTGAGATCAACGGCAGGCCCATACTCGAGCGATTGATTTCGTGTTTGCGTGAGCAGGGTTTTAAGCGACTCGTGGTCGTGGTCGGCCATCTCGAGCAGTGCATCCGTAAATTCCTGGACGATTGTGCCGGCGATCTGGTTATCGAGTATGTGCGCAATCCGCTCTACCGAACGACCAACAATATCTACTCCTTGTGGCTGGCTGGGAGTGAAATCCAGGAGTCATTTCTCCTGATCGAAAGTGACCTGATCTTCGAAGCCTCTTTGCTCGATGGGCTCCTTATTCCCGATAAAATCGCCGTCTCGCGCATACTTCCCTGGATGAACGGCACGACGATCGCGATGGACTCATCGGGCGACGTCGCCTTTTTCCACAAAACCCCGACGACCCCGGCACTCCCAAAAGTCCGGGTTGGGCACCTGCGCGACAGCGCGTACAAGACCGTCAATATTTGTAGCCTCTCTCGCGCCACCTGGAGTCACGTCCTCCCGCGTTTAGAACAGGTCATCGCGGATGGCAGAGTGAACGAGTACTACGAGGTGGTGTTCGCAGAGATGGTTGACGACGGCAGTCTCTCTTTTGAGTGCGTCCTCTTTGACCCGGACCAATGGTACGAGGTGGATACGCTGGAGGACCTACCGGGTGCCGAACGGATCGGAAGGCGGATCGGAAGGCGGATCACCAGGCCAGTGAGGCCCTTTCTCCCAGCGCCTCTCGGTACCGCTGAAACGGTTTCATGAGTTCGAGAGAGCTGAAGGAGCAAACTCAAGGCAGCGCGAGGACAACACCGTGACAGGGACTGACGGCTCCTCCACGGGCGCTGGGCCGCTGCTCGACTACGCCACCGTAAGCCGTTACTGGAGCCAAGCCAAGCCGTCCATCCTGGGCCCCTACATGATGGACGGGTTCGGGTTTCCCGCCGGCGCGGGGAGTTACCGCTTTGACGCCGAGTGTGAGATCGTCGAGCGGCTGATCCGCAGCACGAACATCAATTTGGATGGAGCCGTGCTGGATCTGGGAAGTGGTGTCGGCTTCTGGGCAGAATACTTCGCGCAGCATTTTGGCAAAGTTACCGCCATCGAAGCGAGTCTACCGCTGTACGAGGCGACGGTGGCGCGTTGTTCCCAATATGCGAACGCCACGCTTCTGAATGACGATGTGTTGGGCTTCGAACCTGACAATCTCTATTCGATGATCTTCCTCGGTGGCATGCTGATGTACCTCAACGAGAGTGATGTCATCTCGTTGCTCAAAAGAGTGACACCGTACCTCGAGCCAGGAGGTATCGTACTGTGTCGCGAGAGTACTGTACGAAGTGGCACTCTCACACGACAGGGCGATTATCAAGTGGTGTATCGGTCAGTTCAGACCTATTCGAGTCTGTTCAGCAAGTGTGGTCTCTCGGTGGATCACGTAGAGCTCAATACACCCTACTTCTTGATGCAGATGGGCTGTGAGTTCATCAAGAAATGGAAGGCAATTGTGCCCGGGCCGCTTCAGGCCATCCCCTTGGTGGGAGGGCTGACGTACCGGGCGCTGCGGATGGGTGGGGCCGGGCTCACGCGTCTCCCTGACGCCTTGGGGATCGATTTTCCCATGCTGACGAACCACTTCTTCGTGTTGCGAAGGGGACCCGAAGTGCGCTCCGTCGCGCTCTGTTGAACAGCTGAAGCGAAGTTTTTTCTCGAGGGTCCCCGGATGCTCCTATATAAAAACATTCCGAACATCGTTTCGATTCTCGGTGTAGTTCCTCTCGCGATGCTCTTTCTGGAAGACGGCTTTCAGTATCTGCTTCCCCTGATCCTCTACAACAACGTCATGGACGATCTCGACGGCATTCTGGCCGCGAAGCTGGATCTCAAGAGCGAGTTCGGGGCGGCCCTCGACAATGTCTGTGACGCGGTCTCCCACATCCTCGTCGTCATGGCCGTCGGCATGCACTACGGGGGAATTTGTGCGCTGCTTTCGCTGGTCGCCGCGATCTCCATCCTGGTGCGCGTCGTCTTTCGACTGACCCCGACATCAAAGGCCGGCGGAGGTTCTCCTACGAATGATTTGATGCGCCACATCCTATTCGCGCTGGTTGTCACACAGTACTTTGAAATTGCCCCGGAGCCCTTCCTGGCTGCGGCATTCGTTCTGAATGCAGTGTCAATGCAGGTTCCGTATCCGCTGCGTTACTCGATTCGGAGTCTCACGACCTCGGCCACAGCGGTAGGGGGTGTGAATGTCGCATTGGGGGTCGCTTGGTGGTTTCCCGTCACGGCCCCCGCAATCGCGGCGTGTTTCGTGGCGACATACCTGTACTCGCTGGTGGCTGGAGGTCTTTCGTGGCGAAAGGGAGATCCGGTATAGCCAAGAGGCCAACGGCGTATTGACTTTCCCAGATGACTCGAAGCGATTCGAGCGAGACCCCCGAGCCGAAGGTCCGATGCTTCTACCGAACGACGCCGTAAGTGTGTCATTTGTATGGCGCGCCGGGAGGGATTCGCCGACTCGCTTTGCTCGCCCGCGCAGCGTGAGCGAAGCTCGCTCGCGAACCTGAGGAGGAGTCGCGAGCGATTAGCGAGTGACGAGTGGAACCGCAGCGACCAAGGGGGTTCGCGACGAGCTTCGCTCACGCTGCGCTTCGCCAGCAAAGCTGGCTCGCGAAGAAGAATCTCAACTCGAGGAAGATCAACGGCTTACGCTCTAGCGACCGGCATATGGCGGCGTAGAGCGGCATATCGCGGCACCTGGGACGGCACTCAACGCCAGAAACGGCACCCAGGTGGCACCAGTTTCTGCGACTCGGCGTGCCCCGGATTTTCTAGCGGCGTAGTCGATTTCCCTTTTCCATTTCCCGGTACGATTAGCCGGGGCATCCGGGTCCCAGCCTGTTCCCTCCCGTCTACTTTTCTCGGTCCTTGAGGATTGAACGGCATCCGAGGCGACCCATCGTCATCAAGTTGGCGGTGAAGGCCTGCACGGGTCGTGGGGGGAAAGGGAGAGAGGAATAGACACATGAGGAGCCTGACGGTATGGGATCAACCTACAAACTAGCAGCAAGCGCAGCCCCGCTCGCTGTCCTCGTACTGGGAGTCACTTCCACGGCAGTGGCTAGACGTCAAGGACCGCATGGTCGAGCGCCGCGCGATCGGCCTCCGGCACTAGAGGCTCGAACGCTTACCCAAACTTGGGAAAGATCGCACAGGATCCGGAGTTCAACACCAGGGGCTGGTCAACCCCAGCAGACGTATTCGCTGAAACTGTTGCGTTGACCAGCTGCGTGCAAGATCAATCTGTCCAAACCGCGGCTGGCGGCTTACGGGTCGCTTTCGTCGAAGCCCTTCGCGCGATACTGCTGGACGCGAGTCAGCGCCGGCTCCCAGCCCGGCCGCAGCTCGGTCGCCCGGACGAAATCCGCGATGGCGAGCTTTTCTTCCCGCTTGGCTTCATTCACAAGGCCGCGGTTGTAGTGGGCGATGTAGGGGTTTCGGGGATTCATCTGAAGTGAGGTGCTGTAGTCGTCGATGGCGAGATCGAACTGCTGGGTGGAGAAGTAGGTGTTCCCGCGGTTGACGTAGGCCGCAGAGGCCTCCGGATCCAGCGCGAGGGCCGCCTCGAAATCCACAATTGCGGCGGTGTAGTCTCCCCGGTGATTGAACAGAATGCCTCGGTTGATCAGCGTTGCGATCCGGTCCTTCTTGAATAGCGTGCGATCCTTCAGGGCCGCGTCGCAGTGGTCCAGCGAGCCAGCCGACCCCCCCCGCCATCTCGGCAGCGCTGTAACAGAGTTCCGCATCGGTGGTACCGAAGGTGATGACCGAGTCGGCGCGCTGGGCGTGAGCGGTCCAAGCCGTGAAGAGCGCGATGATGAGGGCTAGAGTTCGCATAGCCACCTACTCTCACCTCGATGCAGCCGAGACCGTAGCACACCTCTCGTGATGCGGCGGCCCCGTTCGGTCACTGCGGCTGCTTGTAGGCTCTTTCGCCCCTTCATCGCGAACACACCTGTGAGCACGCTCATATCGCTCAGCGGGTCACCCCTGACGTCTATGCTATCGGCGAGCATCCGACGGGGAACGGTTACCCTGTCTCATCACGATGACAGGATGTCCGGCTAGATCTGTAATTTCACACGGCTCCAGTTCCCCGTTGCGCTCCATCTCGCGCACCCGCGTTAGCTGGGCGGCCATGTCGGCTTCGATCTCGGCGACCATCGCTTGAAACTCCGGCAACTTCCAGAGGGGCTCGAAGATGGGCTCGACGTCACGGCCGTCATGCGTCGCTCACTAGCCGATTCTCCACCGCCCGGGGTGGCGTCTGCAAGGAACAGCGTAAACCTGGAAGCGGACGGGACGCGTCGCGCGCCCATCCACGAAGCGCACGAGATACAATACTCCGATGGCAGCGGGCCCGGGAGCATCGGCGGTAGTGTCATCAGCCGCTCGCGCAGGCCTGTGCTGCTGCATCGAGTCGGCAGAAGGTCTCGTGGATCTGAATCGGCTGCTGAGGAGGGGGGACCGCGTCTTGGGGCGGAAGCGTTGGCTGTGTAGGGCACCTCGCACGTTCCCAGGGCATCGCGGCGACCCGGCGAGTCGACTGGTGCGGTCGGCTCGCGACGGCCGGCTGCACATCGAGGGCCGCGCGGAGAGGACTGGGCCGTGATTCACGTCGTGCTGGGCACCAAAGCCCAGCTGGTCAAGATGGCGCCCATCCTCGTTCGCCTGCAGGAGCGCGAGCTGCCCCACCGCTTCATCCACACCGGACAGCACCAGGCGACCATGGAGGAGATGTTCGAGGAGTTCGGTTTGCGAAAACCAGACCTGGTGCTGCATCGCGGCAAGGACATCGTGTCGCTTCCCCAGATGGCAATGTGGATGGCGCGCATCCTCGCCCAATGTGTAACGGCGCGTAGGAGGATCTTCGGCGCCGACGCACGCGGGATCGTCCTCGTGCACGGCGACACGTTCTCCACCCTGCTCGGTGCGCTGATGGGTCGTACGGCGGGGCTGCGGGTCGGGCACGTCGAATCCGGTCTGCGCTCCTTCAACCTGCTCCACCCCTTTCCCGAAGAGATCACCCGGCTGCTGACCTTTCGCCTGAGCCACAATCTGTACTGCCCCGGCCCCTGGGCACTGGAGAACGTCGCGGCCTACAAGCGGGAGAAGGTCGACACCGGCTCCAACACGCTCAGCGATACCCTCGCCCTGGCGCTCGCCGCCGAGCGCCGCAGGGATCACGTACCGAGCGGGCCTTTTGCCCTGGTGAGCCTCCACCGGTACGAGAACATCTTCCGACGGGAGCGCTTCGTGGCGTTGATCGAGATCCTCGAAGAGCTCGCGCAAAGCCATCAACTGCTCTTCATCCTCCACCCCCCCACCGAGAATCAGCTGCGGCGCTTTGCCCTATACGAGCGTCTGGCCGACAACCCGCGCATCGAGCTCGCCCCCCGCCACACCTACTTCGATTTCGTTTCCCTGCTCGAGGCGGCGGAGTACGTCGTGACGGACGGAGGAAGCGTCCAGGAAGAGTCCTCCTACCTCGGCCTTCCGTGCCTGTTGTTGCGCGAAGCGACCGAGCGATGCGAGGGCCTGGGTGAGAACGCGGTCCTCTCGCGGTTCGATCGCGACACGATCCGCGAGTTCGCCCGGGAGCCCGGCCGTCATCGCCGGCCCGCGGCGCTCAGCCGATTCAGCCCTTCGGATCGCATCATCGAATCTGCGCTTGCGTACGCCTGATCACGCTCGTGGTCTCCCCGAAGTCACGGCCTGACGTACTAGACCGACGATGCGTTGGAGATCCGGTGGGGCAGGCCTCCGTGGCTGAAGAAGAGAGCCACCGCGCACTTTGGCTCCGTTGATTCCCGCACGGAGACCGGGCCTCTCCTACTGCAAGGGTGTTATTCTCCCCGAGATCGGCGACGCCGCCGGAGCCGCGAGGACTCCGAACTTGACCCCGGGCAGGATTGGCCCGCGAGTGGATCTGACGATGGCCAATGAATCCGATGGGCACGCAAACCACCTTCTCGTAATCGTGCCCTGCCTCGACGAGGAGAACACGGTCGGGGACGTCGTACGGAACGTCCCGACCGAGATCCCCGGGGTCGGGCGGACCGAAGTGATCGTCATCGACGACGGGTCGAGCGACGCCACGGCGGAGCGTGCCCGTGAGGCCGGCGCGACGGTGATCGAAAACGGCTCGAATCGCGGCCTCGGCTGGAGCTTTCGCAAGGGAGTCGAGGTCGCCCTCGCCCGGGGAGCCGACGTCCTGGTGAACATCGATGGCGATGGCCAGTTCGATCCGGCCGACATCCGCCGCCTCGTCAAAGCCGTGTTGGAGGATGGCGCCCACATGGCCACAGCTTCGCGGTTCCTGAACCCCGAGCTCACCCCGCAGATGCCGGCGATCAAGAGATGGGGCAATCACCGGGTCGCGCGAATCGTATGGCTGCTGACCGGAGAGCGCTTCCGGGATGTATCCTGCGGATTTCGCGCCTTTTCGAGCGAAGCGCTCCTGCGTCTGAACCTGTTCGGCAGCTTCACGCACACACAGGAAGCATTCCTGGATCTCGCATTCAAGGAGCTGCGGATCCTCGAAGTTCCCATGAAGGTCCGCGGCACGCGTGAATTCGGCGAATCGCGGATCGCGGCGAGCATTCCACGCTACGCGGCGCGTTCGCTCAAAATCATGGTTCGCGCATTCGCCTCATACCGACCGTTCGTATTTCTCTCCGCAATCGCCAGCGTATTTCTAGTTCTGGGCCTGGGGCTGCTCACCTTTCTCGCGACGCATTATCTGAACTCCGGCTCGTTCTCTCCGCATATCTGGTCCGGCTTCGTTGGCGGATCCTTCATGTTGCTCGGTCTGTCGACCCTGACCCTCGGCATCATTGGGGAAGTGCTGGTTCGCATCCGCATGAACCAGGAGCGCATCCTCTACTTCCTCAAGCGTACGAGCTGGGAGCGAGCGCGGAGTGAAGTCGATCGGTCAGAGGGAGAGCCATCCTGACAGGTCGCATTCGAGCAGCGCTGCCAGCTTGCGCACCTCCGGCGCGAGCTCTCGGGTGAGCTGTAATCGAGTGGCAGGGTCGAGCGGAGCACGGGCGACGAGCTCTGTGTTGAGCGCACGAATCGGCCCGTAGACCCGCTGCGCAAGACGCGGGAAGCGTCGCGTGGCCGCCCTGAAGGGGGCGCTCGTATAAATGTGGCGAAACGCGCTGCTGCGCAAGCGCTTGTTCGGGTTGATGACCTCGAAGTCGGTGGTGAAGTCCGGGTCGATGTCGAGGAACTCGAGCACTGTGCGAAAGGTCTGTGGTGTGTCTCGCTGAAATTCGTCGAATAGAATGATGTGCACGCGCGCTCTCTCGAAGACTTCCAGATAGCGCTCGACCTGCTCGGCAAAGCGGACGGTATCCCGGTAATAGAGCCCCTCGCGGAGCATCATTCGGCTCGGCAGGCGCCGGCCTGCCTTCCGAGCCGATTCGGCCGCCAGCGCATCTTCGAAGACAGGGATGTCTTCGTTCTCGTTGTGAAGGAATTGATGATAGTTGGAGTAGAGAACGTCGACCGGGTTGCGAAGCATGATGATGATGCGCGCGTCCGGTGAGAATGCGCGAATCTCCGCGGCGGCCCGAAGCGAGTAGAGATACCAGACCGACGCCTCCCCACCCAGGGCCTCGTTGCTCCAGCTCGAGAAGTGGGCCAGGTAGTGCTCCTCGTCCGGATCACGAATGAACCGCTTCGAGTAGGTCAGGTCCGATCCGAAGTAGCCGAGCTCCTTGCGCGCCGGCATGAAGACGTCGTGGTGTGCCTTGAGGTAGGTAGCCATCGCCGTCGTCCCCGACTTCGGCGCACCCACGATGAAAAAATTGGGACGCTTCATGGCTGGCCGCGATCCGGCTCACGCGGGCCCACCTCTTCGGGGCTGGCCGCCTTCGATCCGCGGGCGGGGCCGCCGACCACGAGCAGTGTCAGCGGGATAAGTACCACGAGCCCGACGACTCGATCGAGAGCCGCAGATAGATAGCCGAGCGAGGCGGGGAGATCGGCGAGAGGAGCGATGCCCGCAGCGATCAACTCCCGCAGGCCGATCCCGCCCGGGAAGACCCCGACAGCCGACGCGGCGACCGCCGCCAGCGTCAGAATGACGACCTGCATCAGACTGACAGCTACGCCGAGGGCCTGCAGGACGAGAAAGAGGCGCGCCGAGGCGACTGACAGGGCGAGCGTCTCGGTGCCGAGGATCGCGAGGCCGAGCGGAAGTCGGCGCGCCGGCTCTACCCGGGCGATCACGAGCGCCGTGCACCCGGCGAAGGCTGCGATACCCGCCACGCTGAGCGCGATGCCGACGGCGCGCGTCCCGGCCAGCAGCTGAATGAAGCCCGCAGCCGTGGAGGTGACGGCAATCCAGGCGCCGGCGATGATCGTGTTGGAGAGGAAGGCGGCTCGATAGCTCTCTCCTGCCTGCTTCAACCCCTCGATCCGGACGAGCATCGCGCCGGGGAGCGGCAGGAGATTCGCCGCGGTCGACGCGACGCTTACGCGCAGGGCCGTAATGAAGCCGACAGAGCGCCCCAGGAGGCGGGCGGACAGCTCGAATCGCGCGGCATTGAGGGTGACCGTTGCCGGCACCAAGAACAGCCCAAGAATCAGGAGCAGGACCGGGCGCTCCAGCCGTATGGCGGGCGGGAGGTTGCGATAGGCGATCACCGCGCCGATCAGGAAGACGGCGGCGCACAGCAGGAGTATTCTTCGTCTCGTGGGCGTGATCGTCACTCGATTGCGCTCCAGCCAACCCGGCATCCTGTACATGTAGTCGATAGTCTGTCGGTGGGGCCAGGCGAATCGACACCCCGCCCCAGCCGTGATAGCCGGCATCGGGGTGGAAAAGAGCGGGAGCGTTTCGGGCGCTGCGCCGCGAGATGGGGCAGTCGACTTCCAATCTTCAGGTCGCAGGTTCGAATGCTGCCCGAAAAGGCGCTCTGCCGGACCAACCCAACCAGAATCAGCCCCCTACTTCGGAGCTGATCCAAGAAGGTGCCCGATAGTTCCGATCCTCCCTCCGGGAGG
>PVMK01130937.1_pt1 | contig 25599 bp, 29 predicted proteins | sample 1853481 | NCBI WGS metagenome assembly PVMK01 (sample SAMN08533507, study PRJNA380276) | Marine sediment metagenome, whole genome shotgun sequencing project.
ATGAATACACCCGGGGTCTCAACCCGTCCGATTCTTCTGATCAGCGGTGACCCCGGCCCTCATAATGCTATCCTAGAGCACGTCAAATCGACATCCTTGAAAGGTAATAAATGTGAGTGAGCTGGAACAGTTCAGAAGCGATGTACGGGCGTGGCTTGAAGCCAATTGCCCGGAATCCATGAGGCACCCTACCGGTCCGAGGCGGATATCTGCTGGGGCGGAAGGAACTGGAAATTCCAGTCGGATGACCAACAGGCCTGGCTTCGGCGGATGGCGGAAAAAGGCTGGACGGCGCCAAGCTGGCCGGTCCAGTACGGCGGTGGAGGCCTGGACCGGGACCATGCAAAAATCCTCAAACAGGAACTTAAACGCATCAATGCACGGGCGCCGCTGTACAGTTTCGGAATTTCCATGATCGGCCCCGCTTTGCTTAAATATGCCAGCGAAGAATTGAAAATGCAGCATCTGCCGTCGATTGTCCGCGGCGAAATTCGCTGGGCACAAGGTTACAGCGAACCCAATGCCGGTTCCGACCTGGCCAGCCTGCAGGCCAGGGCCGATGACATGGGTGATCATTACATCGTCAATGGCTCCAAGATCTGGACATCGTATGGCGACCAGGGCGACTGGATGTTCGCCCTGGTCCGCACCGATCCAGAGGCATCCAAACACCAGGGCATCAGCCTGATTCTTTTCGATATGAATACACCCGGGGTCTCAACCCGTCCGATTCTTCTGATCAGCGGTAAGTCACCTTTCACTGAAACATTTTTCGAAAATACCCGGATGGAAAAAAACAAGGTGGTGGGAGAACCCAGCCAGGGCTGGACCATCGCCAAGTACCTGCTCACCCATGAGCGCGAAATGATCGGCGAAACAGGGAATTTACAATCCGGCGCCGAGTTGCTTTCCCGGGTCGCCGTGAACAAGCTGGGCCTGGACAATGGCCGCCTTTCCAATCCCGTGCTGCGGACCGATATCGCACGCTTTGAGATCGACGAAGTCTGCCACCAACTGACCATGGAGCGCGCCCGCGATGAGGCCAAAGCAGGCGCCAGCCTGGGTCCTGCCGCGTCCATGTTCAAATACTACGGTACCGAGTTGAACAAGCGCCGCTATGAACTGCTGATGTCCATTGGCTCTCATGACGCGCTGGTCTGGGAAGGCGAGGAGAGCAATGATGGCCAGTTGCCCAGGCGGTGGCTGCGTACAAAAGGAAATTCCATTGAGGGCGGAACTTCTGAAATCCAGCTGAACATCGTGGCAAAACGCATCCTCGGCCTGCCGGACTGAATACCCCCCAATAGAAAACCGATTTGAAAAAAAACAATTTATAAAGGAAAAACTGAATGGCGCTGGTACTGAACGAAGAACAATTGATGCTGAAGGAGTCTGCAAAGGACTTTCTGCAGCAACGCGCTCCCGTTAGCCACCTGAGGGACCTGCGCGACAGCGAGGACATTGACGGCTACGAGAGGGGATATTCAAAAGAGCTGTGGACGGAAATGGCGGAGATGGGCTGGACCGCCATCCTGGTTCCGGAACAATACGGTGGACTGGAATACGGCTACGCGGGACTGGGAATCCTGCTCGAGGAGTCCGGTCGCACACTGACACCCAGCCCCTTGTTGAGCACCTGCCTGATGGGGGTTGCCGCCCTGACCCGGGGCGGCAGCGATAGAGCAGTGTGAAAAATACCTGCCGGAAGTTGCAACCGGCAATCACCTGCTGGCCCTGGCCGTTAACGAATCCAGCCGGCATGCTCCTTATTCCGTCACCACCACGGCCAAACCCAGCGGCAATGGATTTATCCTGGCGGGCAGAAAAACAGCCGTGGTCGATGGCCACAACGCCGACACCCTGATCGTAAGCGCCCGCACACGTGGAACCGGAGCAGGATTCCGATGGAATTTCCTTGTTCCTGGTGCCTGCCGGTCACCCTGGAGTGACCATCGAGAGGTATCGCGTGCTCGATACGCATTGTGCCGCCCACATTACACTGGAGAACGTTGAAGTTGGCCCGGATTCCTTGCTGGGGGAATTGCACCAGGGCACAGCCGTACTTGACCCTGTGCTTGATGCGGGCGCCATCGGACAATCAGCAGAACTGCTCGGCCTGGCGCAGGAGGCCTTCGAACGCACCCTGGAGTACCTGAAAGAGCGCAAGCAGTTTGGTGTGCCCATCGGCAGTTTCCAGGCGCTTCAGCACCGTGCCGCGGTGATGTTTGGCGAAATCGAGCAGTGCAGGTCCATCGTGCTCAAAGGGCTGCGCGCGCTGGACAAGGACGCTGCGGACATTCCCGAACTGGCCAGCCTGGTCAAAGCAAAATTGAGTGAAACGGCGCACAATGTCGCTGCCGAGGCCATCCAGATGCATGGCGGTATCGGCATGACTGATGATTTTGATATCGGTTTCTTCCTGAAACGTTGCCAGATACTGGAAACATTCCTCGGTGACCGGTACTTTCCACCTGGACCGGTTCGCAGGTCAGCGCGGTTATTGACTGCCAAACAACGGAGCACCCATGAACCTCGGAATGACTAACAAAGTACGCCCCCCTGGTCGAAGCCGTGACGGGAGTTCATCCAAGACCGAAGTGGTCCCCCTTGGATGGCCCCTATCACGAAGAAATCGAAAAAGACGGGCGCTGGGTACTGACAGACAGGCAACTGGAAATCCTCGATCACCTTAAATCCACCGCCCGGGAACGCGGGTCTGTGGAATTTCTGGCTAACCGATTCCGACCGTGGTTACGGCTTGACCACGGTTGAGTACGCCTATATTGCGGAGGAAACCGGGCGATCCCACCTGGCCGCCGAGTCATTCAACTGCAGCGCACCGGACACCGGGTAACATGGAAGTACTGGAGCGTTATGGCAGTGAAGCACAGAAAACGTCAGTGGCTGGAACCCTTGCTGAACGGCGAAATTCGCTCCGCCTACGCAATGACTGAACCGGGTGTAGCCTCATCTGACGCCACCAACATCTGCACCAGTGCGGTACTGGAAGAAAGCCAGTGGGTCATCAATGGCGAAAAAACCTATATCTCGGGCGCGGGTGATCCCCGCTGCAAGATTCTGATCTGCATGGTCAAGACCAATCCCGACAACGACCGTCACACACAGCAATCACAGATGCTCGTACCGATGGATACCCCCGGTGTGGAAATCGTTCGGCCAATGCACGTTTTTCGGTTCCGACGAAGCACCGCACGGGCACATGCACCTGCGCTTTACCGATGTGCGCGTGCCGGAGGAAAACATCATCCTGGCCCCGGCCGGGGCTTTGAGATTGCCCAGGGCCGGCTGGGCCCGGGGCGTGTGCACCATTGCATGCGGGCGATTGGCATGGCGGAGCAGGCACTGGAATTGATGTGCCGCCGCTCTGTAAGCAGGACGGCATTCGGCAGACCTCTGGCAAAACTGGGCGGCAACTACGACCGCATAGCGGAAGCCCGCATGAACATAGACATGGCTCGCTTGCTAACCCTGAAAACGGCCCATGTTATCGATACCCGCGGTGTCAATGAAGCACATCTCTGGATTTCCAAGATCAAGGCGGCGGTACCGGCAATCACCATCAAAATCATTGACGACGCCATCCAGATGCACGGCGCCGCGGGACTCTCCCAGGATTTCCCACTGGCGACCATGTACCGGCATGCACGCACGCTGCGCCTGGCCGACGGACCGGACGAAGTCCACCGCATGGTGGTGGCGCGCCGGGAGCTCAAACCCTATCTGAAGGAGCAATAACACATGCGCGAAGCAGTCATCGTTTCCACGGCCCGGTCACCCATCGGGAAAGCCTACCGTGGTTCATTCAACAACACCGAGGCCCCCACGCTGGGCGGTCATGCCATCAAGCACGCCGTTCAACGAGCCGGGCTGGAGCCCGGTGAAGTCGAAGATGTCATCATGGGCTGCGCCCTGCCCCAGGGCTCGCAAGGGTCCAATATTGCACGTACGTCAGCCCTCAGCGCCGGCCTGCCGGTCAGTGTTGCCGCCATGACGGTTGACCGCCAGTGCTCGTCCGGCATGATGGCCATCGCCACGGCCGCCAAAGTCCATCATTTCAGATGGCATCGACATCATGGTCGGCGGCGGCCTGGAATCGGTCAGCATCGTGCAAAACGAGCATCTGAATACCTATCGCGCGGTCGATCCACGCCTGGTCGCACTGCATGAACACGTCTACATGCCGATGCTGGATACGGCAGAAGTGGTCGCACGCCGCTACGGCATCAGCCGCAAGGCCCAGGACGAATACGCGTTTGCAAAGCCAGCAACGTACCGCAGCGGCCCAGGCAGCAGGAAAGCTGGATGATGAGATCGTTCCCCTGCCCTCCAACATGGGCGTCATGGACCGGGAGACCAAAGAAATATCTTTTCACGATGTCGTGCTGGAAAAAGACGAAGGGAACCGCCCCACAACCACCCTGGAAGGTCTGGCGGCCTGAAAACCCGTGCGGGAAAATGGCTAGCATCACAGCCGGCAACGCCAGCCAGTTATCCGATGGCGCCTCAGCCGCGGTTGTAATGGAAGCGAGCCTGGCGGAAAAACGTGGCCTGGAACCGTTGGGTTATTACCGCTGCACGGCCGTGGCCGGTTGCGAGCCGGACGAGATGGGCATCGGTCCGATTTTTGCCGTACCGAAGTTGCTGAAACAAACCGGTTTAAGCATGGACGATATTGGCCTGTGGGAACTGAACGAGGCTTTCGCCGTGCAGGTGATTTACTGCCGTGATCAGCTGAATATTCCGGATGAAATCCTCAACGTAAACGGCGGCGCCATTTCCATCGGCCACCCTTACGGTATGTCCGGCGCACGCATGGTAGGGGCATGCCTTGATCGAAGGGAAACGCCGTGGCGTAAAATATGTCGTTTGCACCATGTGCATCGGCGGTGGCCAGGGTGCTGCATCCCTGTTTGAGGTCATATAAGGAATGAGAGCACTGGTTTGCAATGCGTTCGGACCACCCGAGTCACTGAGCCTTGAACAACACCATGCTCCACTGCCGGCCAGTGGCCAGGTGCTGGTTGATGTCAGGGCGGCGGGAATCAATTTTCCCGATATCCTGATGATCAGCGGCGAATACCAGGTCAAGACTGCACCGCCCTTTGTGCCCGGCAACGAACTCGCCGGCATCGTGGCAGCTGTGGGCGAAGGCGTAAGCCGGTTTTCTGCCGGTGACCGCGTCATCGCCACACCCACGGGCGGGGCATTCGCGGAACAATGTGTCGTGGACCAGCACATGTGCCTGCCGTTACCGGACAAGCTGAGTTTTGAACAAGGTGCGGGATTCACGATCACCTACGCCACCTCCTATCACGCTTTTCGCCAGAGCACTGCGCTCAAACCGGGAGAAACCGTCCTGGTTCTTGGCGCGGCCGGGGGCGTGGGCATTACGGCGGTTGAAATTGCCCGGGCCCTTGGAGCCAGAGTGATTGCAGCCGCCAGCAGTTCAGAAAAACTGGAGTTTGCCCGGCAAGCCGGAGCGGAAGAACTCATCAATTATTCACAGGTTTCTCTCCGCGATGCCGTCAGGGAATTGACTGACGGCAAGGGCGTAGATGTCGTTTTCGACCCGGTAGGCGGCGAGCTGGCGCAGCAGGCCTTACGCTCGCTGGCCTGGCATGGCCGTTACCTGGTCATAGGTTTTGCCTGCGGCGAGATTCCGCAGTTCCCTGCCAACATTGCACTGCTCAAAGAGGCCAGCATCACTGGCGTATGGTGGGGTACCTGGGCAGAAAACCATCCGGCGGAAGCCCAACTGAATATGATGGATTTGGCAACCATGGTTCAAGATAGCAAGCTGAATCCCCGGGTAACCGAAACCTATCCGCTCACCCAGTACGCGGCTGCATTCGCAGCCCTCACCAAACGCAGAGCAAAAGGAAAAGTTGTACTGATTATGTAGCGACCTTGATTAATCCGCAGAGGGCGCAGAAAAATACACTACGGCAATATATGGCAATTGTTAACCCGCCCGGATCAAAAGCCGGCAGTGCTCTGCCAGGTTGCGGGTGGCGGCGCCAAAAGACCGGAAACGCTCATCCTGGGTTTGACCGTGGTAAAAGCGATAATAAATCTGTTGCAAAATTACTGCATTGCGGAAATAACCGTAGACCAGGTAGAACAAAAACCCGGAGGTGTCTTGACCGGTAAGTTCGCTGTAAAGCGCAAGAATTTCACTCCGGGTCATCATCCCTTCAGCGGTGGAAGGCTGCATCTGCAAAGCTTTCAGATAAGGCGGATCATTCGGCTCCATCCAGTAAGCAAGCGCGTTGCCCAGGTCCATCAGGGGCTCACCCAGGGCGCAGATTTCCCAGTCCAGAACGGCCTGTATTTCGGTCGGTTCCCGCCTGCCCAGGATCACGTTATCAATACGGTAATCGCCATGCAGGATGGCGTGATGACCACTTCCGACCGGCATATTCGTCTCGAGCCAATGGCGAACATCGCTGAATTCACCCACATCAGGCGTAATGACCCGTTCATAACGGCCATTCCAACCCAGTACCTGGCGTTGCATATACCCTAGTGGCTTACCAAAGTCCTCCAGGCCCGCAGCGAGGTAATCCACTTGGTGCAGTTCGATCAGCTTTTGCCAGAATTGCCTGCAGAATCGTCGTGTATCCGTGGCCGTGAAGCCCCAATCATCCGGAATCGTTTCCTTGATGACCTGCCCCTCGACTTTACGCATGACATAGAATTCGGAGCCGATGACAGATTCGTCATCCGTATAGTAAAGCGTATCCGGAACACAGGGATAGACCGGTTTAAGCGCATTCATGATCCGGTACTCTCGAATCATGCTGTGGGCCGACTTTGCCTTGGTACCGAAAGGTGGACGGCGCACGACAAGGTCCTCGTTGTCGTACTTCAGCCGGTAGGTCAGGTTCGAATTGCCACTGGCAAACTGGCTGATTTCAGGCCTGCCTTCCAGAGATGGGATCGCTTCTTTAAGGCGCTTATCCAGCGCCTGCCAGTCCAGTTCTTCGCCGCTGCGGACCGGAGCGCTTGGATTACCCTCAAAACTCATCCCAGCGTTATTCCACCATCCATGATCAGCGTGGCGCCCGTGGTGTACGCAGCGGCATCGGAAACCAGGTACAACACTCCGCCAACCATGTCTTCCGGCTGTCCGGCGCGAGGCACCGGTATTCTGGATAGTTTTTTCTGCATTCCGGGATCATCCACTAATGCTGCCGCAAAGCGGGTTTCAACAACTCCCGGTAAAATCGCGTTGACGCGAATACCCATCTGCCCGTATTCCTTGGCGAACGATTTCGTGAGGCTGACCAGTCCCGCCTTGGTCATTGCGTAAACGGCCTGACCGGACATCGACACAAGGGCTGCTACGGACGCAACATTCACTATGCTGCCTCCCCCGCTTTCAGCCATCAACGGGACAGCGTGGCTCATCATGTAGTAGGGCCCTTTGAGGTTTACATCAACAGTCTTGTCGAAAGCATCGGGTGGAAGTTTTGCAGCCGGACCGTAAAAAGGATTGGTAGCCGCGTTGTTGATCAGGATATCCAGCCTGCCGAAATCCTTCCGGACCCTCTCGAACAGGGCTTCGATTTCATCCAGGTGTCCTGCGTGACATGCCTTTGCAACGGCTTGACCTCCGTCCTTGACAATGGAATCAGCCACTTCCTGCACGCTTTCCTGTTTGCGGCTGCTCAACACGACTTTGGCGCCACAGGCCGCCAGGCCCCGGGCAATAGCCTCTCCAATACCACGTGAGCCGCCGTTAACGACCGCTACTTTTCCTTCAAGCTCAATTTTGTTCAAATGTGTTCTCCCAAACCTTTCAATTCAATCTGTCTCTGACCAGGCTTCAATGATCATCGCCTTTCGCCTGTTTTGCGCCGGAACCGCCGCATTCCCTCGATCCAACGGTCGTGGTCTTCTGCTTTACGTTGAACATAGGTCCTGACCTGGGGATGCGGGAGCACCAGGAATCGCTCTTCCTGGATTCCCGCCAGGATGCAATCGGCGACGTATTCCGCGCTGAGGATGCCATCCACATCATTGCCGCCAAATCCACCGGCGCCATCTTCGATTTCGGTGTCTTCATCGATTCCGATAAGGCGGGTTGCCACTGCCTGGGGACAAACAAGACAGACCTGGATGCCGTCATCACCGTGGGTGATAGCCAGGGATTCAGCAAACCCTACCGCCGCTGCCTTGCTGGCGGAATAAGCGGCATCGCCGATCTGGCACAGCATGCCGGCGGCCGAGGAGACGTGGACCAGGCAGCCACCACCCCTTTTTATCATGCGCGGCACCAGGATGCGCGCCGCATAAACATGCGCCATCAAATGGATGTCCAGGCAGGTTCGCCATATATCATTGGTGGCGGAGGCTGCACCTTCCGGGCCATCGCCAAATCCTACGCCGGCATTGGATACAAACAGCTCAACCGGCCCCAACTCCTGTTCTACCCGTTCGACAACGGCGATAATATCCTCTTCACGAGTTACGTCCATTTTCAGAGCCATGCCGTCTACTTCGGCCGCGACCACATTGGCAGCATCCAAATCCAGGTCCGCCACCACCACCCGGCAGCCTTCGAAATGAAGGGCCCGGCACAAGGCCCTGCCTATGCCATGTGCGCCACCGGTAACAATGGCGACTTTGTTATTTACATCCATCAATTAACCTCTTACTGTAAGAGCGTCCCTGGGCGCGAAATGTGCTCGTCAATTAGCCGCAATTAGGCGCAAGCAGATATAGAACCTTTTCGGCCGCGAGCGACCTCTTACAATGGGATCGCTGCTATGCTAACAAGTGCTGCTGAAACCGTAAAATTCTCTCTGCATTTTTGAGTTAGACTGACTTTATGCACATTCTTCTGACCAATGATGACGGACACGAAGCTCCGGGTATCCGGGCGCTCCACCATGCCCTGAACGCTCACGGCCACCGCGTCACCATGGTAGCACCGAGCAAGGAACAGAGTGCAACCGCCATGTGCACAACACCCCACCGTAGTATTGCCCTGCAGCAACTCGATGAGAATAGCTGGCACCTGGACGCCATGCCGGCAGACACGGTGCTCGTAGGGCTGCGCCATCTGCTTGGGGATGATCCACCCGACCTGGTCCTGTCCGGTATCAATTTCGGCCCCAACCTGGGTGTCGGTTTGCACGCCTCGGGGACCATTGGCGCCGCCGTCATGGCATTGATCAACGGCGTCCCGGCTATCGCTGTTTCCGCGGGGATGTTTTTCCATGAATACAACCATGCACCGCGCTTCCCCAGCACCCATGACGTACTTGAACCAGCGGCGGAATTTACCTGCACCATCATCGAATCGCTGCAATCATCAGCAACACCGGAGCAAGGACTGCTGCCTGAATGGGTCTTGCTTAACATCAACTACCCACCGTTGCCCAAAGACGAAATCAAGGGCGTTTTCTATCCTGAAGTATCAAACGGGCACATGATCGAGCTCGGCTACAGCCGCTGCGAGGATACCGGGCACGTCATTCCCCGCTACTATCCAGGCGTGGATCCGGAAAAACCTCAAAAGGAATCCGGAGACGTCCGCGCCCACCTGGAAGGTTACATCACCATCTCCACCGTCAAGCCGCACTGGAACGCACCTGCTGAACTGGCGGATGACATCCAGGCGAGACTAGTGCTCTGTCAAGCCTAAATTGATGGGTTCAGAGCACTAGCAGGAATGCACCCGGGGTGACGGATTTACTGGAACCCAAGAGCGGATGGCCGCCAAAGGGGCTCAGCGACACGCTCAGTCAGCACCGGTGTACAAATCGATCATCTCTTCCACCGCATCACTGCACGCCTGGCAGAAAGCATCCTCACGGGTAAACATGATGCAATTCATCTCGGAACGGAAGTAACCACTGGCTGCATAGTTGGCGCCTTCGAAAGCACCAACCACCGAATTGGTGGCCGGGTATTGAGCGAACAATTTTCTTACCCATTCCTGTTCACTGCGAAAGAGTTGGTTCATTTCTGATTCGGGCCGCTTGTCGGCCCTCAACTGCGCACGCCGGGCCTGGTTCTCATGCTGGAATGCTTCAAAAGTTTCCTTGGGCCATTCCGTCGGCAGACCGGTTCCTTCCTTTACCAGGCGGCCCCACTTGAGCTTGACCGGATCGTGCAAAGCGGTCACGTTGGGCTCCCAGGGTTCCGGCCGGTCTGTGGTGGGCTCGTACACTGCATCAGAGGTGTAATACTCATCGGCCAAAGCGGCAAAATGATGGCCAAACTCGTGCACAAAGAGGTATTCCGACCAATCGCTGTCAGCCGCTACCGTGCTGTAAAGACCATAGATGCCTCCACCGCCGTAAGTATGGGAATTGCCGAGAATGACGATGAATTCGTAAGGTGTGTGCTGCAGGATGCGCCGCATGCCCAGATTATCAAAAGCGAGAATGTAGCGTTCAGCCCGGAAGGCGTCGTAGGTGGTGCCGGACGGGCTGTAACGGAACGTGCCATTGGAAGGCCGGTTCACCCCCGATTCAACGGCCGGAGGGTTGATTCCCCACACGTTGAAATCTCCGGCGCGCTCCCGGAAGGGCGAATAGGTAAACAAAGCTCAGTCAGCCGCTGGGCATCCAGCCGCAAACTTTTCCGTTTCTTTGGGGGTGTAACCATCACCGAGAATCACCAGGTCGACTTTGCCGGAGGACGCGCCACTGACGTGCAATTTCAACACTGCGGCCGGCGCGGGAGCATGGGCGCGGACGACCAACATATCATTCGGATCTATTTCCGCCGTCCAGATGCTGTCAAATCCCTGCGCTTCATTGCGCTTGAAAATGCGCAGGCGAACGGGCTTGTCCGGTTTTGGAAAGCGCACGGATTCGTGAAAGCTGCGATTCATCTGCCTGGCTTCGCCAGTGGACTGCCATTCCTGGAATATTGAGGAAAACCCACGTGAATAGAGCACCTCCCCGCTCCCGGGGTCTTCCACCTGGAACATGAAGTAACCACGCTGAGTGGTATCGAGCACCTTGCCGGGATTGCCCGGCCACGGCAGCGGTTCAAGCACCACCTGGTGCAGGCTGAACATCTCCATTTCAGCATTGCCACTGTGGTAATAGTCGACCCGCATGGTTGGAGTTGTCTCATCCGAAAATGCGCTGAAAGACAGGCCCAAAAGCAGGAAAGAATAAAGTGATTTGAGTAATAAGGATTTCATATTTACCTCCTACAAAACGATATGATCGACCATCAACTGGCACTCTTCCCTGCCTTGCCAACGGTTAATGTCCAGGCGATACAGCAAGCGCACGGGGCCACTTTCCGGCAGGTCTTGCGGCATCCGGTTAAACGCAATGGCATCAACCTCTTCACTGCCGTCAATCGGCCGGACGATCATTTTGAGATGAGATCCACCGACCACGCGGTGATCTATTACTTCGAAACGGCCATCGAACACCGGCTCTGCAAACCGCTGACCCCAGGGGCCCAGGTTTTCAAGTGACCTCGCCATGTCCAGTGAAATATCCGCGGCGGGCAGTTCTCCATCGGTCAGAATCTCGGCGGTCAGGCTGGCCCCACCCAGTACGGCATCCACTGCGAGGCCAAGCGACTGTTTGAACTCCTCCAGGTGCTCCGCCTCCAGCGTAAGGCCAGCGGCCATGGCATGACCACCAAATGCCTGCATCAATCCGGGGTTTTGGGCATCAACCCAGGCCAGCACATCCCGGATATGCAGCCCCTTGACGGATCGGGCCGAACCCTTCAACAGCGTAGCGCCTTCGGCTTCAGGCGCGAAGGCAATCACCGGCCGGTGAACCGCGTCCTTTACCCGGGAAGCCACCAGCCCGACGATGCCCTGGTGCCATGACTTATCGAACAGACACAGCGCCTGGGGCAAGACCTGCTCCTTGAGTGAAGCCAGTAACGAGCCAAGCTGCTGCATGGCTTCGGTCTGCATCTTCTCCTGCATGCCTTTGCGTTGCCGGTTCAGCTCATCGAGCTGGCTGGCTATTTGCATGGCGTCGTTCGAATCGCTGCTGAGCAGGCAACGGATGCCAGTGGCCATGTCTTCAAGGCGGCCGGCCGCATTCAGCCGCGGTCCAACTGCGAAGCCAAGGTCCGCTGCATTGGCATAACGGTAATCGCGTTTTCCCAGGCGCAGCAGGGCCATCAGCCCGGGCCGGGCTCGTCCACGCCTGATGCGCTCCAGTCCCTGTCGGACCAGCACACGGTTATTGTGATCCAGTGGGACCAGGTCAGCCACGGTCCCCAGAGCGACCAGGTCGAGGAACTGGGCGAGATTGGGTTCTTTGCGCCGCCCGGAAAACCAGCCCCTGCCCCGCAACACGCTGCGTACCACCGTCATCAGGTAAAAAACCACACCAACACCCGCCATGGCCTTACTGGGGAAAGCATCCCCCTCGCAATTGGGGTTCACGATGGCGTCAGCATCCGGGATGCTCTCACCCGGCAGGTGATGATCGGTCACGATTACCTGGCAGCCCAGTTCCCGCGCTCTCGCCACCCCATCATTGCAAGATATTCCAGAATCTACGGTAATCAGCAAATCCGGGGGATCGTCGCCCAGCGTATCCACTAGTGGAACGCTCAAGCCATAACCGAATTCGAAACGGTTCGGGACACGAAAATCTAGTTGCTCACAAGCCATAGCCCGGAGCGAAAGAATGGCCACCGCTGTGCCGGTTGCGCCATCTGCATCAAAATCACCCACAACGAGAATACGCTTGCCTTGCGTAACGGCGTCGGCCACCAACTCAGCCGCTTCGTCTATCCCGGACAAGTCCCCGGGTGGAAGCAAGCTGCGAAGATCAAGCGTCAGTTCTTCCGGCCGCGTGATTCCACGCGCCAGCAGGATACGCCGGAGTACCGGGTGCATCTCATCGCCCAGCCGGTTTTCATTAACGCGGTTTTCACCGTTGGGATTCTCATCGATATATACCGGGCGCTGGCGAATGGCTGCTTGCTGGGTCATGCAGGCAAACTGGAAAAACAATTTTTACCCAGCGGGCGGCGGTAACGCCAGAATCTCCTGCCAGAACGGCGTTCATAACGCCAACCCTCGCTTTTTCCACAATACAGCACAAGTTCAATCGATCCGCCCCGTACCATGCCCAGTAATTGCTTCACAAAAAGCTCAAGGCGGTCCAATTCCTGCTTCGGATCGCGGGACCGCACGGTCCAATCCACCAGCACAGACTGGCCATCATGGCTGAATTTTGCTTCCCCGGCTTCCGACAGTGCCCTGAGCCGGTAATCACTGATGATTGCCAGCCCGCGGGTCACCGGATTATCGGAATAGACCGTATTGAAAATTCCTTGTTTGCCAATATTCGGGATGAATCCACCACCCCAGAACCAGACTGAATTGACGGGCTGCTGGCCATTTTGCCGGCGGCGTACGTTAACGGAGCTTGCGTGCAGCGCAATTTGGATTTCATTCATGATGCGGCGCCAGTGAAGAGATTCCGGCTGTTCCGGCAAGACCTCCGCCAGGTCCGTACCCAGCGCATCCTCCAGGGGTGCAAAACCGAACTCCAGCGGCTCACCAAGGGCGATGCACCAGCGCTCCGGGTGGTCTGAATGCAGAACTATGCCTTCTTCACGCAGAACTGCGCGCACCACGTTTTCAACTTCGTTCCGTTCAAATTCATCCAGGTCGGCAAAGCCGTGGCTGGTCATCACCACCCTGGCCATATCAGCCCATAGTGTTACCGGATCCAGCCTGAGCCAGTATTGATTTTGTCCGGGCTTCTTCCCCTGGTCGGCTGCCCGGGTCAAGGACGCGATCGGCAATTCCCCTTCCGGGTTAATGCCAAACAGTTTGAACCTGAAATGATCAGGACTTTTACTCTCCGCCCGGAAGTGACTTCCCCGGCAAAGCAGTGTTTCCAGTGCCGGGTAGCGCTTTTTATCATCCGCGGCGCACGCCAGGGGCTGCAAGCTCTGGGCCAGTACCGTGATGGTTCTTATAGGCCTGGGGTCCGTCAAATGTATTCAACAGTGACGATTTCGTATTCACGATCGCCAGCCGGCGCACGCACCACAACGACATCACCTTCCTCCCGGCCGATCAAAGCCCGGGCGATCGGTGAACTCACCGCAATGCGGTTGTGCTTGATATCAGCTTCCAGGTCACCCACGATCTGGTAGGTGATCTCCTTGGCAGTTTCCTCGTCAGACAAGGCTACCGTGGCGCCAAAAACAACCCTGGGGCCTGCGTTCAATGTGGCGACATCAATCACATGGGCGCCGGAAAGCGTCGCCGTCAGATGCTGAATTCTTCCCTCGGTAAAGCCTTGCTGCTCCCGTGCGGCATGATATTCGGCGTTCTCTTTCAGATCGCCGTGAGCGCGTGCCTCGGCAATAGCTGCAATGATTTCCGGCCGGTTGACCTTTTTCAGCCGGGCCAACTCTTCACGCAAACGCTCTGCGCCCTTTTTCGTCAATGGATGTCTTGTCATGCTAAATCCTGGAAAACTGTTAAGCCTCCAACCCCCTGTGAAGTTGCTGCAGGCTGTGTACCGTGTAATCTTCTTCGTGATCGAGTGCACGAAGGGTGGCCCTGCCACCGGCGATGGTTGTCGTATAGCTTATTTTACGCTGTAAAGCCTCCCGGCGGATAGAGAACGAGTCTGAAATTGCCTGGGCTCCTTCGGTGGTATTGACGATGAAGTTGATTTCATCATTTTTGATCAGGTCGACCACGTGCGGGCGGCCTTCCATCACCTTGTTGACCGATTCGCATTCGATGGAATGGTCATTCAGGAACCTGGCCGTACCGCTTGTCGCAACCAACTGGTAGCCGCGGCCAATTAATTCCCTGGGCAATGGGGGTCAGAACCTCCTTGTCAGCGTCCCGGACGCTCAAGAAGGCTTTGCCGGGGCTTGGCAGTCCGTAACCGGCGGCTTTCATGGATTTGGCCCGGGCGCCGCCGAAGCTCCAGCCAATGCCCATTACTTCACCCGTGGAACGCATTTCCGGACCCAGAATCGGGATCAACGCCGGGGAACTTGATAAATGGAAAGACCGCTTCTTTGATAGAATAGAAATTAGGTATTATTTCCTTTGTATAGCCTTGTTCTTTAAGTGTTTTACCCGCCATTACACTTGCTGCAATTCCCGCCAGGGGTAGCGAGGTCGCCTTCGACACAAAGGGTACGGTACGGGAAGCCCGGGGGTTGACCTCAAGCACAAAAACCTCATCCCTGCGCACGGCAAACTGGGTATTCATCAAGCCAATCACACCCAACTCCAGCGCCATCAGGCGCATCTGCTCGCGCATCTCGGCCTGAACCTCGCTGGACAGGGAATAAGGGGGAATGGAACAGGCGGAATCGCCCGAATGCACGCCGGCTTGTTCGATATGTTCCATCATGCCGCCAATCAGTACATCTTCGCCGTCGCAGATGGCGTCCACATCAACCTCCCTGGCGTGATCCAAAAAGCGGTCGAGCAAGACCGGGTGAGTCGTATGAAACCTGTACCGCGTCACGCATGTATCGCCGCAACTCGTCCTCGGCATGAACAATATCCATGGCACGGCCACCCAGTACATACGATGGGCGCACCACCAGTGGGTAGCCAATTTCTTCCGCCAGGCCAACAGCCTGTTCCACGCTGGTCGCAGTCCGGTTCGGGGGCTGCTTCAGCCCGATGCGATCGATCAACTGCTGGAACCGCTCCCGGTCTTCCGCCAGGTCGATGGAATCCGGCGTGGTGCCAATAATCGGAACACTGGCCGCTTCCAGGTGCCGCGCCAGTTTGAGCGGCGTCTGTCCGCCAAACTGTACGATAACGCCGGCAGGAGACTCCTTATGCACAATTTCCAGCACGTCTTCCAGCGTCAGCGGCTCGAAATAGAGCCGGTCGGAGGTATCGTAGTCGGTGGAGACGGTTTCGGGATTACAATTAACCATAATGGTCTCATAACCGTCTTCGCGCAGCGCCAGCGCTGCGTGCACGCAACAGTAGTCGAATTCAATCCCCTGCCCGATCCGGTTCGGGCCACCGCCCAGCACCATGATTTTTTTGCGCCCGGTGGGCTCCGCTTCGCATTCTTCCTCGTAGGTGGAGTAGAGGTATGCTGTTGATGTCTCGAATTCCGCTGCACAGGTATCGACCCGTTTGTAGACAGGGCGGATTCCCAGCGCATGCCGGTGCTCCCTGACGCGTGATTCGGGCTCGCCCACCAGTGTAGCGATCCGGCTGTCCGAGAAGCCTTTGCGTTTCAGCTTCCACAACTGTTCTTTTTGCAGGGACTCCAGCGTGCAGCCGCGAATAATGTCTTCGCTGTGCACCAGGTCTTCTATCTGGGCCAGGAACCAGGGATCGATTCGCGTCATCTCGTGAATATCTTCAAGACTGACGCCCTCGCGAAATGCATCAGCCACATAGAGAATGCGTTCGGCTCCTGGTTCACGCAGCTCGCGTTGCAGGTTGGCCATGCGGATTTCCGGCTCATCGCCTTGCAGAACTTCATTGAATCCATCGCGCCCGGTTTCCAGGCTGCGCAGTGCTTTTTGCATGGATTCCTGGAAGGTCCGGCCAATCGCCATGGCTTCACCCACCGACTTCATCTGGATGGTCAGCGTGGCATCGGCAGCGGGGAATTTCTCAAAAGCAAACCGGGGAATTTTGGTAACCACATAATCAATGGCCGGCTCGAAAGAAGCCGGTGTCGCGCCTCCGGTGATCTCGTTGCGCAATTCATCCAGGGTGTAACCCACTCGCCAGCTTCGCAGCCACCTTGGCGATCGGGAACCCCGTGGCCTTGGAAGCGAGGGCTGATGAACGCGACACCCGGGGGTTCATTTCGATGATCACGATACGCCCATTGTCGGGATTAATCGCAAACTGGACATTGGATCCACCGGTATCCACACCGATTTTACGCAGTATGGCAATCGAAGCGTCCCGCAGGCGCTGGTATTCCTTGTCCGTCAGGGTCTGGGCCGGGGCCACGGTAATGGAATCACCGGTGTGGATGCCCATCGGATCAATATTCTCGATGGAACAGATGATGATGCAGTTGTCCTTGTGGTCACGCACCACCTCCATCTCGAATTCTTTCCAGCCCAGCACGGATTCTTCCAACAGGACCTCGGAAGTCGGTGATAATTCCAGGCCACGGCTGACGATTTCCTCGAATTCCTCGCGGTTGTAGGCAATACCGCCCCCGGAACCACCCATAGTGAAGGAAGGCCGGATTATGGTGGGGAAATCCAATGGAGTCCTGCTGTTGCAGCGCTTCTTCCATGCTGTGGGCGATAGCGGCCCCGGGTACTTCCATACCGATATCCAGCATGGCCTGACGAAACTGCTCACGGTCCTCCGCCATGTCGATCGCTGCGCGCGAAGCACCGATCATTTCAACCCCATATTTCTCCAGTACACCTTCACGCACCAGGTCCAGGGCGCAGTTCAGCGCCGTCTGCCCGCCCATGGTGGGCAATAAAACGTCCGGCCTCTCATTCGCGATGATTTGCGCCACGGTCCGCCATTCAATGGGCTCGATGTATATTGCGTCCGCCGTCTCCGGGTCCGTCATGATCGTCGCCGGATTCGAATTTACCAGGATGACCCGGTAACCCTCCTCCCGCAGCGCCTTGCAGGCCTGGGCTCCCGAGTAATCAAACTCGCAAGCCTGACCAATCACAATCGGCCCTGCACCAATGATCAATACGCTTTTAATGTCTGTTCTTTTTGGCATTTTTAATACTTAAATTCAAGCCTCTCTCAATACGGTCACATTTCCTGATGCTTTTTGTTCATCAATATTTCGATGAAGCGATCGAACAGGCTGGAGATGTCGTGGGGGCCCGGGGCTGGCTTCGGGATGTCCCTGGAAACCGAAGGCCGGTGCGTTGGTCAGTTCGATGCCCTGAAGGGTATCGTCAAACAGGGACCGGTGCGTGAGCCTCACGTTTTCAGGCAAGCTGCTTTCATCGATTGCAAAACCATGATTCTGGCTGGTGATCATGACCTTGCCGCTGACCAGTTCCTGTACGGGGTGGTTAGCCCCGTGGTGACCGAATTTCATTTTCATGGTTTTTGCACCGGCAGCCAGGCCCAGCAACTGGTGGCCGAGACAAATACCGAACAGGGGTACTTTCCTGCCAATCAGCTCGCGAATCGACCTGATTGCGTATTCACAGGGTTCAGGGTCACCGGGGCCGTTTGAGAGGAAGACACCATCCGGCTGCAGGGCCATCACCTTCTCCACTGATGTTGTTGCCGGAACGACGGTAATGCGGCATCCCCGGTCTGCCAGCATACGGAGAATGTTGCGTTTCACACCAAAGTCGTAAGCGACGATGTGCCGCCTGGGCGCCACCTCATTCCAGGCCGCTTTATCCAGATCCCAGCTCCCTTCAGACCATTCGTAATTTTCTTCGGGTGGTGACTTCACGCGCCAGGTCCATGCCTTTCATGCCCGGGAAAGAGCGCGCCAGTTTCAATGCCCGTTCATCTCCGGCCGCATCGGCATTGACATCCGCCTGCAACGATCGCACCGCCCCTGGGCCCCTTTTTCCCGCAGGATGCGCGTCAACCGGCGGGTATCTATGCCGTCAATGGCAACGAGCCCATTCCTGCGGAGGTAGTCAGGCAGGCTTTCCGTAGCGCGCCAACTGCTGTGCAGGTCCGGACAATCGCGCACGATCAGTCCGGCCGCCATGGTTTGCCCGGATTCCTCATCTTCGGGGTTGCAGCCGGTATTGCCGATGTGCGGATAAGTAAGCGTCACCAGTTGGCGTGCATAGGATGGATCGGTCAGGATTTCCTGGTACCCCGTCATGGCCGTATTAAAAACCACTTCACCCGTCGTCTCACCACTGGCGCCGATACTGCGGCCGTGGAAAATACTGCCGTCTTCCAAAGCCAGCATTGCCTGATCAGTCAAAACACCTTTCTCCAGATACGCAAAACGGGAAAGCTTGCAAGGCCGTTCCCGCTTAGAAATTCAGTCGTTATGTATTGCGGCGTCGAGACGCTGCGTGTCAAGTTCTAAGCATTCAAATTTTATCGAAGCGTGCTCAGCTTGTCTAACTATTCAGGCTCGCAAGCCAGTCCGTCGCGGAATACAGGCCGGCTGGCTGTCCGACCAGCCATTTTCCCAGCCGCCAGTGCACCCAGTGCGTAGATACTGCGGTCGTGCGCGCGGTGCACCAGGTCGAATTCTTCACCCGCCATATGGAAAGTGATCTTGTGCTCCCCGATGATCTCACCCTCCCGGATGGATGAGTAATCAATCTCATCGCCTGCACCACCTCGTTGGGCAGTAATTGTCTCACCCAGCATCAGGGCTGTGCCCGAGGGAGCGTCTTTTTTCCACTGGTGATGGATATCCTCGATTTCGACCCGGGTATTCGGGTCGAGTACGGCGGCCGCCTGCTTCGCCAGTTCAGCCAGCAGGTTGATACCCAGGCTCAGGTTGGGAGACCAGAGGACCGGCACCCTTTCGGCTGCACTTTGTAAAGCTGCCTTTGACATCGATCGGCAGACCAGTGACACCGCTCAGCAGGGCAACGTCGTTTTGTGCGCACCAGTCGGCAGCCTTGCGGGTCCCCAGCCGGCAGCGTGAAATCAATCAACAGGGCTGGCAGGGCCGGCAGTTCGTCGAGTGAAAAGAAATGCGGGTTGCGACTTTCCCAGTCCGGAGCCTCGGGTGCAACAGTCGCCGTGATATACACGTCGTCCTGTGAAGCTGCAGCGCTTGAGATCGCTTTTGCCATCCGGCCCGAACCGTGGATTGCGACATGTAACATCAGAGCATCCCGGCTGACTATCCCAGCTGCTTTTCATGATGTCATACGGTCAAAGAATTCGCGGACACCTTTCAGCCAGGAGTGGGCCCGCGGATTGTGAACGGTATTGTCGTTTGGTGTAGGACTGTTCGAACTGTTTCAGCAAATCTCTCTGCTCGCGTGTCAGCTTGACTGGCGTCTCGACCACAACGCGGCACATCAAGTCGCCGGTGCGATGACTGCGAACGGACTTCACGCCCTTGCCTTTCAGGCGGAACATGCGGCCAGTTTGTGTTTCCTGGGGAATTTTGAGCTTGACCTGGCCGTTCAGCGTTGGAATTTCCAATTCACCCCCCATCGCTGCGAGGGTGAAGACAATCGGGACTTCGCAGTACAGATCATCGCCGTCGCGTTCAAATATCCCGTGTGGTCTGACGCGGACTTCGACATACAGGTCACCGGCAGCTGCTCCCGACATACCCGCTTCACCCTCACCCGCCAGACGGATCCGGTCTCCGCTGTCGACACCAGCGGGGATTTTCACCGAAAGTGGCCGGGTTTCGCGGACCCTGCCCTGGCCATGACGAGCGGTGCAGGGATTACTGGTCAACTGCCCTGCGCCCCGGCACGCCGGACAGGTCTGCTGCACCGAGAAAATACCCTGCTGCATGCGCACCTGGCCGACGCCGCGACAGGTGCTGCAGGTTTCCTTTTTGCCATCCATGGCGCCGCTGCCATCACAGGTTTTGCACTTGCCCAGGGTGGGTACCTTGATCTCTTTGGTCATTCCCCTGACCGCCTGTTCCAGGTCAAGATCCAGAGAAAACCGTAAATCAGCACCTCGCTGGCGCTGTTGACTGCTTCTGCGGCCACCACCGAAAATATCGCCGAAAATATCACCGAAAATATCGCCTACATCCCCATGGAATCCACCAGGGGCCTCCCGGCCCGCGCGCTGATGAATCAACACCGGCATGACCAAAGCGGTCATAGGCTGACCTTTTCCCGGAATCCATAAGAATCTCGTACGCCTCTTTGGCCTCCTTGAATTTCTCATGTGAATTTTCATCATCCAGATTGCGGTCCGGATGATGTTTCATCGCCAGGCGGCGATAAGACTGTTTCAGCTCATCGTCAGTCGCCGACTTCTGTACACCGAGAATTTCGTAGTAATCGCGTTTGGCCATGCCAGGTTTCCAACTATGCTGCAGCAGTTTTGGGGTTTACGGCCCTGTAATTCAAGGTTTATAGCTGATTGTAAGAGCGTCCTTGGGCGCGACCGGCCTGTCGGCCGCGAGCACCCTCTTACTTAAATGCCCCTCACAAAAAACCCCGGCGCTTCTGCCGGGGTTTTTTCCAAATACAGATCCGGAAACAATCAGTCGTCTTTCTTTTCTTCGTCCACTTCTTCGAACTCGGCGTCAACGACATCGTCATCACTGGAGGATACTTCGGCTTCACCTTCAGCCTGCGCCTGTTCGGCAGCTTGCTGATAGATTACCTGTGTAGCCTCAGTCAGCTTGGCGATGGCAGCTTCAATGGCATCCTTGTCATCGTTTTTAATGGCTTCCTCGACAGCTTCGATAGCGCTTTCAATCGGCTTGCGATCATCTTCACTGAGCTTGTCGCCCATTTCTTTCAGACTGCTGTGCGTGGCATGAACCATGGCGTCGGCATTATTGCGCGCCGTAACCAGTTCGTGGAACTTACGGTCTTCCTCCGCGTGAGTCTCGGCATCCTGCACCATGCGGTTAATCTCATCATCGGTCAGACCGGAGCCTGCCTTGATTTCAACCTTCTGCTCCTTGCCGGTTGCCTTGTCGATCGCACTGACGTGCATGATGCCGTTGGCATCGATATCGAACGTCACCTCGATCTGGGGCAGACCACGCATGGCCGGTGCAATGCCGGACAGGTCGAAACGGGCCAGGGACTTGTTGGCCGAGGCCATTTCGCGTTCACCCTGCAGCACATGCACGGTAACCGCAGCCTGGTTGTCTTCCGCGGTTGAAAAAACCTGCGATGCTTTGGTCGGAATCGTGGTGTTCTTCTCAATCAGTTTGGTCATTACGCCGCCCAGGGTTTCAATACCCAGGGACAGGGGGGTGACATCCAGCAACAGTACGTCTTTCACGTCACCGGACAGCACGCCAGCCTGGATCGCAGCACCAACCGCCACTGCTTCGTCCGGATTCACGTCCTTGCGGGGATCACGGTCAAAGAACTCGGCGACGGCCTTCTGCACCATGGGCATGCGGGTCTGGCCACCGACCAGGATCACGTCCTGGATGTCAGAGATCTTGAGGCCCGCGTCATCCAGCGCGATGCGGCAGGGCCCAATCGTGCGAGACACCAGGTCTTCAACCAGCGCTTCCAGCTTAGCGCGCGTCAACCTGATGTTCAGGTGCTTCGGCCCACTGGCATCCGCCGTGATGTATGGCAGGTTTACTTCGGTCTGTTCACTGGTGCTCAATTCGATTTTGGCGCGCTCTGCTGCTTCTTTCAGGCGCTGCAACGCGAGTGGGTCATTGCGCAAGTCAAAGCCCTGTTCTTTCTTGAATGCCTCAACCAGGTAATCCATAACCCGCTTGTCAAAATCTTCACCGCCGAGGAAGGTGTCGCCATTGGTCGCCAGCACTTCAAACTGGTACTCACCGTCAACATTGGCAATCTCGATGATCGAAATATCAAAGGTGCCGCCGCCCAGATCGTAAACTGCGATCACGCTGTCACCGGCTTTCTTGTCCATACCATAAGCCAAAGCTGCTGCGGTCGGCTCATTGATGATGCGCTTGACCGTCAGGCCCGCGATCCGGCCGGCATCCTTGGTTGCCTGGCGTTGCGAATCATTGAAGTATGCCGGCACGGTGATGACTGCCTCGGTGACTTCCTCACCCAGGTAATCTTCGGCCGTTTTTTTCATCTTCATCAACACGCGCGCGGATACTTCCGGCGGCGCCATCTTCTTGCCACCGGCTTCGACCCAGGCATCGCCGTTTTCAGCTTTCACAATTGTGTATGGAACCAGGTCACGGTCTTTCTGAACTACGTCTTCGCTGAACTTGCGCCCGATCAGACGCTTGACAGCAAACAGTGTGTTGGTGGGGTTGGTCACCGCCTGGCGTTTGGCCGGCTGGCCCACCAACACCTCATCATCCTTGGTAAAAGCGACGATGGAGGGTGTGGTGCGATCACCTTCTGCATTTTCGATTACTTTGGGCTGGCCGCCTTCCATCACTGCAACGCAGGAATTTGTGGTGCCCAGGTCAATACCGATAATCTTGCCCATGTATAAAATCTCCCGAATAAATTAATGTCTAAATGAATTAAATTCCAATGAACTTGATGTGGGGGTGTTCGGGCATTTTTCAATTACGAGGTAACGGAACATGCCTCCCACATCAGGGTTTGCGCGATACCACCACCATGGCCGGCCGGATCAGGCGGTCGTGCAATTTGAATCCTTTTTGCAACACTTCCATCACGCTGTTATCTTCAAGTTCTTCCGATGGCAATACCGTCATGGCCTGGTGAAATTCCGGATTGAATGCTTCTCCGGCCGGGTCAATCAGCTCCAGATCATGGTCCTGCAGGACTTTATCCAGCATCTTTAACGTTAGCGCCTGACCTTCGCGCAATTGCTCTGCCGTGGCCGGCCCACTGTCGGTTTTCAAACCGAGTTCCAGGCTGTCGCGTACCTGGAGAATATCTTTCATGACCCGTTCCAATGCAAACTTGCGTGACTTTTCCAGGTCGCGTATCAGGCGTTTGCGAAGATTGTCCATTTCTGCCTGCATACGGAGCATGGCATCGCGGTGCGTGACCAACTCATCTTCGGCCTTGATCAGCGCTTGTTCCATCTGCAGCAGTTCATCGTCCACGACCTCTTCCACCGGCTCTTCGACAAATTCGTCGCCAGAGCCCGGGACCGGCCGCTTGTTCTACCTCTATTTCCACCGCCTGTTCAAACGGGTTTTGCTTGTTGTCTGCCACGATTTAAGCTCCAAAGTGCAAAGGCAATCTTACCGCCCCGGTTGCTCTAATGATTGATTCTGGCCAAAATATGGGGTTGAGGCGTGTTGATTCAAGCAAATTTCCTTCAATCATGATGTTACTGTACCGTTTATAATCTCCTTTGATAGAGTATTAGCTTCAAAAGCCTTTTTTTACACCCTGGACAGATGCTCAGTTTTCTCCAAATTCGTAACTTTGCCATTGTTGAGACTCTGGATCTGGAATTCAGTGGCGGCTTCACCGCAATCACTGGTGAAACCGGGGCTGGAAAATCCATCCTGGTTGACGCCCTGGGTCTGCTCAAGGGTAACCGGGCCGACACCACAGCCATTCGCACCGGCGCCACTAAAGCGGAGCTCAATGCTGAATTTGAACTGGAAGAGGGCTGTCGTGCCCTGGCCTGGCTGCGGGATGCAGAGCTGGATATCGGTACAAGCTGCCTGCTGCGCCGCCTGATCAGCGACAGCGGGTCGCTCCAGGGCATGGATAAACGGCAGCTCGGTTACCCTTGCAGCAGTTGGCGGAACTGGGTGATTTATTGATCGAGATCCACGGACAGAACGAACATATTCGACTGGTGCGCAGCGAAGAACAATTTCGTCTTCTCGATGGCTGCGGCACACATGACCGGGAACTCGAAGCAGTCAACTCCCGGCACCAGGCATGGAGCCGCCTGGAGCAGGAGAAACATGCACTGCTTGGTGAATCACCACTGGATGCGGGAGATGCAGAACTGCTGCAGTACCAGGTCCGGGAACTCGAGGGCGCCCTGCTCTCACCCGGAGAATTCCAGGCGCTGGAAACAGAACACCGCCGCCTGGCCCAGGGCAGTGAGATCATCGCGGCACTGCAGTTGGCCCAGGCGGGCCTGACAACAGAACAGACCGGTATCGGGGACGTTCTTCAAGCGGCAATCGGTCGCTTGCAGGAGTACACCTCACTTGACCCGGACATTAATGAATCGGTGCAACTTCTCAGCGAGGCCGCAATCAATTGTGAAGAAGCACGCGGCAGTCTCCAGGCTGCGATATCCCGACTGGACCTCAGCCCGGAACGTCTCGCCGATGTCGAGCAAAAATTGCGCACCCAGTACGACCTGGCCCGAAAGCATCGGGTTGAGCCTGAACAACTGGGCGGAGGTCCTGCAAAACCTGAAACAGCGGCTGCAGCGTGCCGGCAGCATCGATCAGCGTTTGGCTGATATTGAACCCAGACTGGATAAAGCCCTGCAAGACTTTCGCAAAGCAGCCCGGGAACTGAACCAGTCCCGCATATCAAGGGCAGCCTTTCTTTCGAATGGAGTCACCGACCTCATGCAGGAACTCGGGCATGGAGGGCGGGCGTTTCGAGTTCGATGTCCACTTCGATGCTGATGCGGCGCCAACGCCGCGCGGAAACGATCGCCTCGAACTTCGGGTCAGCGCCAATCCTGGAATACCACCGGGTACGTTGCAGAAAGTCGCCTCCGGCGGTGAACTATCCCGCATCAGCCTCGCCATCAAGGTTGCATCCAGGACCGGTGACCCGGCACAGACCCAGGTCTTTGACGAAGTCGATGCCGGTATTGGCGGCGATGCCGCGAACTCCGTTGGCGCCCTGCTGAGAAGTCTGTCCGCTGCCGGCCAGGCACTTTGTGTCACCCATCTGGCCCAGGTTGCGGTCTGCGCTGACCACCAGTTCCAGGTGCAAAAAACATCCGAAGACCAGGATACCCGGGTAGAAACCTGCCTGCTTGCGGAAAAAGAACGAATCGACGAAATCGCCCGCATGCTCGGTGGCCGCCTCTCAGAACAAAGCCGCGCCCACGCCACCGAACTCCTCGCAACCGCGGCCACCCGCCATTAAATT